>Ga0081539_10005806_pt1 | contig 12278 bp, 5 predicted proteins | sample TabmetS4T2R2_FD_71023 | JGI IMG/M metagenome (GOLD analysis project Ga0081539, IMG submission 71023) | Tabebuia heterophylla rhizosphere microbial communities from the University of Puerto Rico - S4T2R2 | ecosystem: Host-associated > Plants > Roots > Rhizosphere ...
GAGTCCGGACTGAGACGCCCCCAGGTGAACGTCCACCGTTGCGCCGGGGCCGACGTGCACGCGCGAACGACGAGTTTGGCGCCGGGCTCGAGAGCCGTGGCCGCGAGGCAGCGATCGTAGGCGCTGGCCTTGATCGCCCCGTTCGCGATCGGCTCGAAGCGCTGATCGTCGAGCGGTGCTCCGTACTTGCACGTGTGCGCCTGGAGCGGATCATCGAGACGCAGCGTCGCCTCGACGCCCGCGATATCGATGCAGTAGCCGCGGACCTCGTCGAGAGCCTGGGCGGTGCGCAGCAGCCCGGCGTCGGCATAGGACACGGCCGGATGGGCCGCAACGAGCACCAGCACCACGATCGACAGGCGCGCCTTCGTCATATGGCCTCCAATGTCGCTGGGGATTATATGAGCGGGCCGCCTGAAAGCGGCGCCCACGAGCCTAGGGAAAAAGGCGCCCCCTGAAAACGACGGCCAGCTCCCCGAGGCGGCTCCTGTTGACAATCTAAATGAGGCGAGGCATCCTCCTCTAGAATGCCAAAAGAAGTCGGGCAGGGCGCGGACACGTGATCGGGCGGATCGTCGATCTGTTTCGCCGGCGCCGGCTCGATTCCGACCTGGACGCGCAACTGGCCTATCATCTCGACGCGCTCGAGGCCGACGCGCGCGCGCGAGGATTGTCGTCCGACGAGGCCCGCGCCGAGGCTCGCCGCGCGATGGGTGGAATGACGCAGGTCCGAGACGCGTATCGTGATCGACTCCGCGTACCCGCGGTCGACACCCTCCGCCACGACGTGCGCTACGCCGTCCGCGCGATGCGCCGCAATGTCGCGTTCACGGTCGTCGTCGTGCTGACGCTCGCGCTCGGCATCGGCGCCAACACCGCCGTCTTCAGCGTCCTCGATAGCGTGCTGCTCAAACCGTTGTCATATCCGCGGGCAGGCGAACTGGTGGCGCTTCGACAGATCGCACCGGGGGCTCCAGGATTGGTGGATGGACTGAATCTGTCGCCATCGATGTATCTCACCTACGCGCAGCAGAACCGGACTTTTCAATCGATGGGCGTGTGGGTCGCGACCAGATCGACGGTGACCGAGATCGCCGAACCGGAAGACGTCCGTGTCATCGGCGTCAGCGATGGGGTCCTGCAGGCGCTCAACGTTCCGCCCGCCGCCGGTCGCTGGCTCTCAGCCGAGGATCAAATCGGCGCCACCCGTCCTCCTCCAAGCGTTTTCATGATGTGGACCACGGTGATGCTCTCCTACGAGTACTGGCAACGGCGGTTCGGAGGAGATCCTTCCGTGGTCGGACGCACGATCACCGTGGATTCACGACCGAAGAAGATCGTCGGTGTGATGCCCAAAGGATTCAGGATCGTCAATGCCGAAGCGGACATGATTTTTCCGCTCTGCTTCGATCGGACGCGGTTCACCCTGGCCGGTTTCAACTATCAGGGCGTCGCCCGGCTCAAGCCGGGGATCACGATCGCGCAAGCCAATGCCGACATCGCGCGAATCGTCCCGATCTGGATGAGCTCCTGGTCGGATGGACCGGGCACCAATCCGCGTATCTACGACACCTGGAAAATCACTCCCGACCTTCGCCCTCTGAAGCAGGAAGTGGTCGGGGCCGTGACCGACGTTCTCTGGATCGTGATGGCGACGGTCGGCCTCGTGATGCTGATCGCCTGCGCGAACGTGGCGAATCTGCTTCTGGTTCGGGCGGAGGTGCGGCAGACAGAGCTGTCGGTGCGGGCGGCGCTTGGTGCGAGCCGCGGGCGGATCGTGCGCGGCCTGCTGGTCGAAAGTGTGCTGCTGGGTCTTATTGGGGGCGCCCTCGGAGTCGCACTGGCGTACGCCGGCGTGCGCATGCTCCTCGCCATTGGTCCGGCGAATCTTCCCCGGCTGGCCGAAATCGCATTGGATTGGCGAACGGTTGCATTCACGGCTGTTCTCTCGCTGCTGTCGAGCGTGCTGTTCGGATTGGTCCCGGCGTTGAAATACACGCGGCCGCGTCCGTCGGCCGCGCTCGGCAGCATCGGCCGCAGGGCGAGCGTAAGCCGCGAGCGCCAGCGTGTCCGCAGTGCGCTGGTCGTGGTTCAAGTCGCGATTGCACTCGTGCTCCTCGTGAGCGCCGGCCTGATGATTCGTACGTTCCAATCCATCCAGACCGTAGAGCCGGGTTTCACACGACCCGAGCATCTCCAGATCCTGCGATTCTTTTTCGCGGCCTCGTTCGCTCCGGACCCGCAACGCGTGACGCGAATGCAGAACGACATTCAGGACAAGCTGTCGTCGATTCCCGGGGTGACGTCGGCCGCGTTTGGAAGCGCCATGCCGATGGAAGGCTTCGGCTCGAACCTGGGTGTCGTGAACTGGGGCGTCATCCGCCCAGACGATCGACCCGATTCCGGATCCGACGCTCCGCCGGTGCGGCTGTTCAAGTACGCCTCGCCCGGTTTCTTTCGCACGGCCGGCACCAGGCTGATCGCCGGCCGCGAGATCACCTGGACCGACGTCTACGGCCTGAGACCCTTCGTGGTGATTTCCGAGAATCTGGCGCGAGAGCTCTGGGGCACACCGACGGCCGCGATTGGCAAACGGATCCGCCACCTGCCCGACATGCCGCCGCATGAAGTCATCGGTGTCGTGCAGGACGTTCGCGAGAACGGCGTCTACCAACAGGCCCCACCCACCGTGTACTGGCCGTCGATGTCCGCGTATCTGAACGCCACCGCAGGACCGAATACCATCCGCGGAGTGACCTTCATCGTCCGCAGCGAGCGCACGGACACGGACAGTTTTCTGAAGGAGATCCGGCAAGCTGTCTGGTCGGTGAATCCGCTCCTTCCTGCGTCGCCGCGGACCATGCGCGAGGTCTACGATCAGTCTCTCGCGCGGACGTCCTTCACACTGATGATGCTGGCGATCGCCGCATCGATGGCGCTGTTGCTCGGCATCGTCGGCATCTATGGCGTGATCTCCTACGTCGTCTCGCAGCGACGGCGCGAGATAGGCATTCGCGCGACCCTCGGCGCTCAGCAAGGCGAGTTGAAGGGCATGTTCGTGCGCCATGGACTGGCACTGGCGGCCGTGGGCGTCGCGGTGGGGCTGGGAGCGGCGGCGGGTCTGACGCGCCTGATGTCGTCGTTGTTGTACGGCATCACGCCGCTCGATCCGGTGACGTATGCGGTGGTGCCGGTCATCCTCGTCATCGCCACGATGCTCGCCAGCTATGTGCCGGCGCGACGCGCGGCGTCCGTCGACCCGATCGAAACGCTCAGGGCGGAGTAGTCGTCATCGAGGGCAGGCGCGAAGGTATTGGCGGCGAATCGCGACATGGCGAAGCGAACGAAGCTGACGGCGACTATCACCGAGACCGAGTTCGAGAACGGTTACTGGTACGCGACCGAGCTGAGGGCGTTCGCCAAGACGCTGGGAATTCCGTCAGCCAGCAAGCTGCGCAAAGACGAACTGGAAAAGGCGCTCCGCCACTTCATTCGCACAGGCGAAACTGCGCACCTCGTGAAGCGCGCCCTCGTCAAGTCCGGGACGCGCGATGTCGACAAGGGTCTCCGCCTCGATCTGCCGATCGTTCACTACACCAGCAACAAAGAGACAAAGGCGTTCATCCAGCGCGAGGCGTCCAGGATCGAGCCGGGGTTCAAACGTGCCTCCGGCACCCGCTATCTGCTCAATCGCTGGCGCGAGGCACAAATCAGGAGCGGCCGGCGGATTACGTACGGCGATCTGGTCCGGCAAGCCATACGGCTCAACAAGACAAAGAAAGGTCCGCTGCGGATCGAGCACGGTCGCTACATCAATTTCATTTCCGATTTCATGGCCGCGAACAAGACGTCATCACACGCCGAGGCCGTGAAAGCGTGGCACCAGATCAAGGCGATTGACGCGCCCAAGACCTACGACGCGTGGGTCAAAGCCCGGAAGGGCTGACTCGTGGACGGCTCGTGTCCCGGCGGGCGCGATAGAACGAAAGGAAACAGATCGGCGACTCGGGAAGGAATCGCTTATTCTGATCCTCTCAACCGTACGAGGACGACCCTTCATGAAGAAGCTTGTGAACGCTGTGGTGCTTCTCGCGCTCGCGTCGGCGACGGCGCGGGCCCAAATCAACGCCGGTGACAGGAAGCCCGAGCCGAGCCTGCCGTTCACGATGACGCAGGTGACCACGTTCAACCTGCCCTGGCGCATCGCGTTTCTGCCGGACGGCCGGATGGTCGTCACCGAGAAGGTCGGCCCCGTCTGGCTGGTCACGCAGAGCGGGGAAAAGACGCCAATCGACAACGTGCCGGCCGTCCTGTACCAGGGACAAGGCGGCATGCTGGGCGTGTTCGTGTCGCCGCGCTACGCAACCGATGGGAGCATCTATCTCACATACGCGGAGCCAGGCGACGAGGGATCGGGCCTCGCGCTGGCACGGGCGCGGCTTGCGATCGGAGAGGGCAAGGCGAGCCTCGAGGGATTGCAGGTGCTGTGGCGGCAGATGCCGAAGGGGCGTGGCGGACAGTTCGGTGCGCAGATCGCCTTCTCACCCGACGGTCAGTACCTGTTCCTGACCGTTGGCGATCGCCAGCGGATGACGCCAGCACAGGATCCCGATCAGGCGCTGGGCAAGATTCTGCGTCTGACGCTCGACGGCAAGCCGGCTCCCGGCAACCCGAGGGCCGGAAAGACCGGCGCGGCGAGTGTTCCATTGATCAATCCGCCGCGCGACACCGAAGTCGCCAAGACTGCGCCCGTGGTCAGCACCTACACGTTCCCCGCGCCGAATACAGCGCCGTCGGAGATCTGGAGCAGTGGTCATCGAACGCCCTATGGTCTGGCATTCGGGCCCGACGGCCGGCTCTGGGAAATGGAGCATGGCCCGCGAGGCGGCGACGAACTGAACCTGATCGAGCCGGGGAAGAACTACGGGTGGCCGCTCGTCTCGTACTCCCTCAACTACAACGGCGTGCCGATCGACAGCCCGGACACGCGGTCCGATCTGACGAAGCCGGTGATCTACTGGACGCCCGTGATCGCGCCCGGGAACATCACGTTCTACAACGGCGCGATGTTTCCGCAGTGGCGAGGATCGGCCCTGGTGAGCGGCATCGCCTCGCGCACGCTCAATCGCATCACCTTCGATGGCAAGGGCGGCGCGACACCCGCCGAACGGTGGGACGTCGGCCGCCGCATCCGCGACGTGGAAGTGGGTCCGGACGGCGCGCTGTGGATGATCGAGGACAACAATCCCGGCGGCTTGTTCCGCGTCACGCCCAAGTAACGCGTCACTTCGCGGCGATCGTCATCAGCCACAGATCGCCTTCGTCGTGCGATTGCAAGTACACCAGCGTGCGGCCGTCCCTCGATAACGAGAGGAGGCGACCCCACGGCAGTTCGGCTCGAGGCAGCGGCAGGAGCTCGCGCTCCTGCCCGCTTTCGACGTCGAGCACGGCGATACCGGTGGGACTCGAATAGATCAGCCGCCGGCTGTCGGGCAGCCACGCCGGACTCTTGCCGGCTTTGGCCACCGGCCGCAGGCTCCCCTTCAATTGCGAATCGACAACGTACACGCGATCGCGGCTCATCGTGCGCAGATTCGCGCCGGCAAGCCACTGGCCGTCCGCTGACCACGAAAAGGGGACGAATCCCGGTGAGTCAGCCGACATCGACTGGGTGACGATGGGCCGCGCCGGCGAGACGGAGACGTCGATCACGCCGTAGAAGTCGTCACCAGCAGCAGCGACACGATCGCCGGTGGGCGACCACACCGGATACAGTCGATACGTGAGCTCGGACGACACGGGCAGCTCGCGCAAATCACTCCCGTCATTGCGCAGCGTCCACAAACCGGTGCTGCGATAGAACAACAGCCGCTGCCCATCCGGTGACCACGTCGGCAGGCGATGGTAGACGTCCGCATCCGTCAGGCGCGCCCACCCGGTGCCGTCGATCCGCATCGTGCCGAGCGCTTCCCACGGTTGTCCCCGTTGTGAGAAGGCGATCCTGTCGCCCGCTGCGGACACGTCGATGCTGTTGATGGCGCGGCCTTGCAGAACGGCTCGTGGAGATCCGACGAGACTGGCACGGACGGGATCGAATGCCGTCGCCCAGACGGTGGCACGTTCATCGAAATCTGCAAAGACAACGTGTGTGCCGTCGGCGCTGAGATCGAACCATCCGCTCCACGCGGTCGGAGTGGTCAGCGGTTCTGGCGCCGCCGTCGCGCGGCCGGTGGCTTCGTCAATCGGCGTTCGCCACAGATTCATCGTGCCGCCGCGATTGCTGGCGAAGTAGAGGTAACGCCCGTCGGGCGACCACGCCGGCGACCAATCGATCCAGGCATCGTTGGTCACGCTGACGGGCGCCTCCGCCTGCGAGCCATCGCTGGCGACCGTGAACAGGTCGCGATCCCCCGTATCGCGATACCTGCCCCAATACGCGAGGCGCGTCCCATCCGGCGACCACTTACCAGCGACGGCGTCGCCACGTGCGACGCGGCGCCGACCACCGCTGGCGACATCGATCACCCACAGCGCACTGATGGAGGTGCGGCTCAAAGGGTCGACGATCGCTTCTTCCGCGACGACCAGCGACTTCCCGTCGGGAGACCACTGCGGATCGAAGCCAAAGTCGGAGACACGTCGAACCGATTCGCCCGTCGCCTCCATGACGAAGATGCCGCCACCGGCGCGTTCGGATCGAAACGCGATCCTGTTTCCGTCGCGTGAGAACGCCGGCGCGTAGTCGTCGGCGTCGGAATCGCCCGTCAGCAACACGGCATTTCGTCCGCCGACGCGGAGGAGATACAGATCGGCGTTGCCGCGCGCATCTCCGACATAGACGACCGATCGGCCATCGGGCGAAATCGCGGGCTGTCGTTCGAAGCCTGGTTGATCGGTCAACTGCGTGAACGAGGTGACGATCGCGGTCGCTCGTCCTTCGCCACCCCGACCGATGGCAAATCCAGCGATGACGGCGGCGATCAACGCGCCGGACATCGTCAGTGCGCTCCACGTCCGTCGTGCGCGGACAGGCGGGTTCGCGCCCGTCGGTCCCGAGAGGACAATGCGCGCCTCGCCGACGTCTCGGAGCCGCTGACTCACGTCCTTGCGCAGACAGCGCTGAAGCAGGGTCTGGATTTCAGGCGGCGTATCGGGCGGGAGGAGCGTCCAGTCGGGGTCGTCGCGGGTGATGGCGCTCAGCGTGTCAGTGACCGAAGCGCCACCGAACGCACGGCGCCCGCTGAGCATCTCGTAAAGGACACATCCGAACGACCAGATGTCGCTGCGTTTGTCGACCGGCTTGCCGCGCGCCTGCTCCGGCGACATATAGGCGGCCGTCCCGAGGAGCACGCCGTGCTGCGTCAGATTGGCAGGACTGGTCATCGTCGGCGAGTCCTGCGAGGCTGAGCGCGCGCCGCTGGTGGCATTCGACCGGGCGAGCCCGAAGTCCAGGACCTTGACCGCGCCATCCGCGCGCACCTTGATGTTGGCCGGCTTGAGATCGCGATGCACGATCCCGATTTCATGCGCGGCCTCGAGCGCCTCGGCAATCTGGCGGCCGATCGGGATCACGTCCTCGATCGGCATCGCGCCACGGGCAATGCGCTGGGACAAGTCCTCGCCGTCGACAAGTTCCATGACCAGCGCGCTGACGCCATCGCTGGTTTCGAATCCGTATACCTGGGCGATGTGCTGGTGATTCAGTGACGCGAGCGTCTTCGCCTCGCGCCCGAATCGCGCGAGACGATCGGCATCGTTCGCGAAGGCGTCGGGCAGGATCTTCAGCGCGACGTCGCGGTCGAGCCTGGTGTCGCGCGCGCGATAGACTTCGCCCATTCCGCCTTTGCCGATGGCCGATTCGATCCAATACGGGCCGAGACGAGAGCCGGCGGATACAGGCATGTCAACGAAAGACGGATGATACATAATCCGCCCGAGATGCATCGCCCGTTCGACTCGCAACGCTCGCTCAGGGCAAGCGCAACCCGCATTCGCGGGTCACTTGCGCTTGCCGTCGCCTGCGGGCTCCTCGTGATCCAGGCACGCACCGAGACGGGCGACGTGTCGATCCGCATCACGACCCCGATGGAGCCGCCGCGCTGGGCCGTGCTCGAACGGCGGCTGCTCGCCGAGAACGTGCCGGCGTGTCGCGAGTTCTTCGGGAAATACTTCGACAATCGCGGCCGCGTGCAATGCGTCCTGCGCTGGGGAGCGAACGACGGACCCGACGACGCGTTCGAGAATTTCAATCGCTGGCCCGAGCTGCACGCACTCGGGGCCGCTGACGACATCCTCGAGATGTACTCCAAGGGTCACGAGGGTCTGCTGCGGCAATACACCGAAGCGAAGACGACCGACGTGCCGATCGCCCGTCAGGGCATGTACTACAAGGAGTTCATCGTCCAGTCGGATTGGATGCACCACGGCGAAGGGTTGCAACTGTTCAACCGCATGGGTCTTTCCGTGCCGATGGACGCGAAGTATCAGGCGCGCGCCCGGCGGTTTGCCGGCTTCTACATGGGCGCGGATCCCGAGGCGCCCAACTACGACCCGACCCTCAAGATCATCCGCAGCATGGAGAACGGCAGCCGCGGGCCGATGCTGCGAAAAGCGACCGCCCTCGACTGGGTCGGCGATCCGTTCGACGTCTCGAACTTCGACGCGCTGCACGGCGAGTCGACCTTCGAGCAGTTCCTCGCCCACTACGAAGAGTACGGCGACGTCGTCGGCGATCACTTCCTCAACCTCGTGGCGACGACGCTTCCCACGAACGCATATCTCGTGAGCGGCGAGTCCAAGTACAAAGCCTGGATCGTCGAGTACATGGACGCGTGGCTCGATCGGATGAAGCGGAACGACGGCATCATCCCGAGCTACGTCGCACTCGACGGGCGAGTCGGCGGTGACGAAGGCGCGTGGTGGAAGAACGCGTACGGGTGGGGCTTCAGTCCGGTGAACCCGGTCACCGGCAAGCGCGAAGATCGCAATCGCATTCCGCGCGCGCTCGTCGGCTTCAGCAATGCGCTGCTGGTGACCGGCGATCAGAAATACGTCGATGCCTGGCGCCGCATGATCGACGCCGTCAACGCGCATGCGCGTGACGCCGGCGGACGCAAAGAGTACCCGACGATGTACGGCGCCGACGGCTGGTATGGATGGAAGGACACGCCGTGGAACGTGGGCGCGCTGGAAGTGTGGTACTGGTCGCAACGGCCGGACGATCGGCAGCGCATCGGCGCCAACGGCTGGGTGGATTTCCTGCGCGGCGCCAATCCCGCCTATCCGGACCAGGCCCTCGAGCGTGACTTCGATGGCATGGGCAAGCGACTCGCCGCCATGCGTCGCGACCACACGCCGCCGGAAAAGCGGCTGGCGGACAACATGCTCGACTACAACCCGGCGGCAACCGAGTCGCTCGTGCAATTGATGTGGGGCGCGTTGCTGCCGGGTCGCGAAGGCGGGCTGATTAACGCGCGGCTGCGTTACTTCGACCCCGATCGCAGGCGCGCCGGTGTGCCGCCCGACGTGGCGGCGCTCGTGTCAGAGATGTCCGACACGGAAGCGACGGTCACGCTGATCAATCTCAATCGTTCGATGCCGAGAACCGTTATCGTCCAGGGAGGCGCGTACGGCGAGCATCAACTGGTCAGCGTGACGAGCGATGGCAAGACGACGCCTATCGGCTCGCCGCTGCTGACCGTGCGCCTCGATCCGGGTAGTGGCCAGCGGCTCGTCCTCACCATGAAGCGGTACGCGAACACGCCAACCATCAAACATCCCTGGCATCGGCGCAATTGAGTCACAGAAGCCGTGCCTGACCCCACGGTTCGTCGCCGGAATAACCTTAGACATCGTACGCAACGACGGCGTTTCGCCGCTGACCCGCGCCGAGGTCGAACCCACCGGCGCGCGCGACTCGTTGCCGTGCCCTTCACGCGGGCATGCGCGCTTGCGAGAACTCGCGCAACGCCAGCGCGATCTCCTGTCGCGCGCTAGCACCTGACGCGATCACGTCGACGGCCATCAACGACGTGTGGATCTGGCCGCGACAGGCCAGGTGACGCACAGCGACGCCGGCTGCACGCAGCGCCTCCGCGTACGCGGCGCCCTCGTCTCGCAGCGGATCGAACTCGCAGGTCACCACGAGCGCAGGCGGCAGGTTGGAGAGGTCGCTCGCGTACAGCGGCGCTGCCCGCGGGTCGCGACGATCCGACGGATCGGCGTAGTGATCCCAGAACCAGCGCATCAACGTCGTCGTCAGCACGTACCCTTCGGCGTTCTCCACGTACGACGGCAGCGTGAAGTCCGAGCCCGTCACCGGCGCGACGAGCACTTGCCCGTCGATGCGCGGCCCGCCGGCGTCACGTGCGAGCCGGCACGCCACCGCCGCCAGGTTCGCGCCTGCACTCCAGCCACACACCGAGAGCTGATCCGGCATCCCACCGAGCGACTTCCCGTAACGTGCAATCCACTGCACCGCGGCAAACGCGTCGTCGACCGCCGCCGGGAAGCGCGACTCCGGCGCGTGCCGGTAGTCGACGGAGATGACGATGGCATCGGAGCGGACGCAGAGGTCGCGACAGAATGGCCCGTCCGAGTCGGCACCGCCAAGCACCCAGCCGCCACCATGGAAGTAGACGACGATTGGATGCGGGCCGGGGCTCGCAGGGCGATACAGTCGATACGCCAGATCGCAGACAGGCCCTGGCAGCACGCCGTCGCTGATCGCGCCAACCGCAGGGCCGGGCGGGCGCGCGGCGGCGAGCGATCGAGAGAGTGCGCGAGCACCCGCGGGATCGAGCGATTCGTATCGCGGGAGTCCCAGCGACGCGACGACGTCGACCAGACCCTGGACGTCGGGCTGCAGGCGGCAGATGACGCCGTCATTGCACCGTGCGCCACCAGGTCCATCGAAGCGGAGCCCGAGGTAGCCGCTCGCCGCGACGGCATCGCACGTTCGGCGATACGTGTCGACACCTCCGACGTAGGGCATGAACACGCGGCGCTTGCCGGGGACGTTGGCGCCGGTGTACCACGAGCTCGCCCGCGGATAGAGCGTCAGATTGCCGAAGTCCTCGACGTGCCGCATCCAACCCGCTTCGGCGGCCGCGGTCGGTTCGACCACGTCTAGTCCCTGTTCGCGCATGTGCCGCAGGCAGTCAGCGACCCAGTCGACGTGCTGCTCGATCGAGACCGCCATGTTCGAGAGCACAGACGGGCTGCCCGGCCCGGTCATCATGAACAGATTCGGAAACCCGGCAGACATCAGGCCGAGGTACGTCCTGGGTCCGTCCGCCCATTTGTCCGCGAGCCTCGCGCCCGCTCGGCCTGCGAAATCGACTGCAACGATGGGCCCGGTCATCGCGTCGAAGCCGGTCGCAAACACGATGGCGTCGAGCGCGAACGACTCGGCGGCAGTATCGATGCCCGTCGCGGTGACGGAGGTGATCGGCGTCGCCCGCAGATCGACCAGCCGAACGTGCGGCAGGTTGAACGTCTCGTAGTAGTTCGAGTCGAGGCATGGGCGCTTGGTGGCGTAGAAGTGGTCTTTCGGACACAACGCCTCCGCCGTCACCGGATCCCGCACGATCGAACGAATCTTGTTGCGCAGGAACTCGCACAGCAGTTCGTTGGCTGCCTCGTTGCGCAGCAGATCGGGGAAGAACGGCGGCAGCAGATCGCCCGATTCCCACATCGCCTCGAAGTTCGCGTTCCGCTCCGCCTCCGAAACCTGCAGCGTGCCCTTCTCGAGTGATTTCCCAGGCACACCGAGCCGCGTGTATCGCGCCGCCGCGCGGTAGGCGGTCCGATCGCGCAGATAGGTATCGAGCTTCTCCTGCGGGATCGGCCCGTTCTTCGCGGGCCTGCTGAAGTTGGCAGTGCGCTGAAACACCGCGAGAGCGGCCGCTTGCGACGCGATGATCGGGATGCACTGGATGCCAGACGATCCCGTCCCGATCACGGCCACGCGCTTGCCCGTGAAGTCGACGCTCTCGTGCGGCCAGCGCGAGGTGAAATACAGCTCGCCCAGGAAGTCGTCGACGCCGTGGATGTCCGGCGCCTTCGGCACCGACAGGCACCCGCCGGCCATCACGACATATCGACACTCGATCTCGTCACCCGTGCTCGTGCGGATCGACCACCGGGACGTCGCCTCATCCCACGCGGCGCTGTCGACGCGCGTCGAGAAGCGGATGTCGCGACGCAGGTCGTGCTTGTCGGCGACGCGCTGGAGGTAGCGGAGAATCTCCGACTGCGTGGCGTACTTCTCGGACCAC
>Ga0081539_10001879_pt2 | contig 12274 bp, 11 predicted proteins | sample TabmetS4T2R2_FD_71023 | JGI IMG/M metagenome (GOLD analysis project Ga0081539, IMG submission 71023) | Tabebuia heterophylla rhizosphere microbial communities from the University of Puerto Rico - S4T2R2 | ecosystem: Host-associated > Plants > Roots > Rhizosphere ...
ACGGCGATGCCGTCGTGCTCGGCGGTGCCGCCGCGGCCGTTGACCTGGATGAGCAGGTGGCCGTTGAACGACTCGTCCGGGTAGCGCCAGGTCACCGACCAGCGCTCGCCGTCCTGCCCGGTGGTGTCGACCCCGAGCAGCCGGGCGTGGGGCCGTCCGCCGGTGCCGGCCGGAACCAGCAGCACGCGGACCTCGTCGGCGCCGAAGGCCCGCACGTTGACGGTGAGGGTCCCGGTGCCGCGCAGGGTCACCAGCTGGGCCGAGCCGATCGGTGCCGGGGTGGTGGCGACGCCCAGGATCTGGGGCGCGTGGTCGCTGTTGACGAAGCGGACGCGGACGGCGGTGGCCGAGACGATGCCGTCGCCGGTGCCGGTGTCGCCGCTGAACACGACCCAGCCGGCGTCGACGCCCACCGTCTGGTAGCGGAAGGGAATCGAGCCCTGGAAGGGGGCCAGCTCGGAGCCGCCGCCGTTCACCAAGCCCCGGCCGAGCAGGCGGTCCGGGCCGCGGCGGTCCTCGAGCACGCTGACGTGCACGGTGCCCTCGTAGCTGACCGAGGTGCCGCTCACGGTCAGCGGCGACTCGATGCGGGAGTAGGGGAGCGGCTGGTCGACCTCGATGGCGTTGACGGCCCTGGCCCCGGCCGGCACCCAGCCGTAGGCGTAGCGGTGCAGGTCGACCACGGTGGTGACCTTGTCGAACAGGCGGTCACCCTCACCGGCCCGCGGGTGGAGCCCGACCTCGGCGGTGGCGGCGCCGGTCCTGCGGTAGGTGGCGGCCACCGGGTCGCGCATCCCCAGGTCGCGCAGGAAGGTGACGGCGGCGGCCTTGGCGGCCTGGGCGTCGGCGTCGACCGGCGGCTTGGGCTTCGGCTTCGGCGTGGGCGTCGGCTGCCGGTCGGTGGCGACGGCGATGGTGGTGGAGGTGGTGGTGTCGGCGATGGCGGCGGGCGAGGTTGGGCTGGCGCCGTCGCGGCCGACCACGATGGCGGTGGCGACCCCGATCGCGACGGCGAGCACGCCGGCGACGGCGACGAGACGGATCTGGGACGGACGCATTGCTGACCCCCCGGTCGACGCTCCCTCCTGGAGCGGTCGATCCCAGAGTCGGCCGGTCCGGTCACGAAACGCGATCGGCGCCGTCTCGGGCGCGTCCCCGAACGGTTTCCGCACGGACTCGGTTCGGGTAGCGGGCCGTTACACCCGCCTCCAGACGCCCACCAAAGCAAGGATCGTGGCGGCACGGCGCACCTGCCGGACCGGTGAACGCCCGAGGTGCGCCAACGCTTGCCGTTTGCCAATCGACCGGGTCAAGGTACACGCTGCTGCTCGCATGACTGCCCAGAGCCAGAGGGGAACTGGCCGCATGACCGAAGGCCCGCTCGCGCCCGAGGAGGTCCGGACGCGGACCTTCACCAGGGTCGTCCGAGGCTACCGCCCCCGCCAGGTCCGCCGCCTGCTGGAGCGGGCCGCCACCGACCTGGCCCGCCTCCGCGACGGCCCCGACGCCACTGGCCCCGACGACCGGCCTCCCCTCACCCCGCAGGAGATCGAGGAGGTCCGCTTCCAGCCCGCCATCGGCGGCTACGAGATGGACGAGGTCGACCAGTTCCTCGACCGGCTCATGGTCGAGTTCGAAGGCGCCGCTCACGACTCCCTCCGCTCCTCCGCCCTCCCCGCCCCACCTCGCCACGCCGCCTTCCCCACCATCACCCCCGGCCCGCAGCGCGCGGACGTTCCCCGCACCGCCGGCATCGCCGCCGAGTCGTTCGGCCGCCTCGAGGACCGCCCCACCGGCCAGTGGATGGGCCCGCTCAGCCGTCCCCCGTCCGGTTCCGGAGTCGGCCACCCGGGCGGGTCGGGGATCGGGCACCCGGGCAGGTCGGAGCCTCACGCTCCGGTGCCAGGGGCGAGGTCCCTTGAGGACCTTGACCCCCATCCTCCAGCGCCAGGTCCCACAGCCGTCCCAGGTCCCGGGGGAGAACCTGGCGCCTCGGCCGAACCTGGTCGCCCAGGAGAACCTGGCCCCTCGGCCGAACCTGGCCCCCCGGGCGTTGCAGGTCCCTCGGCTGAACCTGGACCCCCGGGCGTTGCAGCTCCCCCGGTCGAACCTGGTCCCCCGGGCGTTGCAGGTCCCCCGGCTGAACCTGGTCGCCGAGGTGACCCTGGTCGCCCGGCCGCGCCGCACCCGACCCCGCCAGCGCCGAGTTCTCAGGCGGGCGCGCCGCACCCGCACCCGCCGGATGCTGGGGCCCCTGCACGGGAGGGTAGCCCAGCGCCGGGATCAGGGCGCCCGGCTGTCCACAGCCCCCGGGGTGCCGCCCCCGAGGCGAAGGCACCAGCCGGACCCGAGGCCGGCTCGGGAGGTGGGCCCGAGGCCGGCGCCGGGGTTGGCGTGGGAGAAGCGGTCGCCGCCGGGTTGGGCGGGGGAGAGCGACCCAGAGTCGGCGAGGAGCCAGGAAGGGCGTCGCCTCCACAGGCGCCGAAGAGCGCTGGGCCGCTTCCCGCCGCGCCTCCACCCCCGGCCGCACAGCCACCCCCGGCCGCACAGCCACCCCCCGCCGCACAGCCACCCCCCGCCACACAGCCATCCCCGGCCGCGCAGCCGCCCTCCGCCGCGCCGCCACCCCCCACCGTGCAGCCACCCCCGGCCGCCGCGTCGCCCGCATCTCCGCACGGTCCGCGGCCGGACGCCGGACCCGCCGGTCCGTCGCCCGCTCCCCGGCGGGCTCCCGCTCCGTCGGAGGAAGGCGACTTCCCGCCCCCGACCATGCCGCCGTCGGCGGCGCCGCCGACACCGCCACCGCCGCCGCCCACCCAGCGGTCCGCGGCCGGGGCCGACGAAGGCTTCTTCCCCTCGCCCTCGGTCCCGCCGTCGGCGGCGCCGCAGGCGCCTCCGCCCCGGCCCACCGCCCCGTTGGCGCCGCAGGTCCCGTCGACCGGGCGGCCGTTGACGCCGGCCGAGGTGGAGACGCGGAACTTCGACCGTGGCGCCCCCGGATACCTTCCCAACCACGTGGACCTGTTCCTGGCCAGGGCGGCCCGGGCCATGGCCGGTCGGGACGGCGAGAGCATGACCCGCTGGGATGTCCTGCGCCAGCGGTTCCCGCTCGGCCCCCGCGGTTATGCCACCAGCGAAGTCGACGCCTTCCTGGTCCGGCTGGCCGCCCAGTTCCCCGACCCGGACCCCGAGACCCAGCAGGAGATCCTCCGCAGGCTCCAGGGCGGCGGCTGACCCCGAGACCAGCCGGCCCCCGAGCTGGTCTGGGCCGGGCCCTGGTGGGGTAGGGTCTGTGCCATGCCACGCCCAGCGACCTTCGGCACCTGGACCGAGCTGCGCCCCGGCAACGGGGTCCAGCCCGACCCGGGCTTCTACGCCGAGCGCCTCGAGGAGGCGGTGCTGGCCGACCAGCTCGGCCTGACCGCCGTCTGGGGCAGCGAGCACCACGCCGTCGAGGACGGCCACCTCTCCCAGCAGCTCCCCTTCCTGGCCGCCGTCGCCGCCCGGACCGCGCGGGTCCGCCTCGGTACGGGCGTGCTGCTGCTCCCCCTCCACCGGACCCGTGACGTCGCCGAGCAGGCCGGGGTAGTCGACCTGCTCGCCGGCGGGCGCCTCCTGCTCGGCATCGGCGGCGGCTATGTGGAGCGCGAGTTCGACGCCTTCGGGATCGACCGCTCCCGCCGCGGCGTCCTGCTGGAGGAGAAGCTGCCACGGCTCCGCCAGGCCATGGCCGACGGGGTGCTCGACGACGGCCCCGACGGCACCGACCTGCCCGTCGGCCCCCGCTCGCCCCAGCGCGGCGGCCCACCCATCTACCTCGGCGGCACCGCCCCCAGGGCCCTCGACCGGGTGGCCCGGCTGGCCGACGGCTGGTTCGCCCTTGCCCACTTCCGATGGCAGAGGACGGCCGAGGCCTGGCCGGTGCTGGCCGAGGCGCTCGAGCGAACCAACCGTCCCACCGAGGGCTTCCCGATCGTGGTCGGTGTCCACCTGCGGGTCAGCGACGACCCCGAGCGCACCTGGGCCACCGAGCTGGCCCCGGCCATCGCCTACCAGCTCGACCGCTACGGCGACTGGGCCACCGACCGCGACCAGCCCCGCCCCGAGCCGATCGACCCCGGCCGCCTCAAGCGCGCGGCCGTGTTCTGCGACACCGCCGATGGCGTCAGGGACGCCCTGACCAAGTTCCAGGAGCAGCTCCCCTTCACCCACGTGAGCATCTGGAGCCGCCCGCCCGGGACCGGCCACGAGGCCGCCTGCGAGAACCTGGAGCGGGTGGCCAGGGAGATCGCTCCCGCCTTCGCCGGCCCCGAGCCCTCCTGGCGGGCTCCGGCGGCGGCCACCCCACCGGCCGGCTGACCCGGCCTTCGACTGCAGGAGGAACGCCGTGCGGCTGGTCTCGTTCGAGGGGGGCTTCGGGCGCGTCGAGGACGGCAAGGTGGTGCCCATGGGCCCGTCGCTGCTCCACTGGCTCACCTTCGGCACCCAGGGCACCGCCACCGGGACCCCGCGGCCGCTGGCCGAGGTGCGGCTGCTGGCCCCCCTGCCCCGGCCGGGGAAGATCATCTGCGTCGGCCTCAACTACCGCGACCACGCCAAGGAGACCGGCCAGGCGATCCCCACCCAGCCGGTGCTGTTCTCCAAGTACGCCAACTCGGTGGTCGGTCCCGGGGCCGACGTGGTCGTGCCGCCCGAGGCCGAGAAGGTCGACTACGAGGCCGAGCTGGCCGTGGTCATCGGCCAGCGGGCCAGCCGGGTGGCCACCGCCGACGCGCTCGGCCACGTAGCCGGCTACACCTGCGCCAACGACGTCTCCTCGCGGTCGCTCCAGTTCCTCTCCGGCCAGTGGCTGCTCGGCAAGGCGATCGACACCTTCCTGCCTCTCGGCCCCTACCTGGTCACGGCCGAGGAGGTGCCGGACCCTCAGGCCCTCGGCATCCGCTGCCTGGTCAACGGCGAGCTGCTCCAGGACTCGACCACCAGCCAGATGGTCTTCGGGGTGGCCGAGCTGATCAGCTACGCCAGCCGCACCATCACCCTGGAGCCGGGCGACCTGCTGGTCACCGGCACCCCGTCGGGGGTCGGGATGGCCGCCGACCCGCCCCGGTTCCTGCGCCCCGGGGACCGGATGCGGATCGAGATCGACGGCCTCGGCCAGCTCGACAACACCGTCCGGGCAGGCTCCTGAGCAGGGCGGATAAATAGAGCGGCGAGCTGTCGGGGGGTTCCCCTACACTCGGCGGCATGTCTGCAATCCAAGCAACTGACCTGGTCCGCCGGTTCGGCGAGGTCGAGGCTGTCCGCGGGGTCAGTCTCGAGGTCGCGGAGGGCGAGATCTACGGTTTCCTCGGCCCCAACGGGGCCGGCAAGTCGACCATCGTCCGCATCCTCACCACCCTGCTCCAGCCGACCAGCGGGTCCGGCTCGGTCCTCGGCCACGATGTGACCACCGAGCAGACCACGGTCCGGCGCCTCATCGGGGTCGCCCTCCAGGAGGCCGGCCTCGACCCCAAGCAGACCGGCCGTGAGCTGCTCACCCTCCAGGGCAAGCTCTACGGCCTCAAGGGCAAGGTGCTCGGCGATCAGTTAGCCGAGGTCACCGAGCTGGTCGGCCTGACCGACGCCATCGACCGCCGGATCCAGACCTACTCCGGCGGCATGAAGCGGCGCCTGGACCTGGCCTCGGCCCTGCTGCACCGGCCCCGGGTGCTGTTCCTGGACGAGCCCACCACCGGCCTGGACCCGCTGTCGCGGGCGCTCATCTGGGACCGCATCCGTGAGCTCCGCGAGCGGTTCGGGGCGACCATCTTCCTCACCACCCAGTACCTGGAGGAGGCCGACGAGCTGGCCGACCGGGTGGCGATCATCGACCACGGCCAGATCGTCCGCCAGGGCACCCCGGCCACCCTCAAGGCCGAGGTCGGGGCGGACGTGATCGACGTCGCCGTCGAGGAGCGCGAGGTCGGCGCGGCCCGGGAGGCCATCACCAAGCTGCAGGAGACGGGCGAGCTGCCCCAGGGCGAGCTGCGCGGGACCCACGACGGCTACACCCTGTTCGTGCCCGACGGGCCCGAGAACCTGGCCGTCCTCATCCGCGGCCTCGACCGGGCCGGGGTCCGCTTCGGCGCCGTCAGCGTGTCCCGGCCGACCCTGGACGACGTGTTCCTGGCCGCCACCGGCGGCCGCATGGCCGCCGCCGACCAGGACGGCCAGGGTGAGGACGGCCAGGCGCGCGAACGCGAGCCGGCCGGCAGCGGAAGGAGGTCGTCGTGAGCGCCGCCGCCCCCGACGCCGGACGCGCCCCGGGCCGGACCGGCGAGCCCCTGACCCTTGCCGCCCCGGCCGGGCTCGTCTCCGACGTCGTGGCCATCACCGGCCGGGCGATCCGAGGGATCATCCGCGAGCCCGAGCTGTTCGTGTTCGCCCTGATCATCCCCGTGTTCTTCTTCGTCGTGCAGATCGGCGCCCTTGGCGACGTCGCCGAGCAGCAGCTGGGCATCAGCAACTACGCCACCTTCCAGCTGCCGATCTCGATCCTGTTCGCGGCCGCCAGCACCTCGGGGGGCAACGCCCTGGTGCTGGACATCGCCGGCGGCTACTGGGACAAGCTGTCGCTGACCCCTGCCCACCGCTCCTCGCTGGTGATCGGCAACCTGTTCGGCGAGATGTTCGCCGTCCTCCTCTACAGCCTTGTCCTGCTGGCCTTCGGGTTCGTGATCGGGGTCCGCTTCGCCGAGAACGCTCTGGTCGGGTCCGTGGGGCTGATCGCCCTGACCCTGCTGTTCGGCATCGGGTTTGCCGCTGTCAGCGTCGCGGTGGCCCTGGCCACCGGGTCGATCCGGGCCACCCAGTCCACCTTCATCATCTTTTTCCCGCTGCTGTTCCTGACGCCCAGCGCCCTGCCGCGGGAGCTGATGACCGGCTGGTTCGAGAAGGCGGTCAGCCTCAACCCGATGACCTACGTGGTCGAGGCGGCCCGGAGCTTCCTGTTCGGGTTCAACGGCGCCCTCATCGCCAAGGGGTTCCTGGCCGCGGCCCTGTTCAGCGCCCTGACCTTCGGCCTGACCGCCCTGGCCTTCCGCCGCCGCGTCCGCATGGGCTAGCCGCGGGAGCGCCCGAATGGGCGAATTGGCGGGGTCGCGGTAGGCTTGGCCGCTTCCGAGCGGAAGGCGGCGAGGCGATGGAGCGGCGGGTGCTCGGCCCGGACGGGTTCGAGGTGCCGGTGGTCGGTATGGGCACCTCGCGGACCCTCGACGTCCGCGGCCGGGCCGCGGAGGCGACGAGCCGCCGGATCGTCGAGGAGGCCCTGGACGCCGGGGCCAACCTGTTCGACGCCTCGCCGATGTACGGCGAGGCCGAACGGGTCCTCGGCCTTGCTCTGGACGGCCGGCGGGACGAGGCGATCGTCGCCACCAAGGTCTGGACGCCAGACGACGCCGAGGCGGAGCGCCAGATCACGGCCTCCCTGCGCCACGCCCACGGGCACATCGAGCTCTACCAGGTCCACAACCTGATCGCCTGGCCGGCACGGCTAGCGCGGCTGGAGCGGCTCCGTGACGACGGACTGGTCGACGTTCTCGGCGCCACCCACTACGAACCGTGGGCCTTCGACGAGCTGATGACGGTGATGCGCAGCGGCCACATCGGCTTCGTCCAGATTCCCTACAACCCCCTGGAGCGCGACGTCGAACGAGCCGTCCTGCCCCTGGCCGAGGAGCTGGGGCTGGGCGTGATCCTGATGCGCCCGTTCGGTCGCGGCTCGGTCCTCCGCCGCTGGCCCTCCCGGGACGACCTAGCCCCGCTGGCCGAGTTCCGCGTCACCACCTGGCCCCAGGCCCTGCTCAAGTGGGGCCTCTCCGACCGCCGCTGCACCGCCTCCATCCCCGCCACCTCCCGCCCCGCCCGCATGACCGAGAACGCCGCCGCCGGCAATCCCCCGTGGTTCGGCCCTGAGGAACGCGATCTGGTCACCCGCCTGGCCACCCGCTCCTGAGGTCGCACGGTGCCGGGGTCGGGCCCGGGGCGGGGTCGGGCCCGGGGCGGGTCGGCCTGGTGGAGTGGGCGATCACTCGCCTCGGTCAAGCGCGGCGCGAACTGCCGCCTGGAGGCACTCCAGGGTCGAGCCCGCGGCCTCGATCAGGAGCTTGACGGGGCTCGGGCCGGAGTTGGGGAGGCCGAGCATGGAGCGCTTGCGCAGCTCCATTGGCATGAGTCCGGTGGCGACCGGGTGCTCGGCGTCGCGGAGCAGGCCGAGCAGCAGGTGGAGCGGCTCGACGTCCTTGCCGCGGGCCACCGCCTCCTCGCACGCCAGCAGGAGGACCCGGTGGCAGGTGAGCGGCGTCCCGCCCCCGGGTGCGCGGGGGAGGGGCTGGACCGGCCGCAGCTGCAGCCACTGGGCGGCGTCGTACCAGGAGTCCCAGCCGAACTCCTCCTTGAGCCGCTCATAGACCGCGTCCAGGTCGATCCCGATGGTCGCCAGCAGCTCCTTGTCGCTGAGCTGGGGACCGGGCAGCACCCCCTCGGCGATCAGCCGGTCGATCCCGGCCCGGACGGTCCCCAGGTCAAGGCCATGAGCCCGTAGCAGGTCGGCCGCGGGTTCGTCGCCCTGGCCGAGAGGGTCGACCTCGCGAAGGAACTCGCCCTGGCGGAGAATGCCGACCAGCAGGTGCTCGGGGCCGATGTAGTACTGATGCCGGGCCTCGGCCTCCTCCCGGGCCAGGTAGGGGACGACGCCGGCCGGCTCGGTCCAGTGCACCACGTTCCTCATCTGCTACCTCCCTGGCCCCTTGCGGCTGCGGGGGGCGTGCTTCTGATGGACGGCCTGCTTGCTGACCCCGAGGCGGCTGGCGATGTCCTGCCACGACCAGCCGTTGGCCCGGGCGTTGTCGACCTGCAGGGCTTCCAGGACCTCGAGCAGACCGCGCAGCGCGGCCACCGCCCGCAGGCCCACCTCGGGGTCGCGGCTGCCGCTGGCGCTGGCCAGGGTCGCCGCCTGGCGGTCCTTCGCCTCGTCCATGTCGTCAATTTACCTTGACGATATGAGTCCCGGCAATCCCCCGGTTGCGCCCTGTGCGCCGGGCGTATGACCGCTGCCGGGGAACCCGCTACTCTGGGTGGTTCGGGCTCGCCTCCTTGGCGGCGAGCCGCCCAGTCCTCGACCCCAGTTCCGAGGAGGACCGCTGCCGGGTTACGCGGCCGCCCTTGCCGCCCTCTCCGACGCCGAGCTGCACCGCCTGGTGGCGCGCCGGCCTGACCTCCTGAGCCCGCCCGCCCCGGCGTCGTTCCCGGAGCTGGCCGGCCGGGCGGGCACGCCGGCGTCCCTGGCCGCCGCTCTGCGGGCGCTCGACCTGGGCGCGCTGCGCCTGGCCGAGCTGCTGGCCGTGGTCGGCCTGCCGACGACCGTGGCCGGCGTGGCCGAGGCGGCCGGCCCCGGGCTCAGTCCCGAGCGCCTGCACGCCGGCCTGGCCACCCTGGCCGAGCTGGGCATCGCCCTGACCGGCCCGGACGGCACCATCTCCGGGCCGCCGGGCCTGGCGGCGCCGTTCGGTCGCCCGGGCGGCCTTGGCCCGCCCGTGGCCGAGCTGGCCAAGGTCGGGGTGAGCGCCGAGCGGCTCGAGCGGATCCTGGCCAACCTGGGCGGCCCTCGTCCAACCGGCACGGGCAAGGCGGCCCTGGTCCGGGCCGTGAGCGCCGCCCTGTCCGACCCCGAGGTGGTGGCTCGGGCCGCGGCCGACGCCGACCAGGACGCCCGCCGCCTCCTGGACGAGGCCCTGGCTTCGGCCGGCCCGATCACCGTGATGGGCGTCGGCTATGGCCGCTTCGCCGGCTACCCAGATGCCGAGCCGGCCAGCTGGCTCCTGGAGCGCGGCCTCCTCCTGCCGGTCACCTACAGCCAGCTGGTCGTTCCCCGCGAAGCCGCCCTCGGCCTCCGGGGCGGCCTCGTGTTCCCCGACTGGCCCCAGCCCCCGAGCGCGGTCGCCCCGACGGCGCCCGATGCCGCGGCTTCCCGTCCCAGCGCACCTCGGGAGGTCGCGGCCACCCTCACGGAGCCCGGGGTCCCATCCAGGCCCCAGGCAGCCGTCGCGGCCCTCGCCGACGCCGAGGAGCGGGCAGCGGCCGCCGCCGTCCGGGCCGTGGTCGCCGCCGAAGGGGTGTGCGCCCGTCTCGACCGCGAGCCCATGGGTCTGGTGCGGGCCGGGACGGTGCCCGTGCGCGACCTCGCCCGGCTCGCCCGCGACCTCGACCTCTCCGAGCGGGAGCTCGCTCTCCTGATCGACCTCCTGGTCGAGACCGGCATCCTCGGCGTCGGCGGTCCCTTCGGCCAGCGCTCCCTTGGCCTGCGCCCCGAGGCCGACCCCTGGCTCGCCGGCCGCCGCGCTCACCGCTGGGCCACCCTCGCCACCGCCTGGCGCTCCGCCGACCTCGCCGTCGAGGACCACCTCGCCGCCTCCGACCGCCCTCAGGCCCTCACCGCCCGTCGCCTCGGCGCCGCCCCCACCCGCCGCCACGCGCTCCTCCAGGTCCTCATCGACCACGGGTCGCCGGGGGCCGTCGGGGTCGGCACGCTGGCCCCGATGCTGGCCTGGCGGCAGCCGATGGTCTGGCCCGACCCGACCGGGAGCGGGCCCGACGACCTGGAGGTGAGCGTCCGGGCGGTCCTGGACGCGGCCGCGTTCCTCGGCATCGCGGTGGTCGAGGGCGGGTGGGCCCAGGCCGGGCTGGCCGCACGCGAGTGGCTGGCCGGGGCGGGCCCGGCCGGGCTCGCCGGCGCCGCCGCCGGGGCGCTGCCGGACGGGCCGGACCGGTTCCTGCTGGCCGGGGACTTGACCGTGGTCGCCCCGGGTGGACTGGCCCCGGGGGTGGAGACCCGGCTGGCCGGGCTGGCCGACCGGGAGGCGGCCGGGTCGGGGATCTGGCGGATCTCCGACGCCAGCCTGCGCCGGGCATTCGACGAGGGGCGCACGGCCGAGGAGGTACTGGGGTTCCTGCGCCGGCACTCCTCGACCCCGCTGCCGCAGGCGCTCGAGTACCTGGCCGCCGACGTCGAGCGCCGCCACGGGCGGCTGCGCGTCGGCGGGGCCACCACCTACCTTCGTGGCGACCCCGCGGCGGTCGCGGGTGCCGTGCGGTCGGCCGCCGGCCGCCGCCTGGGCCTGCGTGAGCTCGCCCCCGGGGTCGCCGTCACCGGCCGCGGCCAGCGAGAGCTTCTGGAGGCCCTGCGCAAGGCGGGGGAGTTGCCGCTGGCCGAGGAGCCGGACGGCAGCCCCCGTCCCGAGGGCGCCCGCCCGGTCCGCCACGTGCCGCGGCGCGCCCCCGACCGGCTCAGCCGGCCCGCGGCCGCCGGGAACGGCCACGCCGCCGACCGGCCTCCTGAGCTCGACCCGGCCGCCGCCGTGGCCCGCCTCCGCGGCCGCCCGGCCCGGCCCGCCGGTACCGACCAGCGGGTGGGCCGTGGCTGACGGAGCCCTGATCGTCCAGAGCGACCGCAGCGTGCTGCTGGAGGTCGACCACCCCAAGGCCGACGCGGCCCGGGCCGCCATCGCTCCCTTCGCCGAGCTGGAGAAGAGCCCCGAGCACGTCCACACCTACCGGCTGACTTCCCTTGCCCTCTGGAACGCCCGGGCCGCAGGGCTCACCCCGGACCAGGTCACCGGGGCCCTGCGCGAGCACTCCCGCTACCCGGTGCCCCCGGGGATGCTCGCCGACCTGGTCGAGACCATGGGCCGCTACGGCCGCCTGGTCCTGCGGGCCGGGGACGACGGCCTGGTCCTCACCTCCTCCGACCCGGCCGTGCTCGAAGAGGTCGTCCGCGCTCGCAAGGTCGCCCCCCACCTGGGCGAGCGCCTCGCCGCCGACCGGGTTGCCGTGCCCCTGGCCGAGCGGGGCCGGCTCAAGCAGGCCCTGCTCGGCCTCGGCTGGCCGGCCGACGACCAGGCCGGCTATGTCAAGGGGGCGCCGCTGCCGGTCGGGCTGCTCGCCGCCCACGCCGGCACCGGCGAGCGGTTCGAGCTCCGCCGCTACCAGCGTGAGTCAGTGGCCGCCTTCGCCGCCGCCGGGTCGGGCGTGATCGTGCTGCCCTGCGGGGCCGGCAAGACCCTGGTCGGCCTCGGCGCCATGGCCGCCGTCGGAGCCCGAACCCTCATCCTGGTCACCTCGACCCTGGCCGCCCGCCAGTGGCGCGAGGAGCTGCTGGCCCGCACCGACCTCCAGCCGGCCCAGGTGGGCGAGTACTCGGGAGCCCGCAAGGAGATCGCCCCGGTCACCATCGCCACCT
>Ga0081539_10005807_pt1 | contig 12272 bp, 12 predicted proteins | sample TabmetS4T2R2_FD_71023 | JGI IMG/M metagenome (GOLD analysis project Ga0081539, IMG submission 71023) | Tabebuia heterophylla rhizosphere microbial communities from the University of Puerto Rico - S4T2R2 | ecosystem: Host-associated > Plants > Roots > Rhizosphere ...
GACAAGCGCGCTGCATTACCACCTGGATCAACACCCCAACATCACTTTCGCGCATCCGGAGGAAGCGCACCTGGTCGATCATCCGCGCCGCCATTTTTTCGACGACGAAGCGCGCTTTGCCGATGGCAAGCCGGTGAGCTACGACCTGCTGCATGAGGGCATAAAGCTCAAGCCAAAATCGCTCATCGTCGGCTCCTGCACCCCGATATACACCTACTGGAAACCGGCGATAGAACGGATCAGAAATTATCACCCTGGGATCAAGCTCATCGTCCTCTTCCGCAACCCGGTCGACCGCGCCTTTTCGCAGTGGAACATGAACTGGGACCGTAAGCGCGAGCCGCTTAGTTTTCTCGATGCGGTCGCGGCGGAGCTAAAGGAACGGGCGGAAAACCCTTCCTCGCAGTCGCGACGTCGATCCTACGTGGACCGAGGGTTCTACTCCGAGCAGGTCGAGCGCGTCTTTCGCTTCTTCCCGCGCGACCAGGTGCGGGTGATCAAATTCGAAGAGTTCCGCCGCCGAACCTCGGAGGTGGTGAACGATGTCTGTCGCTTTCTCGGGGTGAAACCGCTGACAAAACTCAAAAATCGCGAGCAGAATCTGATTCCCTACGAGAGACAGATCACGGACGAAGAGCGGGCGTATCTCTGCAGCGTTTACCAGGAGGACATTGGCCGTCTAGAGCAGCTACTGGGTTGGGATTGTTCCGATTGGAAAGTCGGCTGATTTCTCGCCAAAGATTGGCGCCGATTTGGAATTCTCCTGGAGGGAAGCGCGCCGTCGCTTCCAAACGGCCGCCAAGGGAGCACCTCATTTAGAGCCGCCTGGTCGAGGCCTGACGACGCGGTGCCCGCCAGGCGGCGAGAGGCCGCAAACCGTCGCAAAACAAGAGAGGCAGCGGTTGCCCGCTGCCTCTCTGCTAAGTTGCTGTTGTCTTGTGACTAGAACTTCTTCGTCAGCGCGACGTAAACGAAGCGCCCGGTCGCATCATAGAGGAAGCCCGGATACTTCGTCGAGTTACCGCCGAAGCCATAAGCATCGGGCGGATCCGTGCCGAAGATGTTGTTGCAGCCAAGGGTGATCGTGGTGCCGTTGAGAACACGCTGCCAGATTGGCAGACTATAGTTGGCCGTCTGCGCAGTCGAAGATTCCATGGTCTTGCCATCCTTGCCCCGCTCCATGTCCTTCGCGTCCTTCGAATAGCCCGAGACCGGCGCGTTTTCGACCGGCGGAACGAAGGTGAAGTCATAGGAGAGCTGGCCATCGATCATCCACGTCTGGTTGACATAGTGGATGGCACCACTCGGCTTACGATCATGGAAACCACCGGTGTAACGAACGGTTCCCAAGAGATCCCAGCCATTCCAGTTCCAGTCGAGACGATGAATGCCTCTCCACTTCAGGTAACCGTCGTTGGCCGAGAACGGATCCGTCGCCGACCCCGCGAATTCTACCTCGGCGGCACCAGGCGCACCGGCGAATTGGAAGGAGTTTAGCCAGGTCGCGTTGGTCAACGAAGTGAAGGTACCGAAGTTGGTCGTCAACACATACTGAACACCGAAGTCGATACCGTTCGCCTTGATCGAACCGCTATTGATGAACGGCACGAAGATACGGGTGATGAAGCCCGCGTCATCACGTTCGACACGTTCACCCGGGAGCAGGCCTTGGCCGGTGCCGGAGAGTCCCTGGAATTCGCGCTGTAAAACGTCGCCCGTGTTTGAGATCACAACCACGCCCGTGCGCTCGATGTCCCAGACGTCAATCGTCATGGTCAGGCCGGGCACATATTTCGGAGTGTAAACGACACCTGCGGTGAATGCGACGGAGTCTTCCGGTTGAAGGCCTGGGCTGCTGGTGAAGACCACCGGCGTCTCCGACTCGAAGCGGTTCGGATCGTCAAGCGGGAGGTCAGGACCACCCAGCGAAAAAGGCAGAATGTCGAACGCACCGGTCAGCGCCGAAGTCGGGCTACCATAGAGTTCGATCAGCGACGGCTGACGGAAGCCCTTGCCGATCGTGGACCGAATGGTCAGCGTCTCATCAAGCGGCTGCCAGCGGATACCAAATTTCGGCACCGCCACGTTGCTGTCGTTGTTTCTGAACTCTTCGTAACGGACAGCGGCGGACAGCTCGAGGGAGTAGAAACCCGGGAAGCTGAACGTCGGGCTGAAGATCGGAATGGTTGACTCGGCATAAATGGCCCAGTCCTTCCGGCCGGCCTGAGTAGTGGCCGAAGGCGAGCTACCGATGATGTCGCCATCAATGTTGAGCTGGTCGACGTCCTGAGTGAGCTGCTCACGGCGGAACTGGCCGCCGAACGCGAAGCCGACGCCGCCAGCTGGCAGCTTGAACAGCTCCGTCGTGTAGATGTTTAGATCGAGCACCGCTACTTCCGAAGTATCGACATCCTTTGGATGCACAGTGGCGAAGTCCACCACCGCGGAGTTTCCCGGGATAGCCGGACCGCGTACAGCATCGCCGAACGGATTGAACGCCACCTCGCCTTCGAGAACGCCGCCCGGCTGAAAGATCGGGTCGTTCTGGTTCAAAACCTGCACAAAGCGCGAGGTCGAGACCAGCGTTCCGGTCGCTGTTTCCTTAATATTGTTGTAACGGAAACCTCCGTTGTAACCCCAGGTGCCATCAAACAGTTTGTCACCGCGAAGCCCAATCGTGGCAAGGAAGTTGTCCGTTTCGTTATCGAACAAACGGTTGCCGAATTCGAGCAGACGCGCACGGCTACCGCCCGAGATGACCTGCTGGAACGGGTTAAACGGATTAAAGGCGTCCGCCGGAAGACCAACCTCCTCGCGAGTCGGCCCAACCGTATTGCCGTCAGCGTCCACAAGGAGCGGACCCGGGTCGCGCGGCGGGATGGCGAGGGTGACCTGACCAGCCGTCTGGAACGAACCAGTGGCGGAAGGTGCTAATTCGTCGTGCGAAGTGGTATTCTCATAGAACAAGTCGCCGAAGAGCACCATCTGATCGCCGAAGAGCTTGTGAGTGAAATTGACAAATCCACCGTAGTTCTCGATCTCCGGGTAAGAGCTCGAGAACTGATTGAAGTTGAACAACGAGGAACGGAACGGGGTGTAGGTATAGGCCGTTGCCGGAGAGAAACCACCCGAACCAAACGGCGCGTGACCAAAGAAAACATCGCCCGGGCCGAAGCCTGCCGCCGCAGCCTGCGCTCCAGCACCTGCCTCGGCGACCGACTCGAAGAAGAGCTGCAGGTTTTCCGGCGTTGAGTTCGTGCTCAGGAACGGCGGCACTGCCGAGAAACCGCGATCGCGGTTAAAGATCGAATTGCGGTGGTAAAAGTTCGCCGAACCGGTGATCTGCGTGTTCTCATCGCCCACGCCGAAGATGATCGAAGCGCGATAGAGGCCGGAATCCTTATCCAGGGTGTTGCCGTACTCGACGGTCGCCTCGACGCCTTTGTAGTCGTGGCGCAGCTTGATATTGACCACGCCGGCAACCGCGTCCGCACCGTAGGTCGTGGAGGCACCGTCCTTCAAAATTTCGATGCTTTCGATCGCGGATTCCGGAATCGAACGCAGGTCGAAGAAGGAAGAGGTGCCGCCGTTACCGATTGGGTAGGGCGCGATACGACGACCGTCAACCAGGACGAGAGTCGCTTCCGGGCCAACGCCACGGAGCGAAATCGCCGACGCGCCCGGGGTGAAGCCGGTGCCGTTGTTGGAAATCGGCACGCCGCCACCGTTGGCGACCGGCAGGTCCTTGATCAATTCTTCCGCCGAACGCTGGCCGGATTTGTTGATCAGGTCGCGGTTAATGTTCAAGACCGGGTTCGGGCCGACTTCCTGTGCGGTCGGGATGTTCGAACCAGTCACGATGATGCGCTCGGTCTCAGCGACCTGGCCCGTAGCAGCCTGTGGCTGCTCTGTGCCAGTGATCGGTGCAGCACCGGTCGCCCCCGGGGCATTCAGCGGCTGAGCCGCGCTATCTTGCGCGGGCGAAGAGGCAGGCGCCTGCGCCAAGGCACTGGCACCCGCGAGAATTGAAATCGCTACGCCGACCGCGAGGGCCGTGCGGAGTGATCCAAACTTTCTGACTACGGTTGTGATCATTCGTTTCTCCATTGGTGTTTGGTTAGGTTTGGGAAGTGGATTAATGGGAGATTGGGAGACTGACAAGCGTTTTTTTTGTTTTTTTGAATTTTTTTTGAACGGCTTTCGCACTTGCTTGTCGCAGCAGGGTTCGTGCCCGAAGCGTTCCTTCGGCCGCGAAGCCGATTCGTTAGGCATAAGGCTTCGGCAGAAGCCAATTGATTTTTTTTTTGAGCGGCGCAATCTAGTCGCCGTCGCCCGATGCAACTCGTTAGCGCCTTTTCTCGTCCGCAAACCGTCCCGGCCGCTCCGCTCCGGGCGCCGAATAAGAGCCTCTGGATTCTTAGTTCCTGGCGCGACCTGCTCCTTTACGTCGGCACACCGCTGCTCCTGATTCCGCTCTTCGCCCTTGCTCAGACCCGTTGGAGCGCGCAGGACATCTATCTTTTTGTCGCCGCTTTTGGCGCGATGGGCCATCACCTCCCGGGAATGATTCGTGCCTATGGGGATCGCGCGCTTTTCGAGCGTTTCCGCTGGCGTTTTATCTTCGCCCCGATCTTCCTCCTCACCGTCTGCGTCGCGTTTAACTACTGGGACCTCAAAGGAATTGTCCTGGTGGTTTTCTTTTGGGGCGTCTGGCATGGGATGATGCAGACCTATGGTTTCTGCCGCATTTACGATGCGAAAACCGGCTCCTTTGCCGCCCTCACTCGCCGACTCGATTTCGCCGTCTGCGCGATCTGGTTTGCTACCGCGGTCGGACTTTCTCCCTCACGCATGACCGACACGTTACGGGCTTACTATGCTTGCGGCGCGCCTTACATCCAGCCCTGGCTCCTGCACGGGCTTCAGCGCCTGCTTCTTTTTGCCGCCTTCACAGTCTCGGTTTTGTTTCTCCTTAATTTCGCCCGCATGTGGTGGCAGGGAAAGCGCCCGAACCCAGTCAAGCTCGCCCTGCTTGGCACCAGCATTGGCTTTTGGTGGTTCTGCAATAACGGGGTGACCAATATCCTCGCCGGAATCGCCCTCTTCGAGGTTTTCCATGACGTGCAATACCTCTCGCTGGTCTGGGTCTACAATCGCAACCGAGTAGAAAAGGACCGTTCGATCGGCGGCTTCATGCGCTTCGTCTTTCGCCGCAGCGGTTCGTTGGTCGGGCTCTACATCGGGCTCGTCTTCGCCTATGGGTCGTTAGGCTATTTTAGTCAGCAGGTCGACGTCGAAACGATGAAACGGATTCTCACCGGAGCGGTCGCCGCTTCCGGTCTGCTGCATTTCTATTACGACGGTTTTATTTGGAAAGTGCGCGAACCTTCCACGCGCGAATCGCTTGGGCTCACCGGCGGGCCGGCTCAGGCAAAGGTCGATTATTTCCTGCCCAGCGGGGCCCGACACGGCTTGAAATGGGCGCTCGTTTTTGCCCTCCCCCTGGGCGCGCTCTGGTTCGGACAGATGCTTGGTCCTGCCTCTACCATGCAACGCGCCGCCTGGATTGTCTCCAATGTGCCGGGCGCGGCGCTGGCTCGCTTTGATTACGGTGCCAGCTTAAAAGACGCCGGCCGCACGGAAGAAGCCGCCCGGCAGTTCAAGATCGGGTTAGAACTGAGCCCGAACGATGAAAAGGGTCATTTCACGCTCGCCAGTCTGCTCTTGCGCGAACCGGAAATGGCGACTCGGGAGGAAGGCCTCCGCCATTTGAAGCGAGCGCTCGAATTGGCGCCGCGTAATGGGGAGTTCCACTCCGAATATGGTTATGCTCTCGAACTGGACGGGCAAAAAGAGGAAGCTCTCGCCGAATATCGCAATGGGTTACAGTTGAATCCAAAGTCGGCCCTTGCTCATTTCAACTATGCGATGTTTCTCTGGCGCGAGGGTCGGCCAAACGAAGCGATCGCTGAACTCGACCAGGCCGTTCTCCTCGACCCCAAGTACGTCGATGCGCATCGCGAATATGGCAATCTTCTCTACCAAAAAGGCAATTTTGAAGCCGCCAAAATCCATTATCAAACCGCCATCGGGCTCGCCCCGAGGAATGCCGGCCTGCACAACATGCTCGGGATTGTTTTCGCCCGCCAGGGTTTGAATTCACAAGCCATACTCCAGTTCGCCGAGGCGCTGCAACTCGACCCGAACGATCCCTATGCGGCCGATAACCTGCGACGCGCTCAGCTTCTCGATGCGCGTTTTGGCGCGGGCAATTCTATCCCGCGTTGATCAGCAGGCGGCCGGAAGCGGTTGAATCTCCGTCCTAATGTTTACTGGACTGATCGAGGAAGTCGGTCGCGTGCGATGGATTCGCGCGACGGCTCGCGGGACGCAATTGCAACTCGGCGCGCCGCTCATTTCTCGCGAGACGCGCAAAGGCGACAGCGTTGCGGTTAATGGCTGTTGCCTCACCGTCACCTCCGTTCGCGACGACGAGATCACCTTCGACCTTCTCGATGAAACTCTTCGCAAAACCAACCTCGGTCAGCTGCGTTCCGACAGCGCGGTCAATTTGGAACGCGCTCTTGCTCGCTTTACCCGACTTGGGGGGCATTTCGTGCAGGGCCATGTGGATTGCACCGCATCTGTCCTGGGCTTCGAGGCCCGGGGCGCTGATCATCGGCTGGAGGTGGAACTGCCGGCACCTTTCGCGCACTACGTCACCTTCAAAGGCTCGATCGCGCTCAACGGCATTAGCCTGACGATCGCCGAGCTTCTCTCCAAAAGCTTTGTCCTCTGGATCATTCCCCACACGCGGCGACGAACGAACTTGCGCTTCCTGCGTACCGGCGATCTTCTCAACGTAGAATTCGACCTTCTCGCCAAATACGTCGAGCGGCTTCTCCCCAGTCTGCTTTCCTCACCCACACCAAAGACTCGCCGGCATGCGCCACACCCGAACACGCCCAGGACCGTCCGCAGCAAAATTCTGAAATCAAAGGCTAGCGACCAACGGTAAGTCATGGTCCGCAGCACCTGGACGGCGGGAAGTCAATGTTGAGTTCCTGTTAACACGTTAACCTGGCAACCAGCCGTTGATCGTCGCAAATTTCGCCCGGCCTTCGGAAAGAGATGAAAAAAAACTGCGCAATCAAACCGGGAGGCCCGCCCGGACTCGTCGGCGTCATCGCCTCGCCCGAAGCGCTCATCTGCGCCGGTCGCCTCCGCCGTCTTCCCGACTTCTTCGAGCTGCGACTCGACGCGCTTTTCGACTCGTTAGGCAAAATTGAAGAGCATCTCCCGCGCCTTCGGGCGCCTCTGATTCTAACCGCCCGCGACCCAGCCGAAGGCGGTTGCAACCATCTCCCGCTCGCCGCCCGGCGCGCGCTCCTCGAGCGCTTTCTCGAACGGGCGGCATTCGTTGATCTCGAGCTCGCTGTCGTTAGGCAAATGCGCCCAATGCTCGACCGCCTTCGGAAACGTCAAATCGGACTGATTCTTTCCGTTCATCGGCTCCATCACCCGCCCCCTCGAGGCGAACTCGATCGGCTGGTGCGTTCCGCCGCCATTTTTCGCCCGGACATCTTCAAGCTGGTTCTCCGCGCCGAGAACGCGGCCGACCTGGAGCGGCTCGTTAATTTTCTCACCGGGCAGCCGCGAGCCCATTTCCCGATCGCGGCCATGGGAGCCGGCCGCTTCGGTTTGCGCTCCCGCCTCCTTCTCGCTCAACTCGGCTCCGCCCTGACTTATGCTTCTGTCGGCGAACCGCTCCTTGAAGGCCAACCATCTCTCAACCAACTCCGGCGCGTCCGAAAAGCGTTTCTTAATTAGAGAGTCGCGATGCCCGATCACGTCGAACTGCCAGAGACCGTGCCGGTGATGCCGCTCACCGGGGTTCTCCTTTTCCCTAACGCGCTCCTCCCTCTTCATATCTTCGAGCCGCGTTTCCGGGAAATGCTCGACCGCGCTCTGCACGACGATCGCATGCTCTGTGTTGCCCTCGTTAGGCCCGGACGCAGTCAGTGGGAAACGAGCGACGATTTTCACGAGGTCAGCACGGTTGGTCTGATCCGCGCCTGCGTCGGCCGCCATGACGGCACTTCCGACCTCATTCTCCAGGGCATTCGCCGGGTGAAATTCGACAATTTCGAGCAGGAAAAACCATTCCCCATCGCCCGAATCAAACCACTCAAAACCCACACCACTCTCACCGTCGAGACCGACGCTCTCGCCGCCAAGGTGCTCGAGTATTACCAGCAACTAAAAAAGACCGGACGCGAGTTGCCGGAAAAAATCGACCATTACCTGAACGAGATGTCCGACCCGGAAATGCTCGCCGACCTGATCGCCTCGACCTTCATCGGCGATCCCAGTCGTCGGCAGAAACTGCTCGAGGAGCTCGATCTCAACCAGCGTCTGCGCCTTCTCATCCAATACCTCCGCGACGAAACCGGAAGCTGAGCCTAACAACTCCTGCTCGTAATCCTGCTCCTGCTCCAAACCTAACAAGGCCGATCGATTAGGAAGACGATCAGGAGCAGGAGCACGAGCGGTCGTCGTTAGTTTAAGCCGCCTGCAGTCGCTCGTGTTCTTCGAGCAAATACCGGTCGGTCATGCCGGCAACGTAATCGCAGACTGTGCGATACAATCCTTCGCCCTCGATTCGCCGCAGCGCGCCTTCGCCCAGCCGCTCCGGCTCGCCCAGATAAGCGGCAAAAACCGTGCGCAGCATTTCACAGGCGCGCCGGTTCACCTCCGCCACTCGCGGATGATAATAAACATTCGCGTAAAGAAACTCGCGCAACGCACGGTTGGCCGCGCCCAGTTCTTCGCTGTAGCGAATCAACCGCACCGGTTGCCGGCGCGCCTCTTCCGCATTCGCCGGGGCCGCGGCCTCGATCGCGCCCGCGCTCGCCGCCACCACATCGCGCACCTGAAGATCGATAATGTCGCGAATGATATTCTTGTGCAGCTCCGGCCCTAACAATTCCGGATACCGTTCCTGCACCCGCCCATGGCTCCGCCGCCAGATCGCGCTCTCATCGAGCTGATCGCGGTCGAGAATCGCAAAATCGAGCGCGTCATCCAGATCGTGCGTGTAGTAGGTAATCTCGTCAGCAAGGTCGGCAACCTGTGCTTCGAGCGGCACCGCCGTTTCGCCTTCGTGTTTTCGTAAGCCTTCCAACACTTCCGTCGTCAGGTTCAGTCCCGGGAAATTCGGGTAGGGATGTTCAAGCAGCTCGACCACCCGGAGGCTTTGCCGGTTATGCTCAAATCCGCCGTGCTCCCGCATGCATTGCGCCAGCATCTCCTCGCCCGAGTGTCCAAAGGGCGCGTGCCCCAGATCGTGCCCCAGGGCAATCGCTTCCGCCAGGTCTTCATTCAAGCCGAGCGCGCGCGCGATCGTCCGGCTGATCGACGCGACCTCGATCGTGTGGGTGAGCCGCGTGCGCAGGTGGTCCGCCGTCCCGTTGAGAAAAACCTGCGTCTTGTATTCCAGCCGGCGAAAGGCCCGCGAATGAATGATTCGCGCCCGGTCGCGCTGGAATTCCGTGCGGTAGGGGTGTTGCGCCTCGGGGTATTTGCGCCCGCGCGACTCGCCTGATTTCACCGCGGCGGGCCCCAGGGCACGCGCTTCGTCGGCCTCAATCTGCTCCCGTCGTTTCCATCCTCTAAGCGGCAGCTCGGCTTCCTCGCCGAAGTCGTTAGTCTGCATCGTTAGGGGAATCGGCTTTCCTCAACTCTTTCGCCAGCTCGCGCCGTTCGGCTCGGGCCTGCGCTCGGACCATGAGGAGATCGAAAATTGCCAGCAGAAAGACGGTGATCGTGACCCAGGCACAGGCCAGCCAGTAAAAAAGAAACCAGGCGCGATTCTCCCGCGAGTTCAGAACCGGGGCAAGAAAGGTCGCGCCGAAAAAAAGCATCCCCACCGCCACGAGCACGGTCCAGAACATCGCCTTGCGCCGCATCGTCTGGTCGCGCACCAGCCCGCGCGCGGCGTGAGTGGCAAAGGAAGTAATCCGCAGTTTTTTCTCGTTAGGCGGCGGCGATTCCATTTCTGCCTAACAAGTTCGGCGCCCCGGCCCGGAACGCAACCGTGCCGCGCGCGCCGCTACCGACGCTTCGAGTGCGCCCGTGTCTTTTTAATTCCCCGATCTTAAAAGAAGCCGGCGAGAAAGCGCGCCGCCCGTTCCGAGATGCCGGCGATCTTATTGGTCGCCTGACGATAAAACTTGAAGTTCAGCTCGGTCTCCGGCCGGCCGTCCTTCCAGGTGGAAAATGGTTTCAGCTCGCTCCGCCCGAGCCGCCCCCTGGCTCGCGCCCTCCGCTTCACCTCGATGCTCACCCGCGGGGTCTGCCGCACCCGCCCGGGCTTTTTCGCGACTGCTTCCGAAGCGGTCACGATCCCGCGCGCGATCAATCCCGGGCCGCCCTCGTTTTCGCTTGCGAAAATAAACACCGGATCGCCCACAGCGATCTGCCTGCCGCCATACATCGTCTTCTGCGCCCGGAAGACAAACACTCTGGCCTCCACATCGTCCACCGCCGCCTTGATCACGTATGCTGGGCTCTTCATCCGTTTCCATTCATCCCATCGCCGTCAGACCGGCTCAACTTCGAGGCCCCGTTTTCAAAGGCTGAAATGCCTACCGCATTTTCGAGCATTGTTCTACGCTCGAAGACATGTCGGCAGCAGGAAAACCGCTTGGGCTCGCAGTGCCGGAACAAATCGCGAGTGAAACCGCCGGCCTCCTCTCCAGCGGCCTCGCCATCGAATGCACACGGCGCGAGATCGCTCATCCTGAAGGCCGCTTCCGGCGCGCCGACGGCACCCGTTACGACATCTGCGTCATGGAAGTAATGGCCGACCCGAGCTTGCGTCCGCCCGCCATTTCGCGGGCCAACTTCGTCGGGGACGGTGCCGACACCCGGCCGGGCGTGATCCGGCTCGGTAACGTGCGCCAGAGCAGTTTCCGCCTTCAGCTTATTTCCGCCGGCGCCGCCTTCGGCACCCTCGCTGCCGACGGCAAATCGGTCACGCTTGTCACAGCCTGAGGCCTTAAGCCGCCGACTTTTCGTTAGGCAAGAGGAACAAGGCCCCCGCCGGACCGCTCCGGCGGGGGCCCGTCAATTTTCAACCCTGCGCGGTTATTCCCCGCAGCAGCTGAGATGGACCATGCAGCAGGCGCCGCCCGTGCAGCAGTCGGTGCGCGAGGTCGCGCTGGCCGTGCTGACGAGTGCCGCCGCGGCAAGAATCAACAATAGGTATTTCATAGTCCTCCTGTGCAGTTCCTTCCTGAAATCTCGCCTGACGAGAGGCGAGCCGACGCAGTTTCAGGCGCGCACGTCGCGCGGCGGCGGCACAATCGGGCGTTGTGGTCGCACCCGCACGTGGAGGAACGACAGAACAACCGTTTCGCCGCCCGCTGGCGAATAGGAAAGCGCCGTGGGCGCCGGCGTATCTGTGTACACCAGAGAACAGCCCGGACAGCAAGCCTGGTTGGGTGGGGGCGCCTTGGCGGGGCCACCCTGGTGCGAACTGCAGTGGTCTTGCTGACAGCACGACATCGGCTCGTGCCCCACCGTTCCAGGGGCCGAACCGGGCCAGGCAAGCGCGCACAGCGCGACGCTGAGCAACCCGCTGGAAAGAAGCCGTGCCATCAACCGGTCCACGCTTTTAATCGTAAAGAGCGCCGACCGGCAAAGCAAGCTGGATTGCGACGACCCGGACCGGCTGGCCGCTCCGCGCAGAGCGACGCCGCCCGCCTTTCTCGCCGCAACAAACAGGAAGCCATCCCGCTCATCTTCCCGCCCGATTTCTTCCGCAAATGGTGCAGTTAGTCCACCACCGGACGGCGGCTATCCCGGGGCAAACACCGCCGAGGGAGACTCCGCGCTTTTTAGCCTGATAGATGGAACGGGGAACACAGCAAACGGCTATTCCGCGCTCTTCAGCAACACGACCGGCGATGACAACACCGCCAGCGGTGCCGATGCGCTTTTAAACAACGCACTACCGGCGACCGCAACACGGCCACCGGGTCGTTTGCGCTCTCTCTCAACACCGGCGGCTTCGACAATACAGCCACCGGCTATAATGCGCTCGGACTCAACCGCACTGGCTACTCCAATACGGCCACCGGTTCCAGCGCACTCCTGAACAACACCACCGGCGTTTATAACACGGCCACCGGTTATTGGGCCCTCTATTCTAACAACATCGGCAACTTCAACACTGCAACCGGGCAAGGCGCCCTCCGCGACAATCTAAC
>Ga0081539_10005808_pt1 | contig 12272 bp, 8 predicted proteins | sample TabmetS4T2R2_FD_71023 | JGI IMG/M metagenome (GOLD analysis project Ga0081539, IMG submission 71023) | Tabebuia heterophylla rhizosphere microbial communities from the University of Puerto Rico - S4T2R2 | ecosystem: Host-associated > Plants > Roots > Rhizosphere ...
TTCACTTTGCTGCTGCCGATCTTCGTCTCGATGAGCGCCGGCTCGCAGATCGCCGGTGAGTCGCGCACGGGCACGCTCCGAATGATCTGCACGCGTCCGATTTCACGCGCGTCGCTGGTTCTCTCGAAGTTTCTGATGACGGCGCTGCACGCCAACCTGCTGTTGATATTCTTCATCGGTCTCAATTTGCTAGTGGGACTGATCTTCGTCGGCTGGGGCAACCTCGAGCTTTATCCTGGCCCGCTCAATCTCGTGGATGCGCCGGGAAAGATCCTGCGCGACGAGGCGCTGATGCGCTTCGCCTACGCCGCTCTGTCCGGTACCTGGGCGCTGCTCGTGATCGCTGCGCTCGCGCTCCTCTGCTCGGTTATCTTCGACTCGCCGGTGCAAGCGACGATCATGACCATTGCCGTCTATCTCACTCTCTACATCGTTGGCCGAGTGGAGTTCTTCGAGCATTTGCGGCCTTACTTTTTCACCACCGATATGGATTTCTGGCGCGACGTGTTCAAGCCGGATATTCCGTGGCAGGGTCTCTGGCACAACGCCTTTATCTGCGGCGCGTACACAATGGGATTGTTGTTGGCGACAGTGGTGATTTTTGAGCGGAAGGACATTGTTAGCTGAGATGTGGGTGAAAGTGGTCCTGCTCGTGCTGTTTTGTCTGATGGTTTTCGGCGCCGTTCACTTCGCGCCGCAGCCGGCAGCGGAAGAGCCGCGTTCAGGGGACAACAGTGTCCGTTCGCTTCGCCTGCTCACCTGGAACATCGGTTACGCCGAACTGGAAGACGACACGCGCGCGCACGACAAAGATCTGCCGGCGGTGGCAGAAGTGATCCTGCGCGAGGATCCCGATGCCGTGGCGCTGCAAGAGCTGACCGGCAGTGCGCAAATGAATACTTTGCTCGGCCTGTTACACGGGAAATATCGGGGCGCCGTCGCGGATCAGGCATACACCGATCGGTTTGAAGGTGTACTGGTCAAAGATCCCGGCGCCGGTTTTATTCCTGTGCCACTGGGCGGCCATTACGCTCTCGCCGCTTCGTTCCGGCCGGCGGCGGACATGCAGGAAGTGACGCTCGTGAGCGCCCACGCTGACGCATTCAAGGCCGCTCGCCGCCGGACTTACACGGAAGCCCTAATCGACTGGGCGCAAACGCGAGCGCAATCGTCGCCGGTATTCATCGCCGGTGATTTCAACTTCGAACTCAAAGCCGCCAACGAGTCGAATCTTTATACCGACAACTTGAAACACGACAGCGAATCGTACAGCCACATCCTCCGGCAATTTCGTGACCTCGGACGCGCCGCCGGAGACACGGCCATCAATGATCGCCGCATTGATTACGTCTTTGGTCCGCCGAAACTCGCACGCATTGGCCGCGTCGCAGTGTTGCGTACGGCCGCGGTCGGACGGATGGATCATTGGCCGTTGCTAGTGGAGGTAGGTCTTTAGAGAGCCGCGCGAAACCGGAATGTCAGACCTGGCTTTACAGACCGAAGCACTGACCAAGCGTTACGGCGCGCGCACCGCGGTCGATCGTTTGACCATGCGCGTCGAGCGTGGTGACATCTACGGTTTTCTCGGTCCAAACGGCGCGGGCAAATCAACCACGCTGCGAATGTTGTTGGGCCTGGTGCGGCCTACTTCGGGTGTCATCAAGTTTCCGGTGCGTGGTTCTAATTGGGAGTATCTGAAAGCACGCTCGCGCGTCGGAGCAATTATCGAAGCGCCGGCGTTCTACGAAAACTTCTCCGGCTTCCGGAATCTGCAACTGCTGGCTTCGTTGTCCGGCGGCGTGCGAAAGAAGCGCGTGGAAGAAGTGCTGGACATCGTCGACTTGCGCGACCGCGCGCGCGATCCCGTCAAGGTCTATTCGTACGGCATGCGCCAACGTCTCGGTATTGCCCAGGCGCTTTTGCCGACGCCGGACATCATCATTCTCGACGAACCCACCAACGGTCTCGATCCGCAGGGAATACAACAGACGCGCAACCTGATTCGCCGTCTGCAAACCGACTTTCGCTTGACTGTATTGCTGTCGAGCCATCTGCTGACGGAGATCGAACAGCTTTGCAATCGCGTCGGCATCATTCACGAAGGACGTTTGCTCTACGAAGGTGGCCCGGAAGCGTTGATAGCGCCGGCGCGACGATACAAGGTGCGAGTGGACGATTTGACGGTCGCCTATGAATTGCTGAGCCGGGAAGCAGGCGTGACAGTCAGCCGCAACGGCACTTCGTTTCTGCACGTCGACGCGGACGCCGAACGCATTCCGGCGGTGAACGCCCTGTTGGTTACCCACGGAATCAAAGTTTATGAGCTGAGCCCGGCCCAGGAGACTCTGGAAGAGGCGTTCCTTCGGCTGACTGAAACAGTCGCTGCCCCGGCGGAACCACTGCGCTGAGTGTTCGCAGGCGCAAACTTGTTGTAGGATGACCCCGCGAAATCCGCAGTTAGTCCGGTTTTTATCTCAAACCCTGGAGGTCTTTCCTCATGCTAAGTCGATTGCTACTGACGACAGCGTTAACTGTCAGCGTGTTCGCTATTACGGCCCAAGCGGATCCTGAGCTTGCACCTACCAATTTCAATACCACCGAGAATACGAGTAGCTTCTCGGGAATAGATCGAGCCGTGAGTCTTACAAGTGAGACCCCCGCACGTTTCAACGGCTCCAAATCGGCGGCAGTGTTTTCGGTAAAGTACACCGTTGCCCCTGACGTTGCCGTGGCACTTCGTTCCGGCGGAGACGTTGGCATCAACAGCGTTATGCCGGGAGTCCCCGAACCATCAACCATGTTGCTGCTCGGTACCGGACTGGTTGGCGCGCTCAGGTATAGAGCCAGACGGAAAAGTCAGAGTAAGTGATTGGGTGTGGGCCGTTAACTTAGATTGATTCGTCTTAGAAGATCTATGAAGCGTGGATCGTTTCTCACGTCGTCGTAGATCGGATCGATCTTGAGCCACATCAATCCTTCGTCGCGTTCGGCGTACGCTTTTTCAAGCCACCAAAACACTTTATCTTTATCTCCGAGTCCGAGATGGGAAACGGCGACATCGCACGGTGAGATGTAATTCGTCTGTCCCAATTCGCTCACTCGTTCGATCATTTGTTCGGCCTTGTCGATCGAACCCAACGAGCCATAACTGTAAGCCAAATCCGCGGTGACCAGCGCTTGAGTGCCCGGATCAGTCGTCACACTCAACGCCTGCTCGAGTTCATGTATCGCTTCGTCGTTTCGGCCGACGATCCGGTACACGAGCGCCAGGCCGTAGCGCATCCAAAAGAATCCGGGATCTACTGCGGCGATTCGCTTGTACTTGTCGACAGCCTCATCAAACCGCCTGGCGCAGTAGAGAGCCGCGGCTACGTTCAGATTGATGCTTGTCGATAGCGGGTCGAGGTGAAATGCTTCGAAAGCCTGCGTCAGAGCCTCATCCGTTTTCCCCCTCGCGCGCAGTATCGAGCTATACCATTGGTGAGCGGTTGCATAACCTGGATTCAATCGCAACGCTTTCTTGAACGCCTTTTCGCTTCCAACCCAGTCGAACTCGTACGCGCCTTTGATGAAGCCGAGCGTCGTGTATGCTTCTGCCAGCGTATCGTCGATTTCCAATGCTTTTGTTGCTGCTGCTTTCGCTCGTAAATAAGCATCACTTGTGACCATCAGGTGTTGATGGCCCAGGACAACGTAGGCATCGGCAAGTCCCGCGTAAGCGAGGGCATAACCAGGATCCCGCTCGATAGCCTGCTGGAAAAAGTTAATGCTGAGGCTCAGACCTTCATATGAGCGCTTGTTCCAATGGAACCTTCCGCGGAGATAGTTCAAGTAAGCATCCTCGTCAGTAGTGTGCTTTTTGACCAAGCGCTTTCGTTGCTGGTCGCTCAATTGCAGCTGCAACCGATCCGATATCTTGGTGGCGATGTGCTCCTGAATTTTCGGTGCGTTTGAGATCTTCTCCTGGTAACTATCACCCCAGAGTTGAGCTCCATCCCGGACATCAACCAACTCAGTCTGGACCGTCAGTCTGGAGCCGCTGCGTGATAGTTTTCCGGTGACCACTGCCTGCACTGCCAACTCCCGCCCAACTTGCGTCGGATCGTGATCCTTTGATTTAAAACGAAAGACGCTCGTGCGCGACATCACGCGTAGTTGGGGGAGTTGTGACAAGCTGTTGATTATGTTTTCGGTGATTCCGTCACACAGGTACTCGGCCATTTCGTCGTTGGTGGTATTGACGAAAGGGAGAATCGCGAGGCTTTTGACGGTGCTCCGGCGTTTTCTGGTCGTCTTCTTCGATTGCTTAGCGGATACATACGGCAACGGCGCCGCCGTGTTTCGAACGGTTGAAGCACCCTGGTAGAAGGGTGAAGGCCCACTGCCGCTGACCATCTGTCTGAAGGTCGACAAAGGTTCGCCCAAGTCCTGGGTGCGTTGCGACGGCTCCTTTGACAACATAGTCATGATGAAGCGTGAAAGCTCCGGCGTGAGGTCCTGTCGCAGAACGGAAATCGGCAAAGGGTCGCGCTCAACTATCGCTTTGAGCAGTTCGCTGCGGGTTGAACCGGCGAAAGGAAGATGCGCCGTCAAGGTCTCGTACAGAACTACACCCAGGCTCCAGATGTCAGTCCGAAAATCAACTTCTGCACCTCGAGCTTGTTCCGGCGACATATAGTGCGGCGTACCTATGATGGTGCCTGGTAAAGTACGAAACGCAGCCTCGTCCACGGGGTCTGTTAGTTTTGCGATCCCAAAATCCAGCACCTTCACGTAGCTGTCGGAGCGCAGCATGATGTTTTCGGGCTTGATGTCGCGGTGGATTACTCCGGCCTGATGAGCAGCGAACAATGCATCGCTCACTTGCACTGCAAGCCGCACGGCGTCGGCGATGGGAAGGGCGCCTTTACCAATTCGGCTTCGGAGGGTTTCCCCTTGAATTAGCTCGGTGGCAATGACGTAGGTTCCGTTCACGACGTCGATGTCGAAGACCGTTAGGATGTTCGGATGGTTGAGACACGACGCAGCGAACGCCTCTTGCCGAAAACGAGCAATATAGTCATCGTCGGTCGTAAATTCTTTTCGCAGCACCTTGAGGGCTACCGGCCTTCGCAAACGAGTATCGAACGCGCGATAGACTTCTCCCAGCCCGCCCCGACCGAGCGGTTCCTGTATCTCGTAACGACCTAGTCTCGTATGTGCGAAGTCAAACATGGCGTCCAGGGATTGGCGCAGTCAGCCTGCACGAAGTCGCAGTTGGTGGTGTTCTAAAATAGACTAAAGCGATTGAATCCGAAAAGCTGCGCTAGCGTGCCCTCGTTTCCTATTGCCTTCCCATACGAGCAAGCGTATAGTCCTATGGCCACACCATAGGAAGGGCAGCGCGAATGTCAAAGACTGAAATCTGGCAGGGAACCCTTGCCTTGATGATCCTCAAAACCCTGGAAACGCTCGGGCCGCTTCATGGGTACGGGATCGCCCGTCGCATCGAGCAAATCAGCGGCGACCGGTTATGTCTGAATTACGGAACGCTATATCCATCGCTGCTCAAGTTGGAACAGGAAGGCTGGATCGCCGCTGAATGGGGCGTTTCCGACAACAATCGCAAGGCGAAGTACTACAAGCTCACCCGCGCGGGCCGCAAACAGCTCGAACGAGAAGCCAAAGAGTGGAACCAGACCACTGCTATTGTCGCCCGCTTCTTCCAACCGATTGAGGATTAGCCATGAGAAAACTGCGCGCCTGGGTGTTGCGATTCCGTGGACTGTTTCTGAGAGACGCTTGCGAACGCGATTTCGCCGATGAACTCGAGAGCCACCTGCAACTGCACATCGACGACAACATCCGCGCCGGCATGTCACCCGCGGAAGCCAGGCGGGTCGCGTTGATGAAGTTGGGCGGCGTGGAGCAGGCAAAAGAAGCCTACCGTGATCGTGCGACCATTCCGTTTCTCGAAAGCATCGCGCAGGACTTACGCTTCACCGTCAGGCAGCTTCGCAAGAACCCGGCGTTCACGATCACTGCCACGGCGATGGTGGCGCTGGGGATCGGCGCGAGCGTGGCGATCTTTGCTTTCGTCGATGCCGCCCTCATCAAACCGCTGCCGTATCACAACCCCTCGCGTCTCCTGTTTGTGACGGAATCAACGCCGGATATTCCGCGCGCGGCGATCTCCTATCCAGACTATCTCGATTGGAAAAAGCTCAACCGGACCTTCGACTCGCTCGACGTCTACACGCAACGTGGCTTTGTGTTGAGCACCACGGTGGGCGTGGAAATGGTCGACGGCGCCCGCGTGAGTGACGGGTTGTTCAAGACCCTCGGCGTCGTGCCTTTGTTAGGCCGCGATTTTTTCCCCGGCGAAGATCTTTCGGAAGCACCGCGCGCGGTGATCCTCAGCTATGCGTCGTGGCAAAAGCGTTTTGGCGGCAGACCTGACATCATCGGCCAACCGCTAACACTGAACGAAATTCCGCACGTCGTCGTCGGCGTGCTGCCACAAGACTTTCATTTTGCGCCCGAGGAGAATGCCGAGTTTTGGACAACACTGCACCCTGCCGGCGGGAATAGCTGCGAGACGAGACGCAGTTGTCACTTTCTCGAAGGAGTCGCGCGTCTCAAAGACGGCGTGGCGCCGGCGACAGCCCTGGAAGATCTAAGTCGCATCGCGAAAGAGCTCGAGGCCCAGTACCCGGATTCAAACCGGAACCAGGGCGCAACGGTTACGCCGCTCGCCGAAGTCATTGTCGGAGACGTGAAGCCGATCCTGTTGCTGTTACTCGGCGGCGCCGGCTTGTTGCTGCTAATCGCGTGTATCAACGTTGCCAGTCTGCTACTGGTGCGTGCGGAAACGCGCCGCCGCGAGTTAGCTGTGCGACGTGCGTTGGGTGCAACTAAAGCGCGGCTGGTTCGTCAGTTTGTGATTGAGGGAGTGGTGGTGGTCTTGGTCGGAACTATCGCCGCACTGGTTAGCTCTCATTGGGCCATGCAGCTCCTCCTCGGACTGATCCCGAAAGACATGATGGCCGGCATGCCCTACCTGAACGATCTCGGATTGAACCCGCGTGTGCTTTTGTTCGGGCTCGCGGTCGCCGCCTTTGCGGCCGCACTCTTTTCGCTTACTCCTTCGATCCGTCTCTCGACGCTGGACGTGCGGGAAGGCATGGCGGAAGGTGCTCGTGGCAGTGCGGGTAAAGTCTGGACGCGAATCGGTTCCAAGCTGGTGGTGCTCGAATTAACCACCGCGATGGTGTTGCTGGTGGGCGCCGGATTGCTCGGCAAGAGTTTTTATCACGTGCTGCAAGTAGGTGCGGGCTTCAACCCAAACCACCTCATCACGATGAGACTCAGAGCTCCGTTTTCGGCTTACGAAAAAGACGAGCAAGCGTTGGCGCTCCAGCGAAAACTGCTGGCTGAGATCAAGCACCTGCCGGGCGTCACCTCAGTGGCGCTCACTGATATTCTGCCATTGACATTCAATGGCAACACTGACTGGATCCGTTTTGTCGGGCGTGCCTACGGCGGCGAGCACAACGAAGTGATCGAACGCGCCGTCAGCCCGGAATATTTCACCACCCTTGAAGCGAAACTCCTGCGCGGTCGCACGTTCACCGACGCGGAGGATTTGGGCAAGCCTCAAGTCGTCGTCGTCAATCAGACGCTGGCGAAGAAGTATTTTCCCGGGGAAGATCCGATCGGCCAGCGATTCGGCGGCACCACGCTCGATCCGAAATCGATCAAGGAAATCATCGGCATCGTCGACGACATTCGCGAAGGGACGTTGGAATCGGAGATTTGGCCGGCCTACTACTATTCGCTCAACCAACAGCCTGAGGTGCGTTATGTCGTCGTGGCGCGCACGTCGCTACCGGAGCAGTCAGTCATGCCTGCGGTGGCCGACACCATCCGGCGGATCGATCCGCGCATCACGATTTCCAATCAGACCACGATGACAGCGCGAGTCAACGATGCGCCGACGGTTTACTTACGCCGTTCCTCCACGTGGCTGGTGGGAGGTTTCGCGGCGATGGCGTTGCTGCTCGGAGTTGTCGGGCTCTACGGCGTGATTGCTTACTCGGTGAGTCAACGCACTCGCGAAATCGGCGTGCGCATCGCCCTCGGCGCGCAACGCGGCATGGTTTACCGCCTCATTCTCAAAGAAGCCGGCGCGTTGACACTGGCGGGAATCGTGATCGGGACCGCCTGTGCCATTCTCGCCGCCTCGTTCATGCGCAAACTGTTGTTCGGCACGCCGCCGTGGGACCTCACGACGCTGCTCTGCGTGGCCGCTGTCCTCGGCGGTTCGGCGTTACTAGCGAGTTTCCTTCCGGCGCGCCGCGCCGCGTCAGTGGATCCGATTACGGCGCTGCGCGCGGAGTAAGGAGGGTATAATGACGCGCTCTTGTTAGTCCTGCCGGTACTGAAGGAAACTTTCCATGAAGCGTCTTTTGATCCTCGTAGTAACACTCTTCTTCGTCGCCTGCTCGGTAGCAAACACGCCGGCGCAAACGCGCAAACAGGACCTCACGGTCGAATGGATCTTTAGTCCCGCAGGCCGGGCGGTGGCGAGCGTTCCCGCGACGGCGTGGCTCGACGATGGAACTCTCGTGTTACTCGACGATCGTCGACCAGCCGCCGAGCAAACCTTCGAGAAGCTGAATCCGGCAACGGGCCAACGGTCGTCGATCGTCGATTCAGTGCGCGCGCTGGCGGATCTGAAACGTACCGTCGCGGGAATGGACGTGGACGCTTTGCCTTGGCCGCTTGCTTTCGATGGTTCAGGCCGGCAGGCGCTCTACATTTTCCACGGCGACGTTTTCGTTCTCGACTTAGCGACTGCGCACTTCCGGCGCCTCACTGCGACTCCGGCGGAAGAAACGTCGGCCAGCTTCTCGCCAAACGGACGCCGCGTCGCATACGTCCGAACGAACAATCTCTACTTTTTCGATCTCGACGCCAATCGTGAGACTCAGATCACGCGCGATGGTTCCGAAACGCTGCTCAACGGAACGCTTTCCTGGGTGTATTGGGAAGAAGTTTTTGGACGGCGCGACATCGGCTACTGGTGGGCGCCCGACTCGCAAGCGATCGCGTATCTCCAGTCTGACGATTCACAAGTTGATCTTAGTTACTTCACCGATTTTGTTCCTTTCTCGCCGCGCGTGATTCGGCAGCGATACGCGAGAGCAGGCCGCGCGAATCCGCGCGTGCGACTCGGCATAAACGAACTCGGCCACGACAGCACCACCTGGATTCAGATCAACGACAAACCGTTCGAATACATCGTGCGCGCCAAGTGGCTGCCGGACGGCCGCCGCTTGAGTGTGGAGACCATGCCGCGCCTGCAGACGGAGCTGTACCTGTATTTCGCCGATCGCCAGACCGGCAAAGTGACGCCTGTACTGACAGAGAAAGATCCCGGTTGGGTCAACATGAACGACGACCTGTACTTCTTCAACGACGGGCAGCACTTTCTTTGGCCGTCGGAGCGAGACGGCTACATGCATCTCTATCGCTACCGGATGGATGGAACGCTCGAGAACCAGGTGACGAAAGGACGGTGGGCACTCGCGAGCGCCGGCGGAATCGCGTTCTGGGTGCACCAGGCGATTGTCGGTGTCGACGAAAAGAATAATTGGATCTACTTCACGGCGCTCGAACACTCGTCGATAGAAAGACACTTGTATCGCATTCGGCCTGACGGCTCAGGGTTCACGCGCATTTCGAAAGAGCCAGGCACACACCGCATCTCGATGTCGCCCGATGCGCGATACTTTCTCGAGCGGTACTCCGACGTTCGTACGCTGCCCGCGCTGCGGCTGCGTGCGGGTGAGGGAACGCTCGTGCAAGAGATCGCGCCTTCACGTCCGCAGTTGCTCGCGCCGTACGAAGTCCAGTTTCCGGAGTTGTTCACGATTCCGGCAGACGACGGCTTTCCGATGCCGGCCGAAGTTCTGAAGCCGAAAGGTTTTCGCGCTGATCGGAAGTATCCGGTGGTGATGTTTATCTATGGCGGGCCGTCGGCGCCGCAGGTCGTAAACGCGTGGCAGGGCGACACGCTCTGGAACCAAATGTTGCTCAATGCCGGGTACGTTGTCGTGAAGGTCGACAATCGATCCGCAACTGGCATCAGCAAAGAATTGGAAAACACAGTCCTCAAGCATCTGGGCGAAGCCGAGACGCCCGACCTCGTGGCCGCGGCGCGTTGGCTGAAAAAGCAGAGTTGGGTGGATCCGGCGCGTCTCGGAGTGTGGGGTTGGAGCTACGGCGGTTACATGAGCTTAAACTTGATGACGCGATCGGAGGAGTTCAAAGCCGGCATCTCAGTCGCTTCGGGCTCTGACTGGCGCTACTACGACACCAAATGGACGGAAGGTGCGATGCGCACGCCGCAAGAAAATCCCGAGGGTTACGAAAGTACTTCCTTGATTCCCCGCGCCAAGCAACTGCACGGTCATCTTTTGATGGTCTTTGGGACGTACGACGACAACGTGCATCCGTATAACGAGCTCGCTTTTATCGACGGGCTAATCGCGGCCGGCAAGAAGTTTGAAATGATGGCCTATCCGATGCGCAAGCACGGCATTTCCGACGAAGCCGCGCAGCATCATCTTTATCATCTGATGCTCGATTTCTGGAAAGCTAATCTTTAACGCGCTTCGCCCTTGTTGCTTCATCGCCGTAATCGAGTATATAGTCGCGCGCGCTCTAACATCTCGCTAAGGAGCGTTCCCCCATGGCGACCAAAGCTCGCAAGAAGAGCGCCACGAAGACTGCCAGAAAAACAGCCGGCAAGAGAGCCCAGGTTCAACTCGATCCCGCAACTGTGCTCAACTTTGAAACCTACCTCCGCGAAGGGCTGGTTGCATCCGGAGCGGTGCTGATGTCGACCGAGACACCGCGATTGCAGGCGGATGCTACGGTCCATCTCGATTCAGATGCCATCCAGCAAGTCACAAAGATATTGCGCGACGGCCTGGTTTCGTCGGCCGCGGTACTCGCCACTGATCTGCCGCAGGTGTCGATGCAAACTACGCGAAAAACGAGCAAGCGTAAATCGCAGGGTACGCGCAAACAATCAAGCCGAGCCACGTCGAAAAAGAGATAACGCGTGTCACGAGCGTTTAGGCTGAGCTCGAGTCTTCGAGCCGAGTCTCCGGACGTGACGCTGAATCACGCCCGGTCACTGGCTCAAAGTCTAGGCATTTCCCGCGTGACGGACATCACGCGCCTGGATTGTGTCGGCGTGCCCGTGTTTGCCAGCATCCGGCCTGACGCTCAGCCCGGTTCGTTGTGTGTAAACGCGGGCAAGGGAATCACGGTGGCCGAAGCGCGGGCCGGCGCTTACATGGAAGCGATCGAGTACGCGTTCGCTGAATACAATCGCACGTCGTTAGAGGTCTCGTGGGTGCGCGCCGGAGAGATCTACGAGGGCAAACGCCGGCCAGACTCAATCCTCGATTTCTGTCCGGTGATGAACGCGGCAATCGATCTGGACGAGCCGCTGCCGTGCGTCGCCGCGAAGGACATTTCTTCCGGGCGGAAGTATCTGGTGCCGGCGGAACTCGTCTTTTTGCCGTATCCGTCGCAGTTGGGCGGCAGTTGCTACTTCGGCGCGAACTCAAACGGTTTGTGTTCGGGAAATTCAGTGCTCGAAGCGACGATTCACGGCACGGCGGAAGTCATCGAACGCGATATTTGTTCGTTTCAATCGATCAAAGACACTTCGGAGTTTGTTTTGAGTCGTTCGCTGCCGGCTGCGATCCGAAAGATTGAGTCGAGTCTCTCGGCGGTGGGCATGAACCTGCGCGTGCGTTACGTGGAAAACATGTTTCGCATTCCGTATTTCATGGCGGTGGTCGCTGAGTCCACCGCGATCAATCCGATTTACGTGAGCGTCGGTTACGGGTGTCATCCTTTGAAAGAGATTGCGTTGACGCGTGCTGTTTGTGAGGCGCTGCAAAGCCGCCTCTCGTTCATTCATGGCGGACGCGACGATCTTGTCAATCGCTACAACCGCTTCAAACGAGCGTCGAGCAAGACGCGGGCACGTTACGCCGACGAGCTGCTTGCACGCATCTCGCGCAACGGTTCGTCAGTGCGGTTCGGCAGTATTCCGGATTATTCCGCAGCCGTAACCAATCTCACCTCCGCCTTCAACGTGCTAATCGAGATGCTGGCGCGAAACGGCTTCAAACACGTGTTGAGAGTGGTCTACACGCCACGCGATCTGCCTTTACAAGTGTTGCGCGTAATCGTGCCGCGTCTCGAAT
>Ga0081539_10005809_pt1 | contig 12267 bp, 7 predicted proteins | sample TabmetS4T2R2_FD_71023 | JGI IMG/M metagenome (GOLD analysis project Ga0081539, IMG submission 71023) | Tabebuia heterophylla rhizosphere microbial communities from the University of Puerto Rico - S4T2R2 | ecosystem: Host-associated > Plants > Roots > Rhizosphere ...
CTCGATTTCGACCGCGCGCAAAACCTGTTCGCCAGTCAGAGCATGACCAAAGCCAATTACGACGCGGCCAAGGCGCAGTATGACGCGGCCAGCGCCCAGGTGGCCGCCGCCCGCTCGCAGGTCCGCATGATCGAGGCCAAAGCCGATTCCGCCAAATCGCAGATCGAAGTCATCGAGGCCAGGTCCAGAGTGGCGCAGGCGGTCGTGCAGGAGGCGATGATTCCCCTGCAAGACACTTCGCTCCGGGCGCCGCTCGGCGGGGTCGTGCTGAAGAAATCGATTGAGAAGGGGACGCTGGTCTCGCCCGGCAAGACCGGATTCACCGTCGCCGACACGTCATCGGTCAAAGCGGTCTTCGGCGTGGCGGACGTCGCCGTGCCGGAAATGGCGCTGGGAAAGACGCTCGGCATCGAGACTGAAACGATGCCCGGTACGGAATTCCACGGACAGATCACCTCCGTCTTTCCCGCCGCCGATCCAAAGAGCCGGGCCTTCAACGTCGAAGTGACGATCCCGAATCCGAAGTTTCTGCTGCGACCGGGCATGGTCGTCTCGCTCCGTGTGGGAACTAAGCCGGCTGCGCCGTCGCAGCCGGTCATGCCCCTGAACGCGGTGATGAAATCCAAGAGCAACCCGAACGGCTATGCCGTGTTCGTGGTGACGGATGAAGGCGGGCGGCAGGTCGCGCGGCTTCGCAACGTGAAGCTGGGCGAATCCTACGGCAACACGGTAGCCGTGACTGAAGGACTGAAGCAGGGTGATCGCGTGATCACGACCGGCCGCACGATGATCAATGACGGTGATCCGGTCAGGATGATCCCTTGACCCGCGTCAACAATCGATTTCAAAAAAGAGTTCGTCGTCCCGCCTTCAGGCGGAAAGCTTGGCGTGAAAACGCTTCCGGCTGAAGGCGGGACTACGAACAAAGCCTGGTCCGAACATCATCGGGAGAATTATGGAACACGGTCACAACAGCAACGAGAACATTCAAAGTAAGCGCAACATCTCGCGCTTCTTCGTCGAGCAGCGGCATGTCGCGTGGGTCATGCTGATCGCCGCCTGCGTTTGGGGCGTCTACAGCTATCAGAACATGCCCCAGCGCAAAGACCCGGACACGCCGGTCAAGACCGCCGTCGCCATCACGCTCTGGCCTGGCGCGAGCGCCGAGAAGATCGAGCAACTGGTTACCAAGAAGATTGAAGAGAAGGTGGCGCAGAACGCCAACGTGGACAAGATCCGCTCGATCTCGCGCACTAACTTTTCAGCGGTCTACGTGGATCTGGACGAAAACTTCCCCGGCCCGCAGATCGGTAAGGAGTTCGACGATATTGCGCTCAAACTCGACTCCATCACCGATCTGCCCGAAGGAGCGGGGCCGATCAAATTCATCAAGGATTTCGGCGACACGTCGGCGCTGATGTTGACCGTCGCCAGCCCGAAGGTGAGCGAGGCCGAGATTGACTTGCGCGCGCAGGCGGTCAGCGAATCCATCACGCGTCACCGGCAAGAGTATGCGCCGGCGGCGGGCGCGACGCGCTTCACGATTGTCAGCAGTCTCACCCACCCAATCAGCCCTCGCATCGTGCGGGACCCGCTCAATCTGTTGGCTGATTACCTCAAAGAGAAAGGCGTGGCCGGCGACCTGCACGTCATCACTGAGCCCGGCTTTGTCGGCGTGGACGGCGTGTCCGACGCGGGCGACGACGCCCTGCTCGCTCACACGCGGCAGTTCATCAAAGAGCGGTTGCTGGCCTCGGATTTCCACCCGGACAGTTGGCCACCCGTGGTCATCCGCAACCCGAATGAGGCGCGCGCCAGGCTCGGCGCGGTCGCGGGCGACAAATACAGTTACCGCGAGATGGACGATTTCACCGATAAGATCGAGAAGACGCTCAAAGGCGTCCCGCAAGCCTCCAAGGTGTCGCGCGCAGGCATCCTGCCGGAGCGAGTCTTCCTGCTCTACTCGCAGGAGCGCATCGCCTCTTACGGCCTGCGGCCCGGCGACCTGCCAAACATTCTGGGCGCGCGCAACATCGCGCCGGCAGGCCCGCAACTGGAAGCCGTGGCCAAGAACTTTGCCATTGACCCTTCGGGCGAGTTTCAGAGCGAGAAGGAGATCGGTGATGTGGCCGTCGCCCACACGGAGCAGGGGGCGCCCGTATATCTGCGCGATCTGGTGGATGTCGAGCGAGGTTACGAAAGCCCCGCGAGATTCTTAAACTACTACGACCGGCGCGATACCAGCGGCACCTGGCAGCACAGCCGCGCCATCACCATTGCGGTCCAGATGCGCCCGGGCGGATTCATCGGCGAATTCGGCCAGAGCATTGATCGAGCGCTCTCTGAGGTGAAAAAACAGTTGCCCGAAGACCTGGTGATGGCGCGCACCTCCGATCAGCCTCGGCAGGTCACCGAGAATGTTGGCCTGTTTATGAACAGCCTCTACGAGGCGATCATCCTGGTGGTGATCGTCGCGCTGATCGGCTTCTGGGACTGGCGTTCGGCGCTGCTGATGGGCCTGGCAATCCCGATCACGCTCTTCATCACCTTTGGCATGTCGCATCTGCTGAACATTGACCTGCAGCAGGTCTCCATCGCCACGCTGATCATCGCGCTGGGCCTGCTGGTGGACGTGCCGGTGGTTTCGGGCGACGCGATCAAGAACTCGCTGGGGACGGGTCTGCCGCCGCTCATCGCCGCCTGGTTGGGGCCGACAAAACTGATCACGGCGATCATCTTTGCCACGATCACCAACATCGTCGCCTACCTGCCGTTCCTGACGCTGCCCGGCAGCACGGGCGAATTCCTGTACAGTTTGCCGATCGTACTGACCTGTTCGCTGGTGGCGGCCTTGATCGTGGCGATGACGTTCATCCCTTTCCTCGGGTACTTTTTGATGAAGCCCAAACCCGAGCCGCCGATTGAGGAGCGGCGCAAACGAGGGTTCCCGGCCTTTTATTACCGGATCGGCGAATGGGCGATCAACCACCGCTGGAAGGTGCTGCTCGGCTCGTTCGTCTTACTGGCGCTCGGCGGACTGGCTGGCAGCCAACTCAAGACTGACTTCTTCCCGAAAGACCTGTCTTACCTTTCCTACCTGGACGTGTGGCTGCCGGAGGACGCTCCGCTGTCGGCGACCAACGAAGCCACGCGGCGCGCGGAGGAAGTGGTGCGCGAGGTGGCGGCGGAATACGGCAAGGAGCACCCTGAAAAAGGTGGCAAGCCGCGCGAAATTCTGAAATCTCTGACCAGCTTCGTCGGGGGCGGCGGCCCGCGCTTCTGGTTCTCGGTCTCGCCCGAAATGCAGCAGCTCAATTACGCGCAGGTCATCATCGAGGTCAACGACAAGCATGACACCAACCACCTTGTCGGCCCGATGCAGAAGGCGCTCGACGAGCAGGTGCCGGGCGCGCGTATTGACGTGCGGCAGCTCGACACTGGCAAGCCGATCACGATGCCGATCGAAATCCGCGTCTCCGGCGACGACATGGCCGCGCTGCGCCGCGAGGCGGACAAGGTGAAAGCGATCCTGCGCGCCACGCCCTACGCCCAGCGCGTGCGCGACGACTGGGGCGAGGACACCTTCGCCGTCAAGCTTCACACCGACTCCGACCGCGCCAACGCGGCGGGCATCACCAACCTCGACGTGGCCGCTTCCTCGGCGGCGGCGATCAACGGCGCTCAGGTGACGGTGCTGCGCGAAGGCGATAAGCAGATCCCCATCGTGGCGCGGCTGCGGATGGAAGAGCGCGCGCAACTGGCCGACGTGCAGAACCTGTACGTCTATTCCCTGCAGGGGACGCAGAAGTCGCCGCTCCGGCAGGTCTCCTCGGTCGAGTACGGGATGCAGACCGAGAAGGTGCGCCGCCGCAATCAATTCCGCACAATCACGGTTTCCTGTATGGCCGAAGCCGGCCACCTGCCTTCTGAAATTATGAGCGTCGCGCGCCCGCAGTTGATGGCCTTCGCCGACCAACTGCCGCCCGGCTACCGGACAGAGATCGGCGGGTCGGAAGAGGAGCAGGTCAAGGGGTTCAAAAACCTGGTAGTCGTGCTGCTGATTTCGCTGGTCGCGATCTTCCTGAGTCTGGTCTATCAGTTCAAGAACGCGATCAAGCCCTTCGTCGTCTTCGCGGCGGTGCCGTACGGGATCGTGGGCGGGCTGGTGGCGCTTTGGATGATGGGCACGCCGTTCGGATTTATGGCCTTCCTGGGGATCATCAGCCTGGTCGGACTGATCGTCAGCCATATCATCGTGCTCTTTGACTTCATTGAAGAGAAGCACGCGGAAGGCGAGCCGCTCAAAGAGGCGGTGCTCGACGCCGGCATTATGCGTCTGCGGCCCGTGATGATCACGGTGCTGGCGCTGGTGATCGCCCTGGTCCCGCTGGCAATGCACGGCGGGCCGCTGTGGGAGCCGATGTGCTATGCGCAGATGGGCGGGATGATGGTCGCGACTTTCATCACGCTGCTGCTGGTGCCGGTGATCTACTCGATCTTCGTGCTCGATCTCAAACTGATCAAGTGGGAAGCCACGGGTGCGGCTGAGGAGGTTGGGCCGGAAGCGGTGCGGCGGCTAGAGTCGCCAGCCGCGGGAGACTGATGCCGACGGCCCTCATCAATGCGATTGTGAGCGACTCAGGCAATGGCGGAAGAAAGTAAAGAACGCCGGTCGTCGGAGAAATCATAAGCGACGAATGGAGAAAACAATGACAGAACCAATCCCGATTGTCACAGAGGCCGTCCGGCCGCCCGAATCGAGCGAACCATCGGAGGAGCGAGCAATCCACAGCCCGTGCCCCGTCTGCGGGTTCGGCACGCGCCACTGCGACCAATTCTGCCGGCAGTGCGGCATCAACCTTGGACGGTGGAAAACCGCAACCACAGGTTTGTTATATGAAACCTCAACGATCACGCCGGGGAACATTGAAAGCCCGCCCGCAGGGCAGAAGAAGAAGACCGGGTCAAACGCGAGTGGGAAGGTGCCTCCTACCTTTCCCTTGGTCACTGGTCAAAACCTGACCCCGAGCGAACACTGTTTTGACCTGGTCGTCATTGGCAGCGGCCCGGCCGGCCAGAAGGGCGCGATCGCCGCGGCCAAACTCGGCAAACGCGTGGCCATTATTGACCGCCGCGAAAGGATTGGCGGGGTGTCGCTCCACACCGGAACCATTCCCAGCAAGACGCTGCGCGAAGCCGTGCTCTATCTGACCGGCTATCGCCAGCGCGCCTTTTACGGACGCGATTTCAAGCTCAAAGAGGAGATCAGCGTGGCCGATCTGGCAGAGCGAGTAAATACGGTTATCACCCGAGAGACGGCCGTCATCCGGGATCAGCTCGGGCGCAACGGCGTGACCCTGATTGACGGCAAGGCCCGCTTCACCGGCCCGCACACGCTGGAGGTCGAAGGGGGACAGAAGACCCAGACCTTGGAGGCAGACCATGTTTTGATCGCCTGCGGCACGCGCGCGGCGCGCCCGGCGGAAATCCCGTTCGGCGGCGAGGTGATGGACGCAGATCAGCTCGGGCAGGCCACGCGCATCCCGCGCGACATGATCGTGGTCGGGGCCGGCGTGATCGGGCTGGAGTATGCCTCGATGGTCGCGGCGCTCGGCGTCAAAGTGACCGTCATTGACCAGCGACCCGGCATACTCGACTTTGTGGATCACGAGATCGTGGAAGCCCTGAGCTATCACCTGCGGCGACAGGACGCCGTCTTCCGGCTGGGCGAAAAGGTCACGGCGGTCAGAGTCGACGGGCGAGGTCAGGTGCAGGTCGGGCTCGAGAGCGGCAAACGTCTGCGCGCGGAAGGGCTCCTATACGCCGCCGGGCGGCAGGCCAACACGGACCTGCTCAATCTGGGGTTCGCCGGACTGGAGCCGGACGAGCGGGGCCGCATCGCGGTCAACGAGCACTTTCAGACCGCTGTCGCTCACATTTATGCGGCGGGCGATTGCATCGGCTTTCCGGCACTGGCGGCCACCTCGATGGAACAGGGGCGGCTGGCGGCCCACCACATGTTCGGGCAGCCGGGGGTCGGCCGCCCGTCGCTGTTGCCCTACGGCATCTACACCATCCCGGAAATCTCCATGGTCGGGCGGACGGAGCAGGAACTGACCCGCGCCGGCGTCCCCTACGAGACCGGCGTGGCGAGGTATGAAGAGGTCGCCAAAGGGCAGATCGTCGGGGACGAGACCGGGATGCTGAAGATTCTCTTCCACCCCGACACCTTGAAGGTGCTTGGCGTCCATGCCATCGGTGAGAACGCAACCGAAATCATTCACATCGGGCAGACGCTGCTGGCGCTGGACGGCACCATCGAGTTCTTCCGCGACAGCGTCTTCAACTATCCGACATTCGCCGAGGCCTACAAGGTGGCCGCGCTCAACGGACTGAACAAGCTGTGAGGCGCTCTATTTTGATCGACTCTCGATTGTTGAGAAGACTTCGAGCTGTCCTACGAGCGAAGCAACACACGTCCAGCAAGCCTGTTGGTGTAAGAACCACGATCAAGGGTCAGGATGCCATTAACCAACATGTACTGGATTCCCGTGGAGTAACATTTGGGATTCGCATAAGTTGAACAGTAATTGATTTGCTTGGGATCAAAGACCAGAATGTCTGCCGCTTTTCCTTCTTGGAGATACCCACGATTATTGAGTCCCATCATATCTGCCGGTAACCCGGTAGAGGCTCTGATCGCCTGCGGCAATGACATGACACCTCTTTGTAAAACGTATTCGCGAATCAGACGCGGATAGGTCGCGTAATTGCGCGGATGTTGGAGAGGATACGTCGAGGACCCCCCATCTGTTGAGATCGCCATGAACTCCCGGCGCAACGCAGCCTCAATATCGGATTCGCTCATTTGTATGTTGAATATACGCGCGCCCATCTGATCAAGCCGGATCAGAGTCTCGATTAGTCACCCGCCCCACGAATAAATTCGGGGGCTTGTCCCTGTACTAAGTCGGCCAATCTTTTTTGAGTTTGGCTGCTGTTCCGAGACTTTCCGCCAGGCGACTTTGGCGGCTGAAGCAATATTAGTTGCGCCAACGAGATCTGCATGATCAAAATGACCACACTCGCGGCACAGAAAAATCGCACGAACAGGACGATTGCCTTGATCAATATGCCCACATTTGGGACATGTTCTGCTTGTCTTAGCGGGATCAATGATGATCACCGGTACTCCGGCGAGTTCCGCCTTGTACTCAATGAAATCCCGCAACTCGCCACATGCCCATTTGGATTGTTTTTCTCGTTGAGGCTTCCTGAACCGTGTTCTTTCACGGATCCCGGTCAAGTCTTCAAGACCAATACCGCGATTTGTGCCTGTAGCTTTCTCAACGAGACGCTGAGCGATCGTCTGGTTAGTATTAGCTTTAAAATCTCTCTCCCTTTTAGAAAGAGATTTCAGCTTGCGTCTCACGTTCTTTGGCCGTTTGCCATGGGCGGACTGCTGATGACTTTTGCGCTGGAGCGAGCGTTTGACCTTCTGACGTTTTCTTCTAACTTTCTCTGTCTTCGTCTTGGTATAGACATCGCCATCACGATCAGTGGCGATATTGACCACGCCAAGATCAATGCCAATGAAGCCATGCGGATCGTTGATGGATTTACCGGGCACATCGACCGTCACCAAGAGAAACCATTTGTTGTCTTTCTTTCGATAAACCAGATCGCATTCACCATGTTTAGCATTGAATCGATCTTGCTGATGCTGTCCCATGACCATCGGGACAATGACACGTCCTTCCAAGGTCAAAAGAGAAACCCGATCCAGCCCCTTGAAGCTCATCAATCGACGATCATCGGGAACAGCCGCGTGTGGTCTAAAGCGCGGTTGAATCGATTTATCGCGGCGATCTGCTCCACAAACTACGGCGATGCATCTGATGGCCATTTGCGAAGAAAGACCGAATTTCTCCCGCAAATCGTCATAATACTCTTGTTGCAGAGATACTTTATTCGCCGAACGCTCTTCGAACGCCTTTTCTGCCAGCCACTCAGCCGCTTCATTGAAGCGCTCGATTGTCGCCAGAAGTTTTTTTAGCATGCTCGGGACTCGGCATCAGTTGTGTCTGCAACGTCAAGATCATGAATAGAGCATATCATAAGTATACGTTTATATCACTTACTATTTTAATAGCTGGAAAAATAATCGCCTAACGGCGATCTCAAATTTCCTCCCCACGGCTAAAGCCGGGGGCTTCCATTTGAGGATTTTGGTGAAAAGAAGAGAAGAGTTGCCAGCGGCCGATGACGAGTGATAAATTGCCAACCGTTTCCGCAGTCTGACAATAGATCATCCCGCCATCAGTCTTTTTTGCTGGTTTCTGGTTTCGCCTTCTACATGCGCAAAACGTGGCTGAAGTGACGGTTGCCACGCAAAAAATATTTTCCGGTCTCGACCGCGCAAGGTAGCCGATGATGGCTGTCGAGGTGGTGTATCTACAGCCAAACTCAGTCCCACAAGGAGGTCAGACCTCATGCCGACACAAGAAAAAGATCCGTCCCACGTGAAGAAGCCGCGCCAGGACAGGAGATAGATCTATCCGGGGACGTGACCCGACTGCTGATGAAATGGAGAGGCGGCGATGCGGCGCATTCTGGTGGAGGAGGCACGCAGGCGCGGCGCCAAAAAACGCGGCGCTGGATGGACTTGCGCTTCGTTCGAAGAGCCGATGGCCGTCACCGTGGAATTGGGGGGCTTCCGGGATTTTGGCTAGTTCTCTATCGGCACACTTCACATCACCTCAATCAGTTTGGGTTCTAGCTGGATCAGAACGCGTCTACAACACGCCGCCCAATACGTTCGCCGGGTCGCGCGCAGCCGGTCCACCACGGATCGCCAATGTTCCAGCATGCGACCGGTGAGAGCAGTCAAACAATTTGACTGCTCAATTCTTTTTATTCGGTTCCTTCTGCTGGTGCCGGCACTGGAGCCCGACGGTATATAAACGTCCGTCGATCATCGTATTTTTTTTGACTCTCACTGTATCGGTGTGCTCGTCATAGCTTATTTCTGCCACGGCGGCTCCGGTCGCCGAGATCGCATCATCGGAGGCTTTCGCAGCTACTGAGATCGCCAGCACCATTGAATTCCCGTTGTTCTCCGAGGGCATCGATTCGTCAGTGTAATAAACACTGGCGGTAATTACCCGCCTCCCCTTTCGGAAGAGAAAGGTTTTAGTCGTCATCTCCTCCTCACGGAGTGTGGGGGTAAACTCTTCATATTGTTCCAACCCGGCAGCCTTCACCAGAGCTTCTTGCTCTTGCTTTGGTTTTTTCATAATGGACTCTAAGTCTGTCTTCTCTCTGAACTCCTGAATGGATTTCACATCGAGGACATAGACGTGGCATCTGTCCGATTGAGCCAGGGTGGTGGTTGATGTTGCGATCGCAGTTAACAAGCAAAGAAGGGCGAGTTTAGGAAAGTTTTTTTTCATCATGATCCTCTTGCCATTTCCCGATGGGCCACAGGGATTATTGACTGCCCGTGCTACTCAAACATTGTGCCACCGTAAAAAAGCAGGAGAGGATGATGTCAGAGCAATGAGAATGAGCCCCTTAATGCCGAAGGTCAGAGAGGGTAGAAGGTGAAAGAGGCAAAAAGAGAGAGACTCTTACCAGGTAGATGTGGACAGGCGCTGAGATATTTTCATTTCGATTGTAGGATTTTTCCGGCAGCGGGAATCTGAGATTAGGGCTGCGAGTCCTGAGTCGATCGTCACGACAGTTGCCTTTGTCAATTGAGATGATCATGTGCCGAGGAGATCGTTGCAGACGGTTACTGAAACCTTCGCCCCTGGATCCGTCGCGCCACTTCCCTTCCCTGCCGGAGCGCTCGATTCATTCAATGCTGCCAATGCTGCTTGAAGCCATCAATTCATTGTCCGTTCTCCAGCTTCAGGTTTTCGAACTCAAGCTATTTGCTCGAATCCTTGAACCGGGTTGGATTCAACTTTTTATCCCATTCCCAGAATGTCAGGATGCCGAGTTCAGGACGTCCCTCCGCAACCCGCTCGAACTCCATATAACGGATCAACTCGATATTCTTCGGCTCCAGTTCCCGCAGGACGGAAGAAGCGAACTCCTCAAACTCTTCGTTGAAATTGGCATACTCCGCCGGGTGTGTCTTCTTCAGATCTTTCATCCGGGTCCTGAGATAATCGTGATACGCAGCGAGGTGGCGCTCCTTGTGGCGCTCGCGCTTGGCCTTGGTTCGATCACCCTGGTCTTGTCTTCTCGCCGACTCATATTCCTTCGGGAATGGGCGGCGCCGTTCTTCGATGAAGCGCCGTAAAACCGCCGGCGGGTTCTTCATTCCGCTTTTGTTCTGATAAGGCCAGGCGTTGAGCCATTGTTCACATTCAACGCGATCGCTCTCGGCGAGTCTGATGGCGGTCTCTCGATCCACGCCACAGCCGATCAATTGCAGGATAAGCGGGTCCTCGACATCACCGTCTTCAACACTCGTCCTGTTGGCTTTGACATCCTGAAGCCGATGCGGCGCGGATTTGGATTTCTTTGCCGTGAACTCCTCATACTCGCGATAAGCTTTCGGCCCCGGACTGTACCAGAGGATCCAGTCGATTCGTCCGTCCGCGTCTCTGATCTCTTTGAACTCGATGGCTTTGAGATATCCACTGTTTCGGTGTGGAAGATGTATTTTGTAAAGTTGCTTTTTTACCTGATCCCAGTTGTCGTACCGGGTGAGAGGGGCAAATTTACAGAGATCGGAGTACAGGTATTTCGCCCTCGGGTTCTCGTGCTTGAGAGCGGCGAACATCTGAAAGCTTAAGAGCTCATAGAGACGCCGAGACGCCGGCGGAAGCTCTTTCAAGTAATCATAATCGAGAGGGCGGGTCTTCGCGTACCGCAAGACCTCGCGAAAAATCGGATTGAGGACGATATAGACAGCGTCCGCGACCTTGCCGTTCGGCAGAGTCTCACCGGCAAAAACAACGCCGTACCTGGTGGAACCGAACTCGAAGCGCCGGAGCACGCCGTCGTTCCCAGTGTATTCAAGCTTGGCGGTAATGGCGGCGAAGGCGTTTTGATAGAGCGCCCTCTTCATCGCCGTGGTGTTGCGCTCGGTTCCCAGTTCCTTGCAGATTTCGCGCAGGCTGCCCAGTTTGATGACCTCTGGGATGTCGGGTCGCAATTCATCGATCAACCGGTTGATCAAGAGCGCATCCAGCTTATAGGCCAGGGCTCCCGGTTCACCGTACTTTCTGCTTGTTTCCACTTCCCAGAGAGTTGTGATCTTTCCCTGTTCATTCGTTTTAATGATACTGACGTGGAGTGGCTCGTCGCCTGTGCTCAAGCGGTGCAGCGGAAACTGGCTTAGGACGGTCTCGGTCCTGATCGGAATGATTTGAGCTTGAAGCTGCTGATTGGGTGGAGGATCCGTTTTGGCCTGTGTCTTTTTCATGCCTATTTCCATCAATGGACACAACAACAACACAGTGGCCGGAAAGCTCGGTGCTGTTGTTGTTGTCTTATAGTCATGACATAGTCTAAACAGTCTAATAGTCGGTGAAAAATTTTCTCTTATAATTCCTATGATTACAGTTATTTAAGTGGTAAGCCCGTCTCCCGAATTACGTCGGTTTGTCTCCCGAATTACGTCGGTTTGTCTCCCGGATTACGTCGGTCCGTCTCCCGGATTACGTCGGTTTGTCTCCCGGATTACGTCGGTTTGTCTCCCGGATTACGTCGGTTCGTCTCCCGGATTACGTCGGTTCGTCTCCCGGATTACGTCGGTTCGTCTCCCGGATTACATCACCCAGGAAGAAGGCCGTCTCCCGGATTACGTCACCCAGGAAGAGGGCCGTCTCCCGGATTACGTCACCCGGGAAGAAAGATTGAACTGAGAAATATCGGCGCTTCAGCACTCTTATGCGGCCATCTTTTCGGCTTCCTGTTTCAGATTGACAATATCGTCGCGTCGCACCAGCTTCTTCCGGCGATCGAGAGGATGAGAGTAAGTTTGAATTTTTCCCTCTCGGATCAGCCGCGCCATGGTGCGGGTAGACACATTGAGAAAACGCCGCGCCTCTGTTGTTGTGATCCATTCTTTATTTCCATTTTGTGACATGGGTTTACGTCTCCTTAAATCACTTTCATACCCTATACTTAACGTGAGTTCGACGTAAAAGTAGAAGAATTAAAAGGAGATAAAACTAAATTTGGCAAATGGTGAACTCGTTTCTGGCTAGAGAAGCGCAGAGTAAAATCCGCGCGACACAATCTCAACCC
>Ga0081539_10005810_pt1 | contig 12266 bp, 12 predicted proteins | sample TabmetS4T2R2_FD_71023 | JGI IMG/M metagenome (GOLD analysis project Ga0081539, IMG submission 71023) | Tabebuia heterophylla rhizosphere microbial communities from the University of Puerto Rico - S4T2R2 | ecosystem: Host-associated > Plants > Roots > Rhizosphere ...
CACGCCGAGGGGCCGGTCACGGTCGAGACCTACCAGTGGTTCGTGCGCAACGCCGGCCGGATCTCCTCGAAGTACACGGTCGTCATCTGCGACGAGGCCCACACCGCGCTGGGCGAGAAGACGGCCGGAGCGATCCGCAACTGGACCGGCCCGGTCTTCATCGGCATGACCGCGACGGGCGCGCTCATCGCCCGCCACGTCACCGACCTCTTCCCGACGCAGACGTCGCGCTTCGACCTCGCGCAGGCGGCGCGGCGCGGCGTCATCGCGCCGCTGCGCTGCGTTCGCATCCCGCCCGGTCCCGGCGTGCGAACGATCGCGAAGGTCCCGCTGCGCCGCGGCGAGGTGGACACCGAGTTCGACCAGGAGATGCTGGCCGAGCTGCTGGACCAGATGCCGTTCAACCTCGCGATCGCCGATCTGTACAAGACGCGCTTCAACGGCGTGCCCGGCGTCGTGTACGCGGCGGGCGTCCGTCACGCCTACAACGTCGCCGAGGCGTTCCGGGAGGCCGGGCTGAAGGCTCAGGCCGTCTCGGGCGAGACGCCCAAGCGCCAGCTGGCGACGATCCTCGCCCGCTACGAGCGCGGCGACATCGATGTCCTCGTCAACGCGCAGCTGCTGGCCGAGGGCTGGAACTCGCCGCGGGCGACCGTCTGCATGCATCTCGCGCCGACCGCCTCCAAGCGGATCTACCAGCAGCGCGTCGGTCGCGTCACGCGCCGCCATCCGGGCAAAGAGGCGGGCATCGTCGTCGACTTCGTGCACCCCGCGACGAAGCACGACGACCCCGTGGTCACGCTGCACTCGCTGCTCGACCGCGACGTCTACCGCGGCGGCGCGATCGTCGTCGGCCCGGTGCGCCGCGGTCGCGGTCGCCGGGTCCGTGTGGAGCGCCGGGTGCTCCCGGTGACCGACGATGAGAACCGGCGGATCGAGGTCTTCGAGCGCGAGCTGTGGCGCATCGCCGTCGAGCACCTCGACTACGGCGAGCAGGTGCAGTGGGCGGCGCTCGCCGGCGCGCGCGTGTCGCCGTCGGGCTGGCGGCGGGCGCGGGCGATGCTGCACTTCGACCGCGGCGGCGAGCTGAAGCGGGCGTTCCTGCTCACGGCCGTCCGGCGGAACAAGAGCTCGCAGCTGCGGATCAAGGCGCTGCAGGAGATCGCCGCCTCGCGCGACCCGGAGGCCTTCGACCAGGCGCTGGACGTCATCGGCGGCTGGCAGCGCGACGAGCGCCGCGAGGGCTCGAAGGTGATGCTGCAGGCGCTCGTGGAGAAGCGCATCGGGCGCCGCGATCAGGCGACCGCGTGGATCTGGCGGATCGCCGCCTACACGAGCGAGCTGCACGAGGAGTACGCGGTGCAGCGCTGGCCGGAGACCAAGCGGCTCCTCGGGCTGCTCGTCAACAGCTCCGGCGGGGCGCACGCGCGCAACGCGCGCCGGCTCGTGCACGCGACGCGCAAGCAGGACCGTCGACTTTCCGCCGCGCTCCTCGCCGCCGCCCGCGCGCACACGCCGGAGGCCGAGGAGGTGCTGCGCGGCGCGCGGACTCGCATGGCGCGCAAGCCCGGCGCCCTGTCGCGGGAGCTGCTGCGCAACTTCCCGCGCGGCGCGAAGGGGCGTCGCGGCAAGCGCCGCAAGCGCAAGGCGGGCGAGGAGGAGGGTCAGCTGCTGGAGGCGGCGCTCAACGGCGCCGTGCTGCAGCCGGACCTCGAAGCGGAGGGGACGGAGGTCTCCGAGACCGTCGAGGCGCCTGCCGCCGAGGTCGCTCCCGTCAGCGACGAGGAGACCCTCGAGCGCATCCGCGACGCGGCGCGCGCGCTTGCGACCGCCCGCTCGGGTGGCGTGCAGGAGGACGAGGCCACGCCAGAGCCGGAGGCCGCCGGCGAGCCGGAGTCCGAGGAGGAGGCGCCGCCCAAGCCGCGCCGCCGGCGGCGCGTGACGATCGACGACGACGGCCAGCCCGCCGTCGCGTCCGACGCGGACGTCGTCGAGCCGCCGAAGCCCGCGCGGCGCACGCGCGCGCGGAAGCCCGCGGTGGCGGAGGAGGCGCCGGTCGAGGTGCAGAGCGTCGCCGCCGCGCCGGAGGAGCCTGCCGAGGTGAAGCCGAAGCGGACGCGGCGTCCGCGCGCGAAGAAGGTCGAGGAGACGGCGGCCGAGCCGGTCGCCGCCGAGGCCGCGGTCGTGGAGGCCGAGCCGGAGGCGGCGCCCGTCGAGGAGAAGCCGAAGCGGACGCGGCGTCCGCGCGCGAGGAGCGCCGATCCGGAGGCGGCGCCTGTGGAGGCCGAGGCTGATCCCGCGGAGCATGCGCCGGCCGAGGAGAAGCCCAAGCGCACGCGGCGGCCGCGTGCGACGAAGGTCGACGAGGCGCCGGCCGAGCCGGTGCCCGCCGAGGCGGAGGAGAAGCCCAAGCGCACGCGGCGCACGCGCAAGGCGGCGGAGCCCGAGCCGGAGACGGCGTCCGACGCCGCCGCGGAGGACGCGCCCAAGCCCAAGCGGGTGCGGCGCACGCGCAAGACGGAGCCGCCGCCGGAGTCCGAGGCCGCTTAGCGCGTTCCGCTCGGGCGCTTTCCGGCGTGCGTCGCCGCCCGGTCACCACTCAGCTGGGGTCGGCTCGCGTGCGCTTGTGCATCCAGCGCGTGCGCGGCTGGCTTGCCGGCCGTGCCGGGAGTCATCGAGGGCAAGGCAGGGGTGGCGGCGCCACCGGGAGCGGTCTCCGCCGCCCGTGTCGTCTGACTGTCGCATCCCGGTAGTCAAACGACACACGACGAGCTGAGCCCTCGCCCCGGTCGACCTTCTGCATCGCATCGATGCAGGAAGGCGACCGCATGGCCGCCCCGCCGGGAGCTACGCCGCTGGGCTGGTCGCCGACCGCAACTCGAGCGGGAGGCCGAACGCCCGAAAGTGCTCCTCGCCCAGGAAGGTGCAGAGCTCCGCAACCTTGCCATCGGCGATCTCGAGCACCTGGATGCCCCACGGCTTGTGCAGGCCGGGGCGCTCCTGCCGGTACTGCGCGAACCCGGGTGCGCCGTTCGCGCGCACCGGGATGAGGCGCGAGCCCTTGCATCCGCTGCCCTGGCCGAGAAGCCAGCGGCCCATCTCGTCGGCGCCGCGCAGCCACAGGTCCAGAGGCGGCATCGACATGACCGCGTCGTCATGGAGGAGCGAGACGAACGCGTTGACGTCGTAGCTCTCGAAGGCATCGAGGTACTTCGCGAGCAGGTCGCGCTCCTCGTCGCCGTCGACCGTCGTCGGGCTCGTCGTCGCGTCGATGTCGAGCGCGTCGATCGTCGCCCTCGCGCGCTGCAGCGCGCTGTTGACGGACGCGACCGACGTGTCGAGCAGCTCAGCCACCTCGCTCGCCTGCCACTTGAGGACCTCGCGGAGGATGAGCACCGCGCGCTGCTTCGGCGGCAGGTGCTGCAGCGCGGCCACGAACGCGAGGCGGATCGTCTCCCTCGCGGCGGCCATCTCGGCCGGATCGCCCTCGGCGGGCAGGACGCGCGAGTCCTGGATCGGCAACACCCACGTCTCCTCGACGAGCGGCGGGCCGACCGTCGACGCCGCGGTCGACGCCGGGCCGAGGTCCATCGGCCGTGCGCGCCGCTGGCTGCCCTTTAGCATGTCCAGGCAGACGTTGTGAGCGATGCGGTACATCCAGGCGCGCAGCGCCTCCGGCGACTCCAGGGAGTCCGCGTTGCGCCAGGCGCGCACCATCGTCTCCTGCACCGCGTCCTCGGCTTCGAAGCCGGACCCGAGCATCCGGTAGCAGTAGCCGGTCAGCTCGCGGCGATGGGGCTCGAGCGCCTCCTCGATGGAGGCGGTCATTCCGATTGCCGACACACCTCCATCCTAGACCCGGCCGCCAAGGTGCACCTCGCCGGCCTCGAGCGCGGCGCGGCCGCCGTCGCCCAGGCGCACGACGAGCCGCCCGTCGCCGTCGACGCCGTCGGCGATCCCGCGACCACCCGTCCAGGTGACGTGCCGGCCGGTCAGGGCGTCACGCGCCCGCCATGCCTCGAGCACGGTCTCCTGCGGTGCGGCGAGGCCTCGCTCGAGCGCCGCGAGGATCGCCGCCAGCAGGACCTCGACGTCCTCCTCGCCGCGGCCGAGCGTCCCCGCCCGGTCGCGCAGCTCGGGCGGGAGATCGTCGTCGCGCAGCGCGACGTTGACGCCGATGCCGAGAACCGCCCAGCCGTCCGAGGGCCGGCCCTCCGCGAGGATGCCGGCGACCTTGCGGCCCTCGACGAGGATGTCGTTGGGCCATTTGATCCTCGCAGCGGCGCCGATCGCCTCCGCGACGGCCACGCCCGCCACGAGGGGCAGGATCGGCGGGACCTCGCGCAGGACGATCGACATGGTGAGGGCGCGACGCGGCGGCGTGGTCCAGGTGCGGCCCTGGCGGCCGCGGCCGGCGACCTGGTGATCGGTCGTGACGAGGGTGCCGTGGGGGGCGCCCGCGGCGGCCAGCTCGCGCGCGCGATCGCTCGTGGAGCCGAGCTCGCGCAGGTGCAGCCTGGGCGTTCCGAGCGTCATCACGCGATGCGGATCTCGTCATCGAGCGTCAGGCGCAGCTCGTCCCGCGCGGAGCCCCGGTTGACCGCGAGGGCGAGCGCGCCCGAGGAGTCCACGTAGACGAGCAGCGCGCCCGGGTCAGCGTCGCCGAACGTCGTCGCGACGACCGCGGGCCTGCCGGCGACCGTGACCGCGGCGCCCGGCCGGCGGCCGAGATCGGGCTCGCCGGCGTCGAGCACGGCGTTGCCGAAGTGGTCGAACGCCACGGGATGCGCGACGAGGGTTGCCCCCTCGCGGCGCGGCCGCGGAAGCTCCAGGCGCACGAGCGAGGACGGATCGAGCTGCCGGCCCGCCTGCGCGAGCGACGCGCCCATCGCAAGGTGCCCCGCCACCGGCGCGAAGACGTCGCGTCCGTGGAACGTCGCGGACGTGGGCCGCAGCCGCCAGGGCGACGTCGCCAGGTCGACGCCTTCGGCCACGCCGCCGAAGCGCTCCGCGGCCGGGATGAGGAGGCCGTTGTCGGGGCCTACGAGCAGCCGGCCGTCCTCGGCGCAGCGCAGCGCGACGCCTCGCCGAGGCCCGCCCACACCGGGGTCCACGACCGCGAGGTGCACGCCCGGCGGGGCGTACGGCAACGCCCGTCGCAGCGCGAGCGCGCCGGCCCGCACGTCGTGGCGCGGGATTCCGTGGGTGAGGTCGATGACCGGCACGCCAGGCGCCTCGCAGGCGAGCACGCCGTGGCAGACGCCGACGAACTCGTCGTCGAGCCCGTAGTCGGAGAGGAACGTCACGACCACGCCAGCATCTTGACGTGCCCCACGGGCAGGCTCCGGCTCGAACGGGTAGCCGCCCCAACCATGCCTCCCGAGCGCCAGGACGACGACAAGCCCACGACCACCGGCCTCCCGGACGACGCGCCCGAGCCGCCGCCGCTCGGCGCCCCGGACCCCGACGTCGAGGACGCGCCCGACACGGGCCCCGAGGTCATGCCCGGCATCCCGACCGAGGGGGAGCCCCCGGACGCGGGCTGAGCACGACGCCGCGAACTCACGCGTTCTGAAATAGTCGGCGAAAGGAGACCGCTTCGCCGAGGAGGCGCCATGCAGCGCATCGCGATCGCAGCCCAGCTCCGCGGCCAGGCCGCGCCGCCCGCGGGTGAACCGCCCCGGACCGACCCGCACGGCGAGTCGTCGACCGTTCAAGCGACCACCGATGACGGTGGGGACGCCGGAATCTCGAGCATCTCCTATGACAACCATGTCGTCTTCACCAGCGAGTCGACCTTCATGGAGAACGGGACCGTGCAGCTCGACGGCGGGTCCGTTGAGATCGAGACCGTGGGAGAGGGGACGCTCGGCCCATCGCCCGAACCGGATCTCCTTCATGGCGCCGTCGTGTGGCGGGTCACCTCCGGTCAGGGTCGGTTCGAGGGCGCGAGCGGCCTGATCGCGTCGAACTTCCTGCTGCAGCCGGCGAGCGGTGACTTCGAGGAGTGGCAGGCGGGCGTCGTGTTCGTGCCCTGACGGCTACGGGCGCGCACCCTGCACGAGCGCGGCCACGAGCCCGTCGGGCGTATGCTCCCGCGCCTCGAGGTCGGGCTCGAGGCCCAGCTCGCGCAGCACGCCGCTCGTGACCGGCCCGATCGACGCGAGGCGCGGCCCGCCGCGCAGGGCCGCTGCTCCCGTCGCCGCCACGAGCGAGCGCACCGCCGAGCCCGCGGTGAACGTGATCCAGTCCGCGGCCAGAACGGCCTCGCGCAGCGCGGGGTCCAGCGGCTCGGACCGCGTCTCGTACAGCGTGACGACGTCCACGTCCGCGCCGCGCTCGCGCAGGCCGTCGGGTAGGACGTCGCGCCCCTCGCGTGCGCGCAGCACCAGCGCGCGGCGGACGTCGAGGCCCGCGAGCGCCTCGAGCAGTCCCTCGCCGACAGCCCTCGCGGGGACGACGTCCGCGACCACGCCGTGGTCGCGCAGCCGCTGTGCCGTCCCAGGGCCGATCGCGGCGATCACGGGTCCCGCCAGCGACCGCGCGTCGCGCACGAGCTCGAACAGCCGGTCGACGCCGTTGACGCTGGTGAGGCAGACGAGGTCGTAGGCGGCGAGGTCGGGCAGGTCGACCTCTACGGGGTGGATCGCGATCGCCGGCGCCTCCGTGACCCGCGCGCCAAGCTCGGTGAGCGTGGCGGCCAGCGCGCTCGCCTGCGGCCGGGCCCGTGTGACGACCACCGCCATGCCGGCCAGCGGACGGCGCTCCAGCCACGCAAGCTCGTCGCGCAAGGACGCGACCGGGCCCACGATCGTCACCGCCGGGGCGCCGACGCCGGCCTCGGCCACGCGCGTCGCGATGTCGGCCAGCGTCCCGGTCACGACGCGCTGGTCGGGCAGCGTGCCTCGGGCGACGACCGCGACGGGCTCGTCCGGCGGTCGTCCGTCCGCGACGAGACGTCGCGCGATCTCCGCGAGCCCGCGCATCCCCATGTAGAGGACGAGCGTCCCCGGGAAGCCGGCGAGCGCGCGCCAATCCACGCTCGACTCCTCCTTGGCCGGATCCTCGTGGCCGGTCACGAACGCCACCGCGCTCGCCATGCCGCGCTGCGTCACCGGGATGCCGGCGTACGCGCTCGCGGCGATCCCGGCCGTGACGCCGGGGACGACCTCCACGGGGATCCCCTCGCCGCGCAGCAGCTGCGCCTCCTCGCCGCCGCGGCCGAACACGAACGGGTCGCCGCCCTTCAGCCGGACCACCGACCGCCCGGCGCGCGCGTGCTCCACGAGCAGCGCGTTCGTGTCCCGCTGCGGGACCTGCTCCCCGCCGCCGACCTTGCCCACGTCGATGACGAGGGCGTCGTCGCGGACGACGGCGAGCGCCTCGGCGGGGATCAGCCGGTCGTGGAGGATCACGTCGGCGCCGCGCAGGAGCTCCAGCGCCCGCGCCGTGAGCAGGCCGGGGTCGCCGGGCCCGGCGCCCACGAGGTAGACCGTCCCGGACCTCACGACGCGACGGACTCCGCCTCGCGCAGCAGCTCCCCGCCGCCCGCGACGAGCACCCGCTCCGCGCACGCCGCGCCAAGCCGCTCGGGCTCGGCGGCCGGACCGGAGAGCAGGTCGCGCACCCATGCCGAGCCGTCGGGCAGCCCGGCGAACGCGGCGACCGTCAACGTGTCGCCGTCGAGCGTCGCGTGGGCGCCGACCGGCGTCTTGCACGTGGCGTCCAGCGCGACGACGAGCGCGCGCTCGCAGCGAAGCGCCGTCCGGGTCGCGGGGTGGGTGACGGCGGCCGCCGCCTCGGCGGCGCGCGCGTCGCCGGTGCGCGCCTCCAGCGCGATGACGCCCTGGCCGGGAGCCGGCACGAGGTCGGAGAGCACGGTCCCGGCCGCGTCGGAGCGCCCGAGCCGGTGCAGCCCGGCCGCCGCGAGGACGAGCGCGTCGACGTCGCCATCTGCGAGTCGCCGCAGGCGCGTGTCGACGTTGCCGCGCACGTCGACGACGTCGAGGTCCGGCCGGGCGGCGAGCAGCTGTGCGCGGCGGCGCAGGCTGCTCGTGCCGACCCGCGCTCCTACCGCCAGCGCGCCCAGGCTGCTCGCGCCGCAGAGGGCGTCAAACGGGTCGGCGCGTGGCAGCGCGCCAGCGAGCTCCAGCCCATCCGGCAGCGTGCCCGGAACGTCCTTGGCGGAGTGCACGGCGAGATCGATCTCGCCCGCCAGCAGCGCGGCCTCGAGCTCCTTGACCCATTTCTCCTTGTCGGGCGCCTCGCGACGCCGGTCCCCCGTCGTCATGACCTCGACGATCTCGGTCGCGACGCCGCGCTCGCGCAACGCGTCCGCGACGAGCCGCGCCTGCACGAGCGCCAGCGCGCTGCCGCGCGTGCCGAGCCGCAGCGGGCGCTCGTTCACCGTGGGCGCAGCTCGCGCACGTCCGCGGGGGTCGCGGACTCGGGCGCGTCGACGACGGCGCCGTCGTCGAGGCCGAACAGCTCGCGGGCGAGCTGCAGGCGTCCGTGGCGATGCTCCTCGGACAGCGTGCGCAGGCGCAGCGTCGGCTCGTGGAGGAGCCGGTTGCTCACGGCGCGGGCGATCGCCTCGACGCGGGCGAGGTCGCGCTCGGACGCGGTCTCCCAGCGGGCGCTGTTCTCGGCCAGCACCTGCTCCACGATTCCGGACGCCTGCTCGCGCAGCGCCGCGATGGTGGGACGGACGGCGAGCGTCCCGAGCCACTCGGCGAACCGGACGATCTCCGCCTCGACGATCCCCTCGGCGCGAACCGCCTCGAGCTCGCGCCCGCTGGCCGTGCCCTGCACGACCGCCTCCAGGTCGTCGATGTCCCGGAGGATCACGCCTTCCAGCGAGCCGCAGGCGGGATCCACGTCGCGCGGGACCGCGATGTCCACGAGGAGCAGCGGACGACCGCCGCGCGCTGCCATGACGAGCTCGAGCTCCTCGACGCCGACGAGGTGGTGCGGAGAGGAGGTGGAGGCCAGCACGATGTCCGCGCGCTCGAGCAGCGCGGGCAGCTCGTCGAAGGACGCGACCGCGCCGCCGAAGCGCTCGGCCAGCGCGCGGGCGCGGTCCGCTCGCCGGTTCGCGACGAGGAACGTCGCGACGCCGCGCTCGTGCAGGGCGCGCGCGACCAGCTCGCTGGTCTCGCCGGCGCCGATGACCACGACGTGCCGCTCGGCGAGCTCGCCGAAGGCCTCCTCCGCAAGCGACACGGCGACCGACGCCACGGACGCGCGGCCCTCGCCGATGCGCGTCTCGGTCCGCACTCGCTTGCCGGCCTGCAGCGCGGCGGTGAACAGCCGGTTCGTGAGCGGGCCGGTGGTGCCGGCCGCCAGCGCGTGCTCGTAGGCCCGCTTCACCTGGCCCTGCACCTCGGCCTCGCCGAGCACCATCGACTCCAGGCCGGAGGTGACGCGGAAGAGGTGGCGCGCCGCGTCGCAGTTGCGGGGCGCGTACATGACCGCCGCCAGCTCGGTCGGGCGCAGCTCGGACCTGCTCGTCAGCGTCCCGATCACCGCGGTCTCCGCGGCGACCGGATCGTCGGTGACGACGGACACCTCGGTGCGGTTGCAGGTCGAGATGATCACCGCCTCCTGCACGCCCGCGTGCGCGTGCAATTCGCCCAGCACGTCGGGCAAGCGCGTGTCGGACAGCGCGAGGCGCTCGCGCAGCTCGACCGGCGCGGTCTTGTAGGAGACGCCGAGGATCATGAGCTCGCTCATGACACGTGCTCCGGCTCTCGGGCGCGATCGCGCGCCTCGACGTCGGCGGTCAGCTCGCTCAGCTCGCGCTCCACGCGACCCAGTCGCCCGGCCATGATCGAGACGTAGATGAGCAGGAGGGCGAGGAACACGAGGTAGGCGGCGGCGACGTACTTGCCGGCCTCGTCGAGCGGGAGCGCCGGCATCAGAGGCTCGGGGCCGCGCTCCGCCGCGGCAGGGGGTCGTCGTCGCCGAGGAGACGCAGCCGAAGGGCCCGGACCTGCGCGACGGCGCTCTTGGACGCCATCTCGTACTTCCACAGGGTCACGAACAGGAGGGCCATGCCGGCGAGCGCGATCACGAACGTGAGCATCATCTCACCAGGCATCCCGCCCGTGGTGGTGCCGAGGGTGCGCGGGTGCACGTAGGACTGCGCCATGCGCACCATCGCGAAGTTGATCGGCACGAAGGCGCCCGCGACGACCGCGAACACCGACGCGTACCGGGCTTGGCGCTCGCGGTCCTCGATCGAGAAGCGCAGCACCTGGTAGGTCGCGTAGAGCAGGAAGACGATGAGGAACGAGACGAGCATCGGCTCGTCCCACAGCCACCAGTGGCCCCAGGACGCCTTCGCCCAGATGGAGCCCGTGATGAGGACGCCGACGGCAAGGATCTGCGACAGGTGGATCGCCACGTACGCGCGCAGGTCCCACGCGGACGAGCGGGTGCGCAGGTACATCGCGCCGGCGATCCCGCCCGCCACGAACCCGCACAGCGCCGTGATCGCCATCGGCACGTGCAGGTAGAAGATCTTCTGGACGAAGCCCTGGTCGGCGTCGTTGGGCGTCCAGAAGAAGACCAGCACGTAGGCGGCGGTGAGGGTCAGGGCGGTGAGGAGCGCGAGGGGTCGCAGTCCCTTGCCGTGCATCAGTCCTCCAGCAAGTCGTCGAACACCGCGTACGCGATGGCTGCGAAGACCGCATCATAGAGCCCGAGCGTGAGCAGCCAGCGGCCGCGGAGCGCCTCCGCGCCGCCCTGCTCGAGCAGCGGCGCCGTGGCCTCGGCGGCTCCGATGACGACCGGGATGAGCAGCGGCAGGGCCAGTAGCGGGACGATGAGGTCGCGGGCGCGGGTGCGGATCCCGATGGCCGAGACGAGCGCGCCGACGACGCAGATCCCGACGTCGCCGAGCACCAGCACGAGCACGAGCCCCGGGAGCGCGGGCCACAGCGGCGGCTCGAGCAGCAGGATCGCGAACGCCGGCACCGCGATGAGCTCGACGATCGCGAGGTACGTGAGCAGGGCCAGGGCCTTCGCCACGTACAGCGACGTGCGGTCGATCGGCGCAAGGAGGAACGCGTCGAACCCGCCCTGCTCCTCCTCCGCGACGAACAGGCGGTTGAGCCCGAGCATCGCCGCGAACAGAACGGTGACCCAGAGGACCCCCGCGGCGAGGTCCCCCTCGACCGTGGGCCGGTCCAGCGCGAAGTGGAAGACCACGAGGGTCGTGACCCCGAAGATCGCCATGGCGGGCACGGACTCGCGCGTGCGCAGCTCGAGGAGCAGGTCCTTGCGGAGGATCGCGCCGACCGCGCGGAGCATCAGGCGTACAGGGCCGCCGCGTCGGCGGGGGCGACCTCGCTCGCCGGCGCGCAGATGGCCGGCCGCCCGCCGCGCAGGCCCAGCGCGAGGTCCGCGCCCGCCAGCCCGCCGGCGGGATCGTGGCTCGTGACGACGCGCGTCCGGCCGGAGGCGCGTCCCACGAGCGGCTCCAGCAGCGCGGTCGCAGCGGGATCGAGGTTGGCGAGCGGCTCGTCGAGGAGGAGCAGCTCGGGGTCGTGGAGCACGGCCCGCGCCGCCGCCACGCGCTGCACCATGCCGCGCGAGAGCACGGCGACCGGGTCGTCGGCCCGCGCGGTCATCCCCACGGCGTCGAGCACCTCCTCGACGCGTTCGCCCGGCACGTCGTGCAGCCGCGCGTGGAAGCGCAGGTTCTCGCGCGGCGTGAGGTCCCGGTACAGCAGCGGCTCGTGCGCAAGCAACCCGATGCGTCCACGAACCGCCCAGCCGTCCCGCGGGAGATCCCGCCCCAGCACCTTCGCGCTGCCGGCGTGCGGGCGCAGCAGGCCGGCGAGCACGCGCAGCAGCGTGGACTTCCCGGCGCCGTTGGGGCCCAGCACGACGAGCGTCGCGCCGACCGGCACGGTCAGCGTCACATCGCGCAGCGCGGTGCGCTCGCCGAAGCGGCGGCCGAGCCCGGCGAGCTCAATGGCCGGCTCGGCCACGGTCGCCGTGGATGAGCGCGACGGCGTGACCGAGCGCCGGGCCGACCACCGGGAAGAGCTGCTCGATGGCCATCGGGCTGCCCGGGAAGTTCAGGATGAGCGTGCGCCCCGCGGTGCCGCACACCTCGCGGCTCGTCATGCCCATCGGCGTGTGCTTCAGGGACTCCGCGCGCATCGCCTCCGGGAAGCCGGGCACCTCGCGGTCGATCACCAGCTGGGTCGCCTCCGGCGTCACGTCGTCGGGCGTCAGGCCCGTGCCGCCGGTGGTGA
>Ga0081539_10005811_pt1 | contig 12263 bp, 5 predicted proteins | sample TabmetS4T2R2_FD_71023 | JGI IMG/M metagenome (GOLD analysis project Ga0081539, IMG submission 71023) | Tabebuia heterophylla rhizosphere microbial communities from the University of Puerto Rico - S4T2R2 | ecosystem: Host-associated > Plants > Roots > Rhizosphere ...
CTTCTTGGACGACCGAGGTCTATGTCTGCGTCGCCCTCCCCATCTTCCTGCTCGTCTTCTGGGCCGGGACGACTTTCGTCGTCGGGCTGACGAGCCGCAGCACACGCTTCAGCGACGACGACCGCGAGTGGTGGGCGCGGCTCGGCGCTTGGCTTCTCATCGCCTCGATAGCTTGGTTCGTCTTCAACGCGCTCGTCGTCTTCGGCCCGCTCGCGCTGCTCGAATCGCCGAAGCTTCTGGCGACCATCGGCGGACTCTCCGGCCTCGTCTCAATACTCGTCGGGCGCAGCGCCTTGACGCCCGCCGCCGGGAAATCTTCGACCGACAAGGAGCAGACGAAGAGCGCATTCGCCTTCAGCCTGCTCGGCGTCGTCGTGCCCGTGCTCGGCTCGATCTTCCTCGCGGCCTTCGTCGCGCTCGTCTCGCTCGCCACGACGGGGCTGACGCGCGGCGTCGCGATTGTCGGCGACGAGTCGCAGTGTGAGCTTACCGGGGCCAACAGTTCGCCCACGTGCAAGAGGTTCGACTCGCGCATCCTCGAATGGTTCACGAACGTCCCCGGCCAAGACCCGAAGGGCTACCCGCCGCCCAGGCCAGACTTATCGGCAAACGAGTTGAACAAAGGCTTCCGCGATTACATCGCATACGTCACGCCTGTCGTCACCTTCGCTCCGACGCCGATGCCCTCGCCCTCGCAGACGCCGGAGGCCGCGGCGACGCCCTGCACGGCGCTCTGTCTTTCGCCCGCCGAGCTTGCCGCGCAGCGCGAGGCCGAAGACGCGAAGCGCAAAGACCCGTTCAACGGCGCGAAGGTCGTCCACATGAACGTGCTTCACCACACGTCGCTCTGGCTCACGCTCGCGCTCGCGCTCGTGGCCCTCGCCATCGGGTCGCTGCTCGCGCGCCTCATCAACCTCAACATCTTCTCGCTCCACGGCGGCTACCGCGACCGGCTCATTCGCGCCTTCCTCGGCGCATCCCGCCCCTACGGCTCTCGCCGCCCGAACCCCTTCACAGGCTTCGACCCCGCGGACGACCTGCACATGCACGAACTCCGCCCCGCGCTCCTCGACGAAGGCGACTTCCCCAAGCAGCGCAAGCTGGCCGAGGCGCTCCTCGACGAGACGAACGCGCTGTCGAAGTATTTCGCCGAAATGTACAAGCAGGAGGAGAGGAAGCGTAATGAGGGCGACGAGACCGGCGCGAGTTGGCTCAGGCTCGTCCGCGAACTCGCCAAATCCGGCCCGCTTCTCCCTTCGCCCGCGCTGAGCAAGGCTCTGCGCACAGACCTCAACACAATCCTCGAAGAGGAGCGACTCTACGCGCTCGATCTCGCCATTCCGATACTCAAACAGTCGAAGCGCGCGGCGAAGATTTGGCAAAGATTCCTGACCGAGGTCGGAGTCGCGCGCCCCGGAGTCGCCGACTTGAAACTCGAAGACGCCGACCTCAAAAGGCTATCAATCTCGATGCGCAGCGACTACCACATCCTCCTCAACCGGCTCGTGCTCGAAGGCGCGTACCCGCGCCTGCTCCGCCCGTGCGAGTTCCCGCCACCGCCCTACAAGCTGATGCACGTCATCAACACGACGCTCAACCTCGTCGGCGGACAGAACCTCGCTTGGCAGCAGCGCAAGGCCGAGCCGTTCAGCGTCAGCCCCCTTCATTCGGGCTGCTTCCGTCTCGGCTATCGGAAGTCGAGAGACTACGGCGGGCGCGATCAAGGCGGCATTACGCTCGGCACGGCTGCCGCCACCTCCGGCGCGGCAGCGAGTTCAAACATGGGCTACTACACGACCTCGCCCGTCATCTCGCTCCTGCTCACCCTCTTCAACGTCCGCCTCGGCTGGTGGCTCGGCAACCCCGGCCCCGCGGGCGACGACACATACCAACTGGCCGCGCCGAAGTATTCCGTCTCGCCCGTCATCTCCGAGGCGTTCGGACTCACCGACGACCGCAACCCTTACGTCTATCTCACCGACGGCGGCCACTTCGAGAACCTCGCGATCTACGAGATGGTCTTGCGCCGCTGCCGCTTCGTCGTCGCCAGCGACGCCGCAGCCGACGAGGAGTATCACTTCTCCGACCTCGCCAACGCCGTCCGAAAGATTCGTATAGACCTCGGCGTCACGATTGACTTTCCATACGTCGGCATCTACGACAAGTCGGAGGCCGACTCAGGCCGCGGCCCCGGCATGTACTGGGCGCTCGGAAGGATTCGCTATGGCTGCGTTGACCGCGTACGCCCCGGCGACGGCCCGCGCGGCCTCGCGCCGGACGACGACATCCCGCGCGGCTGCACGACCCCCTATCCGCTCTTCGGCGCGGAAGACCTCAAAGACCCGCTCGGCCTGCTCGTCAAGCTCGCCCACCGCAACGATTCGTTGTCGAACTACATCGTCGGCTTCGTCGAGGAGCAGTTGCCCCCCGAACTCAAAAGCGAGTTGAACGACGCCGAGCGCACAGGCTCGCCGTCTCAGTCGCTTCAAGATGCGCTGCGCGAAACCTTCAACAACCTGCTGCGCGGCCCGTCGCTCTACACCGCCGACCGCTTCCCGGATGTCAACAAGCTGTCGGCGAAGACTCGTATTCTCATCAAGCGAAAGCCGCAGGGCGATGAACTCGTCCGCCTCAACCGCCTGCTCCTCGAAGAGGCTTACCCCGGCGACGTTCCGAACCGATACTTCGAGGACGCCGACGACGGCATACTCCTCTACATCAAGCCCGCCGTCTATGGCAACGAGCCGCGCGACGTGCTCGAATATAAGGAGAGTTTCCCGTCCTTCCCGCACCAGTCAACCGCCGACCAGTTCTTCGACGAGCCGCAGTTTGAGAGCTACCGCGAACTCGGCTACCACATAATGAAGGAACTCTGCGGCTCTAACGACGACGAGAAGGACGGCTACAAGAGTCTCGTCTTGCTGGAGATGTTTCAACGCGCGCGCGACGAACTCGAGCGCCACGTCGCATCTCCGGGCAAAGAGACCGCGCGCGATGCGCGCCTCTCGGCTTTCCTCGATGGGTTGGACGAGTGGCTGAAAAGCAGGCCGGAAGCGAAGGGTGTGCAGGAGAAAACTCAGCCGGACGCGAGCGCGCAGGAGGAAACACAGCCGGACAAAGGTCTCGCAGCCTTCCTCGGATGGGTTGCCGAATGGCTCGGCAGGCGAGAAGAGTGGCAGAAGGCCGCTGAAGCACAGAAGGACGAAGGCCGTTCTGAGGATTCGAGCCGCGGGAAGTCTGAAGGCGGGAAGTCCGAAGGCGGTGAAGAACCGCCTACCGTCGAGACCTAACGCTAGGCCGCCGGTGTCGCACGCGCGCGCGGTTGATAATCCGCGCGCGCGCATGCGAGGATGTCTTCGTTATGACGGCAGACGGCGGGCGACTCGACCTTTTAATCATCGGCGCAGGCCCAGCGGGGCTTTCGGCGGCGGACGCGGCGGCGCGCGAAGGTTTAGACTACCTCGTCGTCGAAAAAGGACTCATCGCCAACACGGTCTATAACTACCCCATCGGTCTTACGGTCTTCTCCACCGTCAACGAACTCGAACTCCGCGAAGGCACGCTTCATCCATGCCGCGAGAAGCCCACGCGCGAGGAACTTCTCTCCTACTACGTGCGCTTCGCTCTCGACAACAACCTTCGCATCAACACCGAAGAGAGCGTCACGCGCGTCGAGCCGCTCGCTTCGGAAGGCTTCCGCGTCGAGACATCGCGCGCGCTCTACGCGGCCTCGCGCGTTCTCGTCTGCATCGGCGCGATGGCGCACCCGCGCCGCTTGAATGTTCCCGGCGAAGACTTGCCCAAAGTTCAACACCGCTTCCGCGAGCCTTTTCCCTACGTGCGAAAGGACGCGCTCGTCGTCGGCGGCGGAAACTCCGCCGCAGAGGCCGCGCTCTTTCTCTCCGAAGGCGGCGCGCGCCCCACCTTCGCAATCTGGCCCTCCGATTGGGAGAACCGCGACCCCAAGCGCGGCTGCATCAAACACTGGGTTCGCGGCCCGCTCGAACGCGAAATCGCCGAAGGACGCCTGCGCCTCCTACTCTTCTCCGAGGTCGAAGAGATAACCGGGACTCAAGTCAGAATCAAAGACTCGGAAGGCGCGACTCACACGCTCCCCAACGACGCCGTCTTCATACTCATCGGCAGCGACGCAGACCTCACGCTCCTGCGCGCCGCGGGCGTCCGCGCCGAGCGGTCGGGCTTCACGGAAGTCCCCGTCTATGACCCCGAGACCTTCGAGACCAACGTCGCCGGCCTCTACGTCGCCGGCCACTTCACAAACTCGCGCCACATCAAAGAGGCCATCGCCATCCCGCGCCGCATCGTCCCGCTCATCGCCCAACAACTGCGCGCGACCGTCTGAGACTTTCGGTCAACACACGTCGGCGGAAAGACGACTTGCAAGCCGTCTCCGTCTAATCGCATTTTGTAAGCCGAATCAGTTTTCGGAAGGGGCGATGTGAAGCATCGCCTTGTTGCTCTCCACGCCGCGCACCGCGACGCTCACGCTCACGTCGCCCGCGCCGCTCAGTTCATCGGGCAGGCGAACCGTTACCTGCGCCATCCAACTCAGATTCTTCACGTTTCGCGCGCCCTCCACCGTGAGGTCGAAGACTTGGTGCTGCGCGTTCTCGGCGCGCGCCGTGACGAGCGCAACGTCCGTGGAGGGGTTGTCGAATCGCACGCCGACGAGAAAGAGCGTGACGCGCGTCCGGCGGTCTGCGGCGACGGCGTTGCGCGGCGACGTGACGGGGAAGCCTTCGGCGACGGTCGTCACCGAATCGAGCGCGACGGCGCGATTCGTGTCGCTCGTCGAGAGGAGTTGCGGCGCGGGCGGTTCGTTTCCGGCGCGTCGCTGTCCGTATGTGAGATTGTCGAGGAGCGCGTCGGGCGTCGGTTCGGGGAAGTCGAGCGCGACGGTGAGCGTCTGTATGGGCTTGTCGGAGACGAAGCCGACGAAGGTCGAGCCGTCCGACTGCTGCATCGTCACGCTCTCGCCCGTGGAGACGGAGACGATCATCGGAGTTGAAAACTGGTCGCAGCCGACGGCGGTCGTCCCCGGCGGGAGGAAGATTGTCATCATCGTAATCTCGCCGACGGTTCTACCGAGAAGGACTTTGCCCGAAGGCGTTTGGACTATCTCAGGCGGGCCTGAGATGTTCTGAAAGACGATGCCGTCAATCGCCTCGCCGCGCGCGAAGTCAGGGTGCGCCGACTCGAAGTCAATCGTGTGAAGGTTCTGCGCGGCGGCCTCGAACTGCGCGCGCTCGCGGAAGACTGCGCCACGCGCCTGCGTCCCCGCCGCGAGGCACAAAACTACGAGCGCCACCGGCGTTAAAAACTGTCCCGCGCCTCGACGCATCCCACATGCCTCCTTCCGCAGCGTCAGATTTTAATCCCGACACTTCGACGCGGCAAGCATTTTGGGTAGTGGGTCAGTTAGAGATATGAGAGCAGTTGTTCAGAGAATTTATTCACCGCCGCAGGCGCAGAGGGGGCGCAGAGAATACAGGTCGCGTCCTATTGCAAACAGTCATAAAATCAACCCACAGCTTCAAAGGCTAACCGAAGGCCCCGCGCGCAGACAAGTTTCCGCGCGCGGGGCTTTCGATTTCGAGCAGACCGCCGTTCAATCATCAGGCTCGGCTCGTCTTCAGTCCTTCCCTTCCTCTATGCCTTCCGGCGCTTCGTCGCTCGTGTCGGGCGCGGGGCGGTCTTTGGAGGGTTGGTCTTGGCTCTTCTCGTGCGGCTTGACGGTTGAGCGTATGACGATGATTTTGTTGAGCAAGTCGAACCAGAAGGGCGCGCCCTGCGAGACCGCGAAGGCCGTGAGCAACAGCCCAAGCGTCTTGGTCGGCAACTCGTCGCCGCTCGGTGTGTGGCGCGGGTCGCTCATGTAAGCCTTCATGTCGCTGTCGTAGAGAGCCTTGTTGAACTGCTTCTTCTCCGTGTCGTTGTAATACTTCACGTCGTCTCTGTCGGGCGCGAAGACCCAGCCGATGGGCAGACCGAGTTCGTTGAGCTTACCGCGTATGTTGTCTATACGCTCTGATGCCTCCTGAAACTGCTCTTCCAAACTCTTGGGCGTTGCGGTCGCGGCGGGCGGGGGCGATGGCGTCCCGGCAGCGGGCGAGGTGGGCGTCGTCGCCGCGGGTGTGTTAGTCGGCGTGGGCGTGGGCGTCGGCGTTGGAGACGGGGAGGGCGTCGGGGTCGTCCCCGGCAGCGGCGCGTTGGCGTAGTTCTCAGCCGCGGCAACGACCGTCTTTCGCAACTCCTCGTTGTGCGAGAGCGCCTTGACGATGTTGATGCTGTCAACGTTCAATGCAATCGCGAGCAGGAAGCCGAGCGCGATGAGAATCCAGTGCGTTCGGCGTTTGAACGCGCCGGAGATTCTGTCCATCGCGTCGTTGTACCAGCCCTCTACGTTTGCGCGCGCACGCTCGAAGTCGCCGCCCGCCTCGTCTATGAGCGTGACGAGCGTGCCTCTCAAGCCTTCGGGCATCGAGTCGGGCGGGAGCATTGTGATGGTCGCGCGCAGGACGTTTATGTCTTTGGTCACGCCCGCAACCGACGCGGGCGTCCCTTCGGCGGCGGCGGTCGCCATATTCCAGAGCGCGAGGCTGAAGGTGCGCGCGGGGATGTAGGAGGGCTTACGCCCCTCAAACATGGGCTTGATTACGGGGTGATTGAAGAAGTCGCGCGTCAACTTCTGGCTTCCCAACAGACGCGCAATCCCCTTCTCCAAGTCCTTCGCGCGGCGCTTCGCCAGCGACTCGATAAACTCCGCGAGCGCGGAGCACAGAAGGCTCATCAGGATATAGACGAATATCATCCCGATGGCGATTTCCAACATCGTGGAGCCAAATAACATTGACTTCTTTCTCCTTTCGCCGAACGCTTCGAGATTGCGGAACGGCGGAATTCGGATTGCGGATTGACGGATGACGGAGGCAACCGTGTTTTCAATCACGACCGCGCGTCCGTCGTCTTCCGAAGATTGATGAGAGACACCGTGGCTCTCATCAATCCGCAATCCGCAATCCGAATCCCGCATTCGGACTGCGCGCGTTCCTAATTGTTACCCTTTGTGAGAAGACGCGCGGCGCGACTCTGCCGTGCGTCGGCGGCTACATTAACACCAATTCGCGTGGAAAGCTTGCTTTTTTTGCGGCCCGAAAGGATTAACACAGAGTTCACGGAGGCACGGAGAACACCGGGGCTAATCTCTGTGAACTCTGCGCGCTCCGTGCCCTCTGTGTTGAAACCTCTTTCGGTTAACTCAACCGAAAGCGGCGGCGTCAGACTTCTACATCAACGCGTCCGCGTGCGCGCGTTCGCGCCGCGCGACGCCCGTCAGGTACGCGGCCTCCTCGACCTCGCGCGAGACGGCCTCGGCCACGCGCTTGTCGAAGACCGATGGGACGATGTATTCCGGGTGAAGCTCTTCGGGCGTGATGATTTCGGCAATCGCCTGCGCCGCCGCCAACTTCATCTCCTCGTTGATGCGCGAGGCGCGACACTGCAAAGCGCCGCGAAAGATGCCGGGGAAGCACAGTACGTTGTTAATCTGATTCGGGTAATCCGACCGGCCCGTCGCCATCACGGCGACCAGCCCCGCGACCTCTTCGGGCATAATCTCCGGCGTCGGGTTCGCCATCGCAAAGACGATGGGGTCGCGCGCCATCGCCTTGATGTCTTCAACCGTGATGACGCCCGGCACGGACAGTCCCAAGAATACGTCCGCGCCTCGCATAACGTCGTGCACGCTTCCGCTCTCGCCCGCCGGATTGGTGATGCGCGAGTAGTGATCCTTCACCCAGTTCATGTTCTGCGTGCGCCCCTGATAGATCGCGCCCGTCTGGTCGCACCCGACGACTTCACGCACGCCCGCGCTCAAGATTATCTTCGTGCAAGCCACTCCCGCCGCGCCCACGCCGTTGACGACGACCTTCAAGTCTTCCATGCGTTTGCCCGTGAGCTTTATCGCGTTGATTAGGGCCGCGAGCACGACGACCGCCGTGCCGTGCTGGTCGTCGTGAAAGACTGGAATGTCTAGTTCTTCTTTGAGACGTTCCTCAATCTCGAAGCAGCGCGGAGCACTGATGTCTTCGAGGTTTATGCCGCCGAACGCGACCGCGATGCGCTTTATCGTGTTGACAATCTCCGCCGGGTCTTTCGTCGCCAGACAAATCGGAAACGCGTCAACGCCCGCGAACTCTTTGAAGAGCATCGCCTTGCCTTCCATAACGGGAAGCGCGGCAGCCGGGCCTATGTCGCCCAAGCCCAGAACGGCTGTTCCGTCCGTGACTACGGCGACCGTGTTTCGCTTTATCGTGAGCGTGAAAGCCTTTTCGGGGTCGCGGTGAATCGCCTCGCAGACGCGCGCGACGCCCGGCGTGTAGGCCATCGAAAGGTCTGCGCGCGTCTTCAAGGGAGCCTTCGAGACGACTTCTATTTTGCCGCCGAGGTGCATGAGGAAGACGCGGTCGGAGACGTTTATAACTTCGACGCCGTCAACGCTGCGCGCCGCTTCGACAATCTGCGCGCCGTGCTCAGCCGAACCCGCGTTGACCGTTATGTCGCGTATGATTGAGTCGCGCCCGACGCTCACGATGTCAATCGCGCCGATGTCGCCGCCCGCGTGTCCGATTGCTACGGTCAACTCGCCGAGCGTGCCCGCGCGCGAAGAGAGTTTCACTCGCAGCGTCAGGCTGTAGCTCGCGCTAGGCGTGTTCTGCATTGAAGGCAAGGATTTCCTTTCGCGTCCTTCTCAAATTCCGTCTTGTGGGGGAACGGTTTTTACTCTAGCTCCAAAGGCGCGGGCCGCGCAAGCAGTCGTATTTGACCGACTAAGGGTTCGTGCGGCTCGTTTAGAGCAATTTGCTGATGAATTTACCGAAGATAAACACAGAGGACACAGAAGGCACAGAGTTAATCTTATTTAACTCTGTGCCTTCTGTGTCCTCTGTGTAGAAACCTCTTTCGGTAAACTTAACTGAAAACTTCTCCGGTAAGTTTCGATTCAACTCGCGTCGAAGCCAAGAGCCTCCGCAAGCATCCGCGCGATCTCGACGAGACGGTGTGCGTCCGCGCCCGCGCGCGCGGCCAGACGGAGCGAACGCCCGCCGAGAAGCGCGTAAGTCAAAAGCGCGTCAGGCTCGCCCGCTTCACGAAGCGCGGCGATGTGCTTGCGAACGGTCGCCGCGTCGGCGCGCGCAAACGTGCCGGTCAGCGCGCGCTCCGGCGTCGCGCGCTCAAGGTTGTCGAGCGTGCTCCGCAGAAGCGGCAGGAGCACGCGTCGCGCCTCTCTTTGCGTTGGCCCGCAGCGCGCGAGCAGGCGCACGGCCACGTCGAAGAGCGCGACCGTGTGCCCCGCCGTCAACACCGCCGACGCGTGATACAGAGCCTTCTCCTTCGTGCTCACCGAAAAACTCTCGCCGCCGAGGTCGCGCACCAAGCGACGCGCAACGCTCGCGGCGCGCGCCTCGCCTTCGATGCAGTAGAACGCGCGACGCAAACTCTCCGCGCCCGCCTCCGCCTCGCTCACAGCCGCGAGCGGGTGCATCGAGCCGACCTTGTAGCCGCGCGCGCCGAGCGGCGCGAGCACGTCGGAGGCGAGCGCGCCGCTCGTGTGAAGCGCGACGCGACCGCGCGACCGTTTGTCGCCGAGCGCCGCAAGCCGTCCGGCGACTTCCGCGACCGCGTCGTCCGGCGTCGTTATGAACAGAACGTCGGCGCGCGGCAACTCTTCCAGACGCGCGAGCGCGACGGCGCGCGTCTCAACGCCAGCCAAACGCGCGGCGCGACGCGCGCGCGACGCGACGCGCGCGACCAACGTCTCAATCTCGTAGCCGCACGCCGCGAGCGCACGCGCCAGAGCAGTCCCCAAACGCCCCGCGCCGACGACCGCCACGCGCGGCCCGCGCCGTGGGCGCGCGGTCAAAGGGTAAAGGGGAAGGGGTAAAGGATTCGGTTCAGACTTCCCTTCCCCTTTACCCCTTACCCCTTCGCCTTTTTCCCTGCGTCTTTTATCTTCTGCCTTCACGGCGCATTTATCTCGGCCTTCGAGACGACTTCGATGAGAACGGGTCGCTCCGGCAACTCGTCAATCCACTGCACGAAACGCTCGCGCAACTCCTCGCGCGTCAAAAGCCCCGCCTCGCCGTTCGGCGCGACGACCTTGACGGGCGGCGGCGTCGGCATCCTCAGCAGCGCGCGTTCAACTAATCGCACCTCCTGTCGCGCAAGCCTTTCGGGCAGTCGCGCCTGCGCGAAGGCTGACGACAACGCGCGCGCACGTCGCGCTTCGTCTTCGTCGTCAGCGCGTCGAGCGAGCGCGTCGAGCGAGATGGCGAGGTTCGCGCCGAGCAACAGGAGCGTGCGGCGATAGACCGCAAGTCCTCGCTCCATCAGAGACTCAAGCTCACGCGGCAACTCCTCGACCTCAGCCGAACGCGACAGGCGGAAGCGGCACGCGCACGCGGGCTGCGCTTCCAAGAGACGCCGCGCGTCCAACTCGCACCAGCCGCCTTCGACGAGACGCAGCACGTCTTTAGCCTGACGCCAGACCTGCGAACTCACAACGGGCAGACGCGCCAGCGACTCAAACTCGCGCCAACGCGCGCTCCGCTTCAAAAGCCTGAGCGCGTCGCGCACGCTCTCCGCCCCCACAGTTTTATCATGGACTGAGGCGTAATGCTCGCGGTAGCGCGTGTGAAACTCTTGCCACAAACGCTCGAAGCGTTCGCGCCGCTCGCCGTCGAGGAAATTGTTCGGGTCTTCGGCGAGCGCGAACAACTCGCGCCGCGCGGTCTCAATCTCGTCGAGGCCCGTCGGCTCGGCGGCTGCGACGTACGAACGCACGCGCTCGCGCTCCGGCCAGACGGCGACGAACGCGTCCAAGTCTTCTAAAGTCTGCGCGCGCCGCGCGAAAGTCTCCGCCGAAGATTTGAAGGCCGCGGAGACGCTCTCAAGCGTCTCTTCGAGCGAGAGTTTTCCGGCGAACATCGCCTCGACCGCCGACGCCGCGCGCCCGAAACTCTTACGCACCTCGGCAGCCGTCTTCCACACGCGCGTCGTCAAGCAACAGTCGGGCAGCGACTCGAACTTCTGAAACAGACCGCGCCCGCGCCAATGGTTGAGCCACAACGCGAGCGCCGCGCGCACCTCCTCGCGCCCCGACAACTCCACCGCCGCGCCGAGCGACATCCCCCCGGTAAGCCTGCGCACCCACTCGACCGATTCCGCGCCAAGCGTTTCGCTCTCGACCGCCGCCGCGCCCCGCTCGTCTTTGACGACAGCGACGCTCTCTTCATTCCGTTCCTTGACGACGGCATTCTGTTTGTTGACGACTGCGACGCTCTCTTCGCTCTCTTCAACTTTCCGTTCGTTAACGAAAGCGACGCTTTCAACACCAACGCTTTCATCAACTACGTTTTCGGCGACGCCTCTCTCTTCATCAACGCCTCTCTTTTCATCAACGCTTAGTCTGTTGACGGCGACGCTCGTTGCGACGCCCGCTCGCGCGGCCTCATCCGAAGCGTCGCGCGCGGCGACGTGGAAGCGGTAGCGCGTCTCGCCGTCAGCGCCGGCGCTTCTGACGATTCCCGTGTTCGCCGCCTCCGCGAAACGCGCGAGCGTCTCGCCAACCTGCGCCGGGGCGTCGCCGCCCGCCTCGTCCGTCAGAAGAAGCGCGGCGCACATCTCGCGCGGCGTCGCGCCACGCCCGTCGAGCGAGAGTATGAACAGGCTCTTCAAAACGAGCCGCGCCTGATAGCGGCTCATTATCGGAAGCTGACCGACGCCGTACTCCGTCAGTTGGTCGTAAGTCTCGAAGGCCGCTCTCAGTTCAGCCGACTCGCGCAGCGCGGTTTCGGTCGCGTCGAACACTTCGTCGAGCAGAACGAGCGCGAGCGCGGTGCGAGAGGTTGCGCGCGCGGCAGCCGAGGCCGCGAACGGCAGGAACGCAAACGAAGGCACGTAGAGTCGGACGCCCGGCGCGACCTCCGCAACGAGCGGGTGGACTGGATAGAGCGCGGCGAAGCGCGACTCGCTCCAGTTGAAATCGTGTACGCCCGCGCGCAACGCCTGATAGATTTCGCGCAGCGTGTCGCCGACCTGCGGGCGCTTGCGCAGCACGAACTGGTCTGCGACGCGGTACAAGTTTTCCGGGTCGAGATAGTCAATCTGGTACGTCCCGGCGAGCGCGACGTTTGCGCCGTCGGCTCCGGCGATGTCGTCGTCGAGCGCGAGCGCGAGGAAGA
>Ga0081539_10005812_pt1 | contig 12261 bp, 8 predicted proteins | sample TabmetS4T2R2_FD_71023 | JGI IMG/M metagenome (GOLD analysis project Ga0081539, IMG submission 71023) | Tabebuia heterophylla rhizosphere microbial communities from the University of Puerto Rico - S4T2R2 | ecosystem: Host-associated > Plants > Roots > Rhizosphere ...
CTGGAATGTACAGTGAGGCCAGATCAGTCCTCGAAAAATATCTCGGTCGCCGGCCTTTCGACCCCGAAGGGCATTATCATCTCGGCGAGACGTTGCGAAACCTGGGACAGATCCCCGAAGCTAGTAATCATTACAAACAATGTATCGAGGCGGTGAGAACCATGCCTTACTATCGCCGTCATGAACTCAGGAAATGGAGCAAGCTGGCAGAGGCGAGGCTCTAGGTAACTAAAGCAACACAACTTCAAGTAGCCCCAACATTCGTGCGACCATTAATGCGGATGGCTGAGTATTATCGAATGTAGATACTGGTAAGGTTTATTGCCTTGATATTGCCGGCGCTCAGATCTGGTCATCTCTCCAAGATCGTAGTCAGGGCCTCACCTTCGATGCTTTAGTTGAAGATCCGAAGCATCAATTTGACATTCCACTTCCCCAACGCCGGATTAAGTCGACAAATTTTATAAAAAATCGTCTTAGTTGCTCGGACGAGAAGGATTAAAAATTTCTTGTCTCAATTTCAGGACAAGAAATAATTTCTACAACTTTTTTTATGGATGTCAAGAATAGACATCTCGAAAGACCAGTGGCAAACTAAACGGAATCACTGACATTGATATTGATAAGGTTATGGTGTGATGTCTCGCCGTCCGACCGAAGGGAAGGACCTTGTGCACAAACAAGCCCACTCAGATCAGGGCAACGGCGAATCCAAAAAGGCTGATCGAGAGATTTTGCTACGAAGGTTCGCCGGACACATTTGAAAATTATGATTCAACCATTCGAAAGCACTGGGATCACACGCGGTGTTGATGGAATAGCGCGATACGATGAGCTGCATCGTTCGTTGATCGAGATGCTCCGTGCGACAGTCGATCATTTCCCCAACGCGGAGGCCGTGGTCGAGGTCGGTGGAGAGCGAGTGAGTTACATCGAGTTATGGGATCGGGCGGCGCGCGTGGCGGGCGGACTGCGTGCATCGGGTATTAATCGTGGCGACCGTGTTGCTATACAACTTGGTAATGGCCTGAACTGGTGTCTAGCTTTCTTCGGTATTCAGATGTGCGGAGCCATTGCCGTGCCGGTCAATACGCGTTTTGCCGAGCCAGAAGTTGAATATGTTCTCAACGATTCGGGGTCGCGTTATTCTTTCAAACCGGGCGAGCCGTTACCGCACGGATCGCCGTTTGTCGTTGAAGATTTGCAGCCGGATGAGATCGCCGCGATCTTTTACACCAGCGGCACGACGGGATTTCCGAAGGGCGCGATGACGACGCACGCCAACTTCTTGACCAATATTGAAAACTGCCATCGCGTCGGACCTCTCGCTAAGGGCGACAACATCCGCACGCTCATTTCAGTCCCTTTATTTCATGTCACGGGCTGCAACAGTCAATTGCTTTTTGCCAGCGAATGCGGCGGCGCCGCCGTGATTATGCCGTCATTCAATGTGCAGGACTTTTTGACGACGATGATTGCGGAACGGACCGATTCCCTCACGTCAGTGCCCGCGATTCACTGGCTGGCGATCAATCAGCCGCGATTCAAAGAACTGGACGTCAGTCACGTCCGATTTGTCTTTTACGGCGGCGCCCCGATCGCACCGGAACTGGTCGTCAGAATCATGGACTCTTATCCGAACGCACGCGTCGGCAATGGGTTCGGGCTGACTGAGACCTCTTCGGTCGCGACCTTTCTGCCGCACGAATATTCGCGAGCGCACGCCGATTCCGTCGGATTCGCCGCGCCGGTCGTCGATCTCAACCTCTTTGAGACCGACTCGGCGAGCGGCGTCGGCGAATTGCTGATTCGCGGCCCGAACATCGTCAAAGGATATTGGAACAAGCCTGAGGCGACCGCCGATACGTTCGAGAACGGATGGTTGCATACGGGCGACATGGCCCGCATCGATGGTGAGGGATTCGTCTACATCGTTGACCGTAAGAAGGATATGATCAATCGCGGCGGCGAGAACGTTTACTGCGTCGAGGTTGAGAATGCGTTATTTGCGCATCCGTCCGTTTTTGAAGTCGCAGTCGTTGGCGTCCCTGATGAGGTCATGGGCGAAAAGGTCGGCGCGGTCATTGTGCCGCGGCCGGGAGAGCGGCTCGAAGCCTCAGAGATCGTCGCCTTTGCCCAGAAACATCTGGCCGATTTCAAAGTGCCGCAGTATCTGGTCATCCGGAGCGAGCCGTTGCCTCGCAATCCGGGCGGCAAGATCCTCAAATCCGCGCTGCGAAAATCGATTGAATGGGAGAAGCCGATTCGTTAAGCTGCGTCTCAATTAGAGACCACGGTTAAATGTGACTACCGTCAGTTCGTGAACAGTGAAAAAATCGTCACCGCAAATTGACAGCTTGCTTGAACCGTTGCTCCTGACGACCAGTAGCGAAGAGGCAAGCGAGCTGCTCTCAGAGCTCATCGCCGTCCATGCCGAACCGGTCATCAATGGGATCATTCGTTATAAGCTGCACATTAATTCCAGCCAGATCAGCGCAGAGGCTGAAGACCTGCGTCAGGAAGCCATCGTTCAACTACTGGCCGAGCTCCAAAAACTGCGCTCCCACAGTGAGGATCATCCGATCAGAGATATGCGCGGGCTGGCCGCGACAATCACCTATCGCCTTTGTGCCCGCTGGATGCGCCGTCAATTTCCGGAACAACAGGCGCTCAGAAATCGGGTTCAGTATGTGCTGACTCGCCACACCGGTTTTGCGCTCTGGACCGGCGAATCGAAAAAACTGGTGGCCGGGTTTGCCGCCTGGCAAGGACAACGATCATCGGCCGGGGCGGCGAAATTAGGACGGTTGCCACAGGACGAAAAGTTCCTCAAGCTGCTCGGCGGCGGGCTCTCGGCAAAGCTGGGTGAATTGTTGGCGACAATCTTCAATTACATTGGTGGCCCGGTAGAGTTTGACGAATTGGTGAAGGCTGTCGCCGCACTCTTACGGATCAAAGACCGGGTGATTGAATCGGTTGATGCCGACCCGGAGGGCAGAGGAGAATTGGCCGATAACGATGCCGATATTTCGTGGCGGGTCGAAAAGCGCATCTTTTTACAGCGATTGTGGGATGAGGTGCAACAGCTTCCGCGGCAGCAGCGAGCCGCCTTATTACTCAATTTGAGGGATGCCGACGGCCGCGGCTGTCTGGCGCTCTTTCCGGCGACCGGCACTGCGACGCTGCGTCAGCTCGGGGAATGTTTGGAATTGAGCATGGAGAAGTTAGTGGAGATTTGGAACGAGTTACCGATCGAAGACGCCAAAATTGGCGAACTGCTGCGATTGACCCGGCAACAGGTCATTAATGCCCGCAAAGCCGCGCGCGAAAGATTGCGGCGGCGGTTGAAGGGATTTATTTAAGGGGGGATAGTAATAGCCGGGACGTTTTTGCAACTTAATAATGACAGATACCGCTGAATCCCAGGCTGAGAGGTTAAGGACAAGTGTCCCAGCATCTTACTCAAATCCAAATTGAAGGTTACGGCCGGAGTAAGCTCTCGGCGGCAGATCTCCTCTTTGTCTCCGATCATCTGGACGAGTGCGAGGCGTGCCGCCGAGAGGTGGAGAGAGCGTTGGACGGGGATGCAACCTTTCTGGCGCTGAGATCTGACATCTTCAATGATGCGGCAGAAACACTCTCTTCATTTCCGGAGCGATCGCATCTGACTTTCGAGCAGACGGCCGGATATGTTGATGGTACGCTGGCGGCTGCGGAGCGGGAAGTCATCATTGATCATTTGACCAACTGCGAGCAATGCGCCGCGGCCGTCAATGACTTGCGCGCATTCAGTATCGAGGTCGCCCCCGACCTTGGCCATCCCTATCGGGCTTCCCAGGCGGACCCTCCGATTGAAAGCGGTTGGCAGCGCTTTCGGGCGGCTCTTTTCCATTTTTCTCCAAGGTCTTATGCGTTGGTTTTCGGCTCGGCGCTGACGGCGATCTTATTGGTCGTGACAGGTTGGTTGATCTGGCGAGCGTTGCGAGTGCAAGAGACCGGACCGCAGATCGTTGTGGTACCGTCGCCGTCCGTCACGCCGTCCGTCACGCCGGACCTCGCAACCGCGCCAATCATTGCCCAGCTCAACGACGGTCAGGGCCAGGTGGCATTGGATCAGAAAGGTAATCTTATTGGCGTTGAGCACTTGCCTCTTGCTTATCAGCAAATGGTCAAACGAGCGCTCGCCAATCAGCCGCTCGAAAAATCGCCATTGCTGGCAGGATTGAACCGGCCGAAGAGTGCTCTGATGGCTGGCGGAGATGACCAGGAAGCGAAGTTTTCAGTGATCGAGCCGATTGGGAAAGTGCTGTTGTCCGATCGCCCGACTTTTCGCTGGTCGCGGTTAGACGGCGCGACCAGTTACGTCGTTGAAGTTTATAATGAAAGATTCAACCTGGTCTTTGCCAGCCCGCGGCTCACCGAAAATTTGTGGAGATCGCTCCAGCCCCTCAAGCGCGGCGGTGTTTATTTGTGGCAAGTAAAGGCCATTAAAGATGGGCAGGAATTTATTTCTCCGCGCCCGCCCGCGCCGCAGGGGAAGTTTCGAATTCTCGATGAGGCGAGAGCGAATGAGCTGAAAGAGGCGCAACGCAACTATGCCTCGTCACACCTGCTCCTCGGAATTTTGTACGCGCGGGCCGGATTATTGAATGAAGCCGAGCAGGAATGGCGCACGCTGCAAAAGAACAATCCGGACTCGGCGATTGTTCGCCAACTGCTGGCAAATGTGAAATCCAGAGTTTGAAGAGAAGGCGAGAAATGCGAGATCACGGAACCGGTCAAGCCAGTCAAGCTCGACGAAAGGCCTGCTATCTGGACTCGCCCACCAGCACAAATCCCGCCCAATAGAACGGATGAGCAGTCTGAGGCTTCTTCATCAAACTCAACGCCGCCTCCCGCAAGGCTTCGGCTTTAGTCACTCTCGCTTTCGCGGTTGATGGCATCTGCAGTCGGCGATGAAAGCTGAGCATCAAATCACGCGTCCCGGCCGATTCGACCTTCCATTGGCTGACCACTGTTGATGGCACACCCGCAACGAACAACGCCCAGGTCAGCCCGATCATGCCTTCACCTGCGCCGAAACGCCCGCGCGCCGTTTCGCACGCGGAGAGCACTGCGAGGTCGGCTTTCAAATCGAGTTCCATGACCTCCCAGGCTTCGAGCAGTCCATCCTCGTTGGTATCGCCCTGAGCAAGTACCAGATGGGAATACATTGGCGAGGCATTATTCAATATTCCATGGGTGGCGAAGTGGAGAATGCGAGCCTTTCCGGCCTCGGTCTTGACGCGATCTTCGCGAGCTTCGACGCCGGTGTAGACCTTGCTTTGCGAGGTTCCGTACAACTGCCCCAGCGCCTTCACCTCTCGTTCAGCCTCGGGCAACGGGTTGAGCTTCTCGCCACGCTGTGCCCGATTGGCACGTTCGACCGTCGCCTGGCCAACGATGGGGTTGCCGATTGCCAACAAAGCAGTCGAATTCGCATGACCACGCTCATCTTGACGTCGCTTCATCTGGCGCAACACCGTCAACGACGGTGCATAAGAGATGACCGCATCCTCGATCAAGAACCGATTGGCGCCGGTCAACAACGCCTGAAACGGCAAGTCCCACAACTTGTCATCCGGCACAATAACGAGATTGGTTTTACCTCGGAGGCGTGTTTGCGCCGGTTTGAGCAGCAATTCGTAGAGCCTGGCGGCAGCGGGACGAAAGCCAAGATCGCGTCCAGCGAGCTGTTGGCGGAACGATTCGATCTGCTCGGTGAGTTCGGCGCGGTTGATCGGCAGCGTATAGACCGTGACCTCGACCCCCGTCTTGCCAGCGCCGTGCACGATGGTGAAGAGATAAGTTTGGTTGTCCGTCACAACGAATTCAAGCAGCGCGCCGGCGTCGTTCGGCAGCAAGGCCGCCAGATCGTCGGATTTGATGACCGGTGATTCGCCGCGATATACCTTCAGCTCTGGGTGGGCTACATAGAGATTAGTCTCGAGTGCTTCGTATTCAAGCCGGGCCTTCTCAATGCTTTCTTTCAGCTCGGCGATGCGCGCCCCGTCAGGCTGATTGAGCTGCAACATGCCGGCGAGGCTGGAATTGAGAGAGACCAGCCGGAGCCGGCGCTCCTCTTCCGCGTGTCTTTCCTGCGGTGAGAGCGATTTGCGGAGGCTGGCCGGGCCGGCCTGGAGCACATCGAGCAGCACCCGACTCTTCGACCCTTCGGCGAAACTGAGCGCTTCGGCATAGTCCTTTTCTGAAATGAGCAGATCGATCATGCCAAGCCAGGGAGAGAGTTTGTCTTCAAAAAAGCTTTGCTGTTGCTGATTGCCTCCGGCCACGTGATGACGCAGCGATTCGACGGTGGTGATGGCATCGAGAAAGCTCCGGCGTGCCGCCGCCGTCTGGCCCATCGCGCGAAGAGCCCTCCCCATGAACTCCTGAGCGACCCAGAGGTCTTCAGGCGAGTTGATCTCATCGGCCAATTGAGCGGTGCGGCGGCTGACTTCGAGCATCTCGGGGTAATTACCTTGATCCTGATAGAGTTTGCTTAGATGTTTCAACGCTCCGCAAATTCCCCTCCGGTTGCCGATCTCCTCACGTATCTTGAGGCTCTTGCTCAGATGTTCCAGCGCCAGGTCGTAACGCCCCTGCAGACGATAAATGTCGCCGATGTTACCCAGACCAGTAGCAATACCCTCTTTGACGCCAATCTCCTCGTCAAGTTTGAGGCTTTTCCGGAACCATTCCAGCGCCTGGTCATAGAGTCCCAACGATTTGTAGATGACTCCAATATTGTTCTGTGACGAGGCGATGCCGAATTTGTCATTGATCTCCTCGCGAATTTCCAGGCTTTTGCGGTTGTACTCCATGGCCTGATCATAACGACCCTGATTTCGATAGAGCAGGGCGAGGCTATGAAAATTATAAGCAAGATCTCCCTTATTGGCGTTGCTTCCCATCTCTTCGCAAAATTTAATGCTCTTCTGAAAGTATGACAGGGCCTCGGCATAGCGGCCCTGGAGGTTATAAACAGCGCCGATGTTATAGAGGCTGACGATCATCGATACTCTGTCGTTGAGTTCCTGACAGAGGGCGAGGCTTTTTCGGTAAAACTCCAGCGCGAATTCATAGTTTCCCTGCGCTTGATAGACATTGCCCACACTATTTAAAGCGATCTTGATGGCCGCCTTATCGTTCAGCTCTTCACTGATTGTGAGACTCTTCCCGTAAAACTCCAGCGCGAGTTCATACTCTCCCTGTAACCTGCGGATCATCCCGACATTGGTGAGGGCCAGAGCAAAGAGCCCTTTCTCGCCGCTCTCTTTACTGAGCGTCATGCTTCTATTAAGGTACTCCAACGCCTGATCGGAATGGCTTCGAACTCGATGGTAAACGCCGATGTTATACAGCGTGCGTGCGATTCCTTTCTTATTGCCTGTCTCCTCATGGATGGCGAGACCCTTCTGCAAATATTCCAGACCCACCTCCCAGCGATTCTGACGGAGATAGATCGCTCCGATGTCCACCAGCGCATCGCCCAGCCCATTCCGGTCTCCGATCCTTTCCGCGATCCTGATGGCAAGCTCAGAAATCCTGAGCGCCTGAGCGTACTCTCCTTTCTGGACGAGTGGCCGGGCCAGGTCCTTGAGCAATGTTAAAAGCGAGCTGTTCACGAGGTCTTTATCTTTCGTCAGCAACCGTTCCTGTTCTTCCTCTGACGATGCTTTGGCCAGCGCCGCAGCCAACTCGGTGGCCGGCGTAGAGGGGGAATTGAGAGTCGCAGACGATGACTGGGATTGCGCGTGGGCGGGACCCAGGAGGGCCAGGATCAGAGTCAGTAGACACAACGACGCGCGGAAAGCGAGCGGCATAGAACATCCTTCCTTTCAATTGCGGAGGGCGGCACATCGACCGCTAGAGAAATCTCACGCTTCGGGCTTCAGGCTTCGGGCTTCAGGCTTTAGTTTACAATCTTTTATTGCAGAACTGAAAACTGAAGGCTGAATATTGAAACTCGGTCGCTGCATTATTCATTGGGGACAAATCGATAGCCGACCCATGGTTCGGTCAGGATGTAACGGGGATGATGGGGGTCAGGTTCGATCTTGCCGCGCAATTGATTGATAAAGACGCGAAGGTAATCGGTCTGTTCCGTCGATTCGGGACCCCAGACAGCTTGCAAAAGCGCGCGATGCGTTACTACTTTGCCCGCGTGAGTGGCGAGATGTTTGAGCATCTCGAACTCTTTGGGTGTCAGCTTGACTTCTTTACCGGCCACGCTCACGTGCCGTCCCTCGGTGTCAATGCTGAGATCGCCCACGGAGAGCCGTGAAGTAGGAAGCTCGGATTGCGGCAGCCGCCGCAGCACTGCGCGGATGCGCGCGAGCAATTCGTCGAGTCCGAAAGGTTTGGTGACGTAATCGTCAGCCCCTAAATCGAGCGCCGACACTTTATCGCTCTCCGCCTCTTTAGCCGAGAGGACGATGATCGGCACTGATGAGAATTCCCGCACCCGGCGGCAAACTTCCAGCCCGGACATTTTAGGCATCATCAGATCGAGGATGATGAGGTCCGGCGGCAGTTTGCGGATCTCGTCGAGGGCTTCTTCGCCGCCGGGCGCGGTCCGCACATCAAACCCGCGTGCCGGCAGGCTCGCTCGCATCACGCGCAAGATTTGTGGCTCGTCGTCCACAATCAGGACGATTGGTTTTCTCGTCATAATTCACCTCCAGCGGCTCTTGGTTCTTCTATTTCCTTGTGATTGAAAGGCAGCGTAAAGATGAAGGTGGCTCCGTGGCCCGGAGTACTTTCGACCCAGATCTGACCCTCGTGCGCCTGGATGATTCCACGGGCGATGGTGAGTCCCATCCCCGTCCCGCTGCATTGCGATTCGAGCGTGTGCCTGCCGCGATAGAATTTGTCAAAGATGCGCTCGGTCTCTTCCGGCACGATCCCCGGCCCACGGTCTGTGACGCTCATGACAAATTCGTGAGCGTTGAGTTCCGCTCGAACGAGGATTTCACTTCCGGGAGGAGAGTACTTGGCGGCATTCTCGACCAGGCTGGAGAGGGCTTGTGCGATCAATCGCGAATCAATTCTGACAGCCGGAAGGTCTTCCGCACATTCAACCCTCACTCGATGCTGAGACAACGCAGCCGCGCAGCGATCAAGGACATTGCCGCAAATCTCCGCGGCCGACGTCCACTGCTTTGAGACGTGTAATTCTCCCGTCTCGATTCGCGCCATGTCCAGAAGGTTCTGAACCAACCCCGCGAGGCGATTGACCTCTTCGTCGATGATTAAATGAAATTCGTGAAGCTCATCCGGCCCCCAGTGCAGCCTTTGATTGAGCAGGCTATCGAGAGAGGCACGGATCGATGTGAGCGGAGTGCGGAGATCGTGCGAGACCGATGCGAGCAGCGCCGATTTCAATTCATCGCTTCTCTTCAAGGCTTCCGTCCGGCTCAGATCTCGCAGAAAACGTGCGCGCTCAAGCGCCATCGCGGCCAGCCCGGCAATCGCTTCCAGCGTCTCTTGTTCAAGCTCGAGCGAAGTGAGGACGATCATTCCGATCGCCCTCTCGCCGGTCTTCAGTGGAAGACAGCGAATCGTCTCTTCCTGTAGGGGGAGTGAGCCTGCCTCTGCTTGTGATGAATTTGACCCTCCTGCTACGAGGGCCTCTCCGAGGTCAGTCAGCGAAAGGGGATGTGAATCCTCCTCGCTCAATCCGCCTGCCACTGATAATTCTCGCCATTGCCCCTCCTCATCCGGGGCAAAGATACCGCAATATTTGAATCCAAAGACCGCCATCACCTGATTGGCCAATGAAGACATCGCAATCTCCGGATCGAGCGTCGCGATGATATCGCGACTAAGCTGGTAAAGCTTCAAGACCCCGTCGAGCAGCTTTCTGACTCTCTCCTCTGCCGACTGGCGCTCGTTGATTTGCTGTCCCAGAACGGCGTTGGCCTTGGAGAGTTCAGCCGTTCGCTCTTCAACCCGTCTCTCCAATTCATCATGCGCTGCGCGTAAGGTGGCCTCGGCCCGCTTGCGCGCCAGGGTCAGCGAACTGGTCAGCAACCCGACAAATAAGAAGACGATCAGTCGTGGGATGTAATGCCAACCGATGTTGAGCTCACGGATCGGGGACAGTAAAAAATAGTCCATGACCAATACCGAGAGAGCCGTGGCGAGAAGGCCCGGTCCGGGACCGCCATACCACGAGCTGATCATCACTGCGGGAATAAACAACAATCCTCCACTCAACTCGACCAGCGACTGGATCGGTAAAGTCACCAGTAATGCAATTACTACGGTCACGAGCGGCAGCCCGTAGCGTAGCATCGTTGAGCGTGTAACTCGCGGCATCTCTATCTCCGTCATTTCAATTCGGCCGATCCGGCCACTAGCCGGCCTGCGATCGAGGGTCCACTGATACTCGCCGGAACGGAATCATCGTTCTCTGTCGCGCACTTTCGGATCAGACCGCTTGCGCGGCGAATTGACCTGCGCTGTTATTTTATGACACTCGCCATCCCGCTCCGAATCATGGATTGCGCAGCCAAGGTTCTCGCCCATTAATTTGACTTTAGCAGGAATGGCATAAGGAAGTCATAAATAATTCATGAGGAATTCGTCAGGAATTTATCGGGTTAAACCGAGAAAGCGATGAGCAACGATTTTGTCGGATCATGGAGTGGATAACTGGCGATTATTTCGCAGCCTTACGAACTATTGAGTATTTCTTTATGACTTCTTTATTTCATTCCTGTTAAATAGAAGATGATGAGTCTGCGCGCTTTGGGAGCCTCCAGAGATAGAAACATTTCCACTGAAGCGGAACGTTGTGTTGAGGAACAGCTCATTATCCTGGTTACGGATCATCTCTTAAGCTTGCGCAGAGTCAACGCTTCAACGCCATCCGGCGATCAAAACAACGTTTGAAATGAGTATTGCCTATGATTATGTCGGAAGATGCCATCGTGGTCATCAACCATAATGGCTGCATGGTCCTGATCAACAGGTGCGCAGAGGAGTTGTTCGGATATGGATGTGACGATCTGCTTGGCCGGCCGATCGAGGTGTTGTTGCCCGATTGTTTTTGGGATCTGGCCGCCGACGGGTTGACCAATGGCGGTTCGGGCCACAACTTCGCTGCTGCCGGCGCGATATACAATCTGATCGCCCGGCGTCACAATGGGAGCAAATTCATCGCGGAGATCAACTTCACCCCTCTGCAGGGAGAGGAGGGCATCTTAAATATGGTTGTCATCCGAAATCCCAGAGAAGGGACGAGGGCCGGAGAAGATTGCGCGCGACCCCACTCCGAGCCGGTCGCGCGCACTGAGGCCACTGATCAAGTCAACGATGAATTGCTTGCGATGGTGGCTCATGAACTCCGGACGCCGCTCAACGCGATGCTCGGCTGGACCCGCCTCTTACGGGCCGGCAAGCTCGACGCGATCGCATCCGCTCGCGCCCTCGAGACTATTGAGCATAATGCCAAGTTGCAAACACAACTGATCGAAGATTTGATGGATGCTTCGCGGATCGCCATCGCCGGGCTCCGGCTCGAAATCCGCCCGATATCCCTGGCGCAGGTGATTGAAGCGGCAGTCAATACCATCTCGCCTGCGGCTGAAGTCAAAGGCGTTCGGTTGAAGATCACGCTTGATTCGTCGTCGAGTCTGATCTTGGGCGATCCCGATCGTCTGGAGCAAGTCATCTGGAACTTGCTCTCAAATGCTGTGAAATTTACGCCGCGCGGCGGATGCGTCGAAGTTCGGTTTGAACGAAGCGAGCGCGGCGTCCAGATTGTCGTGAGCGATACCGGCCAGGGCATCAGTGCCGCTTCTCTACCTCAGATCTTTGAGCGTTTTCATCAAGCCGATTATTCGAGCGCGCGGGCGCAGAAAGGGCTGGGCCTCGGTTTGACGATCGTGCGATATCTGGTTGGACTGCATGGAGGGACAGTCATCGCAGAGAGCCCCGGAGAAGGGAAAGGCGCAACTTTCATCGTGACCCTTCCGCAGCTGCAGCCGGAGGGCGAAATGATAAGATCTGAAAGCGATATTTTGTGACCGCTGATGTCATCGGAGCGTCTCTATCAACGGAGCACCCGAGTTTATGCGATTACCGACGCGGCTAACAATTATTATCGGCAGCTTTATCACCGCCCTCACCATCGTTCAGTGGTTGTCACTGTCACCGGTGCGGAGTCGAGTTTACTCTCCGCGAGAGACCATTTCTGTTGACCGCGATCGTTTT
>Ga0081539_10005813_pt1 | contig 12259 bp, 7 predicted proteins | sample TabmetS4T2R2_FD_71023 | JGI IMG/M metagenome (GOLD analysis project Ga0081539, IMG submission 71023) | Tabebuia heterophylla rhizosphere microbial communities from the University of Puerto Rico - S4T2R2 | ecosystem: Host-associated > Plants > Roots > Rhizosphere ...
CGCCGTCGCCGGGTCGATGGCCCCCGCGGATGCCGGCGTGGCGGGTCCCGGCTCGGCCGCCGCGGCGGGCTCCTCGAGCGGCGAGGCCGCGGCCTCGCCTTCAGGTTCTGGTTCGTCGCTCGCGGCGTCCCACCAACGTGCGCCGGCCGACGCCGGCGAGTCGGGGTTCACGGCGTCGTCCCCATGCGCTCGGGCGAGCCCGCGCAACCGCGCCAGGACGTCGCGCAAGGTCGTCCCGGTCGCCACGAGCGTGCCGAACCCGCCGGCGACGACGAGCGTGGCGAGGGCGCCGCCCGGTGTCATGGCGGCCGCCAGCGGCGCGGCCGCGATCCACCCGGTGAGCCCGCCGGCGCCGGCGAGCGCGGCGAGACCGCCGCCGATCGACGGCAGGCCGGCGGCGATGTGCGCGATACCCACAACGGCGGCCGCGAGCAGCCCCACGCCGAGTCCGCGGCGCCGACGCGCGCCGGCGCCGCCGCGGAACACGTGCGCGGCCCCAACCGCCAGCGCGACCGGCAACGCGAGCCCGGGCACGCCGAGCAACCCGCCGGCAATCACCGCCACGGCCGCGCCGAGTGAGCCGGCCAGCCCCAGCCACTCCCCGGCCGCTAGCAGGACAGCGCCGGCGATCAGCAGCAGCCCCAGCCCGTCACGCCGCTGCGCCGGCTCGAGGTCCCTCGCGGAGTGCCCGACCCGCCGCGCTCCGGCGCCGGCGAGCCGGGCGGCGCCGAGACCGGCCGCGGCCAGGACGACGCCGGGCCCGGCCGTGCGGCGCTTCGTGTTCGCGCGTCGCCGGGCGGAGCTCGTCGAGCGGCTTCGGCCCGACCCGCCGGATCGACCGCCCGCTCCCCGAGCAGACGCGGCGCGACCGTGGCCGCCGGTCGTCGAGCGGCCGGCGCCTGGCTTCTTCTCGCTGGACGTGGTGGCCATCGGTTGCCCTCTCATTCGCCGCGCTCGTCGACGTTGCCGGCGGTGACCTCGGCGGGCGTCCACACCGCGCCGTTCTTGCTCACGGCGCCCCGGGCCATCAGGTCCACCAGGGCGTTGGAGATGGTGCGGCGGGACGGCGCGCCGGCGACGCCGTCGGCGTGCTGGGCGCGCGCGACGTCCTCCAACTGGCCGAGGGTCATGCCCGCCGCGTTGCCGAGGAGCTGGTCGAGCACCCACCGCCGTGACCCGGGCAGGTCGTCGTCGCCGGGGTCGTCGAGCGGCGCCGCGCCCGCGCCGTCGAGGTAGGCCGGGAGGCCGTAGCCGGCCGCCGCGAGCGGCTCGCGCAGCCGGCGCAGCACGGTGTCACCGTCGCTCCCCGGCCGCACGCTGGGCGCCAGGACGTACCGGTCGCCGCCGTCGACGACGAGCTCGGCGCGCGTCAGCTCGGCTAGCGCTTGCTCGAGCAGCGCCGCCGGCAGCGCGACAGCGGCCGCCAGCGTGTCGAGGGCCAGCGGTCCGCTGGTGTGGAGGGCGCGCAGGGTCGAGTGCAGCGCCAGGTCGTGCACCTCGACCTGGGTGAGCGCCGGGTCGGCCGGCCGCGGCGCCGGGACGGGCCGTGCCGCAGATGTCGCCGAGCCGGGCACCTCCCAGCACGTCTCCCAGTGCGCCGCCTGGTATTCGGGGCCGGCCGCGCGCAGGTCGGCTCCCTCGAGGTCGCGTGCGCTGATGCTGGGCAGCACCTGGAGGACGCGGTCCTTGGTGGCGTTGCGGACCTGCGCGGGGTAGCCGACGAGCTGGCCCTCGACGGTGATGGCGGCCTGGCCGTTCGGCAGGCCGCGCAGGTCGACGTCGACGCGGGTCGAGTCGAGGGTGAGCCGCGAGGCGCCCGACCCGCCGGCGCGGTGGCAGATCGCGAAACCGCCGGAGGTCATGAGGTTGCGGGCCTTGACGCCGCCGATGATGTCCTCGAACGACGGGCTCTGCGTGATCTGGATGAGCCGTACGCCGACGGCCTGGCCGTGCTCGAGGATCTCGCAGACCATCTCAACGTGCTTGCCCTTGATCCCGCGGTTGATCGCGGTGACGTCGTCCATGATCAGCGTGATGATCGGGTCGGTCTCGTGCGGGGTGTTCCACTCGTGCAGGCCGGCGGCGCCGAGGCGGAGCTCGCGGTCCTTCATGATCCGGTAGGCGATCTCGATGAGGACCGGCCACTGCTCGTCCAGGCGCGCGTACTTGGCGATGACCGGCCGCAGGTACGGGGTCGAGGTGCCGCGCTTGCCGTCCACGTACAGGCACACCTCGATGCCGGCGGCGATGCCGGGCAGCATCACCGAGACCGAGGAGACGGACTTGCCGGCGCCGGTGGTGCCGGAGATGAAGCCGTGGCGGACGCGGCTCTCGGAGTACAGCGGGACGGCGACCTCGGAGCCGTCCGGGCGCTCGGCGAGCGGCACGGTGCCGTCGCCGGCGAGGACGGGCCCGGGCCAGTCGAGGCCGCCGGGGCGCTCGAGGTGCTGAGCCGGCTGGCCGAGCTGTACGAGTGCGGTGTTGCCGACCTGCTGCTCGACGGGCCGATGTATCGCGACCGGGACGCGGCGCAGCGCACCCAGGCGCAGGCTGCCGCGTTGCCGCATCTCCTGGTGAGCGCTCGCGTCGGTTCCGACGTCGAAACCGGCGACGGACTCAACCTGGAACCCGCCGGGCCTCCGCCGGACCCCGCGTCTCTCCTGCGTGCCCTGGAGGAGATGGACGCCGAGGAGCTCGCCGCCACGATCACGGCCTGGATGGCTCAGGGCGGCTCCACCTTCGACCGCCGGGCTTTGCTCAAACTGTCAGCGGGTCTATCGCTCGCGGCCGCCGGCGAGCAGGCGCTGGCGGCAGCTCGTCGCGCCCGTAGGGCACCTGCCGGCGCCGCCGACCGGACTGGTCAGCTCTCGGGTATCTGGAAGTCCCGGTACGTCTATCCGTCGTCAGGGCGAGGTGGTGACTTCGAGGGTGAGCACTACGTCGTCATCCGACAGCAGGGCGCCGAGCTCGTAGGCGAGAGCCTGCCTCACAGCACGGGCTCTCGGCTCAAGCTCGAGTTGACGGTCGACTCCTCGATCGCGACCGGGGCCTGGACGGAATGGACGTCACCTGAGGGCTACTACAAGGGCGCGGTCTACCACGGCACGCTGCAGATGGTCGTCAACCCGATGGGTCGGGAGATGACGGGCCGCTGGCTGGGGTTCGGCAAGGACTTCAAGATCAATGCCGGGTCCTGGGAGTTGACGTGGGTCAGCGGGTCGACCTCCGCGCGGGCGGCACGCGAGTACCGCTACAAGCTGTAGCGCTTGCCCCGGTCATCCGGTGATGACGGCGACCAGGCGCGTGCTCGCCGGGAAGTAGCCGTCCTGGGTCAGGGTCACGATGCCGAACATCATCTTGGCGGTGTAGATCCGGTCCAGGGTGATGTCGTGGCGGTCAGCGAAGTCGTCGATGAAGTCCTGCAGCTCGGACGTCTTCTTCGCGTAGCCACCGAAGTGGAACCCATGCTCGATGCGCCACGCACAGACGGGAGCTGTCCCGAACGCCGCGGCCTGCAGGTCCGTGACCTCGTGGTCTAGGGACGTCGCCCCCTTGAGAACGGAGAAGCCTAGAGCCGCCTGTCCAGGACGCAGTCCACCGATGATCCCCGCCAGAGTGCCGCCTGTCCCGACAGGGCAGCACATGACGTCGAAGTCGAGATCGACCTCCGCGGGGATCTCCGAGCAGCCCTGCGCTCCGAGGCCGTTGCTGCCGCCCTCCGGGACCAAGTAGAAGTCGCCCCACTCACGCCGCAGCTCGTCGAGGACAGCTGGCTCCCGCTTCGCGCGGTAGGTGGCGCGGTCGAGGTAGGTCAGTCGCATGCCGCGTTCGACCGCGTAGGCCAGCGAAGGGTTGAGGGGCAAGTGCTCCTCGCCACGGATCACACCGACCGTCGAGAAGCCGAAGTAGTGGCCGGCCGCGGCGGTGGCCCGTATGTGGTTGGAGTACGCGCCGCCGAACGTGAGCAACGTCTGATGACCCTGCTCGGCGGCCGCTGCGAGGTTGTACTTGAGCTTCCGCCACTTGTTGCCGGGCAGCTCCGGGTGGATGAGGTCGTCCCGCTTGAGCCAGACCCGCACCTGCCGCTCGTCGAACCGCTCGTCGCGGAGCTCGACCAGCGGCGAGGGCAGCCGCAGCTCAACCTGGTGATGACGCAGGTCAACGGGCACCCGACCAGCGTGCCATCCGCCGACAGCCAATGTCGGCTTCGACACGTATGTGGCGGCGCGTGGGCAGTCGGCCAAGCTTGGGAGCGGCTGAATGGATGTTGTCCGACATCCGCGCTGCTCGAGGACCAGTCCGAGCGCGGCCCGCCCGGCGCGCGCCACGCCTGGGCCGGAGCCCTGGGCGACGTCGCAGCATCGAAGACCACTCCACGTTCCTGATCAGAAATTGCCACGATTCTCCGGCTGCTCCGAAGGGTTCATTCTTCCTTGTCCGGTCGGAACTCCTGCCGGAGATCTCCGTGATCAGTGAGAATTAACGATCCACCTGCCCATCGCATCCCGCAGATGGGGCAGGTGATGTACCAGTCGTCCGAGCCCGGAATCTCCTCCATCCTGCCTTGCTTTCCCGATGCGGGGCAGAGATCTTTCATGAGTCCTCCGAGTCTTCAAGTGCCAAAGCGACGGCCTCAAACTCAGCGAGCGCCGCTGTCAATTCCTCAACGATCTCGCGAGCGATAATTTCAGGTGCGGGCAAGTTGTCGAGGTCTTCGAGAGATTCGTCTCGCAACCAAGCGATGTCAAAGTTTGCCTTGTCGCGGGCGACGAGTTCTTCGTAGCCAAACGCTTTGAAGCGTTCTCTTTCAACGCGTTCTGAGTGATCCTTGCCAGGCAGATAGCACTCGACGAAGTCATTCAGATGGTCTCGCCGTAGGCGGTTCTGCTTGAGCGTGAAGTGCTGGTTCGTGCGCAGGTCGTAGACCCACAGCCGTTCGGTCCATGGTCGCTCAGACGCCGGCTTCTTGTCGAAGAACAGAACGTTTGATTTCACGCCCTGTGCATAGAAAATGCCGGTCGGGAGACGCAGCATCGTGTGGAGGTCGAAGTCCTGGAGCAGTCGCCGTCGCAGCGTCTCCCCGGCGCCACCCTCGAACAGAACATTGTCGGGGAGCACGACCGCGGCGCGGCCATTGATATCAAGGATGGTGCATATGTGTTGGAGGAAGTTGAGTTGCTTGTTGGAGGTGGTCACCACAAAGTCCTGACGCTCGATCTCCCGATCCTCGCGGACCTCGCGGCCATCGGCCCCCACCATGGTGAGGGAAGACTTACGCCCAAACGGCGGATTCGAAAGGACGACGGACCAGCGCCTGCCAGGGTCAGCTATGAGTGAGTCCTTTACCTCCATCAGACTGTCACCGCGTGGGGTGCCAATGCCATGGAGGAGTAGGTTCATCGCCGCGAGCCGAGCGGTACCGTCGACTAACTCGACGCCATGGACGAGACCATCCCGAAGGTGGTCTCGTTCCGTTGGTGTGAGCTGCTCGGCGTCACGGGCTGCGTATGCGTGCGCAGCGAGGAGGAAGCCACCCGTGCCGGCCGCAGGGTCTGTAACACGGTCCTGTGCCGTGGGCTGTACGCAGTCGACCATGGCCTCGATCAACGGGCGAGGTGTGAAGTACTGGCCAGCGCCGGACTTGATGTCTTCGGCGCCCTTGGACAGGAGGTCCTCGTAGGCGTCGCCTTTTATGTCGACGCCTGTCGCGGACCAGTTCTCCTTGTCGATGAGGTCCACGATGAGGCGTTTCAACTTTGCTGGATCCTGGATTCTGTTCTGCGCCTTGCGGAAGATGGTGCCCAGAACACCGGGCTGACGACCGAGCTTCTCAAGCATATGCCGGTAAGTGACCTCTAGGTTGTCACCATCGGCGTCGAGTAGTAGTTGCCAGGAGCAGTCCCGCGGGACGATCCGCTCTGGTTTGATCGGCCGAGTTTCACGCTCATGGGACATCTTCAGGAAGAGCAGATAAGTGAGCTGTTCAGTGTATTCAAGAACTCCGACACCATCATCGCGCAATACATTGCAGTACGACCAGAGCTTGTCGACTAGTCTGCCAGATTCAGACATCGAGTACCCCCGTTGGTCGATTCAAACTCTCCATGCCGATTGTCAAGTCTCCCGCAAGGGCGGTTTGGAGAATTGAGCGACGAAGAGCGGTGGAGCGGCGTCTCTGCCTGTTCACGGCGTCCATTAGGCGTGTCGTTTCGGATTGCAGATTTGAAAGTCGCGCAAGCGTTAGCCGCTGTTCCCCGAGGCTTGGTAGAGGAATCGGGATTTGGCGGAGCCTTTCCTGGGGTAGGTGCCTTATGGTCGTTCCTGTCAAGAACTTCTTGAGTCCATAGCTTCGCGCCAACCACTCAAGGATGACGGCGATGAACCTTGGATCGGTGTCATCTGGTCTGCGAACTCGGACGCGGTGAAGAGCCTTCTGGTAGGTCATGAGCGATTCACTTCCTGGCCACACGGCGCATCGTCCCGGCTCTCCTCCTTCGCAAACTAGAAGATCGCCTGGCCGTAGTGCGTAGCGGGATCTTTCACTGCTGATGAGTGGAACGGTTGATGTATTTTCCAGGTCAAAGCTGCCCCAGCGCACGTTGATGTTGCGTAGATAGGGCGTCGGCTCTCCGGAGTTCTGTTTCGAGTCGAGCATCTTTCCCAGCGATGTGTCACAAATTTCCCCCAATGGGACACGAGGAATCCGCTGTGCTGCGAATTGCCCGTTAATGGCGTTTAGCGTGGCAATGCGGAGGGCTAGGATGCGACGCCCTACCCTCTGTAGCAGGGCCTCACCGGCCTCGAGTCGTGACAGCTGATCTTCAATAAGGTACACGATTCGCCGCTGCTCGTCGATTGGCGGCAGGAAAATTGGGAGCGCACGGAGTTGCTGTTGTGGCAGGTGAAGAATTGTGGAGCCAGTCGCGTAGCGTCTTAGCCGCCCCGTCACGCTGAGGTGTTCAAGGACATAACGAAGGAATAGTACGTCCAATTCATTCGAGGGTCGAATTCGGTGCAATGCTTTTTGGTATGCAATGTAGTCGGCATGTCCGAGCCAGATCGCAGCCCGTCCGATGTCTCCTCCCTCACACACAAGAAGGTCGCCTTCTCGGACTTCGAAGCGTGAGTGTTCGTCCTCTTCGAGTTCCATCTCTAAGAGGTCGGTCGTATCGATGTGCCCCCATTGCACGTTTACGTTACGGAGGTAGGGAACGCGCGGCCGACCACTATCCTTTCCCCGGTCTAGCATCTTGCCCAGGGCAGTCTCTGCGACATCTCCAAGACGCACTTGCCGCCATCCATGGGGAAGCGCGGTCACGCCGTGAGGTCCACATTCAACTGACTGATCACCTCAGACGCTCGCGCGCCCAGATCGCGGACAGCGCCATCGATACCACCGCGCTCAGTGAACGGGGCCTCGTCGAGGTCGTCAGGGGAGATGCCGGCGGATGTCGCAATCACCTCGGCCATTCGGTCGAGCCACCACCTCTCGGTCTCGCCAAAGGTCGTGCCGGCTTGCTCCTGCTGGGCCAGCCAGGCGGCGTAGCGCTCACGGACCCTGTCTGCGTAGGGGACGAGTTCGGCGTCCGTGCCAAGGGTGAAGCGTAGGAGGGAGACGAGGTCGGTGAGCGTCCGGCGACTGCTCCGGCGCACCCTTGCCGTCTCGATCGCTTCATACGCGGCCCAGATCACGTCTGGGGTCCAGTTGTAGGGTGGCCGCGAGATCCGGTCGGCGAGTTCCTTGATGTCGGTGAAGGATATCTGTCGTTCCCGTGCCTCGCCGAGCAACTGGATCGCGGTGATCTCGTCACGATGCTCATGGAGATATGCCTTCCACGAATCGATCACGGACCGCGCGCGTTTGGTGTCCACGACGCCATGCGCGTCGAGCAACTGGTCACGGCTTACCTCGTCGATCACCTGGTCGTGCGTGGCGCGCAGCTCCAGGATGCGCGTGCGAAGCTCCGGGTTTGCGGCGAGTGGCTCGACTGCTCGGTCCAACAGGTCCTGCACTGACGCCTCGGGGTCCAGCGAGTCGTCGGCGACGACGGCCTGGGCGTCGGGGTCAACTGCATCGACCAGACCGCGGACGATGTCGCGAACCGGCCGCCCGGCCACCTCGTCCAGTTCGGCGCGCTCCGCCGGCGTCAGCTGAAGCTCCAGGGCGGACAGCCGCGAGGCGAGCGTCGCGATTTCGGCCTCTGTGATGGTTAAGGACGCAGCCTTGCCGAGGAGTTGCCTGAGCGAGATGCCCTTCACGCGGTTCAGAGGCGGGTCGACGAAGTCGTGCTCTGTGACTCCCACGGCGTCCACGATGACGAACCGTGTCTTGTCCGTCGCATCGGGTGTCACGGCCCTGAAGTCGGCAGGGGTTATTGTGCGTGCGCCCCGGCCTTTCATCTGCTCGAAGTACTGCGCTGATCGCACGTCACGCATGAAGAACACGCATTCCAGCGGCTTGACGTCGGTCCCGGTGGCAATCATGTCGACGGTGACGGCGATGCGCAGCGAGGAGGACGTACGGAAGGCCTGCAGTTGCCCCTTGGGGTCCCTGGCGTTGTAGGTGATCTTCGCGGCGAAGTCGTTGCCCTTCCCGAAGACCTCTCGGACGGCCGTCACCACTTCCTCGGCGTGGGCGTCGTCCTTGCAGAAGATCAGGGTCTTCGGAACCGTGGACCTGCCGGGGAAGATCTCTGTGAACAGCCGATCGCGGAACGTGTCAAGCACCAGACGGATCTGGGATTTCGCCGTAACGGCACGGTCCAACTGCCGACTCGAGTACTCCAGGTCCTCATCGAGCCGTTCCAGTCGCTCCTGGCGGGTGCGGCGGTCGAGAGTGGGGACGACCGTGCCAGCATCGATCCTGGACCCCTGTTCGGTGATCTCGGTCCGGATCCGGTACAGGTCGAAGTCGACGTTGACGCCGTCCGCGACCGATTGCGGGTAGGTGTACTCGCTGACCAGGTTCTGCCGGAAGAAGCCGAACGTCTGCTTCCCGGGCGTAGCGGTCAGGCCGACGATGTGTGCGTCGAAGTACTCGAGGACGCCGCGCCACACACCGTAGATCGACCGGTGTGCCTCGTCGACGACCACCAGGTCGAAGGTCTCCGGCGGGACGGGTTCGCTGTACCGGACCTCAACCGGGGCGTCCGGCACGTAGCCGTCCAGCGTTGGGTCGTCGGCGTCTGTTATCCGCTCGCCGCGGAGGACGCTGGAGACCCGCTGAATCGTCGAGATCACCACGTGCGAGCTGCTCAGCATGCCGGCGCTCGTGAGCTTGTCGACGTTGTAGATCTCCGTGAACCGCCGTCCGTCGTCCGGCGTCCGGTAATTTTGGAACTCGGCCAGCGTCTGGTCGGCCAGGTTGTTCCGGTCGACCAGGAACAGGACCCTGGTGAACCCCGCGTGCTTGAGGAGTCGGTACGCGACGGTCACGGCCGTATAGGTCTTGCCTGCGCCCGTCGCCATCTGTACCAGTGACCGGTCGAAGCGTTGCTCAGCGAGCGACTGTTCGACGCCACGGATCGCGGTGATCTGCGCCGGGCGGAGCGGAGCCTCGTCAAGTAGGGGAAGGTGCTGCACCTTGGCCCGCCAGGTCGGCCGCTCCGGGTCCGCTTCGGCGTCGCGCAGTATGCGCGCCAGGGTGCCGGGCCGCGGGAACGCGAAGATCCGGCGGGCGCGGGGAGCCGGGTCGAAACCATTCGTGAAGTGAGTTTCCGTGCCACTCGCCTCAAAAACGAAAGGCAGGCGGTCGTCGAGCGTGAGTGCCTTGAGGCGCACTTCCGGCCGCAGCCCGACGGCGTACTTGGCCGACTGCCACTCCACGCCGGACAGCGGCGTTCCTTCCGGCTTCGCCTCGACTACGCCGACCGCCCGCTTGTCGAGATACAACAGGTAGTCGGCACGGCCGTGCCCCTGGGCCATGGTCACCTCGCGGACGGCCACACCCTGAGTGGCGAACAAGTTCATGGAGCGCAGGTCTTGGACTGACCACCCGGCGGCGGCCAACTGCTGATCGATCTTCGCGCGGGCGCGCTGCTCCGCAGCGAGTCGCTGGTCGCCGGCTGCATCGTCCATGGTTCGCCAGAGCCTATGAGGTGAGCTGCGGTGACCGTCGGACTTTCGGGGGTCTGGCCACGCGAATCTCTCAGCGGTTTCGCCATACGCCGGGGCGCTTCGGAAGCTTCGAGGCGATCGTTGATGCGGCTCGTTGGTCTGCCTCTGTAACCCAGGCGGCGTAGACGCGCAGGGTTGTTGTGCCCCCGCCGCCGTGGCCCAGGCGGCCCGCCACCGTGCGCAAGTCCACGCCTGCGGAGATCAGCTCTGTGGCGTTGTAGTGCCTCAGGTTGTGCAGCGTGGTGGTGAGGTCCAGGCGCGCTGCCAGGCGGTCGTAGCGTTGGGAGACCGAGTCCGGGACCAGCGGGGTTGAGCAGTCCGGGTCCAGGGAGAACAGGTAGGCGTCCTTCGCGACCTTCACGCCGAGCTGCTTCGCCGTCTTGTTCTGCAGCGCTATGTGCTCTCGCAGGATCGCGACCGTTGCCTCGTCCAGGGCTATGCGGCGTTGTTGGTGGCTCTTCGTGTCCTTGCTTGTCAGGCCCCGCGCGCGGCGGCCGTGGATGCTCTCGTCGACGACGAGGACGGCGCCGTCCAGGTCGACGTCCGCGCGGCGAAGGGCGCAGAGCTCACCGCGGCGGGCGCCTGTCGTCATCGCTACCCACAGAAACGTGCCCCACGCCGGGTCCTTCCACGCCTCGGTCAGGATGCTTGCGGCATCGGCCGCGGACGGCGGCGACGGATTCGGCCGCGGCGGCGCCGGCGGCTGTGCGGCGCCCACCGGGCTGACAGCGATCCAGTGCCAGCGGACGGCGCGCTCGAACGCGCCCGACAGGATCCAGTGGATCTGCCGGATCGTGGACGCGGACAGCGGTTTGCAGACGTGGGATGTGCAACGTTCATCGCACTTGTGCTGCTGCTCGGTGCGGTGGTTGATCTTTGGGCCGCGGCCGTCGCAGCCGTCGCGGCAGCGGCGGAGCTCCGCGTAGAAGGCGTCCAGCGTCTCGCCGTCGATGCGACCGGCCGGCAGTGGTCCGAGGGCGGGCCGGATGCGCTTGTCGATGTAGCCGACGTAGGTCCGGCGCGTGGTCTCCTCCACGTCGAGGACTGTCAAATAGCGATCAAGTAGCTGGTTCATGGTTGCGCGGGTGCGTGGGTTGCGGCGCTCGTCGACCTGGTTGAGCAGGCGGGTCCTTACCTTCTCCGCCTCGGCGGCCGCGCGCGGGCCAGCGGGGACCACCTCGGTGAGGTCGTGCCGGCGGCCCGTCAGAGGGTCGCGGCCGGCGTGCACACGGACCCGGAATGCGCCGCTGGGCAGCTCGTCGATCGAGCCGCGCTGCCGCTTCGGAGTGCCCGAACGCCGTGTCACGAGCAGCAAGCGTATCGGCGTCTTGTGTCACGAATGGTGTCACGCGAGGCGAGGCATGATCTTGCGACGAGGATCTGAGCTGGTCAGATGGGGTGCGCCTGGCAGGGATCGAACCTGCGACCGTCGGATTAGAAGTCCGCTGCTCTGTCCGCTGAGCTACAGGCGCCCGTGGCCGCGAGGCGGGGCCGGCGCGAGGCCAGGACCAGACTAGCGGCGCGGGGGTCCGATCCGAGGCCAATCGGTCAAGAACGACTACTCTGGGTGCGCGGGTCCCCGGCGCGCGTCACCGAGTAACCGATGCGACCCTGGTGTACGTTCCCAGTGCCCGCCGGGCGCCGGTTCCGTTTTGGCAACTCCTGCTGCTCACGGCACCCTGGACGCGTGAGCATGGCCCCCGCGACCCCCTGACGCGCCGTCGCCCGACGGACGACGAGCCGAACAGCCGGTGGAGGTGAGCTCGATGCCGACGGACGAGATCCCCGTCCGCGACGTCGAGGTGCCTGGCGACAACCCACCCTCGGTCACGCCCCGTGACATTCCAGACGCGGCGCCGCCTGCCCGTCCCGCCGCCGCGAAGCCGGCGAAGGCCGCCAAGCCGGCCAAGCAGCCGGCGAAGCAGCCGGCCAAGCAGCCAGCCAAGCCGCCGCCCGCGAAACAGGCGGCCAAGCAGGCGGTCAAGCAGGCGGTCAAGCAGGCGGTCAAGAAGCCGCCGGCCAAGCGCCGGCCCGGCTCGCAGCACGCCGCACCACAGCCGTCAGACAAGTCAGACAAGGCAGGCACGGCAGGCACGGCAGGGACGGCCGGGGGGGGAGGGGCGGCAAGCAGCACCGCGCCGGG
>Ga0081539_10005814_pt1 | contig 12258 bp, 5 predicted proteins | sample TabmetS4T2R2_FD_71023 | JGI IMG/M metagenome (GOLD analysis project Ga0081539, IMG submission 71023) | Tabebuia heterophylla rhizosphere microbial communities from the University of Puerto Rico - S4T2R2 | ecosystem: Host-associated > Plants > Roots > Rhizosphere ...
TCCGACCCGGTCGCCACGACCACCAACTTTTACGAGCGTGTTCACGTCAGGTCCTCGGGCGCCGGGTATCAGCTCGGCCTCGTCGATACGTCCGGCACCGGGAGCACGATCACGTACGGGGGCGGCGTGCTGAACCTCAACCAGGACTACTTCGTCGTAGTGGCTTGGAACTTCGTCGGCGGCGGGACGAACAACGACACGTTCGCGATGTACGTCGATCCGACGAACCCGGTGGAAGCCCTGAACTCGACCTATCTGACCCACACGTGGACGTCGGCGACGGTCGAGCCGGCGAATCAGATTTCGGCGGTCAACCTGCGGCAAGGCACCGCCGCGAATGCGCCGACGCTGACCGTGGACAACCTGAACGTTTCCACCACATTTGCCGAGCAGGTTCCCGAACCGGCATCGTTCGCGGTTGCCGTGCTTGGCGGCTTGGCGCTCGCTGCACGGCGCCGCAAGGCTTGATCGAGGCACTGCTCGACATCCTGGTTTTCGCGTCGAGGCCGGTCGAATCATCGACCGGCCTCGCTCGTGTTCGTGCCTCACAAGGGTTCCAATAACGCGGCACACCGATACCACCTTTGGCCGATCCTCTTGCAGATTTTCGGTCACATCACGTAAGTATATATTGATCAGATATTTATTTGGCAGAAATGCCCTGCTGCGGCAGTCGGCGGCGGTGCGGTTTTGGTTTGCATCGTGGCCATGCCGCTGATATTCTGCGGTGACATCCGCAGGCATTGCGCATTGGCTATGGGCATGCACCTGCGGAGCCCATTCACACGTCTGGAGAGAATGCCATGAGGAGAGGACGAGGTCTCGTCTTGACCGCGGCGGGTGTGCTCGCCGGTCTGGTGCTCGGAGCATCGTGGAGTACGGCAGCACCGATTGCACCAGGAAACTTGGTGGTCGTGCGGTCCGGCACTGGCACGGGAGCTCTAACCAGTGGTTCGACCGCGTGCTTCATGGACGAGTACCTCTCGAACACGCTGGGCCAAGTCAGCCCCGTACAAACGATCACGATGCCGACCGCCGCCTCGGGATCGAACGCCGCGCTGACCCTCGTGGGTACCGGTGTGGAGGGCTTCCTCCAACTCTCGACCAACGGTCAATACCTCGTCATGGCGGGCTATGGCGTGGCGCCCGGAACGGCCACGCCGCAGAGCTCTGCCGCCAGCGTCATCAACCGCGTGATCGGCCGGGTGGACATCAACTCGCTCGCGATCGACACGACCACTGCCCTGACCGACAGCCACGGCACCAGCAACATCCGTAGCGCCACGTCCACGAACGGCACGGATTTGTGGACCGGTGGGGGTGGCACTTCGCCAGCAGGCGTGTGCTACGCTCCGCTCGGCTCGACCACGGGCACACGCGTCAACACGTCCGGCAACAGCGGCACCACTCGGCGCGTTGCGAAGATCTTCAACGGCCAACTGTACGTTAGCGGCGCGTCCACCGGTGGCCCGAATTTATCCATCAACTCTGTCGGCACCGGCACGCCGACCTCGGGTTCCGCCGAGACGAACCTGCCAGGGATGCCCACCAGCGGAACGCACTCGACGTACGACTTCTGGTTCCAGAACACGACCACCGTGTACCTGGCGGATGACGGTAACGCCGCCAGCGGCGGTGGGATCCAGAAGTGGACATTCGATGGCACGAACTGGGTTCTCCAGTACACCCTGCTCAACAACGGGGCGACCAACACGGCCGTCCGCGGGCTGACGGGGTACACCGACTCGTCCGGCAATGCCATCCTGTTCGCGACCACGAGCGTGGCTTCGGCAAACGCTTTGATCACGGTCACCGACACCGGCGCCGCCTCGACGGCGTCCACGCTGGCCACGGCACCTGCCAACACCGCCTTCCGCGGTGTGCAGTTCATCCCGAACGTCCCCGAACCCGGCACGGCAATGCTGCTCGTCGTCGGCGTCGTCGGGCTCGCCGCCAACCGTCGGCGGCGGTGACCCGCGACCTTCGCGCGGCAGTGTGAATAGTTCAAGCAAGCGAACCGGAACCTCGTCCTCGGGGTTCCGGTTCTCGTTTCGGCGGATCACTTCTTCTTTGCCAGTTGCGCGCGATACCCCACGAGCCGCGCCTCGAGCTGCCCGGCAAACTCTACCTGTCCCGATGACTTGGCAATCGCGACCGCTTGCTCGCCGGTATCGATCGCCTCGCGAAGCCGCCCGGCGGACGCATATGCGGCCGAGAGGTTTACCGTCGCGACCAGCGAGCCGGGCTGGACACGGAGCGCATCCTGAAATTTCAGGATTGCCTGATCCGTATATCCCAACTCGCCGAGTACGGCACCCATGTTCAGGTGGGCCTCGAAGTAATCCGCCTTTGCGTGAACCGCCGCGTCAAAGTGTTCGAGTGCCTCCTCGGGTTCTCCCAATCGGGTCAAGCCCAACGCCAAGTTGTTTTGAGCGATAGGGTCATTCCTGTCCAAGGCCACCGCCCGTCGAGCAAGCTCGACACACCGTTGCACGTCCCCGCGTTGGAGCAGCACTCCAGCCAGGTTCGCATAAGCGTCGGCGAAATCCGGTTTCAGGCGCCGCGCCATCTCGAACTGCTCGTACGCCTGCTTTTCGCGGCCCAATCGCAGCAGTGCAATTCCCAGGTTGTTGTGTGCTTCGGCCCAACTCGGGTCGAGCTCGACGGAACGGGTCAAGTGAGCGGCGGCGTCCGCGTCCTCGTGTCGCTCGATCAATGCGGCTCCGAGATCGTACCGCGACCGGGCATCAGCGGGGTTCAACTGCACCGTGGCCCTTAATTCGTCCAGCGCCTCGGCCTTTTTTCCGACGTCCCCTAGCGCCTTGGCCAAGGAGTAGTGCGCGTACCAATCGTCCGGAAACCGGGCCACCCCTGCGCGGTACAGCGACACGCTATTCCGATAGAGGCTGGCTTGTCCGAACGTCGTCCATCCCAACGCCATCAGCGCCAGACCCACGCACGCGACCGACAGCGTTTTCCGGACCGAGCGCTGATACCAGGCGGTCCACGCGGCCGCGGCTAGCGCGACGACCCCGATGAGCGCGAAGTACTCGTACGCGTCGGCGACGAGCGCGAACTGCATGAAGCCAACGTCAACCAGTCCCATCACCGGCACGAGCAATACGATGAAGAACACCCACGCGACGAGCAAGGGTTCGCTCCACCGCCAGTCCCGTCGCGTCGTCCAGATCAGCGCGGCGGTAACGGTCAGCGTTGCCGTCGACGGAAGCCACCACGCCAGGCTCTTCACGTCGATCTGCCACTGCGGGTAAATGAAAACGAGCTTGATCGGCAACAGCGCCTTCCAGAGGTAGAACCACACGACCGCGCCGGCGCCGGCGACGCGTTGAGCGACCGTCACGTTTCGGATGGTTTGCCCCGTACCGTGCGTCTGGAACCAGATGTTGACGGCCGTCAGCAAGACGGCGACGAGGACGAACGGCGCGACCAGCGCCACTCCCCGGCGCAGCCATCCGACTTCGCGTCGGCCCTTCCACCACAGGAGGCCCAACAGGACGACCGGCGCCATCGCGACCGATCCCTTGCTCAACATCGCCAGCAGGAATGCGGTGAGGCTTGACCAGTACCAACGGTTGCGGATCCCCCAGCGAGCTTTCGTCGGCGTGGTCGACCGTTCTTCCACCGCCCTGACGAAAAAGTGGACCGAAAGGAGAAAGAAGAACATTGCCAACAGGTTTTTCCGCTGAGCGATCCACGCGACGGTTTGCACGCCGACCGGATGAATGGCGAACAGCAGCGCCGCGAGCAGCGCGCCCGGCACGCGCAGCCTACGCAGCACCAGCATCAGCAAGCACGCGTTGACGGCGTGCAGCAAGACGTTGGTAGCGTGGTAACCGCGCGGATCGGTGCCCCAAAGCCGCCACTCGATCCAGAAGCTCGTGTTGGTGACCGGCCAATAGTCCGAGGGCTCAGTGGTGAACCAGATGCGCGCCAGCCCGTTGGGCGCGGCGATGATCGGGTTGGCGGTGAGCAGCAGGGCGTCGTCCATGAGGAACCCTGCCCGAAACGCGGGCAAGTGCGCTACGAACGCCGCGAGGATGATCACGACTATTGCGGGCCACGGAGGACCGGACATTCGATGTTCGATCGCCGTCCGTTGCATCGATTGACGAATATAAGATGGTGCGATGTCGCGGCCAAACTTGTTGCCATGAGTCTGACATCACATCTCAAAAACGGATCGACAAGTCCTTTATTTCCGCGCAATAGCCGATATCTTCTGTGACCGATCCTTCTATCGAGAGGCTAATCCTGACCGTGTCCTGGCTCGTCCAACTCCTCCGCGTCGAATCGGTCGCGCAGGTCGTCATCCTGCTCGGCATCGTCGCTGGCGTGGGACTGGCCGTCGGGTCACTGAAAGTTCGCGGCGTCGGCCTCGGGATTGCCGGCGTGCTGTTTTCCGGGCTCGTCGCCGGGCACATCCTGGGCAAAGCTCACATTCAGCTCGACGAGCACGTGCTCGAGTTCGCGCGCGAGTTCGGGCTGATCCTGTTCGTCTACACGATCGGCATCCAGGTCGGCCCCGGCTTCTTCGCGTCGCTGCGAAGGCAAGGACTGCCGCTCAACCTGATGGCCGCGGGCATTGTCATTGTCGGGGCCGGCATCACGATCCTGATCCACTTCGTCGGCAAGGTGGAGGTCCCCGCCGCGGTCGGCTTGTTCAGCGGCGCTTCGACCAACACGCCCAGCCTCGCCGCCGCTCAGCAGGCGCTGAAGGACGCGCCCAACCTCCCGCCCGACGCGATCAAGATGCCGGCGCTCGCGTACGCGGTCGCATACCCGGTCGGCATCGTCGGCATCATCCTCACGATGCTGCTCGTTCGTGGCGTCTTCCGCATCAGCCCGGCCAAGGAGCTGGAAATGCTGGTCGCGCTTCGCGACGCCGAGCACGCGCCGATGAAGACGATGAACATCGAGCTGCGCAACCCCAATCTCGTGGGACTCAAGCTCTCGCGCGTGCCGACGCTGGCCGACTCCGGCGTGGTGATCTCGCGCGTCATGCAGGGCGGCCGCGCGACCGTCGCACGAGGAGACACCGTGCTCTCGCGGGGTAACGTCTTGCTGGCGGTAGGTCTGGCATCGAAGCTCGACGAGCTGAAGCTGATCGTCGGCGCCGAAGCGGCGATTGATGTGAAGAGCGTGCCGGGCGACGTGTTGCCACGACGCATCGTCGTGACGCGTATCTCCCGGCTGGGCCACTTCGGCCGGCTCGTGTGGCACATGCCGCTCAGCGCGAACGTCATGACCCGCGAGCTCGGCATCGTGCTCTTCCTCTCCTGCGTCGGCCTCCGCAGCGGCGACAAGTTCCTCGCCACGCTCCTCCAAGGCGACGGCCTGCGATGGATGCTGTTCGGCTCACTCATCACGTTCTTGCCGCTGATCGTCGTGGCACTCGTCGCGCGGATCTTCTTGAAGCTCAATTACCTCAACCTCTGCGGCCTGCTCGCCGGCAGCATGACCGACCCGCCGGCGCTGGCGTTCGCCCAATCGGTCACCAACTCCGACGCCCCGAGCGTCTCGTACGCCACCGTCTACCCGCTGGTCATGCTCTTGCGCGTGCTCATCGCGCAGATCATGGTGCTGACGCTGGTCGGCTGAACGAGAAGAAAAACATGAAGACGTAAAACATAAGGCTGGCCCGGCGCCTCCTTATGTTTTATGTCTTTATGTTTTACCCTCCGATAGTAAGACGATGAGCCGGACCTCGCCCAATTCGCGCACGATGATCGAGTCGCTCGAGCCCCGTACGCTCCTCGCCGTCACTCCGGCCGGCGTGCTGACGACCGCGATGCGGCAGGCGCTCGCGAACTCGATGAAGACGTCAACCATCAAGACGACGCTTCAAACGGAACTTTCGCAGAACGACAACGCCGGCTTCGACCAGGCCCTGCTCGATTACATGCGCACGCGCACCAACGCGCACTTCTTCTTCGCGCTGGACCAGGCCGACAACATCGCGTCGTTCGTGAGCAGCAACATCGGCGACGGCGGGGCGGTGGGGCACGGCGATTCGCTCGTCAACCACCAGTTCCCGCTCGCCGGCGACGGCAGCTACAGCGTCGACGTCGGCAGCAACATCGACTGGGTCGGCGCCACGGCCGGCTACAGCTCCGACGCGAAGCACAAGCTCAACCAGATGCGCTACTGGTCGGACCTGTCCGAGGCGTACAACTTCTCGGGCGGCGATGCGAGCTACAGCAACGAGCTGATCAGCGAATTGGCAAGTTGGTCGGCCGCGTTTCCGACCGTGACGGCGCCGACGAACTGGAGCAAGAACGACCAGCGCGCCTGGCTGCTCGATACCGGCGTGCGCGTGCAGCAGTGGTGCTGGTCGTACTTCCAACTGCTGGGCGCCAGCAGTTGGAGCAAGGAAGCGAACACGCTGTTCTTGGTGAAGGTGCAGCAGCAGATCGCGTTCCTCGCCACGCAACCGAGCTTCGGCGCCGCCGACAACCGGCAGCTCTTCCACGCCTCCGGTTGGCTCTTCGCGGCCGACTCGTTCCCGGAGTTCTCGGCGGCCAACGTCACCGGCGCGCGGCAGCTCGCGTGGGACTATCTTAACGGCGCGTACTACGACGACGGCTCGCACCACGAGCAATCGCCCGGCTACGCGAGCACGGTCGGCCAATTGCTCGAGCTGAAGTACCTCGACTCGCTGAACGGGTTCGACTGGGACGGAGACGTCTCGCCCAAGCTCACCAACGCGGTCAACGCGATCTACCAGTTCCTCGCGCCCGACGGAAACCAGCCGGCGCTGGGCGATACGTACCGCACCAACATCGCCGCGACGTTCCTCACCGCCAACGAAGTGCTGGGCGTGAGCACCTGGCCCAGCGCCAAGCCGCGCGCGCACGACGCGTGGTTGTTCGGCGTGAGCGTGGCGTCGGCCAACATGGGCAACCCGAATTACCCGACGCCCGGCGACCGCGGCACGGCGTACGCGATGCCCGACAGCGGCAACTACATCGCGCGCTCCGCCGACGCCGGCACCGACACGCGACAACTCCTCTTCCACGCCGGCCCTAAGGGCGGCCAGCACGGCCACTACGACCCGATGAGCTTCGAGCTCTACGGCTACGGCCGGCAACTGATCAGCGACCCGGGCCTCGTGCGCTACGACAACAGCGCCGACCGCACGTGGGCGGTTTCGACGCCCGCGCACAACACGGTCAGCATCGACAACCAGAACGTCTGGGCGATGAACGACCTGGGCCTCGGCACCGGGACTCCCGCGATGGTCGTCGATCAGTGGACGAACGCGTCGGACCACGTGCAGGTCACCGCGCACCACTTCGGCTACGACTTCCTCTCGGGCAAGCCCGTCGTCTCGCGCAGCATCTGGTACGACAAGGACGGCACGATACTGATCGTCGACTGGGCGGAGTCGCTCCAGCCGCACACGTTCACCACCAACTTCCTCCTGCCCGGATCAAGCTATTCAGCCGACGTCGCGACCGGGCGCATCAACATGCTCACGGGCGGCGGCTTGGGGAACGTGAAGGTGCAGGCACTGCTGCGCGACGGGCAGACTGCGACGCGGCAGAACAAGTTCGCCAGCAACCAACCGCCACCAAACGAGGAAGATCCGGCGCAGCGGTTCAGCGTGTCGCAGACGACGACGTACGCGGTGTTCGCGACGTTGATCACCGCCTACGACGGCACGACTGCGCCAAACATCACCGCCAGCTTCGCGCAGCAGGTGAAGGGCGGGCAGCCGGTGAAGATCGCGCTGGACAAGAACGGCTCGACACAGACGATCACGTTTACGCCGCCGGCGCTCCAGCACCTCGCGGCCAACGGCGCGAACAACGGCAGCTATGTGGACGTGTCGCACGACAAGAACGGCAACCTGCACATGGCGTGGTACGACCGCGTCACGCACACGCTGAAATACTCAATGCGCGACACGTCCGGACGCTGGTCGGTCGTCGAAGAGGTGGACAACGGGCTGAACGTCGGCATCGACCCGTCGATCCGCGTGAACAGCGTCGGCAACGTCGGCATCGCGTACTACGACGCGAACAAGGGCGACCTGAAGTATGCCAGCTTCAAGGGCGCGGCGGGGTGGAACGTGGAAGTCGCGGACGGTGTCGGCAACACGGGCTCGCAGCCGTCGCTCGTGTTCTCGCGCACCGACACGCCGACGATCAGCTACTACGACCGCACGAACAAGGACCTGCGCCTGGCAATCGGCGGGACCAACGGCGGGTGGACGCTGCGCACGATCGACGCCGGTGCCACGGGCGCCAAGGACGTCGGCAAGTCCAGCCAGGTGATGCTCGACCCCTCGCGGCCGACCGAGAACCGCTACGCGATCGCCTACGAGGACACGTCGGCCGGCTACACGATGTACGCGGTCAGCGGGCGCATCAACGGGCGGTTCGGGTACGACGCGACGAACAACTATTCGTTCTTCCACGTGGACAAGAGCACCGGCGGGTACATCTCGCTCGCGTACGACGGCTCGGGCCGTGCGTCGATCAGCCACTATCAATCGAGCACGCAGGACCTGCGATTTGCCAAGTCCAACACGAACGCGAACAACGCCGGACTCGTGAGCGGCGGGCTCGTGTTCACCGCGTCAACGATCGCCAGCGCCGGCAGCGTCGGCCAGTATAGCGCTCACTACTACGACTCGACCGGCAAGGCCGTCGTCATGTACTTCGACCAGACGCGGAACAAGTTCGCCAAGGCGCGGCTGACGAGCGCCTGGGCGTTCACCTACCCGCTGACCGGCGGCAAGGAAATCCACGTCAGCCGGTTCGGCGCGAACATCGCTTACACGAACATGGATGACAACGGGGTGACGGTGTTGTACGTGTGACAGCGCTTCCCCCCTCTCCCCGTTCTCGAGGAGAGGGCAGGGGTGAGGGGTCTGCGCGTACTCGCACGTCGCGATGCCTACCCTCCGCGGCGCGGATCGCTAGAATCCGCGCATGATCTTCCGCATCGACGTCCGCCATGCGGATGGAACGCACGATTCGGCCGGCGATTCCGTCCGGCAGCAGATTCGCGAGCTTGGGATTGAGACCGGCGCCGTCTCCTCCTCGCGCATCTTCCTCATCGACGCGGACGCGTCGCGCGAACAAGTCGAACGCGCCGCGACCGAGCTGCTGGCCGATCCGATCGTCGAGCGGGCGCAACTCGTCACAGAGTTGGTGAAACGCAAGCACAAGTCGCGGATCGAAATTCACCTCAAGCCCGGCGTGATGGACCCGGTCGCCGCCTCGACGGAGATGGCGCTGCGCGACATGGGCGTCGCCGTAGGCGAGGTCCGCACCGGCCGCGCGTACGTCATCGACGGCGACGTGCCACGCGAGGTCCTGGAGCGCATTGCCACGCGCGTGCTCGCCAACGGCGTGATCGAGTCAGTGCACTTTGAGCAGCACCTTCCGACCGAGTTCGCGACGGGTCACGAGCAACCGTTCAAGCTCCGCCACGTGCCGCTTCGCGGCTTAGCGAACGAAGCACTGACGAAGCTCAGTCGCGAAGGACACCTGTTCCTGTCGCTCACCGAGATGCAGGCGATCCAGTCCTACTTTCGCGAGCAGGAGCGCGAACCCACCGACGCGGAGCTTGAGACGATCGCGCAGACGTGGAGCGAGCACTGCGTCCACAAGACGCTCAAGAGCGCCGTCGAGGTCGTGGACGAGTCGGGCAAGGCCGTCCGCCGCTACGGCAACCTGATCAAGGAAACGATCTTCGACAGCACGCAACAGCTCAAGAGCGGCCTGACGCTCAGCGTGTTCAAGGACAACGCCGGCGTGATCGCGTTCGACGCGACCGACGCGGTGTGCTTCAAGGTGGAGACGCACAATCATCCGAGCGCGATCGAACCGTATGGTGGAAGTGCGACGGGAGTCGGCGGCGTGATCCGCGACATCCTCGGGACAGGTCTCGCCGCGAAACCGATCGCGAACACCGACGTGTTCTGCGTCGCGCACCCGGAGAAAAATAGGGACGGGAGCTATTTATTTCCGAAGGGCGTCATCCACCCGAAGCGCGTCCTCCAGCAGGTGGTCGCCGGCGTGCGCGACTACGGAAACCGGATGGGCATCCCGACGGTGAACGGCGCCGTCTACTTCGACGACCGCTACGTCGGCAACCCGTTGGTCTTCTGTGGCTGCGTCGGCCTGATCCCGCGCGACAAGATCGAGAAGGCCGCCCGCGCCGGCGACGCGATCGTGCTGATGGGCGGCCGGACCGGGCGCGACGGGATCCATGGCGCGACGTTCTCGTCGGCCGAGCTGACCGACACGCACGCCGACGAGTTCTCGCATGCGGTGCAGATCGGAAACGCGATCACTGAGAAGAAGGTCACGGACGTCATCCTCCAGGCCCGCGACCGAAACCTGTTCACCGCGGTTACCGACTGCGGCGCGGGAGGACTCTCGAGCGCCGTCGGTGAGATGGGCGAAAAGCTCGGCGCCCTAGTCGAGCTGGACAAGGTGCCGCTGAAGTACGCGGGCCTGCGCTACGACGAGATCTGGATCAGCGAGGCGCAGGAGCGCATGGTCCTCAGCGTGCCGCAGGGGAAGGTACAGGAGCTGCTGAAGCTGTCGCGCGGCGAGGACGTCGAAGCGACCGTGATCGGTCGCTTCGGCACCGACGACCGCGAGCTGATCCTGAACTATCGCGGCAACGAAGTCGGGCGCCTCTCGATGGCGTTTCTCCACGACGGCATCCCGATGCCGACGCGACGCGCTCGTGTCGAGCGCACAGCCGCGCCCGAGAAAGCCCACGGCTCGGCCGTGGGCTTCGGAGAGACGCGGACCAGACTTCTCGACCTCCTCGCTCATCCCAACATCGCCAGCAAGCACTGGATCATCCGCCAGTACGACCATGAGGTTCAGGGCGGCAGCATCGTCAAGCCGCTCGTCGGCCCGCAGCAGCGCGGTCCGTCCGACGCCGCGGTGATCCGTCCGAAGCTGAATAGCACCAAGGGCGTCGTCATCGCCTGCGGCTTCGTACCGCACATCGACGACCCCTACGACATGGCCATCGCCAGCATCGACGAAGCGGTCCGCAACGCGGTGTGCGTCGGCGCGAGCCTCGACAAGCTCGCGATCCTAGACAACTTCTGCTGGCCGAGCGTCGATGATGAGATCACGATGGGCACGCTCGTCCGTGCCTGCGAAGCGTGTCGCGACGCGGCGCTCGCGCTGAAAATTCCGTTCATCAGCGGCAAGGACTCGCTGCACAACCAGTTCACCAACTCCGAAACCGGCGAGGTCATTCGCATCCCGCGCACGCTCTTGATCAGCGCGATCGGCGTAATCGACGACGTCGCCAAGTGCATCACCATGGACCTCAAGGGCGGCCGCGATCATGTCATAGCGCTCGTCCGCCCGCGCGGGACGTCGTTACAAGAGCTCCCTCGCGCACACCGCGGAATGTCGGCACTGATCGCGCGCGGCGAGATCGTGTCCTGCCACGACGTGAGCGAGGGCGGGGCGCTGGTCGCGATCGCGGAGATGTGTATCGCCTCGGGGCTAGGTGTGTCGGTCGACGCCGAGCGACTCGGCGCCGATCCGTTTGCTGAAACGCTAGCGTCGTACGTCATCGAGTTCGACGTGCAGGGCACCGGCTCGATCGAAACGTTTCTCGGACAGTACGGTATGGAGCTGAGCGTGCTCGGCCCGATTTCATCCGTGCCTCCCGCGTTGGAGGTGTGGCGTACCGCGCCAAACCGATCGCGGAAAGTGGATGTATTCGTTCCGGTCGACGATCTGACGAAAGTTTGGCGTGCCACGCTGGATTGGTGAAAGCGAAGCAGGAAGAGAAGTACGCAGTGGCAAAGAACTGGCGATGCGCGGTGGTGGGGACGAACGTGGTGGGGACGACGCACCTGCGCGCGGTCCACGCAACGCCGATGTGCACGCTCGCCGCCGCGTGCGACCTCGTGCCACAGCGCGCGGCCGCGGCGCTGGAGAAGCTGAACATCAAGGGCGTGCCCGTCTACGGGTCGGTCGGCGAGATGCTCGAGCGCGAGCAGCTCGACGTCGTTCACGTCTGCACGCCGAGCGGCGCGCACCTGGAACCGGCGATCGAGATCATGCGGGCCGGTGTGAACGTCATCTGCGAGAAGCCGCTGGAGGTCACGCTCGAACGCTGCGACGCGATCATCGAGGCGGCCGCGAAGTACAACGTCCGCCTCGGCGGGATCTTTCAGTACCGCTGGAACGATGCGAACGCGACGATCCGCCGCCCGGTGCATGAGGGGCTGTTCGGGCGCAT
>Ga0081539_10005815_pt1 | contig 12258 bp, 11 predicted proteins | sample TabmetS4T2R2_FD_71023 | JGI IMG/M metagenome (GOLD analysis project Ga0081539, IMG submission 71023) | Tabebuia heterophylla rhizosphere microbial communities from the University of Puerto Rico - S4T2R2 | ecosystem: Host-associated > Plants > Roots > Rhizosphere ...
CGTAGGCCGGTGATCGTCTGTGTCGCGGCGAACCCCTCGGTCGATCGTCTCTTCGAGGTCGAGCGACTGGTGAAGGGCGACATCCACCGGCCGCGCAGCTTCGTCCAGGTGGCCGGTGGCAAGGGGCTCAACGCGGCGCGAGCGGCGGCGGCGCTCGGCGCCGACGTTCGCGCGGTCGCGATCCTCCGTGGGCACAGCGGTCGGTGGTTGCGCGAGGCGCTGCAAGCCGAAGGTGTCGACGGCGAGTACGTCTGGACGCACGGCGAGAACCGCTCGTCGCTGTCGGTCGCCGATCGCGAGAGCGCGGGCCTGACCGAGTTCTACGAGCACGGCGAGGTCGCTCCGATCGCGGCGTGGGTCGAGTTGGTCCACACGGCGGTCTCCGGGCTCGCCCCGGGCGCATGGCTGACGATCTCGGGCTCGATGCCACGCGGCGCGCCGGACGACGGCTATGCCGATCTGATCGCGGACGCGCGAGCCGCCGGCGCGCGTGTCGCGCTCGACTCCGAGGGCGCTCGCCTGAGCACGGGGCTGGCGGCCGGTCCCGACGTCGTCAAGGTGAACGTGGCGGAGGCCGGTGGGCTCCTCGGCATCCCGACGGCGCGCCGCGAGGACTCGTTGGCCGCCGCGTCGAAGATCCGTTCGCTCGCCGGCGGCGACGGTCGCGCCGGGCTCGTGACCCGGGGCGCGGACGGCGTGATGCTCGCGGCGCCGGAGGGCACGCTGTACGAGGGCGTCCTCTACGTCCGCGGTCGCTACCCCGTCGGGAGCGGCGACGCGTTCCTGGCAGGGCTGGTCGCGGCGCTCGACCGAGGTGACGGGTGGGAGGACGCTCTCCGCCTCGCGCTCGGCGCCGGGGCGGCCAACGCCGAGATCCCCGGCGCGGGCCGGTTGGATCCCGATCGCGCGCGCGCGCTCGCCGAACAGGCGGACGTCCGACCCCTCTAGACGTCGGGCGCCAGCTGCTCGACGCCTTCCCGCGTCCCACGCCCTGCTGCGATCCGAAAGGGCGCTCCGGGGCCGTCGCTACACTCGCCGCGATGAGGAGGACGGCGGCGGCGGGCGTCTCGCCCGCGGCCGCCGTCGTCGGCCTCTTCCTCCTCTTCGGGCTGATCATCGCGTCGTTCTTCCCGTTCCTGTCCGTGTACCTCCGGGGACGGGGGTTCCGTCCCGACCAGATCGGCTTCCTCCTGGCCGCGATGGCCGCCGTGCGGATCGTCGCGATGCCCGTGTGGGGGCACGTGGCCGACACGCGGATCGGCCGCCGCCGGGCGCTTCAGCTCGGCTCGATCGGGATGGTCGCGTTCGCCGTGATCGCCACGCTGCTGCCGTCGTTCGCCGGCGTGGTCTGCGCCGCCGTGGGGATCGCGCTCGCGATGGCGGCATCGGGTCCCAACATCGATGCGCTCGCACTGGTCGAGCTGGGCGAGGAGCGGATGGCCGACTACGGCCGGGTCCGCGGATGGGAGAGCCTCACCTACGCGACGTCCTGCCTCGTCTTCGGTCTGCTCCTGCAGATCCATGGGGTCACGCTCGCGCTCCCGCTGTACGCGGCCGCGAGCGCGCTCCTGCTGATCTGGACGACGGTGGCCGTGCGACCGGACCGCCCGGCCGAGCGCGTCGAGCACGGACGGTTGGGCGCGGTCGGCGCGGTCTTCCGTGAGGCACCGCGCTTCTGGGGGTTCCTCGCCGCGACGTTGCTGATCTGGACCGCGTTCAACGGCGCGTGGAACTTCGTCGGCCTGAAGATCGTGGGGGCGGGCGGCGGGCCGCTGCTGATCGGGTTCGGCACCGCGCTCGGCGGCTTCATGGAGGTGGGCGTGATGCGCCTGTCACCGAGGCTCCACCGACGGTGGGGGCTCCGGAAGGTGTACGCGCTCGGGTGCCTCACGTACGCGACGGGGTTCCTATCGTGGGGCTTGATCGCGGACCCGACGATCGTGTCGATCCTCGCGATCCTGGAGGGCGTCGGGTTCTCGCTGCTGTTCACGACCTCGATCCTGATCGTGGGCCGGCTGCTGCCGCCCTCGCTCTACTCGACCGGCAACTCGCTGGGGAGCATGGTCGGGTTCGGGATCGGGCCGATCATCGGCGGCGGGCTCGGCGGCATCGTGTACCAGCGGCTGAGCCCGACCGCGCTCTTCGTCGGGTCGTCCGTCGTCGCGCTCCTCGGCGCCATGGTGGCGCTGGCGGTCCTGCGGACCCCGGCGCTCGACACGCCGCTGCGCGAGGACGACGAGGAGGCGATCGCGCCCGAGCCCGGACGGGTGTGACGGTCGCTGACCTGCGCGCTTTGCACGCCGGTGCGCCGCCGTGACACGATGACGCCCCTTCCGACCCAAGGGAGATGCGATCGATGACTTCGGAGCCAGAGAAGAAGGAGCCCAGGACGCTGGACCGGGCCAAAGACCTCGCCGACACCGTCGTCGAGAAGGCCGGCCCCATGGTCGACAAGGCGAAGGAGATGGCCGGGACGATGGCCGAGAAGGCCGGCCCCATGGTCGACAAGGCGAAGGAGATGGCCGGGACGATGGCCGAGAAGGCGGGCCCGGCGATGGACCGTGCCAAGCAGGCGGCGGGCACGGCGTACAAGAAGGCCGAGCCCACGATCGACCGGGCGAAGGAGTCGGCCGGCGACGTGGTCGACCGGGTCAAGGGGTCGATCTCCGACAAGGACCGGTCCGAGTGAGGGGGATCTAGATGGTCAGCGCGTACATCCTCATCCAGACGGAGGTCGGCAAGGCGGCTCAGGTCACCCAACAGGTCCGTGGGATCGACGGGGTCGTCGCGGTCGATCCGGTCACCGGCCCGTACGACGTCGTGGCGCGGGCCGAGGCCGACGACCTCGACGGGCTCGCGAAGGGCACGGTGATGCCGATGCAGGAGTTGGACGGGATCACGCGCACCCTCACCTGCCCCGTGATCCAGCTCTGACCCGGGTCGCGCCGGCGACCCGATGACGATCGACGTCCGTCGCGACGCCGAGATCTCCGATGTCGACGGAGGCTGGTTCCGCGCGCGCTGGCACTTCTCCTTCGACACCTACTACGACCCGGAGTGGGTGAGCTTCGGCACCCTGCGCGTCTTCAACGACGATCGCTTGGTGCCGGGCGCGATCTGGCCGTTGCATCCCCATCGCGACATCGAGGGCCTGACCTACGTCGTCGAGGGCAGCTTCCGACACGAGGACGACGTCGGGGGACCGCCCGGGCCGCTCCCCGCGGGCTCGGTGCAGCGGATGACGCTCGGTCGCGGGGCGTGGCATTCGGAGCAGAACGCGAGCGAGACGGAGCCGATGCGGTTCATCCAGATGTGGATCGTGCCGGCGGAACGCGGTCTCGATCCGGGCGTGGAGCAGAAGGTCTTCACGGTCGAGGACCGGACGGATCGGTTGCTGAAGGTGATCAGCGGGGACGGCGGAGAGGCCGTGCTCGTGCATCAGGATGCGCAGGTGTTCGTTGGCCGGCTGCAACCCGGCGCGGAGGTGATGCACGAGCTCGCGTCGGGACGCGGCGGGTATCTGTATGTGATCGAGGGCGACGGCGAGATCATCGGAGAACGCATGACGACCGGCGACGCCGCGCGGATCAGGGACGAGGACGGCGTGCGGATCCGCGCGAACGACCTGACGGAACTGATCCTCGTCGACGTGGGACTCTGAGCGTCAGTCGTCGTCGGCGCGGACCGGGAACGGCAGCGCGATCGGATCGAAGGACGGAGATCGTCCCTGCTCGTCGAAGCGATCCATCCCCCACGCCGACACGTCGGCGACGTCGGTCTTCCCCTCGAAGGCGAGGTCCGCGGCGATCTTCGCGACCGCGGGCCCCCACATCATGCCGTGGCCGACCGCGGTCGCGAGGCTGACACCCTCCACCTCCTCGCCGTCGCGCGTCCGGGCCGATCCGACGATCGGCAGGTGGTCCGGGCAGTACTCGATCGTGGCGGCCCACGTCTTCCGGATCCCGAGGTCCCTCGTGACCGGCACGACCCGATGCAGCCGGCGCTCCATCTTCCGCAGGTACGGCCAATCGATCTCCCGGGCGCGCCCCGGAGCCTCGTCCGGGTTGGACATGCCGAACAGCAACCCGCCTTCTTCCAACCGCCAGTAGAGGCCGAGCGCGTTCTCGAAGACCATCGGTTGACGGTCCACGTCGAAGGCCTCGTGCGGTTCCGTGACCGCCACCTGGTGGCGGACGGCGCCGACGAACAGCCGGGCGCCGACGAGCTTCCCGATCGCGCGGAGCTGCGGGCCCCCGGCGAGGAGCACGCGCGAGGTCGCGATCGGGCCTCCCGATGTCTCGACGTCGATCGTCCCGTTCGGCCGGCGACGGAGGCCGAGGAAGCGGGTTCGCTCGCGTAGTTCGACGCCGGCTCGTTGCATCGCGAGGGAGTAGGCGCGCACGTTCCGCGGCGGGTCCACGCACCCATCACCGGGTGCGTAGGACGCGCCGCGGAACGTCGAGGGATCCAGCGTGGGGTTCAACCGCGCGGCCTCCGCCGCATCGATGTATCGGACGTCGGCGAGCCCGGCTGCGCGCTGCATCTCCACGCGAGCCTTCGCCTCGCGCTCCTGCGTCGCGTTCGTCGCGAGGATCAGGTACCCGTGCTCTCGGAAGCCGCTGTCCGTCCCGTACCGCTCGGCCTGCGATCGGTAGAAGTCGATCGACCACGCCCCGAGCGCGACCGTCCCCGGGGTGCCCCCTTGCGCGCGCACCATGCCGGCCGCCCGCGAGGACGCGCCCTGCCCGACCACGCCCTTCTCGACGACCACGACGCGTTCGGCGCCGAGCTCCGTCGCGAAGACGGAGGCCCATGCGCCGATCGTCCCACCGCCCACGACGACGAGGTCGGCGCCGTCCTGTCGCGCCACGCGATCCCTTCCGTTCCGAGAGCGACGCTCGAGCCGGCGAAGTCTAGGGGATGCGTAGAGTGGCCCGGATGGGATCGCGCGCGGACGCCCCCGAGGGGCGTGGCGTGCCGCCAGCGCCGGTGGATCGGCGGACGCTCGTCGAGGAGGTCCTCGTCGTGCTCTCGCTCTCGGTCCTCTCGAGCGTCGCCAACGCGATCCTCTCGCTCTTCGAGGCGCCGATCGCCGGCGTCGTGGTGGCGGCGACCAACCAGTCGGACGCGTTCCTGCGACAGCTGCTGGCGTTCGCCTTCGGGATCGCCCCCGCGTTCCTCGTGCTCCATCTCGTCCGGCGGAGCGGCGAGGGGAGGGCCGCCGTGGGCCTCCCGGCCCCCCGGCCGTCGTGGGATGTGGCGCGAGGAGCGGCCCTCGCGGTGGCGATCGGCGCGGCCGGCATCGGCATCTACGCGGGCGCGGTCGAGCTCGGCGTCAATCGTTTCGTGGTGCCGGTGCCGCCGCTCGCCCATTGGTGGACGGGGCTCGCACTGGTCCTGAACTCGGCCGAAGCCGCGATCGTCGAGGAGATCGTGGTCCTCGGCTACCTGATCACCCGGCTGCAACAGCTGGAATGGTCCGCGACGTGGTCGATCGCGGCGAGCGCGCTGCTGCGCGGCGCGTATCACCTCTATCAGGGGTGGGGCGGCTTCGTCGGCAACCTGGCCATGGGCGCCGTCTTCGGGGTGTTGTTCATCCGGTGGGGGCGGCGGACGTGGCCCTTCCTCGTGGCCCACGCCCTCCTGGACATCGGGGCCGGGGTCCTCTACCTCGCCTTCCGGGATCGCCTGCCGGGCTTCTGATCCCGAGCGCCGTTACGTTTCCTGGCGAACGGGTATCATCGAACTTCGGATATCCGAAACGAAGACCGATGCCCCGGCCGGCGGCCGGGGTTTCGCGTATCCGGGGTCGGCCGGGCCCTCATCGCCATCCGGGGAACCACAGGATCCACTTCAGGTGCTGGTCCGAGACCGTGATCCAGCTGAGCACGGGGAAGGACCAGACGAAGAGGGCCACCGCCGCGACCAGCACCGTCACGGCCACCGGCCGATAGGGATGGACGGTGGAGATCGCCGGTCCGCCGGTCCCGGGGTCGATCGCGACGCGGCCGTCCGCCTCCCGCACGATCAGCCGCGCGTCGGCGAGGTCTCGGCACAGATACACCAGGGCGAGCACCAGGAACGGCGTGAACGGAGCGACGTAGAAGAAGAACTGAGGTCTGGCGACCGCGACCCAGGGGAGGTACTGGATCAGGATCGCGAGGAGGAGGAAGCCCGGGACCCAGTCCCGCTTCCGCCACCAGGCGACCGCGAGGTACGGGATCGCCCACACCGCGCCCCAGAAGACCACCGGGTTGCCGATCGCGACGATCCGCCGGCTGGCATCGCCCACGTCGAGGGTCGCGATCACCACCGGCTTCGTCATCACGAGCCACTCCCACGGCCGGGAGTAGGCGTAGTGCGTGGGGGTCATCTCGCCGCTCGAGGGATCACGAGCGAACTCGCGCAGATCGAGATGGAACCGGGCCGCGCTGAGCTGCGTGTCGATCAGCCGGTGGACGTCCCATCCGAAGTGGTTGAGCCATGGAAGGTAGATCGCCGTGTACACGACGATCGGGAGCACGAGGAAGGCGACGACCAACCCGAAGCTCTCCCGTCCGAGCGTCCGGGCGAAGGCGCGACCCCGCTCCACGGTGCCACGACGCCGGCGGGTCGTCTCCCAGATGAGGGAGATCACGACCGCCGCCACGATCGCGAGGGCGCCCGACCACTTCACCGCCGCGGCCGCGCCCATCGCGATGCCGGCTGCGTACCGCCACGGTCGCCAGATGGGTGACGGGGCGCCCGCGTCGCTCCCGTCGGGCGGTTCCGGGGGCGTGCGGCGGTCGATCCATCGTCGATCCAGCACCAGGCACAGGAACCCGACCAGCACCCAGAGCTCTTGGTGCACGTCGAGCAAGGCCAGCCGCGACAGCACGACGCTCAGGTGCTCCGTCGCCAGCAGGAGTCCGGAGACGAACGTCCAGAGGACGCTCCCCAGGAGCAGCTGGGCGAGGATCGCGACGGCCGTCACGGCCAGCGTGCCGGCGATCGCCGATGCGATCCGCCACCCGAACGGATCCATCCCGAACGCCTCGATCCCGAGCGCGATCGTCCACTTGCCGAGCGGCGGGTGGACGTACGATCCGACGTCCCATTGCTGTTCGCGGAAGAGGCGCTCGTTCGTCGATCTGATCCGACAGGTGCGGTCGGAGCCGCCCACGTAGATGCAGGCCGCCTTGGCGTAGTAGTTCTCGTCGAACTCGAGCGTCGTCGGTCTCGTCAGTCCCCACATGCGGACGCCCGCGGCGATCGCCGTGACGGCGACGATCGCGATCCACGGTCGGTACCAACGGGCGGCGAAGCGGTCCCGGGCGTGGTGCGGCACGCGCGAAGGGTACCGACGGCGGTGCGATCGACGGCGCCCGGAGGTCGTCGACGCCTGTCAGCGCGGACGGTCGGTGAGCCGGTAGACGAACTGGACGCCCTGGAACGCCTCGGTGATCGAGGCGCTCTTGTTGTCGACGAGCCCGGCGTCCAGACCGGTTCGTTGCACGGCCTCGAAGTCGAGGTCGGTGGGGATCCCGGATGCCTTCTTCGGCCAGGCCACCCAGAGCCGGCCCGCGGGTTCGAGGCGCGTCGGGAGCCCCCCGAACCGCCGGTCGAGCTGGCTCCCGCGGGTCACGAACAGCACCACCACATCCAAGCCGGGTCCGGCTCGGCGTCGGAGCTCGACACCCGACGGAAGTTCGCCCAGATCCAGGTCCGCCGGCGCGCCGGAGAGGAGCACCGACGACCCTTCGCGGATCCCCAGCTTCTTCCAGAGCGGCGTCCCGGAGTAGTCCTTGTGGTCGCTCGGCATCCTGGCGAGCCTAGCCAGCCGCGTGCGTGCCACCATCGGGCCCGTGACCGGTGTCCTGTACGTCGTGGGAACGCCGATCGGGAACCTCGGCGATCTCTCCGACCGAGCCCGATCGACGCTCGCTTCGGTCGCCCTCGTCGCGGCGGAGGACACGCGCCGGACCGGACGCCTCCTGCGGTCGATCGAGGTGCGGGCGCCGCTCCTGTCGATGTTCGAGGGCAACGAGGAGCGCCGCGCTGAGGAGATCGTTCGGCGGCTGGAGGACGGCGACGACGTCGCGGTGGTCACGGATGGGGGGATGCCCTCGATCTCGGACCCCGGGTACCGGGTGGTGCGGCTGGCGGCGGATCGCGGCCTCGAGATCCGGGTGATCCCCGGCCCCTCGGCTGCCCTCGCGGCGCTGGTGCTGTCCGGTCTGCCCACGGACCGGTTCGCCTTCGAAGGGTTCCTGCCTCGTCGTCGCGGCGACCGGGCGGCGAGCCTCGAGGCGCTCAAGGACGATCCGCGGACGCTGATCCTCTTCGAATCGCCTCGGCGCGTCGGGACGCTCCTCCGGGAGATCTCGACCGTGCTGGGCGATCGGCGCGTCGCGCTCTGTCGTGAGCTCACGAAGCTCCACGAGGAGGTCGTGAGGGGCACGGTTTCGGAGGTCCTGGCCGCGATCGCCGACCGGGAGCCCCGCGGCGAGGTGGCGCTCGTGGTCGAAGGGGACCGGCGGGGCGCCACGCCGGACCCCGGAGCGATGCTCGAGGAGGTCCGCCACCTGATCCGGGAGGGCATGCGGACCCGGGACGCGGCTCGCACCGTGGCGGAACGCCACGGCGCGAGCGCCAACGAGCTCTACCGAGCGGTGGTCGCCGACCACGCGTAGCGGGCGTTCGAGGGCCGCTGGGTACGATGGCCGACATGGGCCGCGACGTCTTCTACATCACGACGCCGATCTACTACCCCAACGACGTGCCGCACATCGGGCACGCCTACGACGCGGTGGCGGCCGATGTGATCGCGCGCCATCATCGGCTGCGCGGTGAGGAGGTGTTCCACCTCACCGGGACCGACGAGCACGGGCTGAACCTCCAGCGGAAGGCGACGGAGGCCGGCGTGGACCCGAAGCGCTTCGTCGACGAGATGGAGCCACGGTGGCGCGAGGTCTGGGAGCGGCTCGACATCGGCTACGACGACTACATCCGGACCACGGAGCCGCGGCACCGCGACACGGTCGTCAAATTACTTGACGAAGTGTATCGGAACGGGCGCGAGGACATCTACCTGGGCGTCTACGAGGGCTGGTACTGCGTGTCCTGCGAGCTCTACTACACCGAGGGCGACCTGCTCGAGGGCCCCCTCTGCCCGATCCACGAGCGGCCGGTCGAGCTGATGAAGGAGGAGAACTACTTCTTCCGGCTGTCGGCCTACGCGGACCGGCTCCTGGAGCACTACGAGCGGACCCCGTCGGCGGTCGAGCCGGAGGCCCGCCGGAACGAGGTCCTCTCCGTGATCCGAGGCGGCCTCCAGGACTTCTCGATCAGCCGGACCAGCTTCGACTGGGGGATCCCGCTGCCGTGGGATCCCGAGCACGTCACCTACGTCTGGTTCGACGCGCTCACGAACTACATCACGGCCGTCGGCTTCGCCTCGGACCCGGAGCGCTTCCACCGTCTGTGGCCGGCGAACATCCACATGATCGGCAAGGACATCCTCCGCCAGCACGCGATCTACTGGCCCGCGATGCTGATGGCCGCCGGCCTCGAGCCGCCCCGGCAGGTCTGGGCCCACGGCTTCCTCACGGTCGGCGGCAAGAAGATGTCGAAGACGAACGCCACCGGGATCCACCCGTTCGAGCTCCTGGACCGATTCGGCGTCGACTCGTACCGGTGGTACTTCCTCCGCGAGGTCCAGTTCGGGCAGGACGGGACCTTCTCCCTGGAGTCGATGGTGGATCGGCACAACGCGGAGCTTGCCAACGGGATCGGGAACCTCGCCGCCCGCGTGCTCGCGATGCTCGCCGCCAACTACGACGGAGACGTCCCTCCGAACGAGGGAGGGGGCCTGGAATCGGACCTACCACAGGTGATCGCCGAGGCCGCCCATCGCTACGACGAGGAGATGCTGTCCGTTCGCCCGACCGCGGCGCTCGCCGCCCTCTACGAGGTGGTCGCTCGGGCGAATCGGTACATGGTCGAGCGGTCGCCGTGGAACCTGGCGAAGGACCCCTCGAAGCGCCCTCAGCTGGCCGGGATCCTGTACGCGTCGGCGGAAACGCTCCGGTGCCTGGCGATCCTGCTCTCGCCGGTGATGCCCGCGGCCGCCGCGCGGCTCTGGGAGCAGCTCGGGATCCCGGAGCCGCTGTCCGACCAGCGCCTCGCCGACGCCTCGACGTGGGGCCGTCTCGCGCCCGGAACGCATACCACGAAGGGCGGCGGGCTGTTCCCGCGGATCGACGCCGGGACGTGAGGCACGTCCGCGCGCCGACGCGGGTGTTTCACGTGAAGCTCCTCCGATGCACCGGAAGGTGAGACCCCTTATCATCGCCCGCCGATGGGCCGCCCGAACCCTGAACCGCCGGTGCAGGCGGGTGCCGTCGACACCCACTGCCATCTGTTCCTGATCGACCGCGAACCTTCACTCGTGGTGGAGGCGGCGCGCGCTGCCGGCGTCGACCGGCTGATCTGCGTCGGGATCGACCCCGAGACGTCGGCCCGGTCCCTCGAGCTGGCCGATTCGATCGCCGGGGTGTTCGCCACCGCGGGGATGCATCCGCACGAGGCGTCGAGCCTCGACGCGGCCGCCGGTGCGCGGATCGAGGAGCTGCTCCACGATCCCCGCGTGGTCGCCGTCGGGGAGTGTGGGCTCGACTACTACCGCCTGCGCTCGCCGATCGAGGACCAGATCCGCGCGCTCCGGCTCCACATCGCCCTGTCGAACGAGTCGGGCAAGCCGATGGTCGTCCACGTGCGCGACGCCTGGGAGGACGCGCTTCGAGTCCTGGATGAGGGTTCGGCCGAGCGCGTCGTGTTCCATTGCTTCAGCGGCGACGCGGCGATCGCTCGAGGGTGTGTCGAACGCGGGTACTGGATCAGCTTCGCCGGGAACGTCACGTACCCGGCGAACGAGCATCTGCGCGAGGCCGCGCGGACGGTGGATAACGATCGCCTCGTGGTGGAAACCGACGCGCCGTTCCTCGCGCCTCAGCGGCTCCGCGGGCGCGACAACGAACCCGCGAACGTGATCGATGCGATCGAGGCGGTCGCTCGCGCGCGAGGAGAGGACGTCGAGAGCGTCGTGGAGACCACCGCGCGCAACGCGCGAGCGGCGTTCCCGGGCATCGGATAGGGCGAACGGGCGTTCGGTGCTCAAGGTTGCATCGAGAGTTGAGGGTTTGCTAGCGTGCGAGGTCCACGAGGCCGATCCGGTCTCGACGAGCAACGGTGTGGGGGTCTGGGTGGTGGACGGAGCGGAGCGGTTCGATCGGAAGCGCTCGAGCCGCTCGCGCGAGGCTGCAGCCTCCGTCGGAGGGGTCGGGACATCCCCGGCCGCGTCCGTGCGGGTTCTCGCGTTCGGGGAAGGTGCGCGAGGGTTCGACGTACGCGGATCCGGTCGGGGACATCCTCTCGGCCATGGGGATCGCATCCGTCCCTGACGGCGTCCCGACACCACCCAGCGCCCCCCTTCACGTTCGGCCCCGGGCCTTCGGCCCGGGGCCGAACCGCGTCCGGGCGATCGGTCCGCCTGGCTAGGCTCGCTCCCGTGGGCGAGCCGCGGTCGTTGGGGGCGGGGGCGCTGCGCGACCTCGCCGAGCGACACGGGATCCGTCCGAAGCGCTCCCTGGGTCAGCACTTCCTCGTCGACCCCAACCTGGCGCGCGCGATCGCATCCGACGCGCACGTCGGCCCCGGTGATCGCGTGGTCGAGATCGGCGCCGGTCTCGGCTCTCTCACGCGAGCGCTCGCGGAGACCGGCGCCGCGGTGCTGGCGATCGAGCTCGACCGGGCGCTCCTGCCGGCGCTGGAGCGTTCCGTCGATGATCTGTCCGGCATCCGGATCCTCCACGCCGACGCGATGTCGTTCGGATGGATCGACGCGCTCGCGCCGGGCGAGTGGGTGCTCGCCGGGAACCTCCCGTACCACGTCGCGACCCCGTTGCTGCTCGAGACGCTCGAGCGGGTGTCGCGGATCCGGCGCTTCCTGGTGATGGTGCAGCGGGAGGTCGGCGAGCGGCTGGTGGCCCCTCCCGGTTCGTCGTCGTACGGCGTGCCGAGCGTGCGGGTGGCCTACCGAGCCCATGCCGCGCTCCTGCGACGGGTGCCACCCGAGGTCTTCTGGCCGCGACCGAAGGTGTCGTCGGTGGTCGTCCGGCTGGACCGGCGCGAGCGTCCCCCCGTCGAGGTCGCGGAGGGGGGGCTGGGGAGGGTCGGGGGGGACGGGTTGGCCGGGCGGCGGAAGACGGTGCGGCACGC
>Ga0081539_10005816_pt1 | contig 12256 bp, 11 predicted proteins | sample TabmetS4T2R2_FD_71023 | JGI IMG/M metagenome (GOLD analysis project Ga0081539, IMG submission 71023) | Tabebuia heterophylla rhizosphere microbial communities from the University of Puerto Rico - S4T2R2 | ecosystem: Host-associated > Plants > Roots > Rhizosphere ...
GTCCTCGATGGCGACCGTGTGCGGCACCTCGCTCTCGCTGATGGATGCGGGCGTGCCGCTGAAGCGCCCGACCGCCGGCATCGCGATGGGCCTCATCCTCGAGGACAAGCGCTTCGCCGTGCTCTCCGACATCCTCGGCGACGAGGACCATCTCGGCGACATGGACTTCAAGGTGGCCGGCACCGAGCGCGGCGTCACCTCGCTGCAGATGGACATCAAGATCGCCGGCATCACCGAAGAGATCATGAAGGTGGCGCTGAACCAGGCGAAGGACGGGCGCATGCACATCCTTGGCGAGATGGCCAAGGCGCTGACGCAGGCGCGCGCCGAGCTCGGCGAGCACGCGCCGCGCATCGAGGTGTTCTCGATCCCGACCGACAAGATCCGCGAAGTGATCGGCTCCGGCGGCAAGGTGATCCGCGAGATCGTCGAGAAGACCGGCGCCAAGATCAACATCGAGGACGACGGCACCGTCAAGGTCGCCTCCGCCAAGGCGGAGTCGATCAAGGCGGCGATCAACTGGATCAAGTCGATTGCGAGCGAGCCGGAGGTCGGTCACATCTACGAGGGCACTGTCGTCAAGGTAATGGACTTCGGTGCGTTCGTGAACTTCTTCGGCGCCCGCGACGGGCTCGTGCACATCTCGCAGCTCGCGCCGCGCCGGGTTCAGAAGGTCACCGACGTCGTCAAGGAAGGCGACAAGGTCAAGGTGAAGCTGCTCGGCTTCGACGAGCGCGGCAAGACGCGCCTGTCGATGAAGGTGGTCGACCAAGAGACCGGCGAGGACATCGAGGCGAAGCAGAAGGCCGAGGGTGGCGAGCAGCCCCAGGCCGCGGCGGGCGAGTAGCCGCACGACAGTGCTGTGCAAAGGGCGGCCGCAAGGCCGCCCTTTGTTTTTCGGAACCGTCGGAAGAGCTCGACTACTTCGCCGCCACGAGGAAATAGGTCTGCGTCGGGCCGATCCCCCGGATCTCCGTCACGCCACGTTCCTCATATTGGAATGCATCGCGCGTGAGCGCATGGAACGCCGCGCTGACGTGAATACGGTCGGGGCGCCCATGCGATTCCATGCGCGAGGCGACATTCACGGCCGCACCCCAGACATCATATGAGAAGCGCGTATCGCCGATCACGCCGGCGGTTGCGGGGCCGCAGTGAATGCCGACACGCAGCGCAAGCTTGGCGGCTCCAAGCGGCGCATGCGCGTCGTTCGCCTGCAGCATGGCGAGCGCGAACCGCCCGATTGCGACCGCGCCGTCCTGTGCGGGCCCATCGAATCCGGCGGCTGCCATGTAGCAATCGCCGACCGTCTTGATCTTCTCGACGCCGTGCTGCTCGGCCAGCGTGTCGAAAGCCCGCACCAGGCTGTCGAGGAAACCGACCACCTCCTCAGGCGGCAGGTCGTGTGCGGCGGGCGTGAAGCCGACGAGGTCAGCGAACACGACGCTCAACGTCTCGATACGGTCGGCGATGCGCTCCTCGCCGTTCTTCAGCCGCGCCGCGATCGCGTCCGGCATCACGGTCGCGATCAGCGCTTCCGAGCGCTCATGCTGCTGCTCAAGCTCGACCTCGGCGCGATGCAAGAGCGTGAGCGCGTAGAAGATGATGCCGGCATAAATGATCTGCACGCTCAGCATCGTGTGGCTCGATATCAGGTCGCGCAGCCTTCCGTCGGTCGGCAGCAGAAGGCCGTCGATTGGCCCGTAATTGAGCGCGAGCAGCAGCAGTACCGCCGAGTAAAGAAAGAAGCCGACGAAGAGCTTCCAATTCTGCACCCCGAACAGGAACAACATCGCGCCGGCGAGCAGAAAGAAGACCTGCAGGTCCGCGGTCACGCCGAGCATCCAGATCGTGTAGAGCTGCCCCAGACTGATGAACGCGATGAGCGCGATGGCGACGAAGTTTTCGCCGAGCCGGTGCCAGAATGGCAGCACCAGCGCGACCACGACCAGCAGCGCGTTGTAGGCGTTGAGCGGCAGCAGCGCGCGCCAATCGTAGAGCGACGTGATCGCCGCATACGACGAGCCGCTCAACACCGCCGCATAGGCGCCCGCATTGACGCAGCGCTGGCGCCGGACGATCTGCGGGTCGGTCGCAACGATCCCGACCGACAACAGCCGATCGAGCCAGGCTGGGACGGCGAACTCGCGCTTGCGTTCGCGCCGAACGAGGTCGCGCAGTCGCATCATTCGCCGCTTGCTCCAGTTCCATGGCGCATTCGGTGAGTCCGGCCGCCGCGCGGTCCGGTCGCGGGCAATCGCCCTTGCTGTGACGGCCGTCACATCGCGAGATCGAGCCCTTCTTTAGGGTGGGGGACAGTGGAGGGCAATGCTGCCCTCTAAAACCCTGGAGGAAGAATATGATGAAGAAGATCGCGACCACGGCCTTCGCCGTTGCGGCCCTCGCGGCCGTCTCGCTCGCGGCGAGCGGCGACGCCTTCGCGCGTGGCGGGCACGGCGGCCACGGTGGCCATGGCGGCCACGGCATCCACCACGGCGGCGGCAAGTTCTTTGGCCATCGCTACCATGGCCACCACCGCTTCTACGGCTTCGGCTATGCGTACAACACCTGCTGGAAGTGGGTGCCGCCGAAGGGTTGGGTGAACGTCTGCCTCTATCCGTACTGAGTTCTGATCGAGGCAGCGGCCCGCCCGAGCGCCCCGCTCGGGCGGGTTCCGCTTTTCCGTCGCCAGATTCATTCAATTTCTGCGGCGAACCGCTGCACACTCCGGATCAAGTCCGGAACAGGCTTTCGCCGGAAAATGCTCTTGCGAGCAGGGCTGCTGCGCGCAAAAGCCGCTCGTGCGCGTGTGCGGACTTTGCAACAATCATGGGAGGACAAAAAACGTTCGGGAGGACAGTCTATGCCGGCCATTCTGGGCGCAGGCGAGCATCGCTATCGCGTCGTTGAGAACTGGGCGACGCTCCCGGACGGCTGGAATCTCACAGACGTGGCGGCGGTCGCGGTCGACAGCAAGGACCGCATCTATGTGTTCAATCGCGGCGAGCACCCGATGGTGGTGTTGAACCGCGACGGTTCATTCATCAAGAGCTGGGGCGAGGGGCTGTTTCGGCGCGCGCATGGTCTGCACATCGATGCGGACGACAATCTCTATTGCACCGATGACGGCGATCATACCGTGCGCAAATGTACCTCCGACGGCAAGGTGCTGCTCACCATCGGCATTCCGGGTCGGCCGGCGACATTCATGAGCGGGGAGCCGTTCAATCGCTGCACCCATACGGCACTCTCGCCGAAGGGCGAGATCTATGTCTCCGACGGCTATGGCAATGCGTGCGTGCACAAGTTCACGCCGGACGGCAAGCTGATCAAGAGCTGGGGCGAGACCGGCACCGATCCGGGGCAGTTCAACCTGGTGCACAACATCGTCACCGATACGGACGGCTGGGTCTATGTGGCGGACCGCGAGAACCACCGCGTGCAGGTGTTCGACGGCAACGGCAAGTACGAGACGCAGTGGAACAACCTGCATCGGCCCTGCGCGCTGTGCTGTTGCGGTGGCAAGGCGCCGAACTTCATCGTCGGGGAGCTCGGGCCCGGCATGACGGTGAACCTGCAGTACAAGAATCTCGGCCCGCGCCTCACCATCGTGGATTCGCAAGGTCGAAAGATCTCGCGGCTCGGCGGCGAGGAGGGGCCTGGATTGGAGACTGGCAAATTCCTTGCGCCGCACGGCCTCGCGCTCGACTCCAAAGGCGACATCTATGTGGGTGAGGTCGGCGTGACCAATTGGAAGACCAGCTTTCCGGAGACGCCGATGCCGAAGGTGGTGCGCTGTCTGCAGAAGCTGGAGAAGGTTGCGTGAACCCGTAGGCCGGATTAGCGCGCGTTTGCGCGCGTAATCCGCCGACCGCGCGCGCGGCGAAGATGGCGGATTACGCCTTGTCCGGCTTTCGCCCGGACAAGGCTAATCCGCCCTACGATTCGTGATCCACTCCAGCGCCCCGCGGCCGGCTGCGGCGCCGGTCGCAAAGCAAGCCTGCAAGAGATAGCCGCCGGTCGGGGCTTCCCAGTCGAGCATCTCGCCGGCCACGAACACGCCGGGCAGCCGGCGCAGCATGTAGTTGCCGTCGATCTCGTCGAACGCGATGCCACCCGCGGTCGAGATCGCGCGCGCGATCGATGCGATCCCGGCAACACGGATCGGCACCGCATTGATGAGCCGCCCGAGCTCGGCCGCCGCAAGTGTCGCGAGCTTCCCCGCCATCGCCTCCTGCAGCAGGCCAATCTCGGTCGCAGACAGACGCAGCGCCTTGCGCAGGAAGGTCGCGAGCGACTGTTTTCCGCGTGGCGCCGCGAGACGGCGCTCGATCTCGTCCGCAGGCATGTCGGGCCGCAGCGCGACATGCAGCATCGCCTCGCGATGTGAGGTAAGCGCGTCGCGCAGCATAGGCGAGAGCGCATAGATCGCGCCGCCTTCGAGACCCACGGCGGTGATCACGACCTCGCCACGCACGCGATGATCAGCGAACGAGAGCGCGATGCGCTTCAACGGCGCGCCGGCGTGGCGGCGGAAGTGCTCCGACCACGCCACAAGGAATCCGCAATTTGCTGGCTGCAGCGGCCTGGCGTTCACGCCCGCTTGCGCCAATACGCGCGTCCAGCTGCCATCCGCGCCGAGGCGCGGCCAGCTTGCGCCGCCGAGCGTCAGCACGGTTGCATCGGCCTCGACCGCAGGCGCGCCGTCCGGCGTCGCGAATGTCAGCCGCTTTCCGTCCCAACCGGTCCAGTCGTGGCGCAGCGCGAAGCGCACGCCGGCGGCATCGAGCCGCCGCAGCCACGCGCGCAACAGCGGCGAGGCTTTCATGGCGCGCGGAAAGACGCGTCCGCTCGAGCTGGCCGAGCTCTTCGCTCCATTGGCGCAGCGCCGCCGGCGAAAACGCCGTGATCGCGCCGCGCAAGGACTCGCGCGCCGCGCCATAGCGCGCCATGAACGGCTCGAGATCTTCGCTGTGCGTGAGATTGAGCCCGCCGCGCCCTGCCATCAGAAACTTGCGGCCGGCGGACGGCATGCGGTCATAGACCGTCACTTGCACGTTTCCTTGCACGCCGCCCCGCGCGAGGACTTCCGCCGCCATCAAGCCGGCCGGGCCCGCGCCGACCACCGCGACCTCTTTCATGTGGCGAACTGCTCGCGCACAATCTTGCCGAGCGCGGCAAAATCCGCCTTGCGCGGCGAGGTACGCCGCCATGCGAGCCCAATCTGCCGCGCCGGCTCCGGTGCGCGGAAGCGCAGCACCTTGACGCGCTTGTCGCGCGCCTCGACCGGCAACGCGATGCGCGGCAGCAAGGTGATGCCGTAGCCGTTCGCCACCATCTGGATCACGGTCGACAGCGACGTGGCTCCCAATCCCGACGCGGTCTCGATACGCGTGCCGCAGAACGCGAGTGCCTGATCCCGCAGACAATGGCCTTCCTCGAGCAGGATCAATCGCCGCGGGTCGATGTCACGCGCGTCGACCATCGACTGCTCGCGCGCTTCGGCGGCGGGAACGGCGAGGAGAAACGGATCGTCGAACAAGGGCAGCGTTTCGAACTCGTTCTCTTCGAGGGGCAGCGCCAGCAATACGGCGTCGAGCGCGCCGCGCGCGAGCTCCTCGATCAGATTGCCGGTCTGCGTCTCGCGCAGCTCGACGCGCACCTCGGGAAAGCGTCGTTGCAACGCCGGAAGGATCTGCGGCAACACGTACGGCGCGAGCGTCGGGATGACACCGAGCCGCAGCCGGCCAGTGAGCAGGCGGCCGGAGTGGCGTGCGAAATCGGTCAGATCGCGCGCTGCCGTGAGCACATGCTCGGCGCGCCGTGCGACCTCGGCGCCGACTTCGGTCAGAATCACCTCGCCGGGGCGCCGCTCGACGAGATCGACCTCCAGGTCCTTCTCCAGGTCGCGGATCTGCATCGACAGCGCCGGCTGGGTAATCGCACAGGCCTCGGCCGCCCGCCCAAAGTGCCGGTGCTCGGCCAGCGCCGCCAGATATCTCAATTGTTTCAAGGTGATCATCGCAATAAGATATTCTGATCGGCTCCGTCAGGCAATACGATTAGACCTTATCAAAAGACGGCCTATGGTGCGCGCCGACGCTCCCACAAATCCGTTCCGTACCGGCCCCGAGGAGGCAGAGAACCATGGATGCAAAGACCGACAAATGCCCGTTCACGGGCGCGCGCGGACCCACAAACCGGCACTGGTGGCCGGACGCGCTGGACGTTTCGGTTCTTCACCGCAACTCCAACCTGTCCGATCCGATGGGCGAGGCGTTCGACTACGCCAAGGAGTTCAAGAGCCTCGACCTCAACGCCGTGGTCAAGGACCTGCATGCCCTGATGACGGACTCGCAGGAATGGTGGCCGGCCGATTTCGGCCACTACGGCGGCCTGATGATCCGCATGGCCTGGCATAGCGCGGGCACGTACCGCATCACCGACGGCCGCGGCGGCGCCGGCGCAGGTCAGCAGCGCTTCGCGCCGCTCAATTCCTGGCCGGACAATGCGAACCTCGACAAGGCGCGTCGGCTGCTGTGGCCGATCAAGCAGAAGTACGGCCGGAAACTCTCGTGGGCCGACCTGATGATTCTCGCCGGCAATGTCGCGCTGGAGTCGATGGGCTTCAAGACGTTCGGCTTCGCCGGCGGCCGCGCCGACGTGTGGGAGCCTGAAGAGCTCTTTTGGGGTCCCGAGGGCACCTGGCTCGGCGATGAACGCTACAGCGGCGAGCGCCAGCTCGCGGAGCCGCTCGGCGCCGTCCAGATGGGGCTCATCTACGTCAATCCGGAAGGGCCGAACGGCAATCCGGATCCAATCGCGGCGGCGAAAGACATCCGCGAAACGTTCTTCCGCATGGCGATGAACGATGAAGAGACGGTCGCGCTGATCGCCGGCGGTCACAGCTTCGGCAAGACCCACGGCGCCGGCGATCCGTCGCTGGTCGGCCCGGAGCCGGAAAGCGGCGCGCTCGAGGATCAAGGCCTCGGCTGGAAGAGCCGGCACGGCACCGGAATCGGGGCCGACGCCATCACGGGCGGGCCGGAAGTCACCTGGACGCAGACGCCGACGCAGTGGAGCAACAGCTTCTTCAAGAACCTGTTCGAGAACGAATGGGAGCTGACGAAGAGCCCGGCCGGTGCGCAGCAGTGGAAGGCGAAAGGCGCCGCGGCCACGATCCCGGACGCGTTCGACAAGTCGAAGAAGCATGTGCCGACCATGCTGACCACCGATCTGTCGCTGCGGCTCGATCCGGCCTACGAGAAGATCTCGCGGCGCTTCTATGAGAACCCGGATCAGTTCGCGGATGCCTTTGCGCGCGCGTGGTTCAAGCTCACGCACCGCGACATGGGTCCGATCGCGCGTTACCTCGGCCCGCTTGTGCCGAAGGAAACGCTCATCTGGCAGGACCCGATCCCGGCCGTGGATCATCCGCTGATCACCGAGCAAGACATCGCGGCGCTGAAGGGGAAAATTCTCGCCTCCGGCCTATCGGTGTCGCAGCTGGTCTCGACCGCGTGGGCTGCGGCATCGACATTCCGCGGCTCCGACAAACGCGGCGGCGCGAACGGCGCGCGCATTCGCCTCAGCCCGCAGAAGGACTGGGAGGTCAATGAGCCGGCCCAGCTCAAGACGGTCCTGCCGAAGCTGGAAGCGATCCAGAAGGAATTCGGCAAGAAGGTTTCGCTTGCCGATCTGATCGTGCTCGGCGGATCTGCGGCGGTCGAAAAGGCCGCGAAGGATGCCGGCGTCGACGTGAAGGTGCCCTTCGCGCCGGGCCGCGCGGACGCGTCGCAGGAGCAGACCGATGTCGAGTCCTTCGCGCCGCTCGAACCGCGTGCCGACGGCTTTCGCAACTACATCAGCGGCAAGCGGCAGTTCATGCAGCCCGAGGAGGCACTGGTCGACCGCGCGCAGCTGCTGACATTGACCGGGCCCGAAATGACGGCCCTCCTCGGCGGCCTGCGCGTGCTGGGCGCCAATGTCGGCCAGTCGAAACACGGCGTGTTCACCAAGCAACCGGGCAAATTGACGAACGACTTCTTCGTCAACCTGCTCGACATGGGCACGGTGTGGCAGCCGGTCGCCGGCTCCGAAGGCGTGTACGAGGGACGCGACCGCAAGACCAACGCAGTCAAGTGGACCGGCACCCGCGTCGATCTGATCTTCGGTTCGCACTCCCAGCTGCGCGCCTTCGCGGAGGTCTATGCCTGCGCGGACTCGCAGGAGAAGTTCGTGAAGGACTTCGTGGCGGCGTGGACCAAGGTGATGAACGCGGATCGGTTCGATCTCGCCTGATCTTCGTGGCGATACACAAGAGAAGGGCCGCCGGTACAAGCCGGCGGCCCTTTGCTTTCAACGCTACGGCTCGCTTGCGCGAAATGCCGGCTCTTCGGCAAGTCTGCGCGTCAAAGTCCGCAGCCGGGGCATCTGCGTGTTCGTGTCGATGCCGAGGCCAGCGCGCGCGAGCCGCTCGGTCACGACGGCGCAGACGTCGGCCTGGGTCAGGCGATCGAGCAACAGGAAGGGCTTGCCGGGAGCAATCATGGCCTCGACGGCGGTGAGCGCGTGAGTCGCCTGCGCGATGCAGTCATCGATCCAGGGCTGGTGCAGCTTCTCCGGCGGGCGTCGGTTGCGTTCATAAGCGGCGTGCAGCAGCTTGTCGGACGCGCCCATGAGCAGCGCCACGGCCCTCAGCACGGCGCGCCGCTCCGCGCCGTTGCGCGGCGTCAGCGGCCGAGCGCCGCCATAGGTCTCGTCGAGATAATCGACGATCGCTCCGCTATCGACCAGGACTTCGCCGTCATCGAGCACCAGCGCCGGAATGCGGCCGAGCGGATTGCTGGCGCGCACGTCTTCCCGATTGTCGAAGCCTGACAGGGCTCGTTGCTCGAACCGGATGCCGTAGATCGCCAGCGTGATTGCGACACGTCGCGTGTAAGGCGAGCGGTTCACGCCGATCAGCAGCATCTCGGTTCTCGCCTTGCCGTAGCGACTTCACGATCGTGGTGACCTCGCCGAAAATCGGATGGCCGCGCTACTCGCTATTCTTCCCGTTCTCGGGACTCGCCGCATCCGCGCGCAGCGCATTCGGATGCGGCATCGTGATCACGTTGTAGCCGGAATCGACGAAGTGAATTTCGCCGGTGACGCCGGTCGACAGATCGGACAAGAGATAGAGCGCCGCGCCGCCGAGCTCCTCGAGCGTGACGCCGCGGCCGAGCGGAGAGTGGCGCTGCTGGAACGCGAACATGGCGCGCGCATCAGCGATGCCGGCGCCGGCGAGCGTGCGGATCGGACCGGCCGAGATCGCGTTGACGCGGATGCGCTCGCGCCCGAAATCAACCGCCAGATAGCGCACCGAGGCTTCCAGCGCCGCCTTGGCGAGCCCCATCACGTTATAGTTCGGCATCGCGCGCTCGCCGCCCGCGAAGGTGAGCGTGATCATCGCGCCGCCGTTGCGCATCAGCTTGGCGGCGCGCTTGGCAGCCTCGGTGAACGAGAAGCAGGAGATCACCATCGTGCGCGAGAAGTTCTCGCGCGAGGTATCGGCGTAACGGCCTTTCAGCTCGTTCTTGTCGGAGAAGCCGATCGCGTGCACCAGGAAATCGAGCGCGCCCCATTCCTTCTCGATCTGTCTGAACGCGGCCTCGACCGAGGCGATGTCCTCGACGTCGCACGGCATGATCAGCTTGGAGCCGAGCGATTCGGCAAGCGGCTTGACGCGCTTGCCGAGCGCCTCGCCCTGATACGTGAAGGCGAGCGTCGCGCCGTGGGCGGCGAGCGTTTTGGCGATCCCCCAGGCGATCGAGTGGTCGTTCGCGACCCCCATGATCAGCCCGCGCTTCCCCTGCATCAACGCGGTCATGCCACTCTCACAGTCGAGGAAGAATTGTTTCGCGCGTCTCTTCGGAGGTCACGACCGGCACGACCTCGAAGTCGACGAGATCGCTCCAATTGGCGATCCATTCCTGCAGCAGCCGCGCGTCGTCGCATTCCATGATCTGGAAGCAGCGATCGAAGTTGGTCTCGATCCAGCTGCCGACATATTTCAGGCCGTCCGGCGCCATGCGGCCCTGGTCGCGGAAGCGCCGATACACGGCCTTGGCGTCGCGATTGCGAAACCGCTCGATCACCATGAACTGCATGAGCTTATTTTCGATTGTGCATGATCTTTCGGAAACCGGTGCCCATCCCGGATCTCGTCCGGGACAAGCTTTTCAGGATCATGCGCCATCGGGCCGCCGGAACACGACGCAGGCATTGGTGCCGCCGAAGCCGAACGAGTTCGACAGCACCGTATTGAGCTGCACGTTGTCGCGTCGCTCGCGCACGATCGGGACGTCGTCGAAGGCTGGATCGAGATTCTCGATATTGGCGCTTTCGCAGATGAAGCCGTTATTCATCATCAGCAGCGAATAGATCGCTTCCTGCACGCCGGCGGCGCCCAGCGAGTGACCGGTCAGCGATTTCGTCGCCGAGATCGGCGGGATCTTCGCGCCGAACACCTCGCGAATCGCCTCGACCTCCTTGATGTCGCCGATCGGCGTCGAGGTCGCGTGCGGGTTGATGTAATCGATCGGGGTCTTCACGTCCTTCAGCGCAATGCGCATGCAGCGCATCGCGCCTTCGCCCGACGGCTGCACCATATCGTGGCCGTCGGAGGTTGCCCCATAGCCGGCCACCTCGGCATAGATCTTGGCGCCGCGCGCCCTCGCGTGCTCGAGCTCTTCCAGCACCAGCACGCCGGCCCCGCCCGCGATCACGAAGCCGTCGCGATCGCGGTCATAAGCGCGCGAGGCCTTGTCGGGCGTCTGATTGTAGCCGGTCGACATCGCGCCCATGGCGTCGAACAGCACCGACAGCGTCCAGTCGAGCTCTTCGCAGCCGCCGGCAAACATCATGTCCTGCTTGCCCCACTGGATCATCTCGGCTGCATTGCCGATGCAGTGGTTCGACGTCGCGCAGGCGGACGAGATCGAATAGTTCACGCCCTTGATCTTGAACCAGGTCGCGAGCGTCGCCGAGGCGGTCGACGACATCGCCTTGGGCACGGCGAAGGGGCCTACGCGCTTGGGGCTCTTGTTGCGCGCGGTGTCGGCGGCCTCGACGATGGCGCGCGTCGAAGGGCCGCCCGAGCCCATGATGATGCCGGTCATTTCGTGAGAGATTTCGTTCTCCTCGAGGCCAGCGTCACGGATCGCCTGCTCCATGGCGACGTGGTTCCACGCCGCCCCACCGCCGAGGAAGCGCATGGCGCGGCGGTCGATCGCCTCTTCGGCGTTGAGGGTCGGCGCGCCGTGCACTTGGCAGCGGAAGCCGAGCTCGGCGTATTTGGCGGCGCGCGAGATGCCGGACTTGGCCTCGCGCAGGCTCGCCAGAACTTCCTGGGTGTTGTTGCCGATCGATGAGACGATGCCCATCCCGGTGACGACGACCCGTCTCATGAATGCCTCGTCCGCATCTACTACTGCAGTCAGCCTCCGCTCGGCTGCAGCACCGCCTCGTCGCGGAACAGGCCGACCTTGAGATCCATCGCTCGATAGATGATGGACCCGTCGGCCGAAAGCCAGCCATCGGCAACGCCGAGCACAAGCTTCGAGCGCATGACCCGCTTGATGTCGATACCGTAGACGACGTTCTTGACCGTCGGCAGGACCTGACCGGAGAATTTCAGCTCGCCCAACCCGAGCGCACGGCCCCTGCCAGGGGCGCCGAGCCAGCCGAGGAAAAAGCCGAGCAGCTGCCACAGCGCATCGAGGCCGAGGCAGCCTGGCATGACCGGATCGCCCTTGAAGTGGCAGGGGAAGAACCAGAGGTCGGGCTTGAGCTCGAGCACTGCACGCACCAGCCCCTTGCCGTATTCGCCGCCGGCTTCCGCAATCTCTGAGATGCGATCGAACATCAGCATGGGCGGTAATGGCAGCTGGGCATTGCCGGCGCCGAACAGCTCGCCCCGCCCGCAGGCCAATAGGTCGTCATATCCGAAGCTCGAGCGCCGGTTCTCCATCCAAGTCTGTTCCTTAGTCGTCCCCAAAGCCGCGAATTCCTAACATAGGCGGCCCGGGGGGCAAAGCCAGCCTTCCATCCCACTAGAATCGGGCTGCGCGCACACTTTATCGCACTCACCCCGATCCAAGTCCGGGGGTGGAAAATGCCATGGTTTACCCCCAAATGCCCAGATTAGAATTGCCCCAGTCTTGTTGCGAGGCAGTTGCATCTTCGGACTGATATGTTACAAACGCAACAATTG
>Ga0081539_10005817_pt1 | contig 12255 bp, 13 predicted proteins | sample TabmetS4T2R2_FD_71023 | JGI IMG/M metagenome (GOLD analysis project Ga0081539, IMG submission 71023) | Tabebuia heterophylla rhizosphere microbial communities from the University of Puerto Rico - S4T2R2 | ecosystem: Host-associated > Plants > Roots > Rhizosphere ...
CGCCCACTGGCTGGCCGAGCGGGGACTGCCCTCGACCGTTCATGCCCTGCGCCGCACCGGGGTGCAGCCGCTGCGTGCCGCGTACCGCAATCTCGTCTCGTCCTTGGGTGTGGACGCGATCGTCCTGATCGACGGCGGCACCGACATCCTGCTGCGCGGTGACGAGTCGGGGCTGGGTACCCCGGTCGAGGACATCGGCAGCCTCGCGGCGGTGGCCGGACTCGACGTACCGATCACGCTGGTGACCTGCCTGGGCTTCGGTATCGACGCCTATCACGGCGTGAACCATGTCCAGGTCCTGGAGAACCTCGCGGCGCTCGACCGCGACGGCGGCTATCTCGGCGCGCTGTCCATCCCCAGCGGCAGCCGCGAGGCGGCCCTGTACCGCGACGCTGTGGCCGCCGCGCAAGCCGCGACGCCGCAGCGGCCGAGCATCGTCAACGGCCAGATCGCAGCGGCGCTGAGCGGCGAGTCCGGAGACACCGGGTTCACCCGCCGCCTATCCGGATCGACGCTGTTCGTGAACCCGCTGATGGCCATCTACTTCACCGTGGACCTCAGGGCGCTCGCGGCCCGATGCCTGTACCTGGACCGGCTGGAGGAGACACGCACGGTCCGGCAGATCGAGGCTCAGATCACGGCGGCATGAGCAGGCGTTCCAGCAAGCGCTCGGTGCTCCGCCGCAGCCGGTGTTCGTCGTGAGTGCCTTAACGGCGCGGCCTGTAATCGACGCTTGACCGCCTATCATCGCCGAATGAGCGAGACCTGTTGGCCGTGTCCGTGCCCGCCGGCACGCGTGGAACGCGATCCGGACCGGGTCGCGTTCCTGATCCCTGGTTTTGGATACTCCGTCGAGCGGCCGCTGCTGCACTTTGCTGATGCGGTGTTTGCGAGGCACGGCTGGAGCACGCAGGGGGTCTGGTGGCCCGACCGTCCACCGCAGCGCGAAGGCCAGGATCTACACATCTGGTTCGGTCAGCTGCGCTCTTTTGTGCTCGAACAAGTGAGTCACCTTCTCGTGACCGAGGCGGCACCTAAGATCGCCCTGGTCGGCAAGTCAATGGGCGCGTTCGCCGCCGCGCTGGCTGCCGATCGGGGCCTGCCGGGCATCTGGTTGACGCCGGTGCTGCGCGACTCCTCCGAGGTGGCGAACGACCTGCGTCGTACCGCGGCGCCGTTCTTGCTCGTGGGCGGCGATGCGGACCCGTCCTGGGACAGTCAGGCGGCCCGAAGTTTCGGCCAGCCGTTCTACGAGGCCGAGGGCGCCGATCACGGAATGGAGACCGACGGCGATCCGGCCCACTCGGCGGAAATTCTCCGACACACAACCATAGCCATGGACGCTTTCGTGGCGCAGTTGTGAAAATGCGTGCCGGAGCCATTTCTTCCTGCGTGTGAGCGGCCCTGCATCTGCATGTTATTTCTTGAGGATCGACCCGCTGATCGACGGTTGGCTCTGGCCGAGGAAGAAGATGCCCGGCAGACCGGGGGTCTCGAAGCCTCCGCTCGGGTTGTGCAGCAGCTTCGAGTTGTGGATTTTCATCGTGCCGGTGCGATTGTTGCTGACGAAGAAGACCGCGCCGCCACCCTCGTTCGCCTTGTTGTTCTCGATGATCGTGCCGTCCAGGGCCAGCGTGAAGTCGTTCCCGTCGAGGTAGATCGCGCCGCCGCTGCCGCCGCCCGGTGTGCCGCTGCGAGCCGGGTTGGCGCCGCGTCCGATCGCCGCGTTGCCGGTGAAGACGCTGTCGAGCACCGACCAGGAAACCTGGATGCTGCTGAGGCCGGCGCCGTTGGAGCACACCCCGGCGGTGAACGTGCTGTTCACGACGTACACGGGCAGGTCGTGACTCTGGTCGAGCGCGCGGATGGCCGCGCCACCCAAATCTGGACCGGTGCTGTCGCAGCGATTGCCGGTGAAGCGTGAGTTGATCACCTTGAGCCGGCCACCACGATCGAAGATCGCGCCACCGCCTCCACCGTCGGCGGTCTGGCCTGTGCTGTTGCCGTTCGCGAGGACCAGATTCTGTACGGTCAGCCGCGGCGTCTCCTGATCGTCACAGTGCGACGTGGTCCAGGTCTGGGCCTTGTCGCAGGTGTTCAGGTAGAGGATCCGGCGCTTGCCCCCGCCACTGAGCGTGACTCGGCCGCCTCCGTCGAGTACCACGGTGGAGCTGGTGTTGCGCACCTTGGCGGTGGCCTTCATGGTGATCGTGACGGGGTCGGGCCCGCAGTCGAAGGTGATGACGCCGCCCTGCGCGACCGCCGTGACCACCGCGGCGGAGGTGCACCCGGCCGGCGTGCCGTCACCGATCGTGTGGTCCGGGTGGCTGGTGTCGACCGGGCGGGCGTCGGCCGGAATCGTGGCGTGGCCGGACGGATTGCCCGGTTCGGGCAGAGCCTTCGCCGGCGTCCTCTCGGCCGACGGCCGGGGTACCGGCGATGTCGACGCAGGCACTGAGGTCGAGCGTGCCGGCCCGTTCGATACCGGCAGGCGTTGGCTGGCCGCCGGAGCGGCCACCGCGGTCCTTTCCGAGTGGCGGGCGCAGCCACTCAGCGTCGCCGCGCCCATCAGGACCGTCGCCAGGATCGCCAGTTGCGGGATACGCACCGGCCGACTCTAAACATGGCTGACCGACCGAGCCATCCCACGTCCCCCTTGTTCACCCACCTGCCCACGGATGATGCCGGCCGCCCCGGCCGGCTTCGTGGTAACCGAACCGGTGATCTCACCCGGTGAACGACCCTCTCAAGATTGGCCGGTCACCGGTTTCTCGTCGGAGCGGCAGAGCGGACCGTGGACAACCACAGGCCGAGCCGATCTCAGTGAGGGGAGGACCGATGGTCAGTCGTCCCGGCGTCGTCGTGGTGACCGGTGCCACCGGCCGCCAGGGCGGTGCCGTCGCCCGACACCTGCTGTCCGAGCAATGGCGGGTCCGCGGGGTGACGCGGAGACCGGACCGGCCGGCGGCACGCGCGCTCGCCGCGCTCGGCGCCGAAGTGGTCCGGGCCGACATGATGAACGCCACTGAACTGATGCCCGCGTTCCGTGACGCGTACGGGGTGTACAGCGTGCAGAACTTCATGCCCGGCGGCACGGACGCCGAGATCATGCAAGGCAAGAACGTCGCGGACGCTGCCGAGGCGACGGGCGTCCAACACATCGTGTACGGCTCCGCCGGGACGGGCGCGACCGATACCGGGATCGCGTCGTGGGACTCCAAGCTCGCCGTGGAGGCGTACATCCGAGCCTTGGGCGTGCCGCTTACGGTGCTGCGCCCGATGGCGTTCATGGAGCTCATGACGGACAAAGACTTCTTTCCACCGGTTTCCACCTGGTCACTCATGCCGAAGTTGATGGGCCAGGATCGGCAAATCGGGTGGATCTGCGCGGATGACCTCGGTGCCATCGCCGCCCGCGCCTTCGCCGAACCGGCCAGGTTCGTGGGCGCCGAGCTCAAGCTGGCTTCCGACGTCAAGTCGATCGCGCAGTGTCGGCAGATCTGGTCCGACGTCCACGGGCGCCGGCCACGACGCATTCCCATGCCGGTGGGGATGTTCCGGCGCTTCGTCGGTAGCGACCTGATCACCATGTGGCACTGGCTTCGGACAGCGCAGTTCGACATCGACACGGCGCCGACGCGCAGCCTGCTACCGACCGCACTGACGGTACGGGAATGGCTGATCCAGCGGCATTCATCGGCGACGTAGCGGTCCTCAGATGCGCTCGCTCGTCTCGGCGGAACCGTGAGCGGGCGGCTGCGTCTCGGAGGCCTCAGCGTGCCGGTCGAGGGTACTTCCGCGCGGCCGTAACGCAAGGTCGATTTGTCTACCCGCACGGCTCGGCCGGCTGGCATTCTCGAGGCATGCAAAGCGTGTACGAAGCCGCCGGTGGCACCGAGGGGATGCGCCGCCTGGCCGAGGCGTGGCACGCCCGGGTGATGGCCGACGAAATTGTCGGTCACGCGTTCAGCCACGGCTTTCACCCAGCGCACACCGACCGCCTCGCCGCCTACTGGGCCGAGGCTCTCGGCGGCCCCACCACCTACACCGATTCCTACGGTGACCAGACCTCGGTCGTCCGTATGCACAGCGGCAACGGCCCGCACGAGGAGATGGACCGCCGCGCGATCGCCTGCTTCGACCAGGCCCTGACCGACACCGGTCTCTCGACCGAGCCGCTGCGCCGGGTACTACACGAGTACTTCGCCTGGGCGACCACGACGATGGCGCGCTACCACGAATCCGCCGCCGACGTCCCCCCGGAGCTGACCATCCCGCGATGGTCTTGGAACGGCCTACAATCCTGAGCCGGCAGCGGTCAGATAGTGGCCGCAATGATGGGGATGATGAGCTCATGACATCGACATGGAAGATCGAACTCATCCCTGTACCGGTCACCGACGTCGACCGGGCCAAGACGTTCTACGAACGGATCGGCTTCCACAGCGACCATGATTACCAGGTGCGGGAGGGTCTGCGGTTCGTGCAGCTCACGCCGCCCGGTTCGGCCTGCTCGATCGTGATCGGCGACGGCATCACCGAGAAGGCGCCGGGGACGCAAGAGATCCAAGTCGTGGTGGCCGACGCCCACGCCGCCCGGCGACAGCTGCTGGACGCCGGCGTGGAGGCCGGTGACGTCGACGTACAGCCGTGGGGAACCTTCGTCTACTTCCGGGACCCGGACGGCAACAGCTGGTCCTTGCAGGCGATCGAGTCCCGGCCGAACGGCTGATCGGCGCGAGCGGCGGTACGGACGGTGAGCAGCGGTTCCCGCCGGCAGGCCGACTCCACGGCGCCGCCTGTGCCGCCCCGCAGCTGGCCCGGCGTCTCCGGCACGAGCCTTACGGTGCGCGCCGACGCCAAGGTGTTCCGCGAGAAGCGCTACGTGTTCGGCTTCACCACATCGTTTCGAATGGGCCAGCTCATCCGCTATTCATTGGTACTTCCAAACCGGTCGGCGATCTGGACGGCTTCATGTCGACGACGTTCATCGACGCCGTACGTGAATGCCTCAAGGCCGGCGGCTGGGCGATGAAGGACAACGAACGCGAGGAGGGCGGCACGTTCTTGGTCGGGGTGAAAGGCCGGTTGTACGCCGTCTACGACGACTATCAAGTGGCTACCGCGGCAGACGGCTTCGCCGCGGTCGGCTACGGCGATCAGGTCGCTCTCGGCGCACTCTTCGCCACCGCAGACGCCGGCCTCTCGCCGCGCCGCCGGGTAATGAGTGGGCGCCTGAGGATCGGATCATGCTGCGATGTGTGTCGCCACCGCCTCCAGGACGGGGGCGAGATCGTCGGCGTCGATCATCGCGTCCGGCCGGAACGGCAGCCGCGCGAGCCGTTCGACTCCGCCGGCCCAAATGGTGCGCTCGTCGGGTGCCGGCGCGTGCAGCTCCGTCTTCTCGCCACAGCAGGGGCACTCGAAGTACGCCATGTTCTCCACTCCGCCCAGTACCGGCGTCCGCACCTCGCGGAGCGTGCTCAGGGCCCGGCCCGTGTCCAGATGGGAGACCTCGGCCGGCGTCACCACGAGGATCGTGGCCACCCGTCCGGCACCGGACAGCACGCCCTGCTGGGTGAAGCTGATGCCGGGCGGCAGATCCACGACGAGGGCCTCGACGTCGCCCCAGTTCGTTTCCTTGATCAGCCGGCCGAGCATGAGGTCGCCCAGGCCCGACCCGAGCGCGAGCCCTTGATCGCCGGCCATGAGGAAGCCCGCCGACGCGACCTTCAGCCCGCCCACCTCCATGGCTTCCAGCCCGCCGCCGCGCCGGCCCCCGCGCGCCCACTGCGCGAGGGTGACCGACCTGGCCGGCACGTCGCGGCGCAGGCCGAGCATGCGCGGCACGTCGGGGCCGGCGATGTCGGCGTCGACCAGTCCGGCCTTGTGGCCGGACCGAACCAGCTCACGTCCGATGGCGATCGCGACGCTCGACTTTCCCACGCCGCCCTTACCGCTGGCGACAGCGATGATCGGCAATTGCGCCGGCGATTGCCGGGAGAGACCGGGGACGTCCATGCGGCAACCGTACTAAGGCGAGTGAGGGCGAGACCGCCGCCTCCCGCGGGCTGCGGTGCATGGGAACCGATCGTTGGCGGCGTTAGGGTCTGGTGTGGTCGTTGAGACGGGTTCACAGCGGGATCTGTTCGACGTGCCGGATGAGGTCGCGTACTTCAACGTTGCCAGCCTGTCGCCGGTGCTGCGTTCGGTCCGTACGGCCGGCGAGTTGGCGCTGGGCCGGCGGTCGCGGCCGTGGGAGATCGGCGAGGCCGACTGGTTCACCGACGTGGAGCGGCTGCGGGCGCTGGCCGGACGGCTTGTCGGCGGCGACGCCGAAGGGATCGCGCTGGTTCCGGCGACCAGCTACGGGTTCGCGGTCGCCGCGGCCAACCTCCCGATCGAGGCCGGGCAGCAGATCCTCGTACTCGCCGAAGAGTACCCGTCCGGCGTCTACACCTGGCGCCGAGTAGCCGAGCGCACCGGCGCGAGCATCCGGACGGTGACCCGAGAGACCGGGCAGACGTGGACCGAGGCGGTGCTGGCCGCCGTCGACGAGCGGGTCGCGATCGTGTCCGTGCCTAACGTGCACTGGACCGACGGTGGACTGGTCGACCTCGGGCAGGTCGCGGCGTGCACCCGTGCGGGCGGGGTTCGGTTGGTCGTCGACGCGAGTCAGTCCCTCGGTGTGATGCCGCTCGACGTGGCCGCGCTGCGCCCCGATTTCGTCGTCTCGGTCGGGTACAAGTGGCTGTTGGGCCCGTTCGGACGCGGGTACCTGTGGGTCGCGGAGGAGCATCGCGGGGGCCGGCCCTTGGAGGAGAATTGGATCCTGCGGGCCGGCTCGGATGACTTCACCGGACTCGTCGATTACCACGATGAATACCTGTCCGGCGCGCGGCGGTACGACCAGGGCGCGCGGACGCTGTTCGAGCTGACCCCGATGGCCGTCGCGGCGCTGGAACAGGTCCTCGCCTGGGATCCGTCGCGCATCGCCGCCGCCCTCGCCACGGTCACGGCGGAGATCGCCACGCGGATCGCGACCGCGGGGGTCAGTGTTACCGTTACCGAGCCGCGCGGCCCGCACCTGCTCGGGATCCGCGTCCCGGCCGGCGCGATCGACCGGGTCGCGGCCGCACTCAAGGACGCGAACTGTTTCGTGGCGCGCCGCGGCGACGCGATCCGGGTGTCGCCACATCTGCACGTCACCCAGGCCGACGTCGACCGCTTCGTCGCGACCCTCATCGCAAGCGTCTGACGCGCATCGAGGCGCCGGATCGCGGTACACGAGGACGCCGGCTGCTGATCTGGTTGCAAGTACCACGGGCGGGCCCGGGTGGCTGGCCGACAGCGCCGAACCCGCGCAGGCGGTAGATTGCCCCGACATGGACCTGGAGTTCACCGGTGAGGTGTGGTTCTGGCGCGGCCCGTCCCCATACCACTTCGTCTCCGTGCCTGAGCACCACTGCGACGACCTGGCCGGCGTCGCCGGTGAGGTCAGCTACGGCTGGGGAATGATTCCCGTGAGTGCGCGGATAGGTGGCACCAAATGGACTACCTCGCTGTTCCCCAAGAACGGCGGCTACATTGTGCCGATCAAGGACAAGGTACGCAAAGCCGAGGGCATTGAGGCGGGGGATCCGGTCACGGTCTTCCTGAATGTCGACGCGGGATAGGCAGATCCGTACCCCCATTCGTCACGTGCGTTCTCAGACCGCTCGAACCTCGGCGAGCCGCCTGCCTGCGTACTCGTCGTCCCAGCAGACGGCGGCTTCCCACGCGGCCGACGCTTGCGCGGCGATGTCGTACGCGCCGTCGTCGAGGCCGGCGGCATTGTCCGGCAACACTAGGTCGAGGTCGGGGACGTCGACGTGCGCCTCGTCCCAGTCGATCAGCGCCACCTGAGTCGCGGTCATGCGGACGTTGCCAGGATTGTTGGGGTTGCCGTGCACGACGCATGTCGGACGTCCGGACAGCCGCGCCCACGCTGCTCGGCATCGGGCAACGCCCTCCGCGGGCATCGCACCAAGGTCGATCCTCGTCCCGGTCTCAGCGTGCAGAAGGTCGCTCGACGATCGCCAACCTGGACGCTGCGGCCAGCCCTGCGTCAACCGATGCAACTCGCGCAGCGTGCCGGCTACGCGACGCCAGTCGGCCCGCGTCTCGGGCGGTCCGCCATCCAGATAGGTCATCACCACCAGACCGTCGGCGAACAGCCGGCCGTCCGAAGTCGGGATCGGCACCGGCACGGTCAGACCTGCACAGTCGAGGTAGACGAGGAGCTCGGTCTCCCACGCGAGATCAGCGTCGCTCCTGACACCGAGACGACCGACCGCAAGGCGCCCGTCGACGCGTACGCTCCACACGTCGTTCGCGACTCCACCCGCGAGCGGCTGGATGCGAGCGATGTCGTCACCCCACTGCCGGAGTGCCTCCCACCCCACCGGCCACACCTTACCGGGCTCCGAACATCATTGTTCTCGGCCATGAGCGCAGGCCGATCTGCACGCCGCGGCCAGGCCATGCAACAGAGCCAGATCGGCGTGGTCGATGTCGCGAGGCTGGTAGCCGCTGTGGAATCGCAGCTGTTGCTCGATGGTCAGGCAGTTCACTCGCCGGCCCGCGATGGCGCCGATGGTGAAGCATCCCGCCGGGTAGCGGAAGAAGCCGCCGTCGAGGTCGGCCTGGCGGCCGTCGCCCGCCTCGTCGAAGGTCACCGGGTGTACGTCCACTCGGCCGCGCCCGGCGGCGACGACCTCGACTCGGACCGGGCGCCAGTCAGTCTCGATGACATAACCCAGCTTGCCCAGCGCCACCATGGCGGCGGCCCCATGGTCGGCATCAACCGCCAGATCCAGGTCGCGGTGCCCACGAGTCTGGTAGCCGACAAGGGCGTCGACGCCCCACCCGCCACCGATCCAAGCCCGGCATCCCGTCGCGGCGAGGGCGTCCAACACGGCATGCACCTCGGGAGCGCGCATGTCCCCAGCACTGATCACGTGGTCTTCCTATCCCAACCTGCATCTCCAGCCATCGACCGCGCGGTCAGCGGGCGTCTGGGTGCTCAGCCATCCAGCAATGTGATCGCGGCGGTGGCCTGCTGAGAGCCAGTGTTTCCCATCGACCAGACCAGAGTGGTCGGTCCGGCGAGCGGGCCCGAGACCGAGCCCTGCGGCACGATCGGCAACCGCATGGCGAACTGTACGCGACCGTGCGCGGGGATCGCCGGTACCGCACAGTTGAGCTGGTGACTCGTGGCGATCTTCGCGGCGGAGTCGACGTACGTGAGGTAGTCGGGGCAGCGTTCCAGCGAGATCGGGGCGTCGGTCGGGTTGCCGAGGATGACGGCGAAGGCAAGCGTCTGGCCGACCCGTACAGACGGGGGTGCCTCGATGGCGACGGTCAGCTTGGTGAGCGGATCTGCGCTCGGCGGCGGCGCCGGCCGATGCCACTGCTCGATGCCCACCCCGCAGGTCACGTTCAGTGAGACGTGCAGCCGGAGCTGACCGCCGTCGGCCAGGCGCAGTCGCACGTCGCCGTACGCGGTCTCGGTCCGGCCGTCCAGGCAGCCACCGTAGGTGCGGATGGCGACCTCGGCCTGCTCGCGCGGATCGATGGTGGCCGGGGTGGCCGCCGGGTCGCCCTGCCCCGCCTGCGGCACCGGTGTGGCGCGGATGGTGCGGGAATCCTTGCGCAGCAACGTCGGGCGGCCGGACAGCGTGCAGCGTGCGGGGCCGGCGTTGTGTACCCGTACGGTGGTGAACAGCGTGCCGCCCGCGCCGTCCACGTCGACCCCGTCCACCACCAGGTTGGCGCTGCGGCACGGCGCGGCCGGCGGCCGCGGCGAGAGCGTCGGCTCTGCCTGCCCAACCGGCGGCAGGTCGCGCCAGGGTACCGAGCCAGCCTCGGTGGATGGACTGGCGACGCGGTCCGGTCCGGTCGGCGGCGGCCCGCCGGGTCCGCGTACCAGCGCCACCGATACCGCCGTCACGGCGACCACGACGGCGGTGACCACGCCCGAGCCGAGCGCCACCCGGCCGCGGCGCCTGCGGCGCATCCCTGCGCGTACCTGCTCTGCGGCCTCCGGCCACCCCTGCGGTGCGTACCGCGGGTCGGCGAGCACCTGGCGCAGTTCGTCCTCGATACTCATCGGTCACCTCCCTGGCCGGCTCGGCCCGGCGTCTCGCCGGCCGGTATTGGCAGGGCGGCACGCAGCTTGGCCAGCGCTCGGGCACCGTTGCTCTTCACGGTGCCCAGAGCACAGCCGAGCACCCGAGCGGTCTCGGCCTCGGTGAGGTCCTCGTAGAAGCGCAGCACGAGCACGGCCCGCTGTTGCGGCGGCAGGGTGCCCAGCAGCCGCCACAGCGCCTCGTCCCGTGGCTCCCGGTCGCACTGCGGGACCTCGGGCGTCTGCGCGACCAAGCGCTCCCGGCGACTGCGCCGGCCGTGGTTCAGGTGCGCGTTGACGATGCTGCGCCGCACGTACCCCTCCGGGTCGTCCTGCCGCCGGATGCGCCACCAGGCCAGCCCGGTACGCTCCAGCGCCTCCTGCACGAGGTCGGCCGCGGCATGCGGATCGCCGGTCAGCAGGTGCGCAAAGCGGAGCAGTGCAGCATGCCGTACCCGGACGAACTCGTCGAACTCGGCCGGTGCGTCCCACCGCCTCAGGCCCATCTCATCCCCTCTCGCGTGCCAAGGACACCCGCCAGGTACCGGAAGGTTGCATGGACCGGTCCGGCTGCCCGAGCGGATGCCGGAAACCGCCTCACCACGGCCGCGGTGCGGGCGACGCTGGCCACCACCGACAACGCGGAAGCCGATTTGCGTACGGGGATCGGTGTTGTCCCGTCGATGGAGGAGATCGAATTCCTCGTCGGTAAGCCGCACCTTCGGCGTTGTGGCCCTGCGGTGTGCTTTGTCCAGGCCGGCCAGAAGGTGAATGATCCGGCACGTGGGGAGTTCCTGCGGCAGATGGCCGCAGTGCTGGGCGTGAGTACATCGGCGACGACCACATCGAACCCGTGAGCGAGGAAACGCAGGCCCGAGCCGCAGGCGTTCTCGGCGCCAAGAACAGCCTGAGCGGTGATTCGCCTTTCATGGTCATCTGTTTGTATGGCGTCCTCCCAGGCTGTGCTCTTCATGATCTCCGGTGTGGTCGGTATCTGGCTGTTCCGCGGCCGGAACCGGTATTTCGGTGAAGGCCTGTTCATCGGTTGGGGCCGCGGTCTCGACGGCGGGTGGGTCCGCACGACGTGAGGGCGGCGGTGCATGATGGTCTGTGCCGACTGCGCCGCTGGCCAGGGCAGAGGTTCACGGAGGGGCCGGATTACGGGGTACGCCATGAGCACGAATTCCTTGTCGATCATCCCGACCGAGCCATTCTGGGTTTCCGCGGTAGAGACGGCTGAGGCGGCCCGGGCGATTCTTGCCGGGGTGTACCCGGGTGCGCGCGGGTGGCGCTGGGTTGGAGGGACAGATTTTCGAGAGGGTTTGGTGCCCGCGGTGCCGGCGCGCTCTGCCGATCGAGTGGTGGCAGGATCGGATGGACGGGGCATACGCGACGGACTTCCGCGTCCTGGCGATATCCCTGGCCTGTTGTGCTGGGGACACCACGCTCAAACGATCTGATCTACTAGTGGCCAGGGGGGTTCGTCAGGTTTGTCCTGTTCGACGAGAGCCCGGAACACGCGAGATCCGGTTCCTCGTTGGTCATTGACTCGCGACCGCTGAACGGCGAGGAAGAGTCGGCGATTACCGACGCTCTCGATCACCCGATGCGCCAGATACTGGCTCGCTACTGACTCCGCAGCCGGGGCGGCCGATGGGGACGTCTTCGACCATCTTCGTCGGGACGGCTGGCGTTCGCCGCCTGATCCGCCCCCGAACAGGCTCGAAGAGATCGACCGGAGGGCCGATCCGGACAGGATCCCGGCGCATGGTGACGGCGTGTCGATCCGCGACGAAGCCGGCAGCCTGCCGGATAATGGCCATGGAAGAGGCCCCTTCCATGTATGAGATGGAAGGGGCCTCAGCCCCGACGGCACCGACAAGCCGATCGCTCGACCCGCCGCACCCGCGGAGCACGCCACCATCACCCGGCACAGCCTCGGCGAACCCCGGTCGACTCGGCGCCCACCTCCCGGAACGGCGCCATTCCAGGATGGCTCACCAGTTCGGCGAACCCTGCCGCAAGCTGCGGGCTTCCGGACACTCGCTTGCGCGAACACCCGGTCCCGCTGCCTGCTGACTGGCCCT
>Ga0081539_10005818_pt1 | contig 12255 bp, 13 predicted proteins | sample TabmetS4T2R2_FD_71023 | JGI IMG/M metagenome (GOLD analysis project Ga0081539, IMG submission 71023) | Tabebuia heterophylla rhizosphere microbial communities from the University of Puerto Rico - S4T2R2 | ecosystem: Host-associated > Plants > Roots > Rhizosphere ...
CGCCCCGCTGGCACTTCGCCCACGAAACCCGGGACCCCGCGCCGGGCCGGCGCCGGCCCGGCGCGGGTTCCGGGTTTCATGGCGCCGTCGCGGCGCCCCCGGCTGGAGAAGCCGGCGAGCTTGTCGTCCCGGTCCACCGCGCCGCTGCCGGTGATCGTCGAGGCGACGTGGGTGCCGTGCCCGTCCCGGTCCCCGGCGGTGTCGCTGTCGGTGACGTTCTGGGCGATGACGGCGTCGGCCAGGTCGGGGTGCGTGGTGTCGATCCCGGTGTCCAACACGGCGACCGTCGCGCCGGCCACCCGCGGTGTCCGGCCGGACCCGGGCCTGGACGGCGGCCGCGGCGTCGCCGCGCCCCTGTTCCCGGACGGCGTGCTGGGTGCCTACCGCGCACTCACCGTCCACCCCGACGCCGCCGAGTGGACCGACCAGCCGCTGCGCTGACCGCCGCCTCGTGCTCGGCACGCTCGGCGCCGGCGGACGAACCGCGAAGCTGGCCCGCGGCGGATCCTGACCGAACGGGCAGACAACCGATCCGGACGGGCATGGAGCGTCGGCCAGTGCCGGGCCGCCGGGCTAGGGTCGGCCATCGTGCGGGAGATCACCGAGCTTGTCGACGTGCCGGATCCGGCCTGGCCCTGGCTGACCGACGACTTCGCCAGCAGCTTCACCAACCACACGGTGCTCGCCCCCGAGCCGGACCAGTGCCGCGCGGCGTTGCATCAGCTCCAGGTGACCGCCCGGTCGCCGCTGGGGGCGATCACCCTCAACACCGGCGGCGTCCTGGTGCACGACGGCTGGGTGCGGATCTACGGCGGGTCCGGCGGTGGCCCGACCGGGCTGCCCAGCCTGGCGGAGGTCAACGGGTTCCCGGAGACCACCGATCCGGGCTGGCAGCCGCCGGCGGGTCTGGTCGTCGCCCATGACGTGCTGGGTGGGGTGTTCGCGCTCAACGGGATGGCGTCCGAGCAGCACGGCAGGCCGGGCAGTCCCGGCGGGGTCGTGTACTTCTCCCCGGTCTCCCTGACCTGGCAGGACATGGAGATGGGCCACACCGGCTGGCTGACCTGGCTCCTGGACGGCGGCGCGGCGAACCTCTACCACGACATGCTGTGGCCGACCTGGCGCACCGAGGTGGCGGCGCTCGGCCTGCGCGACGGCATCTCCGTGTACCCGTTCCTGTGGTCCCAGGAGGCGCAGGAGGACATGGCCGCCACGACCCGCAAACCCGCGCCCCTGAACGAGATCCTCGGCCTGCACGCCACCTGCTGCGACCAGCTCGGCCTCGGCGAACCGGGCGAGCTGGGCGCGACAGGGGTGTGGGCGGGTCAGCCGGCGAACGTCCCGGGCTCGTAGGAGCCGCCCTGGTAGCGCACGATCACGGCCAGCCGGTTGGCGGCGTTGATCTGGGCGACCAGGCCGACCAGCGCGGCGATCTCGTCGTCGTCGTAGTGCTCGCGCACCCGCGCCCACGTCTCGTCGGACACGCCGTGGTTGGCGTCGGCGAGCCGGGTGCCCTCTTCGGTGAGCGCGAGCGCGGCCCGCTCGGCCTCGGTGAACACAGTGGACTCCCGCCACGCGGCGACGAGGTTGAGCCGCAACGGGGTCTCGCCGGCCGCCGCGGCGTCCTTGGTGTGGATGTCGACGCACCAGCCGCAGCCGTTGATCTGGCTGGCGCGCAGCTGCACCAGGTCGCGCGTGGCCCGGGGCAGGGGCGACTGGTACAGCACCAGGCTGGCGTTGCCGAGCCGCTTGCCGAACTTGGCGCCGAGCTCGTTGGTGAACAGGTCGAAACGGGGTTCCATGGATCCTCACTCGCGTGTCGTCTCGGTGGACGAACACGAGATACCGCCGGCCCGGCCCGTGTGACCGTGACGACCGGCACGGTCCCGCGATGTCACAGGACGGCGCGATCCGGTGTCTCGTGGTGGACCCGTCCGGAGCGACAGGAGCCACCATGCCGGATCCCGCCACCGAGGCGTTCCTCGCGCACCGCAACCTGCTGTTCACCGTCGCCTACGAGATGCTCGGCTCGGCGGACGACGCGGAGGACGTCCTGCAGGAGACCTGGCTGCGGTGGGTGGGCGTGGACCTCGGCGCCGTGGCGAACCAGCGCGCGTACCTGGTGCGGATCGCGACTCGCCAGGCACTCGGCCGGCTGCGGACACATCGCCGGCGCAAGGAGTCCTACGTCGGTCCGTGGCTGCCCGAGCCGCTGCTCACCGCGCCCGACGTGGCGGAGGACGTCGAGCTGGCCGACAGTGTCTCGATGGCGATGCTGCTGGTGCTGGAGACCCTCACCCCGACCGAGCGGGCGGTGTTCGTGCTGCGCGAGGTGTTCGACGTCGGCTACGACGACATCGCCGCGGCCGTCGACAAGAGCCCGGCCGCGGTCCGCCAGATCGCGCACCGGGCACGGGCCCACGTCGCGGCACGCCGGCCGCGCGGTGCCGTCTCCGCGGCCGACACCCGTGACGCGCTCGAGGCGTTCCGGCGGGCGGTCGAGACGGGGGACCTGCAGGGCCTGCTCGACACCCTCGCACCGGACGTCGTCCTCCTGACCGACGGCGGCGGTGTCGTGCGGGCCGCGCTGTCGCCCGTCGTGGGCGCCGGCCCCGTGGCCGAGGTGCTGGGCCGGATCACCGCCGCCGCGCTGCGGCCGGCACAGGTCAACGGCCACCCGGCACTGGTCGTCCGCCTCGACGGCCGGCTCGACGCCGTCATCGCGGTCCGTGTCGACGGGGGCCTCATCTCCGGGTTGTACGCCGTGCGCAACCCGGAGAAGCTGTCCCACATGGAGCGGGAGACGGCCCTGGGACACTAGTGTCCCGCGGCGCCGAACCACCTGGGCAGCTGGCCGAGCAGCTCCTGCTGGTCCTCACCGGCCCAGGCCACGTGCCCGTCCGGCCGCAGCAGCACGGCGGGCACGTCCAGCTCCTCGCTGACGTCGACGACGTGGTCGACGCGATCCGCCCAGCCCGCCACCGAGAGCCGGCCGGTCTGGTCGAGCAGCAGCCCGCGGCCGGCGTGCATCAGCTCGTAGAGGCGCCCCCGCTTCAGCGCGACGTCCCGCATGCGCCGGCCGAGCAGCTCGTGCCCCGCGCCGAAGTCGTAGCGGACCCCGATCGCGATGATCTTCTCGATCAGGTAGCGGTTCACCTCGTCGAACTCCATCAGTTCCGACAGCAGCCGGCGCAGCGCCTGCGGGCCCGGCTCCGGGGACAGCAGCTCCATCTGCGCGCGGGTGTTGTCCAGCACGGCGGCGGCCACCGGGTGCCGTTCGTCGTGGTAGCTGTCCAGCAGGCCGTCCGGCGCCCACCCCGCGATCTCGGCGGCCAGTTTCCAGCCGAGGTTGACGGCGTCCTGGATGCCGAGGTTGAGCCCCTGCCCGCCGGCCGGCGGGTGGACGTGCGCCGCGTCGCCGGCGAGCAGCACCCGCCCGACCCGGTAGCGCTCGGCCTGCCGCGTGCCGTCGCCGAACCGGGAGAGCCACCGCGGTGAGTGCACACCGAAGTCGGTGCCGGCGAACAGCCGCAGCTGCCGCTTGAAGTCGTCGAGGGTCGGCGGTGCCGCGCGGTCGTCGGCCACCCCCTCGGCGGGCACGACGACGCGGTAGATGCCCTCCCCGAACGGCCCGACGCCGAACCGCTTGTCGGTCTCCCGGATCCGGGCGGTCACGGCGGCCACCTCCTCCGGCGGCGCGGTCACCTCCATCTCGCCCAGCAGGATGTCGTGCCTGGCGGGCTCGCCGGGGAAGCCGACGCCGAGCAGCTTGCGCACCGTGCTGCGGCCGCCGTCGCAGCCGACGAGGTAGCGCGAGCGCACCCGGGTGCCGTCGGCCAGCTCGACGGTGACCCCCTGGTCGTCCTGGCTGAACCCGACCACCGCGCAGCCGCGCCGGATCTCGGCGCCGAGCTCGGTGGCGCGCTCGGCCAGCAGACGGTCGGTGACGGGTTGCTGGAGGGCGAGGACGTAGCCGTGCGTGGTGTCCAGCCGGTCCGGCGCCGGCCTGGTGATGGCGGCGAAGAAGCCGCCGAGCGGGTACTTCCTGCCGTGTTCGAGCATCCGGTCCAGCAGGCCGCGCTGGTCCATCACCTCGATGCTGCGCACGTGCAGCCCGAGCGACCGGACGTGCGCGGGTGGTTGCGCCTCCTTCTCCAGCACGAGTACGTCCACGTCGTGCAGCCGTAGCTCACTCGCCAGCATCGACCCGGTCGGTCCACCACCGGCGATGATCACGTCTGGCATGAGGTCCCCCTTTGACGCTTGTGGCTTGGCCGCCGAATTCTGCGGGACGACCGGGGTCTTGCCGCAAGGCCCGGGGTGCGCTATACGTTAGAAGTGGCAGGGAGTTGTGCACTCCCTGCTTTTGTCTGTTGTGGACAGAGAACACCAGGTAACAGCCATGACCCGGCCGGTCACCCGTTCTGCCTGATCCGGTAGAGCGCGTACGGCACCTCGCCCCGGTCGAGGCGCCTCACGGAACCTCGACATGGAACTCGAGGAGGCAGCGTTCGTCGGTCAGGTCGGTGACCGCGTCGAGGATCAGGCCGTGTGGTGCGGCGAGGGCGCGGAACTCCGCCACCCGGCGCTCCCGCCCGCCGAAGATCACGAGCATCGCCAGGTTGAACTCGCTCTGGGCGCGCCGCCCGCCGACCGGTTCGACGACCAGCACGCGTCCGGCAGGCTGGGCGGCCTCGACGCACCGGGTCAGGATACGGTGCGCGTGCTCGTCGTCCCAGTCGTGGAGGATGTCGACCAGCAGGTAGGCGTCCGCGCCCGTCGGGAGCGGGTCGAAGAAGCTTCCCGCCGTGACCTCGGTCCGCTCGTCGAGGCCCTGCGCGGCGAACGTGCCGCGGGCCTCGGTGGCGGTCGGTTCCAGGTCGACCAGGTGCCCGCGCATCGACGGGTGCGCGGCCAGGATCGCGGCGAGCACGGTGCCCCGGCCACCACCCACGTCGACGATCGTGCCGAACCGGGACCAGTCGAAGCCCGCGACGAGCCGCGGGAGCTGCGCCCGGATCCGGTGGTTCATCTGCTGGTCGAACGACTCCCGGAGGTGGCGGTGCTCGGCCAGGTCCGCCCAGAAGTCCTGCCCGTAGCGGCGCGGGTAGGCCGCCGCACCGGTGCTGATGCTGTGCGCCAGCTCGACGAACGCCAGCTCGGCGCGCCCGCCGGCGGTGTCCAGCCGCAGCAGCAGGTTCGTGAAGTCGTCGGCACAGAGTTGCTCGCCGTACTCGGTCGTGCGGTAGCCGGCGGGCGAGCGCTCGACGATCCCGATCGTCGCGAGGTGGTCCAGCAGCAGGCCGAACGCGACCGGATCGACGTCCAGCTCGGCCGCGAGGTCGTCGACGGAGGCGCCGTCGCCGCGCAGCCGGTCCGGCACGCCCAGGGTCACCGCTACCCGCAGCGCCATCGGCGTGGCCAGCCCGGCCATGCGGCGGATCGAGTCCACATCACCCACGGCAACCCAATGTGCCATGGATGTCAACGGAAATAGCGCGAGTCCCCGTCAGCCGGAGAGCGCCAGGTAGCCGAGGACGAAGCCCAGCACCGTGCCCACCACCGAGACCACGATGGCCCACTTGCCGAGCGCCCGGTCACCCATGGCGTACCCGATGATGGACAACACGATCCCCACGAGACCGAAGATGATGGGGAAGAACAGTATCGCGATCGCACCGAACACGATGCCGAGGATGGAGCAGACACGCGCGCCGGTTCTGGTGGGCGTGGGCGTGGTCATGGCGATTCTCCTTGTTGGGCAAGAGAACGGATGCCCGGGGGATACCCGGGGGAGATCACGGCGAAACGGCCGGTCTAGGGTTTGGCACGTGCCCGCCGAGTCTCTGCTGGTGAACTTCGTCTACTGCCACCCGGTCGGCCACGCCGTGGAGGCCGTGCAGCACTGCCTCGGCTACCGCCGCGCCGACCCGGACCGCCGCATCGGCCTGGTGTTGAAGGCCAACACGGCCGTGGACCTCGCCTCGTGGTGCCCGCACATCGACGAGGTGTACACAGTGGACGTCGACGTGTTCGGGGCGCCGGACGCGGACGTCCTGCGTCACGTGCCCGAGGAGTGGGACTGGGTCGTGGACGATTCACGCGGCCACCAGCAGTGGCAGCACGACGTGTTCCCCGGGCTGGCCACCTACTACGACCTGTCCGCCAAGCACTTCCGCGCCCGGCACGGCCACACCCGGGTCGGCGCACCACGGCCCACCTACCGGCCGGGGAACCGCCTCGAGCTCGCACTGCCCGCCGCGGCGCGGAGCTGGGCCGCCGAACTGTTGCCGGACAGGGATTCCGGACCCACGATCGCGGTGCTGCCCGGGGGCAGCGGCCCGCGGTGGCGCTACCCGTCGCTGAGTTCGTGGCGCCACATCCTCCACGCCGTCGCCGAACGCTGGCCCACCGCGCGGTTCTGCCTCATCGGCAAGCTGGCCGACGACGGCCGCAGCCGCACCACCTTCACCCGCGCGGAGTTCGACGCGTTGGCCGACGCGGTGCCCGAGGCGGTGTGGGCGGTGGACGTCCCACTGGACCGGCAGCTGGCCGCGGCGGGGCGATGCGACCTGTTCCTCTCACCGCACACGGGATTCGCCTTCGCCGTGCTGGCCGTCGGCACGCCGTGGCTGGCGCTGGCCGGCAACGACTGGGCCGAGTACTACTTCAACCCGGGCGTCCCGTTCTACTCGGTGCTGCCCGACCTGGACCGCTTTCCCTGCTACGTCATGCTCGGCAACACACCGGACCCGGTCGAGGACGACGGCCCCCGCTCACCGAGCATGTCGGCCGCGCGCATCGAGGACGACCTCGACGAACTCCTCGACGGCGCGGCCTGGCTGCTGAGCGGCGAGGCCGACTACGACACCGCGATGCGCGACCACTTCGGACGCGTGACCGAACTGTTCCAGGGCCGCACGGACGCGATCTTCTCCGTCGACGACCTGCACGTGCCGTACCTATGAGATGGCCGAGTCCCATCTGAGGAACTCGCCGCACCACGGGCAGAAGTCGTCGGTCCGGTCGGCGGCCGCGTGGTCGCAGCCGGTGGTTTCCGGGGGCGTGGCCAGGTCTTGCGGCGTGGGCGGCACGCGCGGCGCCGGCTTCTCGGCGGTGGGTTCGGCCGTGCGGAGCGCGGTGGGGTCGCCGAGCCGGTGGAGCAGGTCGGCGCGCTGGGTGTCGTCGCCGAGGCTCCACAGCAGGGTGAACAGGTCGCGGTCCCGGGACAGCCCGACGATCAGCGGTGGCAGGTGCCGCTCGAGGTTGTCGAGCAGCGGCCCCGGTTCGCGCTCGGCCAGCCCGCTGGTCTCGCACAGCCAGGCGACCTGCTCGGCGTTGGGTTCCCGCCGGGCGAGCACGGCGCTGCGCAGGCGCGAGAGCTCGAGCAGCAGCCGCACCACGTCCTGCTCCGGCTCGGTGGTCATCAGCTGGAAGAACGACGGGAAGTGCAGGCGCAGCAACAGGAGTTTGATGTGCTCGTCGGGCCACAGCCGGTCCGCGCTCGGCTCGAGCCGGCGGGCGAGCACGAACGTGTTGAGGAACCTCTTGATACGCCGCGGGTTGCGTTGACCCCGTTCCGCGATCAGCGCCAGTTCGGCGTCCCCGAGCAGCTGCTCCACGCCGCAGTGGCGGGCGCACAGCCGCGCCAGCTCGCGGGCCTGCCCGGGGTCCGGGCGGGGCATGGCGTGGTCCACCTGGACGATCTTCTCCAGGTACCGGTGCCCGCTGGTGGTCTCGCCACGCAGCGCGTCGGCCACCACGTCGGGGTCGTAGCCGATGACGAACACCAGCCCCGGCGCGTCCAGGTACACCCGGATCGCCTCGAGCACGCGGGCGACGTTCTCCGGCGCGCACCGGTCCAGGTCGTCGACGAACACCACCAGCAGGCGGCCGGCCCGCAGCGCCCGGTCCCGGTCGGCCCAGTCACCGAGCGCGCGCTGGATCTCGGTGCGGATCTCGTTGCGCCGTGGGGCGTCCAGCGCGAACAGCCGCCACACCTCGTCGGCCAGGCTGTGCGAACCGAGCCACGAGCCCAGCACCGCGAACGGCAGCTTCAGCCAGGACGTGGCCCGAGTCCTGCGCACGATCCGGCGCAGCACGTTGCGGTCCAGCTCGCGGAGCACCGCGCGGATCAGTGCCGGCAGCGCGTCACTGCCGTTCGCCGTCCAGGCGTTGAACCACGCGACCCGTACCCGCCGGCCGCCGGCCCGCGCCTCGACGTGCCGGCGGATCAGCTGCATGAGGCTGCTCTTGCCGGCGCCCCAACCACCCTGCACACCGAGGGTGAACGGGGTGGCCGCCTCGATGTCGAGGATCATCCCGGCGATGCGGCTCGCGGTCTCGTCCGCGCCGAGCAGGTCGCCCTCGCGCTCGACGGGATGGTCGGCCAGCAGGTGGAACTCGTCCTGGCGACGAGTCGCGCCGGGACGGGGACCCGGCTTCGTGACCGAGGGGGCCACCAGCACCTGAACGTGGGCCAGGCCCACCGCCTCGGTCCCCGCGGCCTCCGCCCGCGCCCGTACCCGCACGGCCAACCGCCACGGGGCGCCGTCGGCACGGATGGCGTCCGCCTCCGGCGCGGTGATCTCGAACGTGGACGTCCAGTCCTGCTGGGGAAAGAGGGTCATGTCGCGGCGTGGATCGTCCACGACGGTCGCGGGGGAGGTGGCCACTTCGACGGTCAGCCTGTCGACGATCGCGCTGGCGTTGAGGACGCGGACCTCCACCGAGAACGTCCTGCCCGGCGCCACGCTCGGCGGCGCGGTGACGTGCAGTCCTGGCGGCGCCGTGAGATGGTCGACAGACCGTGGCGCGCCCGGAGGCGTCGGGATGCTCGGTCGATCGGTCGGTTCAGGGTTCATCAGCCACCACCTCCCGCAGCATAGTTGGGTAGGCCGTGCCCGAGCCTCGACCTGGGAGCCCGCGATGGAGTGGCCACAGCTGCGCAGGGAGATCGTCACCGCGACCGCGAGGGTGTGCGAGCTGCTGTGCCTGGTGCCGGCTGGCGACCTGCCGCTGGCCCGGGTCAGCTGGTCGGCGGCCGAGACGGGTGCGCACCTGGTCAGCCTTCCCCGGCGCTACCGGCCCATGGTGAGCGGGCCGCGGCCGCTGCCGGAGTCGCTGGCCCGGGACAACGAGCAGGCACTGGCCGCCGTGCCCGAGCGTGATCCGCGAGTGCTGGCCGACCTCCTCGCCACGGAGGTCGCCGAGCTGCTGGACGTGCTGGGCACCGACGGCCAGCGGCCGGCGTGGTACTTCACCGTCCCGCACACCACGGCCGGGCTGGGTGCCGTCCTGCTCACCGAGCTCCTCGTGCACGGCCTGGACCTCGCCCGGGCGACCCGGCGGCCGTGGCCCATCACCCGGCCCCAGGCCACCGCCTGCATCGGGGGCGTGCTCCCCGCCGTCGCCGCGGTGGCCGACCCGGTCGCGGTCGGCACCTACCACCTGCACGTGCGTGGCGGCGAGGACTGGACCATCGACATCCGCGACGGCGCCGTCACCGTCGCGCCCGGCCGGCCGCCCCGGGCCGACCTGCACTTCTCCGTCGACCCGGTCGCGTTCCTGCTCAACGCGTACGGCCACCTCGGCCGGACCAGGGCGCTCCTCACCGGCCGCCTCGTCGCGTGGGGCCGCAAACCCTGGCTGGCCGGGCGTTTCGCGGCCGCGTTCCGCGAAACCTAGAGGTGGGCGGCGGTCGTGCCGCCGAGGGGGAGGGCCGGGAAGCCGAGCTTGCGGTGGTCCCACGAGCGCGTCCGCGCGACGTCGACCCGGACCGCGACGCGCTTGGCGAGCATGAACTCGACCATCGGGCGGACGTCCTCGCTGTACGGGCCGTTGTAGCGTTCCCAGACGTTGACCCCGACCGCCCACAACGCGTCCGGGTCGTCGACGATCGTGGCCGTGCCCTCCAGGGCGACGCCGCGCAGGGTGTCGTAGGTCTGGCCCGTCTCGACCATGACGGTGACGCGGGGGTCGCGGCGCAGGTTCACCGCCTTCTGGGACTTGGCCTTGGTCTCGAACCACACGACCCCGTCGAGCACGGCGTACCACATCGCGACGAGGTGGGGGTGCCCCGACGGGCTGACCGTCGCGAGGGTGGCCACGCGCTGCTCGTTCAGGAACCGGGTGATCTCCTCGCCGGACATGACGATCTGGTCGCGCTGGTTCACACCCATGGGTCGCCCTTCAATGAGACATAGTCCAAAATGAGACTGTGTCTCACAGTGAACCGGAGAGCCTCACCGTCCGCAAGAGGCGGGCGACGAAAGCCCGCATCGCGGCCTCGGCGGCCCGGCTGGCCGGCCTCCACGGCGTCAGCAACACGACGGTGGACCAGATAGCGGCGGCCGCGGACGTCGCGCGGGCGACGTTCTTCCGGTACTACGACACCAAGGAGAGCGCCGTCGCCGAGGGCATCACCGGCCCGTGGCTCACCCTGGTCACGGCCGCGATCGCCCGCCAGCCCGAGGACCTACCCGCGAAGGAGGCCCTGGTGGCGGCCTTCGGTGAGCTCGCCCGGGAGTTCCCCGCGCACCGCGCCCAGATCCGCGAACTGGCCCGGCTCGGCCGTGCGTCGCCGACCCTGTGTGCCTGGACCGCACAGGCGTACCAACGCTACGAAAACGCGATCGCCGAACTGCTGGCCCCCCGCTTCCCCACCCGCCCCGACCACGACCCCCGCCCCCGCCTACTCGCCGCCCTGGCGATGGCCGCCGTCCGCATCTCCCTGGACGACTGGATCCACCACGGGGGCGCACTACCCACCCTCATCCACACCGCCCTCAACGCGATCTCCATAGAACCGCGGTAACGGATCACGCCGCGTCCTGAATATCGGCGGAGCCCGGATAACTCGACTACCTCCTTTCGCGTGCTTGTAGACATGAAGACGCTCCGTCACGAGTACTCGGTGTGAACGTAACCGGCAGGAGGAGTTGACCATGGGTTGGTGGAGTGTGCTGGCCATCTTGACACCGCCTGCCTTAGCGGTCGTGCGCGAGCTACTGGCACTACGGAAGGATTCCGCTCGTCGTGGCAACGTCGAGCGTATTGTGATAGCCGCTCCGGTGGATCTGCGGATCATTGATCGAGCCGCCAACGGGGACGCCGTTGAAATCATCTTCACCGAGACCAGTGAGAGAACCGGTTCCACAGGACGGGATCCGTCGGCGTCATGACCGCGTTGCCTGCCAAGCAAACAACTGAGCCGGCTTCAGTGGAAGACTTCTATGTCGCTACCGTGGAAAAGACGCTCGCTACGGCGCGCCGAGTGGCCGGTGACCGTGACATAGCTCAGGAGGCCACGCAGGAAGCGTACGTGGTGATGGTGGAGCGTTGGGAACAGTGGCGGACGCGATCACTGCGGGACAACCAGTGCTACGTCATCGGAATAGCGGTGAAGAAGATTGCTGACTGGTACCGCAGGAACGGGCGTTTCGTACCTTTCAGTGACGAGTGGGACCAGCCCGCCGCGGGTGACAACTACGAACAGGTCCTGGACCAGCTTACCGTCTTCAAGACGGTACGACATCTGCTGGAGAGTCAACCGATCGGAATGCGTGCGGTCGGCGTTCTCTACTTCCTGGAAAGGTTCGAGTACGCGGAGATCGCTGAAGTACTGGGTATCACTACTTCGACTGTTCGCACTCAGGTGCAACGGCTCAGAGCACGGCTGAGACCGCTGGTCAATCAGCTGAGCGAGCCAACCGACGAAGGTGAGCAGCCATGACCAGACGAGACGACGATCTGCGCGACCTGGTAGGACGAGCGTACGCTGCCGAGCCCGAGACAGTCGATTTCGACATCACGGCGGGTCTACATGATGTTCTCGGTCGAGCCGCGGCTCTCGTTGGCGCATCTGAGCAGCATCAGCCTCGTGCTCAAGGTATTCCGGGAGTGGTTTCGACGCTTGTGACACAGGCCGCCGAGTCGGCGAGCCGTTTCATCCAACCGGCCTTCGCTGTGACCAGCGGTGTCCTGACGACAGGGTGGATCGGCGGCGTATCTGACGACGAGCTGGACAATGCCGCTTCTCGTGGTTTGGTCAGTGATCTCAAGGCGTTGCGTAAGGGGCGTGGCCTGTACGTCGACAACGTGGGCGAGCGGGTCGGGCACACACTGCGCGGCCTTTGCGGGGTGACCGAACAGGACGGTCCGGGGGAAATTCGGGTGCGGGTCGCGCAGCGGCTGGAGCACCTCGCCGTCGATCTGCCGGATGACCTGCGTATCGCGGTGTTAGCGGCGTTCGGC
>Ga0081539_10005819_pt1 | contig 12249 bp, 11 predicted proteins | sample TabmetS4T2R2_FD_71023 | JGI IMG/M metagenome (GOLD analysis project Ga0081539, IMG submission 71023) | Tabebuia heterophylla rhizosphere microbial communities from the University of Puerto Rico - S4T2R2 | ecosystem: Host-associated > Plants > Roots > Rhizosphere ...
ACCATCGGGTACCAGATCGCGCCGGAGAACTGCAGCATGTGCGCGTGCACGTGGCCCAGCTCGGCGAACACCGACAGGTCGGTCGGGCGGGCGTCGTTCTGATTGAGCACGCGCACCCCGTCGTACTCGATCCACAGCGAGGAGTCGCCGATCGGGCCGTCGGTGGGGCTGGTCAACGCCTGAATCATGACCTTCAGCCCGCCGTCCAGCTCGTAGACCTCGTTGCTGGTGGTCTTCAGGAAGCTGGTGAAGCCCAGGTCCCGCAACTCGTCCTCGAGCTGGCTGGTCGGGTAATCCGGCAGCAGCACGGTCGCCTTCTTGCTCACGTGCCGCCGGAGGTTCTCCGCGTCGAAGTGGTCGCGGTGCAGATGGGACACGTAGAGGTAGTCGACCTTGCCGAGCGAATCCCAGTCCAACAGGGAGTTGTCCGGGAACGGGAACCACGATGCGAAGTACGCCGGGTTCACCCACGGATCACACAAAATGCTGCCGGCGGCCGTGTCGATCCGCATACTGGCGTGTCCCGTGCCCGTGATCCGCACCGTTGTCGCTCCCTCGTCCGTATTCCGACCGCATCGAAGGTACCGGGTACGGGTTGGTGGGCGGCGTAGGGAGGCGGCGTGCGAGACTGGGGCGCGGGAAGTGATCGTCGTTCTTGGAGGACGGAACCGTGGCGGAAGAACCGGTTTACGCGCCCGACCAGCTCAAGCCGGGCAACCGCAAATGGGCGCGCCGGGGAGCGCTCGGCTCCGCGGTGATCATCCTGCTGTTCTTCTGGGGCAACCACGAGGGCAACACGGAGAACATCTACCTGGTCGTCGTCGCGCTGATGCTGATCGGCGCCGTGGTCCTGGACTCCGTCCTGCGCCGCAACGGCCTGAAGTCCAACGACCAGTAAGAACGCCTGATGACGAAGGCCCGCTCTCGCGGGCCTTCGCCGTGTCCGGTCACCGCCGGTGCAGCAGGATGTCCTTGACCTCACGCAGGGCGGCGTCCACCTCGGCCTCGAAATAGCCGCCCGGGACCAGGCCGAACTGCAACATGTCCAGCTCGTTCTCGGGTACCGGCATCGGCCCGCGCCCGGTCATCGCCTGCAGGATGCCCTCGAACAGCCGGTCCACCTGCATCGGGTCGTACCCGCTGCCGAAGCGCCGCGGCTGGAACGTGCGGCGCAGCTGGTCCACCCGGTAGAGCTCGCCGTTCGGGCCGGCGCCGGGCGCGCCCAGCAGCGGAGGGCCGGCGGGTCCCCCACCCATGTACGGGCCACCGGGTCCGCCGCCCATATGGGGTCCGCCGGCCATCGGGGGACCGGTCATCGGGGGACCGCCGCCCATGGGCGGGCCGTACGGATTGCCCATCGGAGGGCCGGTCGGTGACGGAGGCGGACCCCCGAAGCCGCGGTCGCGCTCCGGTAACCGGATCTCGGCGGTCATGTCGGCCTTGCCGTGCCGGCCCGGCTCGAATCCTTCGTATCCGGGCTCGTACTCGTCGTAACCGGGTTCGTAGGCTCCGCGTGGCGGCGGGCCGTACCCAGGCTCCTGGTAGCGGCCGCCGTACGGATCCGGCGGCGGCATCGGCGGGCGCTGCGGCATCGGCGGACCCATCGGGCGGTCGTCCCGCATACCCCGGTCATCCCGCAGGCCACGGTCGTCGCGCAGGCCACGGTCGTCGCGCATGGCACGGTCGTCGCGTATCGGGGCGGGCAGGCGCTCGGTCGGCGGCGCGGCACGGTTCATCGGGGCGCCCATCGGTTGCATGCCGCCGCGAGCCGGCTCCGGGGCCATCCGCGCCTCGACGCCCCGCATGCCGCCACGCTCCTCGAGTTCGGCGAGCTGCCGCTCGACCCGGTCGAGGTGCAGGTCGACCTGCCACTCGTCGTACCCGCCGAAGCGCACGCGGAAGACGACGTCGTGCACCTCCTGCGCGCTCACCGGCGCGCCGAGCGGCTCACCGGCGAGGGTGGCTTCGACCCGGTCGAGGAAGGTGTCCACCTCGTCGATCTTGTAGCCGCGCCGCAGAGCGCGCCGCCGGAACCGCTGTCCCTGACTCGTCACTGCGTCTCCCACTCCGCTGTTCCGTTTTCTCCCTTTGCAATGCGGCGAAGCCGCCTAAGCGGCACGGAAAGACCGTCCAGTCATCGTGGCGCCTCCGTGCCTTCGCTCGCCGCCAACTGGCCGCAGGCGCCGTCGATCTCCCGTCCCCGCGTGTCACGGACCGTGGTCGGCACCCCGGCTTCGCGCAGCCGGCGGACGAACTCCCGCTCGACCGGCTTGGGGCTCGCATCCCATCGGCTGCCCGGCGTGGGGTTGAGCGGGATGAGGTTCACATGCGCCAGCTTGCCGTGCAGCAACCGCCCGAGCAGGTCGGCACGCCAGGGCTGGTCGTTGACGTCCCTGATCAAGGCGTACTCGATGGAGACCCGACGACCTGTCTGCGCCGCGTAGCCGAACGCGGCTCCGAGCACCTCGGCCACCTTCCAACGCTGGTTGACGGGCACAAGCTCGTCGCGCAGATCATCATCCGGTGCGTGCAATGACAGCGCAAGTGTCACCGAGAGGTCCTCGGCGGTCAGCCGCCGCATCGCGGGCACGAGTCCCACGGTGGAGACCGTGATGTGCCGTTGTGAAAGGCCGAGTCCCTCGGGCGGCGGCGCGGTGAGCCGGCGCACCGCCTCGATCACCCGGGGATAGTTCGCCATCGGTTCGCCCATGCCCATGAAGACGACCCGGGACAGCCGCGGCGGCGATCCGGTGACCGCGCCCGATGCGGCCACCCCGGCCAGGTAGACGACCTGGTCGACGATCTCCGCGACGCTGAGGTTGCGAGTCAGCCCGGCCTGCCCGGTGGCGCAGAACGGGCACGCCATCCCGCAGCCGGCCTGGCTGGAGACGCACGCGGTGATCCGGTCCGGGTACCCCATGAGGACGCTCTCCACGAGCGCGCCGTCGTGCAGCCGCCAGAGGGTCTTGCGGGTCGCGCCGTTGTCACAGGCCAGTTCGCGCACCGGGGTGAGCAGCGTGGGCAGCAGGTCGCCGGACAGCCGATCCCGGGACGCGGCGGGCAGGTCGGTCATTGCGGACGTGTCCCGGACCAGCCGCCCGAAGTAGTGCGTGGACAGCTGCCGGGCACGGAACGCGGGCTCGCCCAGTCCGGTCACGACGTCGCGTCGGCCGGCCAGGTCGAGGTCGGCGAGGTGCCGAGGGGGCATCGCGGGGCGGCGCCGGCTGGCCACCGCGTCGGGCGCGTCGAGACTGGTCGGAATGACCGGGAGCATCGTCATGGCCTGTCCAGTGTTCCACGCCGTGGCCGCGGCCCGGGCCCCGTGCGCCTCATGTCGGTGGCGCAGGCCGCTTTCCCGTCGGTGGCGCAGGCCGGTTTCATGTCGGCGGCGCCAGCAGCGCGAACAGCAGATACGCGGTCGGCACGGCGAACAGGATCGAGTCGAGGCGGTCCATCAATCCGCCGTGCCCGGGCAGCAGATTGCTCATGTCCTTGATGCCGAGATCGCGCTTGAGCATCGATTCGGCCAGGTCGCCGACGACCGCGGCCGCCGAGACCCCGGCGCCGAACACCAGGCCCCAGTAGAACGGGTAGTGCAGGGCGAGATGGAAGACGACGGCGCTGCCGATCGCCGCGGCCACCACGGAGCCGGCGAACCCTTCCCAGGACTTCTTCGGGCTGATCGACGGTGCCATGTAGTGCTTGCCGAGGAAGACGCCGGAGGCGTACCCGCCGGTGTCGGAGAGCACCACCGCGATGATCGTCGCGAGTACGCGCCACGTCCCGTCTCCCGGCGCATCGAGCAACGCCGCGAAGCCGAGCAGGAACGGTACGTACACAGCGATGAGCACGCTGGCGGTGAAGTCCCGGCGGAACTGCGCCCAGCCGTCCGCGATCCGCCAGATGACCGTGGCCAGGATCGTCACGCCAAGGCCGAGAATCAGCGAGTCCACGCCCTCGAACCAGGCCATGACGATAATCAGGACGCCGCCGGCCAGCAGCGGGATGAGCGGTGGCCGGGCGCCGGCCGCGCGTACCGCCCGGCTGGTCTCCCAGATGCCGATCGAGGCCGCCGCCACGATGACGATGAGGAACGCCGGCTTCCAGTAGATCAGTGACGCCAGGACGACCGCGCCGAGGCCGACACCCACGGCGATCGCGGCGGGCAGGTTGCGCCCCGCACGGTTCCGCACCGGAGCGCCGGACCGGTCGGCCCGCCGGCGGCCGGGACCGTGCCGGGGGACCTTGTCGTAACTGCCCAGGCCCGGGGTGGCCACCGAGGTGGGTGCGTTCCAGCCGGTCGACGGGGGGTCGTCCAAGCCGGCGGATAGGTCGGGGGCGGGCTGGCCGTTCAGCGTCCGGGAATCCGCGTACGGATCCGGCTCCTCGTCGCGGGGCTGGTCGTAGGAGTACGGCAGCGGAACATCGCTGCCGTCGCCGGGAGAGGAATGCCCGCCACGGGGATCGAGGTACGACATCAGACCTCGAGCAGCTCCGCTTCCTTGTGTTTGAGCAGCTCGTCGACGAGCGACACGTACCGGTGGGTCACGTCGTCCAGCTCCTTCTCGGCACGCCGGCCCTCGTCCTCGCCCGTCCCGCCGTCCTTGACCAGCTTGTCCAGCTGCTCCTTGGCCCGGCGCCGCACGTTGCGGATGGCGACTCGGCCCTCCTCGGCCTTGTGGCGAGCCACCTTGATCATCTCGCGGCGGCGCTCCTCGGTCATCTGCGGAAGGTGGATCCGCAGCTGGGTACCCTCGTTGTTCGGGTTAACGCCGAGATCCGAGTCCCGGATCGCCCGCTCGATCGGGCCGAGCTGGGTGTTGTCGTACGGCTTCACGATCACCATCCGTGGCTCCGGCACGCCGATGGAGGCCATCTGCGTCACGGGGGTGGGCGCGCCGTAATAGTCCACGAGAATCTTGGAGAACATCGCCGGCGTGGCCCGCCCGGTACGGATCGCGGCGAACTCCTCCTTGGCGTGCTCGACCGCGCTCTCCATCTTTTCTTCGGCCTCGAAGAGGGTCTCCTCGATCACCTGCTCCGTCGCCTCCTAGCTTGATTCGAAGATTGCGGGTCGGATAGGGCTGGTGTCACGCGGTGATCAACGTACCGATCTTCTCGCCGCTGACCGCGCGGATGATGGTGTCCTCACCCTCCGCGCCGAAGACGAGCATCGGCAAGTTGTTCTCCTCGCAGAGGCTGTACGCCGCCGGGTCGGCCACGCGCAGCCCCTGCTTCAGCATCTCGGCGAAGGTGATCGTATCCAGCTTGCGGGCCGTCGGGTCGGTACGCGGGTCGGCCGTGTAGACGCCGTCCACGCCGTTCTTGCTCATCAGCACCATGTCGGCGTGGATCTCCAGCGCACGCTGGGCGGTGACCGTGTCGGTGGAGAAGAACGGCATGCCGGCGCCGGCCCCGAAGATCACCACGCGGCCCTTCTCCAGGTGCCGGATCGCCCGCAGCGGGATGTACGGCTCGGCGACCTGGGCCATGGTGATCGCGGTCTGCACCCGGGTCTCCACGCCCTCCTTCTCCAGGAAGTCCTGCAGCGCCAGGCAGTTCATGACCGTGCCGAGCATGCCCATGTAGTCGGCCCGGGCCCGGTCCATGCCGCGCTTCTGCAGCTCAGCGCCGCGGAAGAAGTTGCCGCCGCCGACCACCACCGCGATTTCCACGCCGGTGCGGTTCACGGTGGCGATCTGCCGGGCGAGGCCCTGCACCACGTCCGGGTCGACGCCGACGGCTCCCCCGCCGAACACCTCGCCGGACAGCTTGAGCACCACCCGGTGCCGCGGCTTGGGCGGGATCGGATCATTCACCCGAAGTGCCTGTTCGGTCGTCATCGTCACGTGAGATCCGCCTTCCCATCGGCCTACCGTCCAGACCCTATGTGACGGGGAGGCCGGGCGCCGTACCGCGTGCCCGACCTCCCGCACCGCTCGTCCCACACGACCACCGGCGGCGGCCGGCTGGGCGAGCCGGGGTCACTGCTGGCCGACCTCGAAGTGTATGAATCGCGTGACTTCGATGCCGGCCTCGGTGAGTACCTGCTTGACCGTCTTCTTCGGGTCGGTGACCGACGCCTGCTCGAACAGGACGAAGTCCTTGAAGAAGGAATTCACCCGGCCCTCCACGATCCTGGGCACAGCCTGCTCGGGCTTGCCCTCCTCGCGCGCGGTCTGCTCGGCGATGCGCCGCTCCGACTCGACGGTTTCGGCGGGCACGTCCTGGCGGGTCAGGTACTTCGGGCGCATCGCGGCGATCTGCATGGCGATGCCCCGGGCGTCCGCGTCCCCGGCCTCGTCGGTCTTGCCGCTGTACTCGACCAGCACGCCTACCTGCGGCGGCAGGTCCTGCGCCTTGCGGTGCAGGTAGACCGCGACGGTGCCGTCCAGCTCGGCGAACCGGTTGACCACGATCTTCTCGCCGATCTTCGCGGAGAAGTCCTGCACCAGGTCGGTGACCGCTCGGCCGTCGGGCAGCGTGGCGGTCAGCAGCGCGGCGGCGTCCGCCACCTTCCGCTGCTCGCCGAGCTCGACCAGCTGCTGGGCGAGCGCCACGAAGTCCGGGGTCTTGGCGACGAAGTCGGTCTCGCAGTTGAGCTCCAGCAGCGCCTTGCCGGAGTGGGCCACGATGCCGTTGGCCGCGGTCCGACCGGCCCGCTTGCCCACGTCCTTCGCCCCCTTGATGCGGAGGAACTCCACGGCCTTGTCGAAGTCGCCGTCCGACTCCTCCAGCGCCTTTTTGCAGTCCATCATCCCGGCGCCGGTGAGGTCGCGGAGCTTCTTCACGTCCGCGGCGGTGTAGTTAGCCATGACTCGCTCTCTTGATCGGTATTGGCTGCGGATTACTCGGCGGCGGAGGCCACGGGCTGGGCGTCGTCGGCCTTCTTCTCCGCGCCCTCGTACAGGTCGCGCTCCCACTCGGGCAGCGGCTCGCCCTCGGCGACCGTGCCCGGCTCGGGCTTCGCGTCGGCGTCGCCGCGGTTACGGCCGGACCGGGCGATCAGACCTTCGGCCACCGCGCTGGCGACCACCTTGGTGAGCAGTTCGGCCGAGCGGATCGCGTCGTCGTTGCCCGGGATCGGGAAGTCCACCTCGTCCGGGTCGCAGTTGGTGTCGAGCACCGCGATCACCGGGATGCCCAGCTTGCGGGCCTCGTCGACGGCGATGTGCTCCTTCTTGGTGTCGACCACCCAGATCGCCGACGGCACCTTCGACATGTCCCGCAGGCCACCGAGCGTCTTGGTCAGCTTGTCCTTCTCACGGGCGAGCTGCAGGGTCTCCTTCTTGGTGTACCCGGCGGCGGTGCCGCTCAGGTCGCCCAGCGCCTCGAGCTCCTTCATCCGCTGCAGGCGCTTGTACACCGTCTGGAAGTTGGTGAGCATGCCGCCCAGCCAGCGGTGGTTGACGTACGGCTGGCCGACCCGGGTCGCCTGCTCGGCGATCGCCTCCTGGGCCTGCTTCTTGGTGCCGACGAACAGGATGTGGCCACCCTCGGCGACGGTGTCGCGCACGAAGCTGTACGCCTTCTCGATGTAGTCGAGCGTCTGGCGCAGGTCGATGATGTAGATGCCATTGCGCTCGGTGAAGATGAAGCGCTTCATCTTCGGGTTCCAGCGCCGGGTCTGGTGGCCGAAGTGGACACCGCTCTCCAGCAGCTGACGCATGGTCACGACGGCCATGGTGAATTGCTCCCTATTTTCCCTGGTTGTCACGCTCACCGGCGGTGGGCGTCCTGGCGCCCGGTCGTCGGCCGTAGGTGGACCCGACCACGTCGAGACCAGGGAGGGCCGCCGCTGCCGGCTCGAACCGGCTCGTCAGGCGAGGCGGCTCGGCTCGGTCAGAGGGCGCGCGAGGTCGACCGCGCGAGGCGGTCGCCGGAGACAAGCATACGCCCCGCCGCGGGCGAGGGCCGCAGCGCAGTCGCCCGGCCCCGATCGTGCGCTCCGCTTCGGCTTGCGGCCGTGCGCTTCGCCCCCGCTTGCGGCCGTACGCTTCGCCCCCGCTTGCCGCCGTGCGCTTCGCCTCCGCTTGCCGCCGTACGCTTCGCCTCCACTTGCGGCCGTGCGCTTCGCCCCGCTTGCTGCCACGCCATGCGGCCAGTCGCTCGGCCGTAGCCACGCCTGCCGGTCGGCCGGCCAGCGGGCCAGCGCCAGCGGCCGGTCGTTGGGCAAGGCCGGAGCAGCCTCGCCGCCGACCGTCTCGCCGTGGACCCAGCGGTCCCTAGGCGACAGCCACGCCGGCCGCGAACAGCAGGAGCAGTCCGACGGGCAGGTAGATGAACGGCGGGCGGAACCATATGTCCCGGCCGGCCGGACCGCCGACCGTGAGCGCGCAGAGCCCGCCACCGGTAAGCGGGACCCCGACCGACAGCAGCACCGCGGGAACGATCCCCCGCGCCGAGGGGTCATCCACGAAAGTGACGTGCACGAGCAGGAACAGGGCCGGGATGAGCAGGACGACGGTGACGATTGCGATGATTATTGCGGAAAGCGGACGACGCATGTGGTACAAGGACTCGGACCGTGGGCGTGGCCGCTCGGCGACCGGCGGGACGACGCTGGTCGGCTCTGCCGCGGCGGGCGATCCGCCAGGAGCGCCTGCACCGCCGGGACCGCTGAGTCCGCCGGGATCACCCAAGACGCCCGGACCACTCGATCCACCCGGGCCACTCAATCCGCCGGGGGCGCTTATTCCGCCAGGGCTGCCCAATCCGCCGGGGCCGCCTACTCCGCCGTGGCCGGTCATTCCGCCGGGGCTGCCCAATCCGCCGGGGCCGCCGGAACCACCCAATACGCCGGTACCCCCGAATCCGCCGAGACTGCCCATCCCACCGACACCGGCTATCCCCCCGGCACCGCCCGGTCCGACGGGGCCGCCCGGTCCGGCCAGGCCACCCGGTCCGGCCAGGCCACCCGGTCCGGCCAGGCCGCCCGATCCGGCCAGGCCGCCCGATCCGCCGGGGCCGCCCGGTCCGGCCGGGATGCTCGAGGTCGGGCGCGTCGGCGGCGGCGGGGCGTCGGCGAGCGACGTCGCACCGGTCGGGCGGATCGTGGGGTACTCGGTTCCGCGGATCGACTCCCGCGGCGCGTCCGGGTCTTCCCGGTCGACCGCATGGCTGCCGGCGCCGCTCACCGGGCTGGGTGCGGAGTACGGGGCAGCGTACTCGTCAGCGGACCGCTGATCCGGCAGCCGGAATGCACCGCTCGGCCGTTCATGCACGCCCGAATCGTATGGATTCGTCGGCTCGCTCTCGTAGGGTTTCAGCCCCGAGTACCACAGAGGCTCTGGCTCGTCGGCATACCGTCGGCGTCCTTCCACGGCCTTGCACGCTATGGGACAACGCTCCGTAACGCCACTGCTAAGTCCATATCACATTGGAGCGTGACGCAGTGGTTATCCACAACCGCACTCTGTCCACAGCCCGGCACCCGCCGTCGACCGCGATGCGGCACCGTCACAGGCATGACGAGGGTGAGACAGGCGGTCGGCGCGTATGGCGAACGCGTCGCCTCCCGATACCTGGAGACCGCCGGCCTGGTGGTGCTGGCCCGCAACTGGCGCTGCTCCGCCGGTGAGGTCGATCTGATCCTCCGGGACGGGCCGGATGTGGTGTTCTGCGAGGTCAAGACCCGGCGGAGCGAGAGCTTCGGCACCCCGGCCGAGGCGGTCACCGCGACGAAGGTGCGGCGGCTGCGGCGGCTCGCGGCCGAGTGGCTGGCCGAGTCCGGCGTGCGCCCGAGGGAGGTCCGGTTCGACGTCGTCGCCGTGCTGCCCCAGCAGCGCGGTGCGTCGGTCGTCGAGCACATCCGGGGAGCGTTTTGAGCTACGCGCGGGTGTTGTGCGTGGGGCTGGTCGGCGTCGCCGGCCGGCTCGTCGAGGTGGAGGCAGACCTCGCTCCCGGCCTGCCGGTGGTCGTGCTGACCGGGCTGCCGGACACGGCTCTGCACGAGGCCCGCGACCGCGTACGCGCCGCAGTGGTGAACTCCGGCCAGACCTGGCCCAACCGCCGGATCACGGTGAACCTGCGCCCTGCCGCCCTGCCGAAGCGGGGCAGTTCGTTCGACTTGGCGATCGCGTGCTCGCTGCTCGCCGGGGCCGGGGAGGTGCCCGCCGAGCCGCTGGAGGGCGTCGTGGTGCTCGGCGAGCTCGGTCTGGACGGTGCGGTCCGGCCGATCCGCGGCGTCCTGCCGATGGTGGCCGCCGCGGCGCGGGCCGGCATCACGCGGGTCGTCGTGCCGATGGCGAACGCCCGGGAGGCGCTGCTGGTGCCTGGCGTCAGCGTGCGTGCGGTGGACACGCTACGGAACCTGGTGAACTTCCTCCGCGGGAACGGGCAACTGCCGGACCCGCCCGCTTCCCCGGCCGCGGCGGTGCCGTCCGGCCCGGATCTCGCGGACGTGGCCGGGCAGGACACCGCCCGCTGGGGCATCGAGGTGGCCGCGGCCGGCGGACACCACGTCGCGTTGCTCGGGCCGCCCGGCGCCGGGAAGACCATGCTCGCCAAGCGGCTGCCGTCGATCCTGCCGCCGCTGGACGACGAGGCGGCCCTGGAGGTCACCGCGTTGCAGTCGATCGCCGGCGTCCTTCCGGAGGGTGGTGGCCTCGCCCGGCGGCCTCCCTTCCAGGCTCCTCATCACAGTTCGACGGTCGCCTCCTTGATCGGTGGAGGCAGCGGGCTGGCCCGGCCGGGCGCATTGTCGCTGGCGCACCGGGGTGTGCTGTTCCTCGACGAGGCGCCGGAGATCGCCTCGGCGACGCTGCAGGCGCTGCGGCAGCCGCTGGAGAGCGGCCGGGTGGTGCTCGGCCGGACGCAGGGCACGACCGAGTATCCGGCCCGGGTGCAGCTGGTGCTCGCGGCCAACCCGTGCCCCTGCGCGAGCCCGGCGGGTGACCAGAACTGTCAGTGCTCACCGTTGCAACGCCGCCGGTATCTGGGCCGCCTGTCCGGACCACTGCTGGATCGGATCGACATCCAGCTCACCCTGCGCCCGCTCGGGGCGGCACAGCTGATGACGGCGTCCGGCGCGGGCGAGTCCTCCGCCGCCGTCGCCGAGCGCGTGGCCAAGGCCCGCGCGGCGGCCGCGGCGCGCTGGGCCGCGGACGGCTGGCGGGTCAACGCCGAGGTGCCCGGGCCGCAGCTGCGCCGGCCGCCGTGGCGGCTGCCGGCCGCCGACACCGCGCCGCTGCGAGACGCCCTCGACCGGGGACGGCTCTCCGCGCGGGGATTCGACCGGGTGTTGCGGTTGGCGTGGACGATCGCCGACCTCGACGGCCGGGACCGCCCGGACGGTCCGGACGTGCGGGAGGCGATCCAGTTGAGAATGGGAGAGGCGCATGAACACGGCGAACGGTGACCTCGGCATCGGTGCGGACGGCGACGCCCCCGGGACGTGTGCGCCGGACCACGACCTCGCCGCCCGTCCCGTCGAAGCCCGCGCGGAGAACCACGACCTCGCCGCCCCTCGGGATGGCGACGCCGGGGATCGGCTGGCCCGGGTCGCGTTGACGATGCTGGCCGAGCCGGGCAACCGGACGGTCTGGGGCATGGTCCGCGCTGCCGGCGCACCGGCCACGCTGGACCGTCTGCTGGCCGGCGATGTTCCGGACCAGGCGCTGCAAACCATGGTGACCGCCCGGCTCGGCGCGGGCGATCCACGCCGTCTGGCCGAGGAGGTCATGCGCCGCGGGGAACATCTCGGTGCGCGGATCGTCGTACCGGCCGACGACGAGTGGCCGACCGGCGTCGAGGACCTGGCGACGCTGGAGCTGGGCGTGGGCGGGCGCGTCAACCAGGACGTTCGGCCTCCGCTGTGCTTTTGGGTGCGCGGTGCGCCCGGGCTGCGGCAGGCGTTCGAGCGGTCCGTCGCGGTCGTCGGCGCCCGTGCCGCCACCGGGTATGGCGTGCACGTGACGACCGACCTGGCGTACGGGGTGGCGGAGCGGGGATGGACGGTGGTGTCCGGCGGCGCGTTCGGCATCGACGCGGCGGCGCACCGGGGAGCGCTCGCCGCCGGCGGGCTGACGGTCGATCCGATGTTGATCGTCGAGGCGGGGCGCACCGAGGAGGATGGCTACCAGGCGATGAGCGAGCTGCTCGGCGTGCCCAACCCGCCCACTGCCGTGCTGGCGTGCAGCGACGATCTGGCTTTCGGCGCGATGCACGCGCTCTACGACGCCGGGATGGAGGTTGGGCGCGATGTCTCGCTGATCGGTTTCGACGACGTGCCGCTTGCAGCCCACACCC
>Ga0081539_10005820_pt1 | contig 12247 bp, 11 predicted proteins | sample TabmetS4T2R2_FD_71023 | JGI IMG/M metagenome (GOLD analysis project Ga0081539, IMG submission 71023) | Tabebuia heterophylla rhizosphere microbial communities from the University of Puerto Rico - S4T2R2 | ecosystem: Host-associated > Plants > Roots > Rhizosphere ...
GGAAAGCCGGCTCCACCCAGGCCACGCAGGCCCGAGTCCTCCATCATCGCGATGACGTCGCTCGCGGTACGCGTGCCGCTGACACACTCCGCCGCCAGGGCGTATCCACCCGCCGCGCGGTAGCGCGCATAGTCGATATGGCGCGGAGTGACGACTGCGAAATGCGGATGCATCTTCGCCTCGTCGGCCCGCGGATGCGTGACATGACCGGCGTGCACCTCGTCGGCGACACGTTCAGCCGTCGCATGCGGAATCGGATTCTTCCCGACGACGGCGACGGGTGCGGTTTCGCAGCGACCGACGCAGGGCGCATGCAGGACGCGAATGCCATCGCCGAGCATCGCCGGAAGCGCATGCAACAGCTCACGTGATCCGGCAAGCTCGCAGGCGATCGAATCGCAGACGCGCACGGTGATCGTTGGTGGCGCGATGTCGCCCTCCTTCACCACGTCGAAGTGGTGATAGAACGTCGCCACCTCGTAGACCTCGGTCAGTGCCATCCTCAATTCGGACGCGAGCGCGGTGAGATGTGGAGCGGACAGGCAGCCGAATCGGTCCTGGATCAGGTGCAGGTATTCGATGAGGAGATCGCGCCGGCGCGGTGCGTCTCCCAGCAGTTCGACGACCTCCGCGTGCGCGGCCGGATCGACTCGTCGTCCCTTGGGTGTCGCGCGTACGCGCGATCCCTTGCCACCGCGTCCGGGGGCCGTTGGAGCTGACGTGGAGTCGTGTGGCGGAGTCATCGGGTCGGGCGTCACGCCGTAACTGCCATGCTATCATCACCATACGTCCGCCTGCCGCGCTCGGGCCACAGCATGTGCGTTGAATTTCTGGGTATCCCTCGCGAGCGTGCCGGCATCTCTCAGCTGCAGATCGAGGCTGGAACACTTCGTCAGGTCCTTGGCCGGCTGGCCTCCACGCTTCCATCGGTCCGCGAGCTGATCACGGAACACGGACTTCATCCGTCGCTCGCCGCAAACCTGAACGGCGACCGATTCGTCAGCGACCTCGACACGAAACTCTCTGAAGACGATCACCTATTGATTCTGTCGGCGGACGTGGGTGGGTGACGCGGTGAAATTCAAAATTCAAAATTCAAAATTCAAACACTGCGGCCTTTGCATTTTGCATTTTGAATTCTGCATTGACCACTGATGCCCTTCGGCTATCACGGGTGTTATCTCCGCATCGACGTCTCGACCGGCTGTGTCGATCGAGTGCCGCTCGACGAGGCCGTACTGCGTGACTACATCGGCGGCAGCGGACTGGGAGCGCGCATCCTGCTCGACGAAGGCGGAGGCACCGCCGATCCGCTCTCGCCTGAAGCGCCTCTCGTGTTCGTCTTCAGTCCGCTCGTTGGCAGTCCGCTCACCACATCCGCCAAGTTCGCCGTCGTCAGCCGCAGTCCGCTGACGGAACGATTCAACGACTCTCTGGCGAGCAGCGGCTTCGCGCTGGCAGGCAAACGCTGTGGATGCGACGCCATCGTCATCGTCGGTCGCGCCCCAGCGTCGTCGGTTCTCGTCGTCGATGACGGCAACGTGCGGACCGAGTCCGCGGCTGACGTTCGTGGTGATGCGTGTGCGCTGACGGAAGAGAAGTTGCGCGGCCGCTACGGAGCCGACTATCGCGTTGCGTCTATCGGACCAGCGGGGGAAAGGGGAGTCCGTTACGCGACGATCTCGCATGACGGTCGTCATGCCGGGCGCGGTGGGAGTGGCGCGGTCCTCGGCAGCAAGAACATCAAGGCGATCGCCGTCCGCGGAACGCAGCGCTGCGAGTGGGCGCGGCCACAGGTGGTCACGGAGCTCAGTCGCGACCTGTCGCGGCGATCGTTCGGGCCGGCGACGGCCAAGTATCGAGAGCTCGGAACCGCAACCAATCTCCTCACGTTCAATCGATTCGGCACGCTTCCGACGCGGAACTTTCAGAGCGGCACCTTTGGCGAAGCGGAAGCGATCGCACCGGAGCAGTTGTCCGTTGCCCATGCACGGACCCGTGCCAGTTGTGTCGCGTGCACGATCGGCTGCGAGCACATTTACTCAATCGGCGCGCCTGACAAGGCGCGGCCCAGGTTGAACGAGCAACCACTATCGCCCACGACCCACCACCCGCCATCCACCATCCAGGACGGTGTCCGCCTGGAATACGAGAGCCTGTTTGCGCTCGGTTCTCTCTGCGGCGTGGGTGACGGCGATGCGGTCCTGCGCGCTGCGCAACGCTGCGACGAGCTCGGCATCGACACCATCAGCACCGGTGGAACGATTGCGTTTGCGATGGAGTGCGTCGAACGCGGGTTCCTCGACGAACCCTGGCTGCGCTTCGGCGACGGAGAGGCCGTCCTCAAGGCGATCGATCTGATCGGACGTCGCGAGGGCATCGGACACCTGTTGGCCGAGGGAAGCCGGCGCGCCGCGGACGCGATCGGGCACCAGAGCATTGCGTTCGCCCCACAGGTGAAGGGCCTGGAAATTCCCGGCTACGAACCACGCGCCCTGCAGACGATGGCGCTCGGGTTTGCGGTGGGCGCTCGCGGCGCCGATCACAACCGCAGCGGCGCCTACGAGGTCGACTTCTCGGAGAAGGTCGATCGCCGGCACGCGACGCTCGATTCGGTCCGTCTCGCGATCGAGACCGAAGACAAAGCCGCGCTGATGGACTCGATGATCCTGTGCAAGTTCCTGCGTGGCGTGTTCATGGATTTCTACGATGAGGCCGCTGCCATGCTCCAGGCGATTACCGGATGGGATGTCACGGCAGAGGAACTCCACGCCACCGCCCGGCGGATCGTCGACACGAAGCGACAGGTCAATCTGCTCGCCGGGTGGACGCCTCAGGAAGATACATTGCCCGAGCGTTTTCTCAGTGCTCCGCTGCCAGGCGATCCGGGGGCGGTACTGACTCGCGAGCGGCTGGACGAACTCGTGGCGGAATATCACCGCCAGCGCGGATGGAGTGGGTGACGCTCGTCAAATCCCAAATCCCAAATCCCAAATCCCAAATCCCAACTCCCAACGCCCAACTCCCAAAGCCCAAATCCCAAAGGCCCAACTCCCAAAGCCCAACTCCCAAAGCCCAACCCGATATCACTTGCGACCGCGCGGGAGTTCGTTGCCAGCCTTGGTATAGGCCGGCGGCACATAGATGTTCACCGTCTTCAGCGGGGTGCGGCCCGTGTTGCGGATCTCATGCGTCTCACCGCGTTCGATCAGCACGATGGAGCCGGGCCGCAGTGTGACGCGTTTGTTGTCGATGATTGCGACGCCAGTCCCCGCCTCGACGAACAGCCACTGATCGGCACCGCGATGCCGGTTGTCGGGCCCGCCTTCGTTTTCGCCGGGCTTCAACGTCATCGTGGCGCACTGCGAGCGGCCGTTGCCCGTGGCGACCTTGAATCCACGCCCGAGACGCAGCGTCGCTCGCTTCATCGATCCTGATGCGCCCTACGGATCCTGATGCGGCCGACGACTAGACAGGTTGACCGCGGATGACGCGGATCAGCAGGAAGACCACCGCGATGACCAGGAGGATGTGCAGCCAGCCGCCGAGTGTGTACGTCGTCACCATGCCGAGCAACCACAGCAGCACGAGCAGGATGACCAGAAACATAATCATGGTCGTACTCCGCAGCTGTGTACGCGAACCTGGTGCCAGCGCGCTGGTGTTCCGGGTTCCAGGTTCCCGGTTCCGAGTTCCTTATGTTCCTGGTTCAAGTTCATGGAACAGAACCAGAACTCTGAACCACGGGAACCGGGAACCGGGAACCAGGAACTTGGAACAGGGGTTTAGTACCGCCTCTTCAGCTGCCGCATCAGATCGAACTTCGCCGTATCGGCGACCGCCATCACCGCCATCACCCCGGCCTGCACCGGATCGCTGACGACGAGATCGGCGGCATCGGGCACGCTGCCCGCCATGTTGAGCGAGATCACTTTCAGTCCGTTCTGACGGACCTCTTCGACCGCGGCCGTGATCTCGCCGCCCATCAACGACCCGGCGAGCACAAGCAATTGGACACGCGGCAATCGCATCACCGCGCGCACGGCGGCGGCCAGTTCCTGTTCGCCGACGAGCGGAATCGTGTCGATGGAAATGCGCTCGCCGCGGATGTTGTGCCGGTCGGCTTCCGCAATCGCGCCCATGGCGACGAACCCGACCTGCGCGCCACCGCCCATGACGATGATCCGCTTGCCGTAGATGCGCGCGAACGAGGGTCGTTCGCTGATCTCGGACACGCCGGGCACGGCCCGTAGATCCTGCAGCACCACATCGAACGTGCCTTCCGCCAGTATGAACTCGATGTAGGTCTGCGAGAGCGGGCCGATGTTATGGATGTCGATATAGGTGATGTTCGCGCCGTGGTTGGCGAGCGCTGTCGTCAGACCCGAAAGGATGCCAGGGCGATCGGTGACGGTCGCGAGTACCGCATGGGCGGCCATGCTGCGACTGTACCATGCTGGCGTTCCCGGTTCCGGGTTCCAGGTTCCGAGTTCCCGTGGTTCACTGTTCCACGTTCCTATTCCAGAGCGTTCAAGGTTCGAAGTTCGAACTTCAGAACTTCGAACCAGGAACCAGGAACCAGGAACCAGGAACCAGGAACCAGGAACCCGGAACCCGGAACCCGGAACCCCGGAACTCTGAACCAGGAACCCCGGAACTTGGAACACGGAACCTGGAACGTGGAACGTCACTGTCCAGTGCCCGATTCAACCCGTGTCCACGACAGCATCATCCCACCGCGGATCGGCACCGGCTGCATCGCGAACGACTTGCGACCGTGACGCCCGACGATCGTCCAGCCTGCGGCTTCGCCAACTGCGGCACCCATGATGACGTCGCTCAGGAAATGCCGATTGTCCACGAGGCGTGATGTCGCGACGTAGGTGGCGCCAGCCAGCGCAGGCCATGACAGGCGATAGCCGAGATGACGTTCGAGCACCGCCGCGGCGGCGAATGCGCTGGCCGCGTGACCCGACGGGAATGAACAGCACTCACCGGTCGGCCGATCGCGCTGGCCGATCTGTTTCATCCCCTGCACGATGCCACTCGCCACCAGCTGCGCGCGCACCAGATCGAATCCGAGATGGGACCACTTGTTGGTTCGCGGTTGGTCGGCCGCAGGCGGAATGACATAGCGGCCGATGCCATACAGCGCCACAGCCGCTCCGACCTCGAAGCCCGTGTTCCCGACAATCTTTCCGAGCTTGAAAACGTCGTTCGCCTTCGGGTTGCCGACGATGTGGCGCTCAACGTAGCCGTCACCGGCCTGGTGCGCGATCAGCGCCCCACCCACGCCAATACCGAGCAAGGTCCACGTCGACTCACGCTTGGGGAATGCGACGAAATCGCTGACCGTGTCCTTGAAGAGAGTCTTCCACCCGGTGCTTGCCGGCAGTGGATGAACCTCCTTGCCATTGGTGGACGCGGTCTCGCCCTGGCCGCCAGCATTCGCCGGCGCTTGCGATGCGTCGTTCGTCTGGGCGGTGGCGGGACTCCCCGCGAGCAACACCGCCAATGCGGCCGCCGTGAACCATCTGGTTCTCATGAGGGACCCTCAGCCGAGTGTCGGACCTGCTTGCCCGCCGTAGCCTTGGCGCAGGTGGGCATGCTCACCGAACGCGCCAGGCCAAAGCCCGCAACGGCAGAGGTCCGAGTAACGTGGACGTAAAGTGCATCGGGGGTGCCACCCGCGGCCTTGGGAACGGCACCGGCCCCGCCGTAGCTTCGGCGAAAACGGGCCGGCCCGTGGCTGGCAACTCGTGAATATAATCGCTCGTTTCGGCTCGATGCACCGGCGCCCTGCGAATCGGCGCAGGCCGCCCACGAGGAACGCTGATGACACTGAAAGTCGCTTTGGCCTCGAGCGTGGCGATTTTGTGCGCCACGATCACATCCGCGCAGGCTCCCATGTCATACGGACTGTCGATTAACGCAGAAAACGCGAAAAAAGTGGCGGCGCCGGCTGTCGCCGAAGCCCGCAAGAACCAGTGGCAGATGGCGGTCGCGATCGTCGATACCGCCGGCGAGCTCGTCTACTTCGAGCGCATGGACGACACGCAGGTGGGCAGTGTCGACGTGGCGATCGAGAAGGCGCGCTCAGCCGCCCGGTTCAAGCGCCCGACCAAGGCGTTCCAGGACGTCGTCGCTGCCGGCGGCGAAGGGATGCGGATCCTCGCGCTCCCGGGTGCCATTCCGGTCGAAGGCGGTGTGCCGCTGATGGTCGCGGGAAAGATCGTCGGCGCGATTGGCTGCTCGGGTGGCACGAGCCAGCAGGATGGCGTCTGCGCGGCGGCCGGGGCGAACGCGTTGAAATAGGCGTGAGGCCTGCGGGCTTCAGCCTTCGGTCTTCGGGCCTGGACAGGGGCCGTAGGCTGAAGGCCGAAGACCAAAACGTCACCCGGCTCGACGACGTAATACAGAGTCCAATGCGCTCGCGCGTGACTGGTGGGCGTGATGATCGAGGAAATCGATCACGCGGCGGCGACACGCGTGGTATTCCGGGTGCGCCAGGACCTCGGCGCGGACGCGCGGGCGTGCGAACGGAACCTGGAGCACCTCGCCAACGGTGGCTTCGGGTCCGTCGGTCATCAGGATCAGCCGATCGGCGAGGTACAGCGCTTCATCGACGTCATGGGTGACCATCACCACCGTCATCGCTGATTCGTTCAAATGCGTCCGCACACGACGACCTTCCCAGACGCGCAGCAGTGTGTCCTGCAGCTCGAATCGCGTCAGCGAGTCGAGCATCGAGAACGGTTCGTCGAGCAGCAGGAAGCGCGGTTCGAGTGAGAGCGCTCGCGCGAGCGAGACGCATTGCTGTGTGCCGAGCGAGAGTTGCGCAGGCAGCTGGTCGGCTGCCTCAGCCACGCCGACCATCGCCAGGTAGCCATCCGGCGATGCCATGCGAGCGCGAAGCGCGGGCGTCATGCCCGTCGCCTGTCGGTGTGCGAGCGCGACGTTTTGCCTCGCGTTGAGCCACGGGAGCAGGCACGGTGACTGGAACACCATCCCGCGTTCGGCGCCGGGCTCGTCGACTTCCTTGCCGTCGATGATCACGCCGCCGTAGGTCGCGTTCACGAGTCCCGCGATCATCGACAGCACCGTCGACTTGCCGCAGCCCGAGTGACCAAGGATCGCGACGAACTCCCCCGCGGCCACGACGGCGTTCACGTCCTTCACCGCGATGAACGGACCGGCCGGCGTGTCAAAGACCTTGGTGAGACCAGTCAGTTCCAGAGGCGCTTTCATGACTCCTCCGCCGCAAACGAACCGACCTGAAGCCCACGCCCTGCTTCCTGGCCCAGCCCTGAATCCTGAGTCCTGATCGCTGATCCCTTCTTCCGAAGACTCATGGCGTCAGTAAGCGTGGCGATGACGTGTGCCCGCACGCGTGTGGCCTCCTCGCGATGGGCGAGGTCGGCGATCGTCCGTGGACGCGGGAGGGAGACCGCGATCGGCGCGCCAAGCGTCGCGGGCGGTCCGGGCAGCATCGGCACGATCCGGTCGGAGAGCAGTATCGCCTCCTCCACGCTGTTTGTGATCATCAGGGTCGTCACGGTGCGGTCACCATCGCTGCAGAGGTGTGCCAGCTCCTGCTGCAGCGTCTCGCGGGTGAGGGCATCGAGCGCGCCAAAGGGTTCGTCGAGAAACAGGACCCGCGGCTTCGTCGCCAGTGCGCGGGCGATCGCCACGCGCTGTCGCATCCCGCCGGAGAGCTGGCTCGGACGTCGCTGGACCGCATTGCCCAGGCCGATGCGCTCGAGCGCGTCCGTTGCGGCCCGCCGCTGTTCGTCACGTGAGTGAGAGGGAAACGCGGCTTCAACCGCGAGCCGTACGTTCTCGAGCGCCGAGAACCACGGGAGCAACGAATAGTTCTGGAAGACAAAGGCGCCATCCCGCCGGATCTCGCGCAACGGCTCACCGCTGGCGCGCACGTCGCCGTCATCCGCCGCCAGCAGGCCTGCTGCGATGCTGAGCAGCGTCGTCTTCCCGCTGCCCATCGCGCCGACGATCGACACGAACTCACCGTCGTCGACCGTCAACGAGACATCGCGAAGAACCGGCTTGATGCCACCGGCGGTCTGATACGACTTGGCAACATTTCTCAGCTCGATGACCGACACGTCAGGCCGACCTCAAACGCGCTTCCGCCATCCCCATCAGCCTGTCGAGGGTGAAGCCGACGACGCCGATCGTCAGGATCGCGAGGAGGATGTGCGCGTAGACGAGGCTGTTGTACTCCTGCCACAGGAATCCGCCGACGCCGGGAGTCCCGGTCAGCATCTCGCTGGCGACGATCACGAGCCAGGCGATCCCGAGGCTGAGACGGTAGCCGGTGAACATGTAGGGCAGCGTGGCCGGAACGATGATCCGGACAAAGGTCGTCGTCCGCGACAGTCGCAGCACCTTGGCGACGTTCCAGTAATCCTGCGGGATGGCGCGCACACCCATCATCGTGTTGATGACCGTCGGCCACATCGAGCAGATCGCGATGGCGAAGAGGGCGGCGGGCTCGGACTTGCGGAACAGGATCAGGCCGAGCGGCAGCCAGGCAAGCGGAGAGATCGGCCGCAGCACCTGCATGATCGGATCGAACATGCGGGTCAGCGGTCGGGACACACCGAGGAGAAACCCGAGCGGTGTCGCGATGGCGATGCCGAGCAGGAACCCGCGCGCCACGCGCAGCAGGCTGTAGTACGCGAGCAGCGCGATTCCCTGATCCGTTTCGCCACGCTTGGTCAGCGGTTCGAGGATGTACAGCTTGCTTTCTTCCCAGGTCCTGACCGGTGACGGCAGATCCGGGACGGCGAGGCTGGCGAGATACCACGCCGCGAGGCCGAGCACGATCCCGCACGCCGGCAGCAGCGCGTGCACGAGTCGTTTGAGCATCCACATCTCCTTTGGGTGGCTCTGTCGCTGGGTTGCTGGGTAGCTGGGTCGGAACACTTGTCTTCAAGCCCGTTCGGGGCGCGTCGAGAAGACAAGAGTTTTACCTAGCTACCCATCCGCCCAGCTATCGAGCTACGTTGTCTGCGCGACGCTGTTGATCGGGAACGACCGCGCGTACTTCTCGGGGTCCTTGCCGTCGAATGTGCCGTCGAAGAGCGTGATCTTCTGCTCTTCGGCCACGTTGACTTTCACACCGAGCTCCTTCATCGCGTCGAGGTAGATGTCCGGACGCACCACGCGTTTGGCGACGCCTGCGTAATCCGGCGCCTCCTTCACCATGCCCCAGCGCCGGAACTGCGTGAGCCACCACGTGGCGTAAATGCGCTGCGGGTAGTTGCAGTTGCGGCTCGAGTAGATCATGTAATTCGGATCCTGCTCGGTGCGGCCGTCGCCGTAGTTGTATTTGCCGAGCAGACGCTCGAGGATGATCTCGGGTGGACAGTTGATGTAGGCCGGTCGTGCGATCACTTCTGCTGCCTTCGCGCGGTTGTCGAGATTGTCGAGATGCTCGCTCGACATGTGGAGCGCTTTCAGGATCGCCTTGACGGTCTTCGGATTCTTCGTCGCGAATTCCTCGGTGAAGGCGCAGACCTTCTCGGGATGGTCCTTCCACATTTTTTGCGTGGTGATGGCGGTGAAGCCGATGCCGTCGACGATGGCGCGGTTGTTCCACGGCTCGCCGACGCAGAAGCCGTCCATTTTGTCGATCTTCATGTTCGCCACCATCTGCGCCGGTGGGATCACGATCAGGTTGACGTCCTTGTCCGGATGAATGCCGCCGGATCCGAGCCAGTACCGGGTCCACATGGCGTGTGTTCCAGGCGGGAACGTCATGGCAAAGGTCAATGGATCGCCGGACGCCTTGGCCTTGTCGGCGACTGGTTTGAGCTGCTGCGGCGTGCGCACGCCCGCCTGCTTCAACTTGTTGTTGAGCGTGATCGCCTGGCCGTTGCGATTGAGCAGCCACGGGATGACCATCGGCTTGACCGGCGATCCGGCCAGGCCCATCGTCGACGCGAGCGGCATGCCGATCAGCATGTGCGTTGCCTGGTTCTCGCCGATCGAGAGCTTGTCGCGAATGACGGCCCAGGACGCTTCCTTCGAGATGATCGACTCGATGCCGAACTTCTTGAAGTAGCCGAGCTCGTGCGCCATCACGATCGGCGCGCAGTCGGTGAGCGCGATGATGCCGAAGCGAATCGTCTTCGTTTCCGGACCGTCATCGGCATACGCGCTGCCCACCCATCCCGATGGCAGGCCCGACATCAGCAGCCCCGCGGCGGAGGCGGTGGTTGTTTTCAGGAACGAGCGCCGTTTCATCGAGGCCTCCTATTTGTCCGCGAGGAAGACGTACGTCGCCATGACGTACGGATAGCTGTAGGACGCGCCCGGTGTGGCCTGCTTCAGAAACGCGCCAGTGAAGATGTGGGCGTAGCCCGCCTGCAACTGCAGCTGCGGCGTGATCGCGCGGTTGACGAGGACGTCGATCTCCTGGCCGACATGACTGTCGCGCGCGCCGCCGGCGACTCGTGTGACCAGCGCGCCGCTCGCCGCGTAGAGACCGTCTGTCTTATCGGCCAGCCACCACGAGTGGTAGTTCACCGTGATCGGCGTCGCCTTGACCGGTGAGAACTCGATCCCCTCGCGAATGTGATTGATGTTGCGCCAGCCGACCTGATCGGAGAGTCCGAGCTTGTCGTGTCCGGTCGGATACAGCTGATCGAAGGTCCCGCGCGTGCCGTCCCGCGAGTCGCTGTCGCCGCTCGCGTAGTTGTATTCGGACGTCACCTTGAACGCGAGCCTGCCCGGGAACGACTCCCGGATCTGGTAGTGCCCTGCCCATGCGTCGATGTCATCGGCGCCCAGCGACCCGACCTGCTTGGCCATCGTCACGGCGTAATCCAGGTGCGCCGGCAGTTTTCCCGAGGCGCGGCCGCCGAGCGTCGTCTCGCTCAGATGCGCGAGCGCTCCACTCTCGCTGCGCAGGTTCACGTCGCGCTTCCAGAACGCGAACGGCATCAACGAGACGCCCGGAATCACCTTGGTCGTCTGCAGGTACGCCCCGGCGAACCGGTTGCCCGCGCCGCTCTTGTCGAACTCGCCCGGCAGACTGCGGACCAGCGATGCACCAAACGCATCGACCTGAAACGCCTTGTTCGTGTACGTGACGTGGCCGCCGTCCCACGAGCGCGCGGTGTTGGTCCATGGCAGGTTGCCGACGAGCCGCTGGTCATCGACGATGAGCTCGATGCGGCCAGCCTGCGCGGTGACGGGTGACTTCGCATTGCCGACCTGTGCGAAACCAAGCCGCAGATCGAAAGGACCCCTGAACGGTGCCGTGGTGGGACCGATGCTCTTGTCCGCGACGCGCGAGTCCTGCACTTGCGCCTGGAACGAGAGCAGCTTCGACGCCGTGACGGTCGCGTTGACGCGGAAGCGACTCAGATAGTAGGAGTCGTCACGATCCGGGACGAACCCCGAACTCTCGAACCCTTCCACGCGTTCACGAAATTCGGCGCGCAGGCGCAGCCACGTCGGCAGCACCTCGTTGAAACGATTGGGCAGCGGGGCCTTCGACGAAGGGGCCGGTGGCTGCGGAATCGTGACCTGCGCGGACGCCGCGGCCGCTGGCGACGCGCTCGCTCTGTTATCCGCTGTGGCCTGGGCGCGGGCAGAAGTGGGAAGGGCGACGACGAGGGCGACGAGCGGGATCAGTAGTCGAACGCGACAGCTCACACGCATATCTCCTTGTAATCGGTAGTCAGGACCTGCTGCTTGGGCGTCGAGGCCGGTCCGTTACCGTGGAAGGGCGCGCCACGATCAGGCGTGCCCGAAGAGAGGCGTCTGGGCCGTCGCGTGGCCTGAGAGCAAGCGCTGTTCCGTTTGCGCATCCGTGCGCACCAATCGACCGACAACCGCGTGATTGGCGCAGAGTTGCGTCGATTGGCGTCACCGACGCGAAAGAACGCCACGCACAAACCTGTTGGACTCGCTCGTGACCCGGACAAATGCGTCGCGATGCTGCGTCGAGGTCGCAACCGTCGAGCCCTGCGGTCTCGCGTGAGCGAAAATGACGGCCATGCAACAGGTGGTGGCGGCCGAACACGTGACGACGTGCACGGGTGCGCAGCGTCGTTGCCGCGGCGGACGTTATGCGTCTACCACTTAGCGAGAGAACCAGGCACTCATTCAAAAACGTTCGCTGAAGATCGTCGTTCTACAAATCCGTAGCCTCACCCCCTCTTGCTGGTGCGCGATCGAATGTGTATCTTCGTTGTGGTGATGCGCGCCGTGCCGT
>Ga0081539_10005821_pt1 | contig 12245 bp, 11 predicted proteins | sample TabmetS4T2R2_FD_71023 | JGI IMG/M metagenome (GOLD analysis project Ga0081539, IMG submission 71023) | Tabebuia heterophylla rhizosphere microbial communities from the University of Puerto Rico - S4T2R2 | ecosystem: Host-associated > Plants > Roots > Rhizosphere ...
TTCCCTTTCCCACATCGATCGCATAGACTTTTGCTGCACCGCGTTGCAACAAACAATCTGTGAAGCCGCCTGTCGACGCGCCGACATCCGCACAAACCAAGCCGGATACATCAATACCGAAAGCCGTGAGCGCAACGTCTAGCTTTTCGCCACCGCGTGAGACAAAGCGCGGACCAGCGTCAACCGTTACGAGAGAATCGTCTGGGATGGTAGTGCCAGGCTTGAGCAGGACCTGACCCGCAACGCGCACCTGTCCTGCCATAATCATGGCTTGGGCTTTGGCGCGCGATTCTACCAATCCACGCTCGACGAGCAACACATCCAAACGGACTTTGGGCATGAATCAATTATAGTATGTCCCCGGTCACACACCTGCCTTGCGCCCACCTGCATTCCCTGGTGGCGCCGAGGCGCCATGAGCCAGGTGCAAGTATGTCCCTGACGGGAAGTGTCAGACAGTGGGTGGTGTCAGGGAATTGCACTTCTGTTAGCGTAAAAAGCCGCAATTTTGGCATAGCTTGGTAAAATTAGCGTATGTTAAAAGCCCTCATCAAAGCCATGCGTCCGCGTCAGTGGTCAAAAAACGGCTTTATCTTTTTTGGTCTGATCTTTGATAAACAACTATTTATTCTTGAACCGTTTTTGCGAACATTAGCGGGGTTCTTTTTATTTTGTTTGATGTCTAGCGCTGTGTATTTGTTCAACGATATCGCTGATGTTGAAGCCGACCGCGCTCACCCTGAGAAAAAAAGCCGTCCGATTGCCTCTGGGGCATTGCCTGTCAATGTTGCCATAACCGTTGCCATCGTTTTAACGGTGATTACCCTTTCGCTCGGTTATTTGCTTTCGCCAATGTTCGCATTGATTCTTACGGTGTATCTGGTCACGAACCTACTTTACTCGCGTTGGCTGAAGCATGTATCCATTCTCGATGTTCTGATCGTTTCCTCTGGATTTGTTTTACGCGTGGCCGCTGGTGTTGCGCTCATTACTGTCGAACGGTTTTCTCCGTGGCTGTATATGATCACAGTCTTGTTCTCTCTCTATATTGGTTTAGGAAAACGCCGCGCGGAGATGAATCTGCTTGCAGATGAAGCCACCGCCCATCGTAAGGTGTTCGACGGATACACGATCCCACTTCTCGATCAATATATCACCATTGTTTCAGGCATGACCATCGTTGCCTATTCGCTTTACACATTTTCCGCGCCCAATCTTCCAGAAAATCACGCCATGATGCTCACGATTCCATTCGTTGTTTATGGCATCTTTCGTTATCTGCAACTCATCCAAGTTGGTCATGCGGCTGGTTCGCCCGATGAAGTTGCACTCAAAGATCGTTCACTGCAAGTCACTGTGTTATTTTGGATGTTGACCGTCATCGCGATATTCTATTTGTCGTAAGACAGAATGCCATTCCGCCCTACAACGTATGACTACATCCTCGGCATCTGGCAAAATCATTTTGTTCGGTGAGCATGCCGTTGTCTACGGGCGACCCGCGTTGGCTGTTCCTGTGACGCAAGTCCATGCGGATGTAGATGTCTCGGATTCTGTACGCGCTGGGGTTTGGATCGACGCGCCAGACGTGAATCTTCACGCCGAACTGAATACGCTCCCCTCAGATCATCCGATTGCTTCCGTGATCAACAACCTTTTTTTTCTCTGGCGCGTTTCTCCATTTCCGAACCTCGAAATCAAAATTTCTTCAACGATCCCCGTCGCTTCAGGGCTGGGCTCCGGCGCCGCCGTGACCGTTGCTTTGACTCGAGCTTTAGCCTCTCATCTCGGTCACTCAATGGACGATGAAGAAGTCAACGCGTTCACTTATGAAATCGAAAAACTTCATCATGGTACACCCTCCGGGATCGACAACACTGTTGTCACATATGCTAAGCCAATTTATTTCATCAAGAGTCCCCCCTCTCCTGCTAGGAGAGGGGCTGGGGGTGAGGTTGAGACTTTCCAAGTAGGTAAACCCTTTACGATTGTGATTGCTGATACAGGTATCCCTGCGCCGACAAAAGAATCGGTTGCCGATGTGCGGAAGCTGTGGGAATCAGATAAGAGGCGTTGGGAGAATGTGTTTGATGAGATCCGGGATATATCTTTTGCCGCACGTCACGTGATTAAAGAGGGCTGGATCAAAATGCTTGGCGCACTCATGGATGAGAATCATTCACTGTTACAGAAAATGACGGTTTCATCGCCTGCATTAGATCGGCTGGTCGAAGTCGCGCGAAGTGCAGGAGCATTGGGAGCAAAACTCAGTGGCGGCGGACGCGGCGGCAACATGATCGCGCTCGTTGATCCGGAGACAGCAGAGGCTGTTTCGTTCGCTCTGAAAGAAGCAGGCGCGAAGAATATTATCATTACGCAAGTCTCATGACATGAAATGGCTCACGCCAATATTGCCCTATCTGGCAGTGGGTATTGGAGTATTCTGGCTCCATCATGCCATCTTGGCTTTGCTTGGTTTTCACCTTGCCATCATTCTTTCTCTTCTGCTTGCAAGATCATCTATTCCCATCAAAACCCTTTTCAAAAGCAATGACGTTCGCTGGGTCTTCCTCAGTATCATCCTGTGCGGGAGCAGTGGAATTTCTTTGTATGTCTTTTCGTCTTATTTTGAAGTAAGTGACTTGCCTGCTCGGATTGAGTCGTTTAAATTGACAAGTGCAACATGGCCCATGTTTATCACGTATTTTGTTCTAATCAATCCGTTGTTTGAAGAATACTTTTGGCGCGGTTACTTGGGAAGCCCGACAAGGGGTTTACATGTTTCGGATTTTCTTTACTCAGGTTTCCATGGATTAATTTTGATGAACAACATGCAAGCTGCGGCGGTTGTTTATAGTTTGATTGTGTTGGTCCTCGCGGGTTGGTTCTGGCGCCAAATTGCCCGCGCAGATGGGGGATTGCTTGCGCCTGTGCTTGGTCATATGGCAGCCGATTTTACGATCCTGATGGCTGTATATCAGATGTCAATGTAATCAACGACGATTCACCTCTAAAATATGATAAATAAACCTGACTGGGGAAATGCAAAATACTTCATCCTGCGTACTACTTAACAAGCGAAGATTCCTCATTGGAAAGGAGACAGATTTCTTAACACAAGAGCGATAGCGCAATGTACTACCCAACCAATTCTTCAATTTATTATTTCTTTCTATGGAGGTAAAGATGAACGTTAAAACGTACTGTCAGGTAGCAGGAGTACTTCTGCTCGTCTTAGGGGTTGCAGGTGTTCTAGGGATCGGCATCCCCGGCTTTCTCTCAGTCAATGAACCGGCTGAAATTGCCTTGCATTTCATCACCGGTGGTTTAGCAGCCTGGGCTGGTTTTACCGCCGGTGGCTATAGTAGCTTTGCCAAGACCTACGCTCAGGTATTCGGCGCGATTTATCTGCTACTCGGCGTCATCGGTTTTATTGCGCCGGACCTGCCGCTGGGCATTCACCTCGATCTGGCTTGTAATCTGGCTCACTTGGTGCTGGGTGCCTGGGGTGCATACGTGGGCTTTATGGTCAAACAGATGGCAATGGCGCGATAATTTAGCTCAATTGCTGTAAAGTCAACGAGGGAGTTAATGATACGCTCCCTCGTTGGGTGTCACACCCTAAATCCTAGTCGGTCTCTGACCAATCAACCTCTGATGATTCGCGCGCATACAGGCATCCATGATTACCTGCAAACCGGCTTCGCGTGCTTTCTGCGCAGCCTCTTCATTGACAATCCCCTCTTGCATCCATACCACCTTTGCACCAACCTTAATTGCACTCTCTACAACTGGAGGCACATCCTCAGGTTTTCGGAAGACTTGCACGACATCGATCTTCTCTGGAACAGATTCTAAATCTGGATAAGATTTTTCCCACATGATTTCGGTCGCGGTCGGGTTGACGGGGATAACGCGATACCCCTGACTTTTCAAATAGCGGACAATACCATAACTTTCTCTCGCCGGATTCGAAGATAACCCGACGCTGGCGATTGTCTTGGTAGATAGAAGAATATCCTTCATCATTATGTCGTTATTCATGTTTACTCTCTCCTTTAATTTGCTTTGGTAGAATGACTCTAAATTTCGTTTCACCGGGTTTCGATTCAACCAGCAGTTGTCCATGATGCCGATTCGCAATGATATCGTGGGAAATATGAAGTCCTAATCCGGTTCCATGTCCCGGCGCTTTCGTGGTAAAGAATGGTTCGAAGATGCGGGATTGAATGTCTTCGGGGATGCCTGGCCCATTGTCTGTGATCTCAACAATAACGCGCTGATCCTCCTCATACGTTTTGATTTTGATTTCGCCTTTTCCTTTCATTGCGTCAACCGCGTTGTCGATAATGTTCGTCCATACTTGATTGAGTTCGCTCGCGTAGGCTTCGATGCGCGGCAGGTTCGGTGAATACTCTCGTTTGATCGTTACACCTTTCTTTAGCTTGTGTTGCATGATAACGAGTGTATTTTCCAGCCCTTCATGAACATCCACTTCAAGTAATGGTGCCTGATCCAGATAGGTATAAGACTTCACCGCCCGGACAATTTGCGAGATGCGTTCTGTGGTCTGCAACACTTCTGATAACAATCCCATCATCAAACAACCCATGCCCAGCCATTGAATACAAAGCGAAAACAAAGATGGCGATAAACTACTCTTCAGCTCCTCCAGCGACTCGCTATCCCACCCGAAGTTGATCATTGCAGGCGCGAGCTCCCACGCCGACTCGATTCCGCTCGCCTCTAGCCAAGCCTGAAGCTGATCTACCAAATCGATTCTTTCTAACGTCTCGAGCTTGAGCGGCGATTCAAAGCGACGCGACGCTTCTTGCATGAAATCGTCGAACCAATCGGTTTGATTTTCCTGGGACGCGAGTCTTTCAATTTGATGGGTGAGACTGAGCCACTTAGACTGAGTCTCTTTCAATTGTGATGCACTTCGTTGTGCTGCGGCGGCCGGGTTGTTTAATTCATGGGCCAACCCCGCACTCATGGTGCCGAGCGCGGCCATCTTCTCCTGCTGGTGCAGGAGAGACTCATTTTGAGTCAAACGTGCCATCACCCAATGCAGGACTGCCATTGCCGCAGTCGTACTGGAAAGCAATAGTTTTTCAAACGCTTCCTGAGGGATCCGCAGCACCTCACCATCCGTCTTTGCAATGACTGAGGCAGAGCGCGGCGCGCGTGAGAGCAACGCCATCTCACCGACCATATCGCCCGGATTCCGTACATCGATTTTGATTAATGATTGCCCCGATTGTTTTTGAACCTCGAAATCGCCTACGATCAGGACGTACGCCGCATCACCGGGGTCTCCTTGCCTGATGAGGAAATCACCTGCGCGCAATGAGACAGGCTCAGCCATATCCATGAGTTGTTGTAACTCTTCATCGGATAAACCTTGAAAGAGAGGAGATTTGCGTAGGTCTTGGAGGTTCATCAGCAGAATTCCGTCATTGCGAGGAGGGTTGAGACACGACAGTGGCGAAATCCCGACGAAGCAATCTCATGTCACCATGAGTGAGATTGCTTCAGGCGGACTAACATCGCCTTCGCAATGACGAATTAAAGCGTCTTCAAATATTCCTTCATTAACGCGAAAGCGATCGCGCCTTCGCCCACGGCTGAAGCAACCCGATGGTTGGTGCCGAAGCGTACATCGCCAGCCGCGAAAATGCCGGGGACGCTGGTCTCCAACAAGAACGGATCTCGTTCCAGAGTCCAGCTTGGAGGGGGCTTTTTATCCACAATTAAATCTGGGCCAGTATAGATATAACCTTTATCACTGCACTTGACTAAATCCGCGACCAATTGACTTTGTGGCCGCACGCCAATGAACACAAACATCGCGGCGGCGTCGAAGGTTTGCACTTCCTGGGTCTTCGTATTTTTGACGATGATTTGTTCGAGCGTCGTCTTTCCTTTGACTTCGAGCAGATCTGTGTTCCGCAGGAGCTCAATCTTCGGATTCTGTTCTAGCGCATCGACCAGATACTTCGAAGCCGTTGGCTGTGGACCGCGGATCAATACTCGCACCTTGCGCGCAAATTGACTCAAATAGATCGCGCCCTGCGCTGCCGAATTGGCGCCGCCCACCACAAACACATCCTGATCTTTATAATTCATCGCTTCCGTGTATGCGGCACCATAGTAGATACCCGCGCCGGTCAGCGCTGCCGCACCTGGCATCTTCAGCATATGGAAGGAGGCGCCCGTGGCGATCAACAACGCATGGCAGGAAATTTCTGTTCCATCTGATAGATGAAGTATGCGGTACGAGTCTTTCAGCAAGACTTGTCTTGCCTCCTGCGCCGAAAGAATTTCCACACCGAATCGTTTTGCCTGTGAGACCGCGCGGCGAGTGAGATCATCTCCCGAGATCCCGGTGGGAAAACCAAGATAATTTTCGATCTTTGGGCTACTCCCAGCCTGTCCACCCGGCGCTGCTCTTTCGATCACCAAACAATGGTACCCTTCCGATCCCGCGTAGACCGCGGCGGCCAAGCCCGCTGGACCACTCCCGACAATGACGATGTCATAAAAGGGAAGTGCTGCACGAGTTTGTAAGCCAACTTTTTCTGCTAATGCTTTTAGATCGGGTTGAAGTAATGTTTGCCCATCCGGGAAAAATACCAGCGGAAGTTTTGCATCCTCCGAGGAAACCCCCTCGACCAGTTGACGCGCATTCGAATCTTTTTCGATATCTAGCCATTGGTAAGGGATTTGATGCCGGGTAAGGAAATCTTTTACCTGATGACTTGACAGTGACCACAAAGTTCCCACAACGCGAATCCCTTCATATGGCAAGCGGACGCGGACTTTCCAATCTTCCAAGAGCTCATCCAAGATTGGGTAAAGTCGCTCCTCTGGCGGATGCCACGGTTTCATCAGGTAATAATCAAGACCAACTTCATTGATTGAATCAATCGCGGCTTGCGTGTCTGCATACGCTGTGAGTAACACACGTTTCGCTTGGGGATAGGCTTGGATCGCCTCTTCGAGAAATTCCACGCCGCTCATCTCCGGCATACGCTGATCGATCAAAAACAAAGCGACCGTTTCGTTGCGTTGCTGCATTTTCGTAAGGTAATCTAATGCGGCTCTGCCTGAATCAATCGGGAGGATACGATAATCTTGTCCATAATGAGCGCGCAGGTCACGCGCCACAGAATTCAAAACGGAGGTGTCATCGTCAATGGTAAAAATGACTGGTTTTGGCATTTATTGTTCTTTGACTTCCACAATAGGGGTATTGGGAGGATTAGCAACCATCTGCTCTTCTTTCACGAGTGCCTCTTTTTGCTCAGGCGATTCTGCTTTTCTGCCGAACCAGAATGAAGCGACTGGATTAAATCGAATGAATATTTCGTAAATCAGGATGGGTCCAAGCACACCCATCATGAAGCCGATCAAGATCGATAGTGGGAAATTATTTGTCACGGCCAGCACTTTCGCTCCCCAAAATGCTTGAATTGGGACGTGGAAAAGAAGGATAATCAAAGAGATATTCCCCAAATATTTAAACAGCATGGCGAGTCGTTGCGTATGTAACTCGATTTGGCGAGATAGGGCAAGGGCAAACAGAATGCCCAAACTCGCTTCGGTAGTGTTCACGAGCAACGATTCATAAACACGAACAGCGATATCAATTCGATAAGGGAAGAAATAATTCAAGAGGATCAATCCAATGCCTGTGCCTAATAAAAGGAAGATATTGTCAAACGCTTTCTTAGGAGCAACTTGTCCAATTTCATTGCCCATCATAAAGAAGAATCCAGTTAACAACACCACATCAAGACTGAACGGCAAGCCGTAAAGCTGATACTCTTTTCCGAAAACTGAAATCGAAAACGGATAAAAGGCACGGAGAAGCAGAGGTGAAATTGCCAGTGTCGTAAAGAGAATTCCCCATCTGACCCAGCGATTGGGCAGTCTGCTCACAATGGTAATAAAAATAAACGCGTACAAACTGACCACAAATAAGTGCGGCAAAAACCATAATTGTACCCAGTCAATATAATACCCGCTTCCGTAAAGGGATTTGATAATCCGCCCCATGGCCGTTTGAAAGCCCATTTTCTCAAATGAAATTGAAGCGAAGTAGATCAGAAAGATCGTAAATAAATAAGGCTTCAGAACTGAATGAAATCGCTTTTTAAAATAATCAAAGAAAGGGATGAACGTATTGATGAAATACCCAGAAAGGAAAAAGAACAAAGGGATATGGAATGAATAAATAACCTGATGAATAAAGGGTGAAATCGCTCCAAAGTCGTTATGCCCTAAAACGACTAGCAAAATACCGATGCCTCTTGCAATATCGAGATACTCGATCCGTTGTGACATCACGCGTTTTCCTGCTCCCTGATTTTACGATATAAAAGCAGCTTCCAGTGTCATTGCGGGGACTCTTCGCGACTCCTCACCACGATTGCGATACTGCGTTCCCTGGCATCGCCAGAGCAGGTGTGTTGCAGAGCATCCTGTAGGGAAGCAAGCTCTGTTTGTACAGGACGTTTGCAAGTAACAAGAGACCCTTGCACCTGACGGGAAGGCGTCAGGGAGTGCCGTGGAGAGTAGGTGTGACGGAATCAGATTAAAACCAATCTCGCTTATAGAAGATGAATGTGGCGAGGGCCGTAAGTGCTAACGAAATCCCGAATACCGTTAGAAAAGCCAATGGATGTTCTTCGCCAGGCAGTTTTACATTCATACCATAAAAAGCCGCAACTACTGCGGGCACATTGATAATAATCGTAATGGCGGCGAGCGCTTTCATCACGCCGTTCAAATTGTTGGAAATGATCGAAGCGAAGGCATCCATCATGCTAGAAAGGATCTCGGTATTGATGTTAGTCATTTGGATCGCTTGTTGATTTTCGGTGAGTACATCTTCCAGCAAATCTTGATCCTCTTCATAATAGTTGAAAATCTGGGTGCGCTGAACACGCTCCATCATGACTTCGTTGGAGCGGAGAGCAGTTGCAAAATACGTCAGACTCTTTTGATATTTAAGCAGTTCTAATACTTCACGGTTACGTGTAGACTGTTGTAATTTATCTTCGATCGTTTCAGTCATACGGTTGATCTCACGCAGATGCGTGAGATAACGTGTAGCTGTTTCCAGGAAAATATAGAGAGCGAAGCGGTATCGTTTGCCCGTTTTGAGCAAACGATACTTTCCATTTGCCAGCACTTTGAACATCTCCTTCTCATAGCGGCAAATGGTGACGATCATATTGCCTTTGATCATGATGCCCAGCGGAATCGTGGTATAGGGAATGTCGCTTTCGGGCTGGCGATGTGGAATGCGGATGAGGATGAAGGTGTAATCCTCATCCCGTTCAATGCGCGGCATTTCGTCAAGGTCTAATGAATAATTGATGTAATCGGCCTCTATCCCCCAGTCCACAAGCTGTTGAATTTCTTCGGGAGTCGGCTCAACGACCTTTACCCACACGCCATTGGACATGGATTCGAGTTGGTCGAGCCCGTGCTCCGTTGTTTTATAAATGGTGAGCATGACTGCCTCCTCACGTGAAATCATCACGTAGGAGGCTTGCTCACCTCCTTCGTGATGTCATGGATATAATCTTGCAACGCGTATCGCGCCAAGCCGAAGGTCTCGCAGCTCCCACAACAGGCGGGGCTGCGCCGCGGGGCGACTGGTACTTGGCGGCTGACTCTCTTTAGAATCTAAATCGCTTTCATCCGTACGAAACATGATAGTTCCTTGCCGTGATTTACGGCCTGTGTATTTTACGCCTATTGAATGAATTGCACAACGATTCTGTGGATTGCATTTGCGTGTCCGTTGTCATTGCGTAACATGCTCCAGGAGTGTCTACCCCTTCGCGGCATCTCAACGTGTGTTGACATCCGCTCACAATCGCCACCGTCCCGCAAGGCTGTAAAGCAGCGAACACCAGCATAAGCAACAAGCTTGACGCTTATGTCAAGTTGTAGTTCAATGACCTTCCATTATGATTCCAGGACTGGACGGACTCCGTGCAATTGCATTTTTGTTGGTCTTCGCTGTGCACACAGATTATTTGCAAGTTGGTTGGATTGGCGTCCAGTTCTTTTTTGTTTTATCAGGCTTTTTGATCACCGGCATTTTGCTGGATATGAAAAGATCGTTGCCACCGAGAGAATATTTTTCCAAGTTTTACGGTAGGCGCTTTCTACGAATTTTTCCTCTTTACTATTTCTATCTCCTGTTGATGAGCGGGCTAGCACTGGGATTGATCGCTCTCGCATACCGAGCCAACTACATGAAACTGTTTTTAGAGCAGGCGCGTTATGCGGTTTTTTACGTTTACGACTTCTTTTTTGCGACGATTTTCTTCAAGCACTCGAACTTTCTTGATCACTTCTGGTCGCTGTCAGTGGAAGAACAGTTCTATATTTTCTGGCCGCTGTTGATTCTGCTTGTTCCTGAAAAGTCATTGAAGAAATTATTTCTCAGTTTTATCGTGTTAGGGCCAGTCTTCCGTATTGCCCTTTTTTTTCTTTATCGTTCGGGAGTCTTTCGCTTTTTGGCGGATCCGGTTTCTGTATTCATTTACCCGCTGCCGTTCAGTCATATTGATGCGTTTGCCTTTGGCGCGTATCTCAGTCGCTATCCCATCCCCAAAGCAAAGGGACAATTCTTTCTGCTGTTGGGAATTCTCCCGATTGTTGGCTATATTTCCCAATATCTTGCAACTGAGAGCATTGGCTCACTCTCAGCATTTGGCTTCCCTCTGCTTTTAAGCAGAGCTTATCAATTTATTTGGGGATATTCGCTATTGAATTATTTTTTTGCTGTGACGCTTTACTTGGTAGCAAGGGAAGGGATGTTTGTCCGTTTTCTCGATTGGAAGCCGATGCAATATCTCGGAAAGATATCGTACGGTTTATATGTGTATCATTTTCCAATTGTCTGGTTCTCAGGGCGCGTCCGCGATTTTGGAATGCCTGAGCCAACAGCAAAATTATTAACCGCGCTGATCGCTTTTCCTGTCACACTGCTTCTCGCCGCGGCAAGTTATCACTGGATGGAAAAGCCAATCTTGAATCTCAAAGATCGCTTCTTTTCGCTCAAACAGTCTGAGGAGCAAAACGCTGCCGTCATGATGGCAACCGAATGAAATTATCCATTGCAGCCAACAAACTGAAAACTTCTTTTTCGGGGAAAAGAGCAGTAGTCGCGATCCTCCTCTTTTTGGGTGCACTATTCCGCCTGCGCCAATATCTGACGGGTCGCTCTCTCTGGGCGGATGAAGCGATGCTGGCGTTGAACATCGTGAACCGCGGATTTGCAGGAATGTTCCAACCACTTGACTACGACCAAGGTGCGCCCATCGGCTTTTTGCTGGTTGAGAAAATTTTCAACCTTATTTTGGGAAAGAATGAATTTGCTCTACGTCTCTTTCCCTTGCTGGTTGGATTAATTTCGCTTTGGCTTTTTTATCTTTTGTTGAAGCACATCACAGACAAAGCAGGTTTATTTACTGCCCTTGCATTATTCGCATTCAACCCGCGGCTGATTTATTACTCTTCTGAAGTTAAGCAGTATATCATCGATGTGGCAATGACAATTTCCCTGTTGCTAATTGCCGCTCCCGTATTCAATAACTCCCCTGGGAAAAGAGATTTTTTCTGGCTGACGGCTGGAGGCTTGATCGCCTTGTGGTTTTCTCACCCGGCCCTTTTTGTGTTGGCCGGCATTGGTCTTGCCTTAGTCATCATTTATCTGAAAAGGCAAGATTATTCGAGCCTGCGATTTACAATAGGGATGGGGATGGTTTGGGCTCTAGACCTTGGCTTTCTTTATTTGTTGATCCTAAAAGATTTGAGTCAAAACGCATACATGCGCGAATATTGGCAAGGTGCTTTCCTACCTATACCTCCCTGGAGTAACCTGGGCTGGTTCGTTACCGCTATTGATCAGAATATCAGTGTTCAGCTCGGAATTCCTTACGCGACTTTTTTTGTTTTTGCCCTGATGCTCATCGGTTGGTTTGCTTTGCTCCTGAACAATTGGGACTATGCAATTGCCATTGCCTGTATTTTCTTTATCACCTTGCTTGCTTCTGCTTTGCAGTTGTATCCTGTCTTTGAACGCATGATCCTGTTCCTTATTCCGCTTGGATTAATTTTGCTTGGCAAGGCAGTCGAAGCTGTTTATCAACGATTGCAGAAGTATCAATTTCTGGGCGTTTTACCTGCTATAGTCCTGGCTGGCTTTCTCGTTTACG
>Ga0081539_10005822_pt1 | contig 12245 bp, 11 predicted proteins | sample TabmetS4T2R2_FD_71023 | JGI IMG/M metagenome (GOLD analysis project Ga0081539, IMG submission 71023) | Tabebuia heterophylla rhizosphere microbial communities from the University of Puerto Rico - S4T2R2 | ecosystem: Host-associated > Plants > Roots > Rhizosphere ...
ATCGAAGTCCGCGCCGTCGGCGTGCCGGTAGTCGAGGCCACGCCCCGCGAGCAGCTGCGCGAGCACCTCGACGTAGTGCCCGTCGAGCTGGCGGCCGGCCACCCGGCGCAGCTCGGTCAGCGCCTCGAAGGACGTCATCCTCGTCCGGTAGGTGTCCTCGGCGGTGAGCGTGTCGTAGGCCTCCGCCACGGCCACGATCCGGGCGATGACCGGGATGGCGTCGCCCGCGAGCCCGTCCGGATACCCGCGGCCGTCCATGCGCTCGTGGTGCGCGCGCACGATCTGCGCGACGGGGCCGTAGACGCCGAGGTCCTTCAGGAGGTCGGCGCCCAGCTCGGGGTGACGGCGGATCGCCTCCCAGTCCGCCTCGCGCAGCGCGCCGTCGCGCTCGAGCACGCGGTCGGCGAGGGCGAACGTGCCGATGTCGTGCAGCAGCCCCGCGGTGTGCGCGAGCTCCTGCTCCCGGCGGCTCATTCCGGCCTCGGTTGCGATGTCGCGCGCGAAGGCAGCGACCGCGGCGGCGTGCCGTGCCGCGCGCCCGTCGCGCCTGTCGAGCGTCCGGATGAGGCCGGCGAGCACGCCCCACGACAGCGACGCGTACTGCGCGGTGCGCTCGCGCGCCGTCACGACGAGGCGCGCCATGTAGGTGAACGCGACGATCAGCAGCAGGACGAGCGCGCTGGCCGCGAGGCCGAAGCGGTCGTAGACCTCGGTGACTGAGAGCCCGAGGAGCACCGTGAGGCCGAGCGCCGGGAAGAGCTGCAGCGGCGGCGTGAGCGACCGCCGCAAGGGCAGGCCGTCCATGAGGGCGAGCAGGCTCGCCGTGAGCGCGAAGTTCAGCGCCAGGTAGAACGCCGCGGCGGTCGCCAGCAGCGCCAGGAAGACGATCTGCGAGCCGTCGCGCTCGGCCACCGCGTCGAACAGGGCGGCGGCGGCCGCGGCGGGGAACCCGATCGCGGCGAGGTTGCCGAGGAAGGCTCGAAGCCGGTAGCGCTCCCGCACCCACGTCACGGTCTCGGCGAAGACGGCGATGCCGAGCGCGGCGGCGGGGCCGAGGTACGCGACCGCGAGCATCACGCTGACGAACGAGGCGGAGATGTTGAGCCGCCCCTGCCACTGCGCCGCCGTGAGCGCGCCGAGGGAGCCGCACAAGGCCAGGACGACGGTCAGCCCGTCGCCCAGTCGCTCGTGCGGAGACAGCACCGCCCAGGCGAACGCGGACGCCGTGAGGACGCCCGCAACCGCCATCGCAGCACCTGGATGTCCCGACCGGGCCTCGGCGGCCATGCGGGGACGTTATCGCCCGCGCACGGCTCCGGCTCGAGTTCCCGATCGCGAGGGTCGTCTTACCTCATCGAGAAGCTGCCACCGGTGGCGGCGAGGGCGCCCACGAGGGCGAACAGAAGGGCATACGTGCGGGCCTTGAGCTGCGTCGGCATGAGAGCCTCCGTCGATCGGGAAAACGTCCAGCGACCGTAGACACAGTTCGACCAAAACGCACGGGTTCTGCGCACAATGATGTGCAAAACCGCGCGAACCGACGCACTTGTTAACCCCAGCGGTCACGCTCAGGCCACGACATGAGGACTCTGAAAACCAGCGAAGCGGCCGCGCTCCTCAACGTGAGCCCGAACACGTTGCGCGCATGGGAGCGCCGCTTCGGCTACCCCCGGCCTCAGCGATCGTCCGGCCAGCACCGCCTCTACATCCACGGCGAGGTCGCAGCCCTCCGGGACGCGCTCCAGGAGGGCCTTTCCATCTCCTCCGCCGTCAGTCGCGCACGCGAGGCGCTCACGGCCGACACCGACTCGCTGGTGGGCGCGCTCAGCTCCTTCGAGCTCGAGCGGGCGGACCTCGCGATGGAGGCCGCGCTCGCGCTGCGGTCGCTGGAACGGTCCGTGGAGGAGGTGCTCCTGCCGACGTTCGACGAGCTCGCGAGCCGCTCGGGCGTGGACAGCGCGCCATGGGCGTTCGCGGCCCGGTGGGCAGACGGCTGGCTGCGCCGCGCCCAGCGCCTCTCGCCGGCGCCGACGCGCAACGTCAGCGTGCTCGTCGGGGACGCGACGCGAGACGAGCTCGATCCCGACGCGCTCGCGGTGCGCGCGCTGGAGCTCTTCCTCGTGCGCGCGGGCGCGCGCGTGCTGAGCCTGCCGGTCACGGGCGTGGCGGGCCTGGCCGACGTCCTCGAGGCGCATCCGCCGACGTTCGTGGTCATCGCCGGGGGGCACGTGCCCGACGACCACGTGGCACGGTGGGCGTATCAGGCGCGCAGCGCCGCGGGTCCTCTCCCCGTCATGCTCTTTCGACGCCCCGCACCGTCCGGCAGCGTTCGTGCGACTGCCCGGGCGCTGCCCGAGGGCCCGTTCGAGGCCCATCGACTGGCGCTCGGCATCCTCGACGAGGTGCCGGCGCAGAAGGACACGCGCTTCCAGCCCGGGGCGCGGAGGGTCACTGCGACACGGAGGGTGGGGACATGACGCGCGCGCTGCACCCCGTCCGCGTCGACGCTCGCGGACGACCCGTCGAGGCGTTCTGCGGCCACTGCGGTCGCCCGCCGGAGGCGACCGAGAGCCAGCCGGCCACCAGGGTCTGCCGCCGTTGCGGACTCGGACTGGTGCTCCAGGCGCCAAAGGGCGTCGCGCCTCAGGCCGGTGAGCCGTTCCTCGTCGTGGACTCGCGCCTCACCGTCTGCGCGGTGTCGCGCAAGGCCGAGGACCTGCTCGGGGTCCCCGAGACCCGGGCCGTCAACCGCCACATCGCGGAGTTCCTCACGCCAGCGGCAGCGGAGGCGTCGCGTCCGGAGGACCTCCTGGCGCAGCTCGTCGCCGCGGCGACGAGCGACGAGGACGCGGACACGGTCGTGGTGCGTCCGGTGGGCGAGTTCGGCGTGCGCTACCGCGCTCGGATCGGCCCGTGCGGGCCTCCGCGTGCGGCGCTCATCGTCCTCGGCGAGTAGGGGGCTGCGGAACGCTGCATTCCGCGTTGCGCCCCTTGAGGAGTGGGGCCGCGGCGTCGATAAGTGCCGCATGCGGAGGAGGTGCCGGTGACCACGGTGCGGACCAACGCCGCGGCGGTGATGCTCGGCGTGAGCCCGAACACGCTGCGGTCGTGGGAGCGGCGCTTCGGCTTTCCGACCCCTCGCCGCACCGCCGGCGGGCACCGCCAGTTCGACGTCCGTGAGCTGGAGGCGCTGCGCCAGGCCTTCGAGCAGACGCACAACGTGTCCTCCGCCGTGCGCCTCGCGCGGGAGCGCGGAGCGGGTCCGGCATCGTCGCGTCGGCTGCGCTCGGCGCTCGTCCGATTCGACGAGGAGGAGGCCGATCGCGTGATGGAGGAGAGCCTCACCGTGCGCTCGGTCGAGCGGACGGTCGAGGAGGTCCTCCTGCCCGGCGTCGCGCTCATCGCGTCGCCCGAGGGCGAGGCGCCCACGCCCGAGCACGGCTTCGCATGGCGCTGGGCGAGCGCCTGGCTGGCGACCGGTCGCCGAGTGGCCCCGCCCGTCGCGCGCGAGGACGGCGTCCTCATCTGCGACACGAGCCGCGCGCCGGACGTCGAGGGGCTCCACGCCCAGGCGCTCGAGCTCCTGCTTCGCCGCGTCGGGGTCCGGACGCTGTACCTCGGCGGCGACTTCGACCCCGGCCGGCTCACCGGCGCGCTCGGGACGATCGCGCCGCGCGTGGTCGTCATCGCCGGCCGCGGGGCGTCTCTGGACGCGCTCGGCCGCCTCGTCTACGCCGCGCGCCGCGTCGGCACCGGCGTCGGGGTCTTCGACTTCCGCGGCGCCCTGCCCGAGGGCGGCTCGGCGACGGTTCCGCGGCTCGGCCGGAGCACGCTGACCGCGCGGGACGAGATCACTGCGCACCTGGACGGCCGCGCCGCCAATCGCGCGGCGCTGGCGCGTTCGGCGCGGAAGTAGCGCCGCGCGAGATGCGGTGCAGGGAGCGCGTCGCCCAGCGACGCGGTCCGACCGAAGACGAAGTCTTCGGCGCGTCCGATGACGGACGTACCCTCCCGAATGGACATGTCGCTCGTGCCCGGCGATCCGCTGGCCCATCGCGCGCTGGACTCGCTGCTGCGCGCGGAGGCGTCCGTGCGCCGTCGCCTCACTGCGGATCTCGAGCGCGAGGGCGTTTCGGCAAGCGGCTTCAGCGTGCTGGTCGTGCTCACGACTGCCGGCGGCGAGCTCGAGCTGCGCACGCTGCGGGCGCGGCTGCGGACCTCGAAGGCCAACGCGACCGAGGTCGTCACCACGCTGGAGTCGCGCGGGCTCGTCACGCGTGCGCGCATGCCGTCCGATCGCCGCGCCGCGACGGTGGCGGTCACGGAGCGAGGGCGCGCGCTCGTCGAGCGGCTGTTCCCGGAGCACACGCGGCGGGTCGCCGACGCGTTCGCCGTGCTCGACGAGAGTGAGAAGCGCTCGCTCGCGTCGATCTGCCGCAAGCTCGCAGCGGTCTGACCGCAGGCCTGCGCCGGACGACTACCGTCCGGCGTGCCCATGTCTCGACTCCTCGCACTCATCGCCTTCGCCTGCGCCGCGGCCCTGTCGGCGTGCGGCGGAGGCTCCGACACCGGGAAGCCCGGCTCCGCCCCGACGGCCGACGACACGCCCGCGCAGACCACGCCTGCCGCGACGCAGACCACCGAGCGCGAGGCGCCCGTCCGCGCGGACGGGGACGCGAAGGTGGAGGTCCTCGCCAGCGGCCTTGAGGTCCCGTGGGACATCGCGTTCCTGCCCGACGGCGACGCTCTGGTGACGGAGCGTCCGGGCCGGATCCGACTGATGGACGCGGACGGCGAGCTGCAGTCAGCGCCGGTCGCCGAGGTGGACGTGTTCGCCGAGGGCGAGGCGGGCCTGATGGGCATCGCGCTGGATCCCGAGTTCGAGGACGGCGAGCCGTACGTCTATCTGCGCGCCACCACCGACGATGGCAACGAGGTCCAGCGCTGGCGCTGGGACGACGGTCGCCTGGAGCGCGATGCCGTCGTGCTGGACGGCATCGCCCGCGCCGCCAACCACGACGCGGGCGCGCTGCGGTTCGGGCCCGACGGCAACCTCTACGTGCCGACGGGCGACGCGGGCGAGCGCGAGCGCGCGCAGGATCCGTCCGCGCGGGAGGGCAAGCTCTTGCGCCTCAGCGAGCAGCAGTACCGCGGCGACGGTCCCGCCGAGGATCCGACGGTGTTCAGCATCGGCCACCGCAACTCGCAGGGCCTGGCGTGGCAGCCCGGCACCGGGCGCCTGTTCGCGACCGAGCACGGGCCCAGCGGTTGGGACGGCCCGGGCGGCGACGACGAGATCAACCTGCTGCGCCGTGGATCCAACTACGGCTGGCCGCGCGTGCAGGGCCAGGACTCCCAGCCGGGCCTCACGGGTCCGGTGTGGCTCTGGGAGGACGCGGTCGCGCCCTCGGGGGCGACGTTCGTCTCGCGCGACGGCTCAGCGTGGACCGGCGACCTCGTCGTCGGGACGCTGCGCGGTAGCGCGTTGCGCGTGCTCGACGTGGACGGCGCACGGATCACGGGCGAGGAGAAGCTGGTCGAGGACCGCGGTCGCCTGCGCGCCGTGGTCGAGGCGCCGGACGGGACGCTCTGGGTGACGACGTCCAACCGCGACGACTACGGCCAGGCGAAGGCCGGCGACGACAGGGTGCTCCGCGTCATCCCACCTTCCTAAACTCCTGCGGGTGCGCCCCGTCGATCCCCAGCAGGACTTCCCGGCCCTCGAGGAGGAGGTCCTCGCTCGGTGGCGCGAGCGCGACGTGTTCCACGAGTCCCAGCGCCGTCGCGCGGGAGCCGAGCGCTACGTGTTCTACGAGGGCCCGCCGACGGCGAACGGCCGGCCCGGCGCCCACCACGTCCTCAGCCGCGTCTTCAAGGACATCTTCCCCCGCTTCCACACCATGCGCGGCAAGCTCGTCGAGCGCCGTGGCGGCTGGGACTGCCACGGGCTCCCCGTGGAGATCGCTGTCGAGCAGCAACTGGGGATCGGCTCCAAGCACGAGATCGAGGAGTTCGGCATCGCCGAGTTCAACGAGCGCTGCCGCGCCTCGGTCTTCGAGTTCCTCGAGGACTGGGCGGCGCTGACCGAGCGGATCGGCTTCTGGGTCGATCTCGACCAGGCGTACCGGACGCTCGATCCCGACTACATCGAGTCGGTCTGGTGGGCGCTGAAGCAGATCTACGACAAGGGCCTGCTCTACGAGGGCTACAAGGTCGTGCCGTACTGCCCGCGGTGCGGCACCGCGCTGTCCAGCCACGAGGTGGCCCTGGGCTACCGCGACGTCGTCGACCCGTCCGTCTACGTGCGGCTGCCCGTGGTGGAGGACGGCGGGCCCGTCCAGCGCGGCGACGAGCTGCTCGTCTGGACGACGACGCCGTGGACGCTCGTGTCCAACGCCGCCGTCGCCGTCGATCCCGAGCTGGTCTACGCGCGCGTCAAGACCGGCGTCCTGGAGGCGCCGGTGGTCCTGGCCGACGCGCTCGTCGAGCGCGTGCTCGGCGAGGGTGTGCAGGTGCTCGACCGCTTCCGGGGCGCCGCGCTGGACGGCGTGCGCTACGAGCCGCCGTTTCCGTTCCTGCCGGCGCGCGAGTACGGCGAGCGCGGGCACACGGTGCTGCTGGCCGACTTCGTCACGGCCGACGACGGCACCGGCCTGGTCCACACGGCGATCGCCTTCGGCGAGGACGACTTCCGGCTCGGAGAGCGCTACGGGCTCACGGTCGTCAACCCGGTCCGGCCCGACGGCACCTACGACGAGCGGATCGGCAAGTACGCGGGGCGCTACGTCAAGGACGCCGACCCCGACCTGATCCAGGACCTCCGCCGCCGCGGCCGGCTGCTGCGCGCGGAGGAGCTCGAGCACTCCTATCCGCACTGCTGGCGCTCCGGCGATCCGCTCCTCTACTACGCCAAGCCGACCTGGTACATCGCGACCTCCACGCTGCGCGACCGCCTGGTGGCCGCCAATGAGCAGGTCAACTGGCATCCGGAGCACATCAAGCACGGGCGCTTCGGCGACTGGCTCGCCGGCAACGTCGACTGGGCGCTCTCGCGGGAGCGCTACTGGGGCACGCCGCTGCCGGTCTGGCGCGACGAGGACGGCAACGTGACGGTCATCGGCTCCTTCGCCGAGCTGGAGGAGCTGTCGGGCGTGAAGGTCACCGACCCGCACCGGCCCTACGTGGACGACATCACCTTCCCCAGCCCGGTGTCCGGCAAGACGGCTCGCCGCGTGCCCGAGGTCATCGACGTCTGGTTCGACTCGGGCGCCATGCCGTTCGCGCAGTGGCACGCGCCGTTCGAGAACGTCGAGCGCTTCCGCGAGCAGTACCCCGCCGACTTCATCTGCGAGGCCATCGACCAGACGCGCGGCTGGTTCTACTCGCTGCACGCGATCTCGGTGCTGCTGCGCGACGAGCCGACCTATCGCAACGTCGTCTGCCTCGGGCTGATCCTCGACGCCGAGGGCCAGAAGATGTCGAAGTCCAAGGGCAACATCGTCGTGCCCTGGGACGTCATCGAGCGCTACGGCGTCGACGCGTTCCGCTGGTACTTCTTCACGTCCAAGCAGCCGTGGGACGGCTACAAGTTCTCCATGGAGGCGATCGGGGAGGGCGTGCGCCTCTTCCTGCGCCAGCTGTGGAACGTGTACGCGTTCTACGCCCGCTACGCCCCGTTCGGGGAGCAGTCCGACGGCGGCGAGACCGACCTCGATCGCTGGATCCGCTCGCGGGTGGGCGCGACCGTGGAGGAGGTCACCGCGCGGCTGGAGGACTACGACGCGACGTTCGCCGGGCGCGCAATCGGCACGCTGGTCGACGACCTCTCCAACTGGTACGTGCGCCGGTCGCGCCGTCGCTTCTGGGAGGGCGACGCGACGGCGCTGCGCACGCTGCGCGAGACGCTCATCGCGGTCGCCAAGCTGCTCGCGCCCTTCACGCCGTTCATCGCCGACGAGATCTACGAGAACATCGACGGCTCCGAGCCGTCCGTGCACCTGTGCGACTGGCCCGAGGCGCCCGAGCGCGACCTCGCGCTCGAGCGCGACATGGCCGTCGCGCGCGAGGCGGTCGCGCTTGGCCTGCGCGCACGGGCGGCGGCGAAGGTCAAGCTGCGCCAGCCGCTGCACGAGGCGGTCGTCGTGGCCGCGGGCGTCGAGCGCGACGCGATCGTGCGTCTTGCCGACGTCGTTCGAGGCGAGCTCAACGTCAAGGCGCTGCGGATGGTCGGCGCCGCCGACGAGCTCGGCGACCTCGAGCTCAAGCCCAACTACCGCGCGCTGGGGCCCCGGTTCGGCAAGGCGATGCCTCAGGTCGCGGCCGCGGTGACGGCGCTCGACCCGGTCCGCGCCGCCGCGTCGGTGCGCGACGGCGGGACCGTGGCGATCAGCATCGAGGGCTCCGAGCACGAGCTGAGCGCAAACGACCTGCTCATCTCACTCGCACCACTTGAGGGCTACCAGCTTGAGCGCGAGGGCTCGCACGCCGTGGCTCTCGATCTGTCCCTGGACGACGGCCTGCGTAGGGAGGGCCTCGCGCAAGAGATCGTCCATGCCATACAGAACGCTCGCAAGGCCACGGGTCTTGCGGTCGAAGATCGGATCGCGCTCACTCTTGGCGGGGACGAGAGCCTGCTCGACGTGGCGCGCGCCTTCGAGGAGCACGTCGCGGGCGAGACCCTGGCGGTGAAGGTGCACTACGACGGCGAGGGCATCGGCGAGCCGGCGAGGATCGAGGGCCGTGAGCTGCGCATCGGGGTCGCGCGCTCGTCGTAGGGCCGGCCCTCGGGTAGGGATAGCCGCACCCCGCCGGTGCGGCTGGCCGCCGAGTGATCTGTCGATTCCCCCCGCGCGTAATGACCGATCGACTGAGACCCTTCTGTCCATGGACGCCGTCGGCCCACCCCCCGATCTCCGGATCTCCCTCGAGCCGCGCGCCATCGCGCGGCGGCTCGCGGTGCCCGCGGCGTTCGCCGCGGTCGTCGCGGCGGTCCTGGTCGTCGCCGACGGGCCGCTGCAAGCGTTCGCCGACGCGCTCGGCCGGGCGCTCGACGCCGACCCCCGCTGGGTCGTGGCCGCCGCCGGCTTCGAGCTGGCGTCCTTCCTGGGCTACATCGGCCTCCTCTGGCTCGTCGCCGGCAAGGTGACGCCGCGCATGGGCGCGCGCGCGAGCGCGCAGGTCACGCTGGGCGGCGCGGGCGCCACGCGCCTGCTGCCCACGGCGGGAATCGGCGGCGCGGCGCTCACGCTGTGGGCGCTGCGGCGCACCGGGCTGTCCACGACGCGGGCGGCGCGCACGCTGTTCGCGTTCCTGGTCACGCTCTACAGCGTCTTCCTGACCTCGATCGTCGTGTCCGGCGGGCTGCTCGCGACCGGCATCGTCGCCTCCGACGGGCCGGCCGCGCTGGCCGCGATCCCGGCCGTGCTCGCCGGGCTCGCGATCCTGGCCTGCCTGGCGCTCGGTTGGCGCGGCGCGCCCGCCGGCGCGCCGAGCGGCCGCCTCGATGCGCTGCGGGTCCCGGGCCGTCTCATCGGCGGCGGCGTCCGCGACGGGCTGACGCTCCTGCGCCGGCCCGACCCACGCCTGCTGGGCGCGCTCGCCTGGTGGGGCTTCGACGCGGCGGTCCTCTGGGCGATGCTCCACGCGTTCGGTGCTCCGCCGTCCCTCGCCGTCGTCGCGCTCGCCTACTTCGTCGGCCAGGCGGGCAACACGCTGCCGATCCCGGGCGCCGTCAGCGGCGGGATCGTGGGCGTGCTCATCGCGTTCGGCGTCGGTGCGGACGTCGCGCTCGTCTCCGTCCTGGCCTACCGGTCCGTCGCCATCTGGCTGCCCGCCGGCATCGGCCTGGCCACGCTCCCCTCGCTGCGCGCCACGCTGCAGCGCTGGCAGGAGCCCGAGCCCGCCGCGGCGCCCGACTGCGCGCCGCTGGTCGAGCTCGTGCCGCCCGCGCCCGCCTGCATGCTGCCCGCCCCGGAGGCACTGGCTGCATGAGGCTCGCCCCCGATCCGGCGGCGGGGGACGAGACGCGTCAGGGCCCGCCCGTCCGGCTGCTCGCCGTAGCGGCGCTCGTCGCCGCCGTCGGCTACGGACTCGTGCTGACGGGCGTCGTCGAGCTGCCGGACTTCCCCGAGCTGCTTCGCGACCTGTCGGACACGCTCGGCGCGTGGACCTACGCGCTCGTGGGAGCGCTCGCGTTCCTCGAGACCGGGGCGTTCGTCGGCCTCGTGGCCCCGGGAGAGACGGCGCTGGCGCTCGGCGGGGTGGTCGCCGCGGCGGGCGACATCGAGCTCTGGCTCATGATCCCGGTCGCCTGGGCGTGTGCAGCCGGCGGCGACCTCACGAGCTTCCTCCTCGGCCGGCGGCTTGGCACCGCATGGCTGGACCGGCACGGCGGCCGGTTCGGGATCAGCGTCGCGCGCCGCCGGCAGGTCGAGGGGTTCCTGGATCGCCACGGCCCGCGAGCGATCCTGATCGGACGCTTCGTCGGCATCGTCCGCGCGGTCGCGCCGTTCCTCTTCGGCTCCTCGGGCATGCGCCTGCGCGCGTTCCTCCCCTGGAGCATCATCGGCACCGGCGTGTGGTCCACGGCCTTCACGCTCGTGGGCTATCTGTTCCACGAGTCGTTCGAGTCGGCCGCCGACACGCTCGCGCACGGCGCGCTTGCGCTGGCGGTCGTCGTGACCGCGGCGCTGCTCGTCCGCGCGTACGTGCTGCGGCAACGCGCCCGCGCCGGCCTGTAGTTGGCAGGGGGGCGAGCTTCGCCACCCCCGGACCTCCTCAAGGCGTCGACCACAACGATGCAGGAGGACCCATGGACACCGATCGACTCGCCGCCATCCTGCGCGGCGTGCCCGCCGGCCGCTGGGTGAGCTACGGCGACGTCGCCCGCGCGCTCGGCGAGCATGCCGCAGCCGCGCGGCGGCTCAACGGCGCGCTCACCCGCCTCGCGCCGGAGGGCGCCCACCGCGTGCTGCGCTCGGACGGCACGGTCGCCGCGACGGCGCTCGGGGAGCCGGACGCGGTGCGCGCACGGCTCGAGGCGGAGGGGCTCCGCTTCGACGGCGATCGCGCTGACGTCGCGGCACGCTACCCGCTCATCGCTGAAGAGCCCGCCTGAGACGGGCTCCTCGTATCAGCTGATCCGCCTCGCTCAGGCGAGGACGGGCTCGAGCTCGGCCTCGAGCTTGCGCTTCGGGTAGGCCCCGATGATCTTCTTGGCCACCTGGCCGTTCTTGAAGAGGATCATCGTCGGGATCGACAGCACGTCGAACTGGGCTGCCGTCTGCTGGTTGTCGTCGACGTTGAGCTTCACGATCCGGAGGTCGGGGCGCTCACCGGCGATCTCCTCGAGGACGGGCGCGACGACGCGACACGGGCCGCACCAGGGTGCCCAGAAGTCCACCAGCACCGGGGTCTCGGACTCGATGACCTCGGCCTGGAAGTTCGCGTCGCTCACGTGCTGGAGGGTGCCGGCCATGCTCGCTCCTTGTTGGGGTGCCAACCACTATACAAAGTGAAGCGCACCCATCGTGCCATCGAAGGCGTTGTTACCCGGGGAGCAGCCCGACCAGCAGATGCGGCGAGACGTAGGTCTCCACGATCGCGGCGATCACGACGACCGGGAACGCCAGGACGGTGGTCACGAGCGTTGCGGCGAGCATCTCCTCCCACCGTCCGCGCCGGCTCAGCGCGAGCCACGCGGCAAGCGGCAGGAAGACGGCGATGAGCTCCGGCAGCGCGTGCGGGAGCACGGTGAGCAGCAGCAGGCCCGGGCTGATGCCGAGCTGCGCCGAAATCGTCGACGCGCCGCGCGCGAGCACGAGCGCCTGCGTCACGAGGGAGAAGAGCGTCGCGGCGGAGACGAAGACGATCGCCGCGGTGCCGGCGTGATCGTGCACCCGACGCACGATGCCGCGGTAACGCGCGGCCTCGGCGGGCAGCTCGGTGCGAGCGATGTAGCCGGCCATGCAGGAGAGCGCGTGCAGCGCAAGCACGAGCGAGTTGCGGAACACGATGAACCCGACGTGATCGGCGCGTGGGGGCGAGGTGACGCCGGGCACGGCGATCGGGGTCGTGTCCGGCGTCATGCCGCCGGCAAGCACCAGGACCGAGACGAGCAGCGCGGCGGCGATCGCCGCGCTGCCCGCCAGCCAGCCGCGGAGCACGGGCCACGGATCGGCGTCCCAGCGCTTGAGCGTCGCACGGGTGGCGGCGCCGCCCTGGACGAGCGCGAGGTCGTCGAGTCG
>Ga0081539_10005823_pt1 | contig 12243 bp, 8 predicted proteins | sample TabmetS4T2R2_FD_71023 | JGI IMG/M metagenome (GOLD analysis project Ga0081539, IMG submission 71023) | Tabebuia heterophylla rhizosphere microbial communities from the University of Puerto Rico - S4T2R2 | ecosystem: Host-associated > Plants > Roots > Rhizosphere ...
CCGTCGGCCGGCCGCTCGGGCTGCTGCTCACGCACAGGTCGGTCAACGCCACCGTGACCCTGTGCCACACCGGGACGCGCGACGTCGCGGCGCACGTGCGGCGCGCGGACGTCGTCGTCGCCGCGGCCGGCGTGCCCGGCATCGTGACGGCGGACATGGTGAAGCCGGGCGCCGTCGTCCTGGACGTCGGCGTCTCGCGGGTCCCGGACCCGGCCGGCGGCAGGGCGCGGCTGGTCGGCGACGTCGCGCCCGAGGTGCGGGAGGTCGCCGGCTGGGTCGCGCCGAACCCGGGCGGCGTGGGCCCGATGACGCGGGCGATGCTGTTGACGAACGTGGTGGAGGCGGCGGAGCGCTGACCGATCACGGGGTGGCGGCGGCCGCCGCGTACCTGCGGGACAGGGACGCCGCGGCCTCGCGCAGCTCGGGCGGGCCCTCGATCTCGATGGCGACGTCGAACATCCCGAGCATGGCGGCCAGGCCGGTCCACGACCACGAGCCGACGACGAGCCGGCAGCGCTCCGGGCCGAGCTCCTCGACCAGCGCCTCCGCGCCCGCCCAGCGTGCGACCAGCGACGCCGGCGCGTGCAGCACTGCCTCGCCGGTCACCGGCCACGACGGCCGGCGGAACCGCTCCGCGATGAACGCCGCGACGTCGGGCGCCGGCAGCTCGCGGCGCGCGAACCGCGGCCCGGTCGGCGTCTTCGGCGTCATGCGGTCGACGCGGAACGTGCGCCAGTCGTCGCGGTCCAGGTCCCAGGCGACGAGGTACCAGCGACCGCCCCAGGTGACGACGTGGTGCGGCTCCACCCGCCGCGGCGGCGGGGGCGGGCCGTCGGCGCCGTCGCGCGACACGGCGTCGTAGTCGAACCGCAGCACCTCCCGCGCCCGCACCGCCTGGCCGATCTCCAGGAGCCGTTCGGTGTCGACCCGCGGCAGGTCCCGCCCGCGACCGCGCGGGACCGTCGTCACGTGAAGCGCGTCCACCCGTGCCCGCAGCCGTGACGGCAAGACCTGCCGCACGGTCGCGAGCGCCCGCAGCGCCGCGTCCTCGATCCCGGCCACTGTCGTCGTCGCGGTTTGCAGCGCGACGGCGACCGCGACGGCCTGCTCGTCGTCGAACAGCAGCGGCGGCAGCTCCGAGCCGGCGTCGAGCCGGTAGCCGCCGTCGGGGCCTCGGGTGGCGCGCACCGGGTAGCCGAGCTCGCGGAGGCGGTCGACGTCGCGCCGCACCGTGCGCGGGCTCACCTCCAGGCGCTCGGCGAGCGCGTCGCCCGGCCAGTCACGCCGGGCCTGGAGCAGCGAGAGAAGCGTGAGGAGGCGGGCCGAGGTCTCGAGCATGGCGCCAGAATCGCACGGAGTAGCGGACAGAACCTGTCCTGAACTCCTGGAAGCCTGGAGGTGTTCGCAGGGAACGACCTCGATCTCCGACTCGGAGGACACCGTGATCCGCACCCGATCTCTCACCAAGGACTTCACGCCGTCGCGCGGAAAGACCGTGCACGCCGTCCGGGGCATCAGCCTGGACGTCGAGCCCGGCGAGCTCGTCGCCGTGCTCGGCCCGAACGGCGCCGGCAAGACGACGACGATGCGCATGCTGACGACGCTGATCGCGCCGACCGCCGGGTCCGCGCAGGTCGCCGGGTTCGACGTCCTGACGGCGTCGGCGCAGGTCAGGCGCCGTATCGGGTACGTGGGGCAGGGCAACGGGGCCGGCCACGCGCAGCGCGTCCGCGACGAGCTCAACAGCCAGGGCGCGATCTACGGCCTCGACCGGGCCGCGTCGCGGCGCCGCACCGGCGAGCTGCTCGAGGCGCTGGACCTCGGCGAGCTCGGCGGCCGGAAGGTGTCCGACCTGTCCGGCGGCCAGCGGCGCCGGCTGGACGTCGCGATGGGGCTGGTGCACGCGCCGTCCCTGCTGTTCCTCGACGAGCCGTCGACGGGCCTCGACCCGCAGAACCGCGCGAACCTGTGGGACCACATCCTGCGGATGCGCGCCGAGCACGGCATGACGATCGTGCTCACCACCCACTACCTGGACGAGGCCGACTCGATGGCCGAGCGCGTGGTCGTCGTCGACCACGGCCAGGTGATCGCGGACGACGACCCCGAGTCGCTGAAGAGCACGCTCGCCGGCGACCGCGTGGTCGCGACGGCGGCGAGCCGCGACGGGGTGCCCGCGCTGGCCCGGCTGGTCGGCTCGCTGCCCGGCGCGCGCGACGTCGAGGTCGACCTGTCGATCGGCCAGGGGCAGGTCACCGCCCGCGTGACGGACGGCCCGTCGGCGCTGCCGGAGCTCGTCACCGCCGCGGTGGCCGACGGCGTCGTCGTCGCCGGCGCGCAGGTCGTGCGGCCGACTCTGGACGACGTCTTCCTCTCGCTCACCGGGCGCAGCCTCCGCGAGGAGGGCACCACCGCCCGCGCCCAGCAGGACACCACTGACAACGACACGAAGGGGCAGGTCGCAGCATGAGCACGCTCACGATCGCCAACCCGGCGGCGCTCGCGGACAGCGGCGGCCGCAACCTCGTCCGCGACACCGGCATCGTCATGATGCGCGAGCTGCGGCCGGTGCTCCGCAACCCGTTCTCCCTGCTGTTCGGCATGATCCAGCCGCTGGTCTTCCTCGGGCTGTTCGGGCCGCTGCTGGCCGGCTCCCTCGGCGGCTCCGCCGACCTGGGCGGCGTGTGGCAGTGGTTCGTGCCGTCGATCCTCGGCATGACCGCGCTGTTCGGGACGTCGACGACCGGTGCCAACCTGCTCTTCGAGTTCCAGACCGGCGCCCACGAGCGGATGCTCGTGACGCCGCTCGCCCGGCCGGCGCTGCTGGTCGGCCGCGCGCTCAAGGAGATGGTGCCGCTGGCGGGGCAGGCCGTGGTCGTCGTCGCCGTCATGCTGCCGTTCGGGTTCGAGCTGCACCTGCGCGGCGCGCTCGTCGGGATGGCGCTCCTGGCGGTCTTCGGCGTCGGGCTCGGCGCGCTGAGCTACGCGCTGGCGGTCGCCGTCCGCAAGGCCGACTGGATGTTCTGGATGGTGCAGCAGACGTTCCTCTTCCCGCTGATGATCCTGTCCGGGATGCTGCTGCCGCTGGAGAGCGGGCCCGGCTGGATGCAGGCGCTGGCCAGGGCCAACCCGCTGGCCTACGTGCTCGACGCGGAGCGCGCGCTGTTCGCCGGCGACCTGACGTCGTCGACGGTGGGCTGGGGCTTCGCAGCCGCCGCGGCGACGGCAGCGGTCGGCCTGACGGTCGGGATCCGGATGATGCAGCGGAGCGCCGACTGACCCTGCATCGGCCGTGATCATGCACGATAGGAACGCCGCTTCTCGCGCGAAGCCTCACCTCGCGCTGGAAGTGGCGTTCCTATCGTGCATGATCACGGCCAAGGGGGTGCGTCAGCTCCCCAGGTACCGGACCGCCAGCTCCGCGTACAGGGCGGCGCCGTCCGCCAGCACCCGGTCGTCGAACGCCGCGTGCGGCGAGTGGTTGCTGGGCGCGGTGTCCGGGTCCCGGCCCTCGATGCACGCGCCGAGGAACAGCATCGCGCCGGGCACCCGCTCGATGACCCGCGAGAAGTCCTCGGTGCCGGTGATCGGCTTGTCGAGGACGACGGTCTTCTCGTCGCCCAGCACCTCCTGCACGACGTCGAGCGCGAAGTCGACCGAGGCGTCGTCGTTGACGGTGACCGGGTACTCCTCCAGGTACTCGATGTCGACGTCGAGCCCGTGCGCCTCGGCGACCCCGCGGCAGACCTGCTGCGTGATCTCGCGGACCTGGCGGCGGATCCCGCGGTCGAACGTCCGCACCGTCGCCTCGAAGCTCGCGGTCTCCGGAATGATGTTCCGGCGGGTCCCGGCGTGCAGCGAGCCCACGGTGACGACCACCGGCGCGAACGCGTCGATGCTGCGGTTCACCGCGGTCTGCAGGGCCAGCACCATCTCGCAGGTCGCGGGGATCGGGTCGCGGGTCAGGTGCGGCGACGAGCCGTGGCCGCCGGCGCCGTGGACGGTGACGAACAGCCCGTCGCTCGCGGCCATCAGCGCGCCGCGCCGGGAGGCGACCTGCCCGCGCGGCACCATGTTCGGCATCACGTGCAGGGCGAACGCGGCGTCCGCCGGCCGCCCGGCGGCACCGAGCACCCCCTCGTCGATCATGCGCCGGGCGCCGTCGTAGCCCTCCTCGCCGGGCTGGAACATGAGGACGACGTCGCCGGGCAGCTTCTCCCGCTGGGAGTGGAGCAGGCGGGCGGCGCCGACGAGCATCGCCGTGTGCAGGTCGTGCCCGCAGGCGTGCATCGCGCCGTCCACGGTCGACCGGAACGGGACGTCGACCTCCTCGTGCACCGGAAGCGCGTCCATGTCCGCCCGGAGCAGGACGACGCCCTCGCGCGCCGTGCCGTTGGACCCGCGGACGACGGCCGTGACCGAACCCAGCTCGATGCCGGTGCTGATCTCGAGGTCCAGCCCGTCGAGGGCCTCGAGCACCGTGCGCTGCGTCTGCTGGAGCCGGAGCCCGATCTCGGGCCGTCGGTGCAAACGGTGCCGCAGGTCCGCGAGATCGTCGGCCATGGCCCTCGCGTCGTCGAGCAGGGTCATCGCTCAGTTGTATCGGCTGGTCCCGTTGAGTGACCAGGACTTTCGGCCAATTCGCGTGATCGGCATGGGAGCGTCCGGCGCCAGGGCGGGCGCTAAATCCGTTGAGTAATGCCGTCTTCCCACGTCAGCCTGGAGCTCCGCACTTCTTTTGGGGGACCTCCATGCGCCTGCTCCGCGACCTGTGGGCCACCTCGCCGCGCCGTAGCGCGGTGGTGGTCTGCCTCGTCGTGCTCAGCGCCACCGGCCAGGCCCTGGCCGCCGCGCTGGCGGGGCCGGTGCTGGTCCACGGCTCGGGGGTGCTGTTCGCCGGCCTGGCGGTCGCGCTGGTCGTGGGCGTCGTCGGCGGCGTCCTCGTCGACCTGGTGATGGCGGGGCTCACGGCGGACTGGGCGGCGGACGTCCGCCGCCGGCTCTGCCGGGTGGCGCTCGGCCAGGACCTGCCCACGCTCGAGACAACGCCGGTCGGCGAGCTGCTCGACCGGATCGACGGCGACGTCTACCAGGTCGCCTCCGAGCTGCGCAGCAGCGGCATCCGGATCGCGCAGTCCGTGGCGGTCGGCGTCGCCTCGATCGTGACGATGCTGGTCGTCTGGTGGCCGGCCGGCCTCGCGACGGCGCTGGTCGCCGCGCTGCTCGTCGCCGGCCTCCGGCGGCGGGTGTCGGCGATCTCGGGCGCCCGCATGTCGGAGGAGGAGGCCTGGTCCGACCTCGCGGCGGTCATGGAGGAGTCGATCCACGGCCAGGACGACGTGCGGACGTCGCTGGCCAGGCCGTACGTACTGCGCCTCTACGCGCGACGCGCGAGCGAGATCCTGAGCCGCGGCCGCGTGGTGTGGGCGATGTCGGCCCGGGTCGCGGCCATCGCCTCGGGCGCCATCCGCGGCGCGATCGCGGTGATCGTCGTCGCCGGCGTCTGGGGGCTGGCGGCGGGCGTCGTGGACGCCACGCGCCTGACCGCCGTCTGGCTGCTGGCGCTGGGCTTCGGCGCGACCGCCGAGCACGTGAGCCGCATGGTGCCGGAGCTGCAGTACGCGCTCGGCGCCTGGGGCCGCGTCCAGCTCCTCGCCGGCGCCGCGCAGGAGCCGGCCGGTGGCGCCGCGCCGCCGGACGGCGACCTGGGCGTGCGCGGGCTGACCTTCCGCTACGGCTCGGGGGGCGACCGGCGGCCGGCGCTGCGCGACGTGTCGCTGACGTTCGCCCGCGGCCGCTCGTACGCGCTCGTCGGCCGCACCGGCTCGGGCAAGTCGACGCTGGCCAAGGTGCTGACGCGAGCCGTCGAAGTGCCGCGCGGCACCGTGTTCCTCGGCGGCGCCGACCTCGTCGACCTCGACCTCGAGGGGCTGCGGCGCTGGGTCGCCGTCGTGCCGCAGCGGACCGAGATCCTGGCCGGCACGCTGGCCGAGAACATCGCGGTCTTCGATCCGGAGCTGCTGGAGCCGGCGACGCGGGCGCTCGACGAGCTCGGCCTCGGCTCCTGGGTCGCGGACCTGCCGGACGGCGTCGAGACGCGGCTCGGCGACGGCGGGTACGTCCTGTCCGCCGGGCAGGAGCAGCTCGTCGCGTTCGCCCGGGTGCTGGTCCGGGACCCGCACGTCGTCATCCTCGACGAGGCGACGGCGCGCATGGACCCGGTGACCGAGGCCCGCGTGCAGCACGCGACGGAGCGGCTGCTCCGCGACCGCATCGGCATCGTCGTCGCGCACCGGCTCTCGACGGTCCGGCACTGCGACGAGGTCGTCGTCCTCGCGGACGGCGAGGTCGTGGAGGCCGGGCCGCTGGCCGCGTCCGAGCGGTTCGCCCGGCTCCTGGCCAGCAGCGACGCGCGGCCGGCCGGCTCGGCGGGGATCGTGCGGCAGCGCACCGGCGGCAGCGGGCGCGCCGGCGGCGTGGCGCTGGCCGAGGCGGTGGACGACCGCCCGCCGTCCGACGGGCTGGACGACGGGCTGAACGACGGGCTGGACGACGGGCTCGACGGGCGGGGCGACGGGCTCGACGGCCGGGGCGGCGGGCACGCCGCCGGCGACGCCGGGCAGGAGCCGGAGCTGCTCGAGGCGCGGCTGTCCGTGCCGCCGAAGACCGACCCGCCGCCGCTGGTGGAGCCGGCGCGGGCCCGGACGATGCGCGAGATCCTGCGGCTGGCGACCAACGACGCACGGTACGGGATGGGCGCGGTGGCGCTGTTCCTCGTGCTGATCCTGCTCGGGCTCGACGGCTCGGTGCTGCCGTGGCTGTGGGCGGACCTGGTCGACGGTTCCGGTGGCGAAGGCGACACGCTGTGGCCGGCCGCCGGCATCATCGCCGGGCTGCTCCTGACGCTGCCGATCCCGTACTTCACCGGCACGTGGTTCCCGGAGTGGTGGGTCCGGCAGATGCTGCGCATCAGCCTGCGGCTGGTGCACGGCCAGACCGGCCCGCGCCGGGTCAGCGCGCACACGCCGGCGGAGGTCGTGGCCCAGGGCGGCGACGTCGAGCGCGTCGTGATCCTGGCCGACAACCTCATCGACCAGTTCGCGAGCGCCTTCATCGTCGTCTCGATGACGGCGGTGGCCGGCTCGTTCGTGCCGGCCGCGTTCTTCGCCGGGACGATGCTGGTGTCGGGGCTGACGGCGACGCTGTTCGGCCCGCGGCTGGAGCGCTCGGCGCGCCGGACCGTGGCCGCGCGGGCGGCGTTCGCGACGTCGCTGGTGTCGTCCCTGTCGTCGTCGCGGACGGTCAAGCTGTCCGGCGCGACCGAGCCGGTGCTCGCACACCTGGCGCGGCTCGACGTCGTCCGCAGCGACCGGCAGCGCCGCGAGATCCTCGTGATGATGTGGGCGCGGTCGACGCCGGCGCTGGTCAGCGGGCTGCTCCCGATCGCGGCGTGGGCGCTGTACCTGAACGGCGAGCTGTCGTCCGGCGCGACGCTGGTCGCGGTCTCGACGCTCGGCGCGGCGCAGTGGTTCGCGTGGACGACGGCGTCGCTGGTCTCGCAGCTCCCGTCGGCGCGGGTATGGACCCGCCGGACGGTCGCGATGACCGGCGTCGGCGCCTACGCGACGCCCGTGCCGGGGGTCGACCTGTCGGCGGGCACCGCGCCGGCGCCGGACGAGGCGCCGCGGCACCCGCTGCGGCGGCTGGACCTCGTCGGGTTCAGCGCGGTGCACGAGGACGGCACGGTCGGCGTCCGCGACGTCGACCTGACCGTGGAGCGCGGGCAGCTCGTGCTGGTCGTCGGCCCCGTCGGGTCGGGCAAGTCGTCGCTGCTGCGGGCGCTCGCCGGCATCGTGCACCACACCGGCGAGCTGCGCTGGAACGGCACCGACGTCACGGAGCCTGAGGTGTTCCTGCGGCCGAACCAGGTCGGGTACGTCGCGCAGCTGCCGCGTGTGCTCTCCGGGACGATCGCCGACAACATCCGGCTCGGGCACGACGTGGACGCCGCGCGGGCGGTGTCGACCGCGCAGCTCGACCACGACCTCGCGGTCGCGGGCGCGGGCCTCGGCCTGCTGATCGGGCACAAGGGCACGCGCCTGTCCGGTGGCCAGCTCCAGCGGCTGGCGCTGGCCCGGGCGCTTGCGCCGCGGACCGAGCTGCTGATCGCCGACGACGTGTCGTCCGCGCTCGACGTCACGACCGAGCTCGAGCTCTGGCAGGCGCTGCGCGCCCGCCGAGTGACGGTGGTCGGGTCGACGTCGAAGCGCGCGGCGCTCGCGCAGGCCGACCTCGTCGTCGTCCTGCTCGGCGGCCAGGTCGCCGCCCGCGGCACGTGGCCGGACCTGGAGGACCGCTGGGGTCACCTCGCCGGGTGACCCGACGGTCAGGTCCGGTCAAGTCCGGTCAAGTCCGGTCAAGTCCGGTCAAGTCCGGTCAGGTCCCGCTCCACGCCCGCGCACGCAGGCTCAGAGCAGGACGCCGCAGGCGGCCCGGTACACCTCGCCGGCGCCGGTGAGCTCCACGTCGCCCGCGGCCGCGGTCACGAACGCCGACTCGCCGCCGGCCAGCGCCACCCGGGCGTCGCCGGACCGCAGGGTCACCGAGCCGCGGAGGCAGAGCACGATCTGCGGCCCGCCGACGTCGGGCGCGAGCCGCGCCGCGCCGTCCACCAGCAGCCGCGTGAGCCGGAAGTCCGGGATCGTCGGCTGCCAGGCCACCTCGCCGCCGCCGAGATCGGCGGCGGGCGTCAGCGGCTCCGCCCCCGGGCGGGAGTCCACGATCGCCAGCAGCTCCGCGACGTCGACCCGCTTGGTGGTCAGCCCGGCGCGCACGACGTTGTCGGACGCCGCGAGCACCTCGACGCCGCACCCGCTCAGGTACGCGTGGGGGACCCCGGCCGGCACGAACACGGCGTCGCCGGGCGCCAGCCGGATCAGCCCGAGCAGCAGTGGCGCGAGCACCAGCGGGTCGCGCGGGTGCAGCTTCGCGAGCCGGCCGACCCAGCGGCGCGCCTCGGCCGCGAGCGGGTCGCCGGGCGCCGCCGGCGGCACGGCCACCGCCGCCGCGGCGGCCGCGACGAGCGCGGGGACGTCGTCCGCGGGCCAGGTGACCAGGCGCCGGAACGCGGCGCGCAGCGCAGGCTCGTCGTCGCCGGCCGCCGGCGCCGCCGAGAGGTCCGCGGCGAGCGCCGCCGACTGGGGCGTGCCGAGCCCGGCGAGCAGGCGCGCGGCCTCCGCCGCCGGGCGGAACCCGAAGATCGCCGACATCTCCTCGACCGCGACGATCAGCTCGGGCTTCGCGTACGGGTCGACGTACGGCGAGCCGCCGGCCGCGTCGTAGACGGCGAGCGCCCGCGCGGCGTCGGGGTGCACCTGCAGCGACAGCGGCCGCTCCACCGCCAGCACCTTGAGCATGAACGGCAGCCGTGGCCCGAACCGCTCGACGACGGCGTCGCCCAGCGTCGCCCGGGGGTCGTCGGCGACGGCGTCCGGCAGCGGTCGGGTCGCCGCGCCCGGCCCCGTGACCAGGGCCGACGGCGACGACGGGTGCCCGCCCATCCACAGCTCGGCCTCCGGGCCGCCGTGCGGCTCCCGGCCCTGGAGGTGGGCGAGGATCGACGTCGAGCCCCAGTCGTAGTCGCGCACCGGGTTCACCATGCGGGTGACCGGGGGCAGCGCCGGCCCGCCCAGGCGCGGTGAGTCGGGCATCGGCTCGCGCGTCGCTGCGGTCATCGGGGGAGAGTACCGAAGCGCGCGGCGCCGACCCCGCAGGGCGCCACCACCCCCTTGCCGTGATCAATTGCATGATCACCGCCAGAAGGTCGCGCCGTTTGCGGGTGGTGCGCGCCCGTCCGCGCCCCGAGGCCGACGACGCGCGCTGGCCGGTCATCGGCCGGGCGCTTCCAGGTCCGCGTCGGGCTCGGCGTCCGCGGCGAGCGCGAGCAGGTCCGCGGCCAGCCGGCCGGGGTGCTGGGCGTGGAGGTCGTGGTCGGCGCCGGCGTACCAGCTCACGCGGGCGTCCGGCAGCCCCGCCAGGGCCTCGGCGACGCCGGTCCGCCGGCGGGCCGAGCGGCCGTCGGGGTCGGGCGCGCCGTCGCGACCATCGGCGGCCGCCGCGGGGCACAGCAGCACCGGCACGCGGACCAGCGGGTACCAGGCCCGCGGGTCGCCGCGGTACATCGACAGCAGGATCGCCCGGTGGTGCCCGCGCGCGAGCCGGTTCGTCACGCCGCTGCCGGGCAGCTCGCGGAGGTTCTCCAGCGTCCCGGCGACGGCCTCGGCCGGCCAGTCCGGGTGCGCGCGCTCGATCCGGGCGCGCAGGTCGGCGTACCGCCGCCCCTCGAAGTCGGGCGGCGCGAGCGCGGCCCAGCAGTCCTCGAACGTCGCGAACCGCTGCGACGGCCGCGACCAGCCGCCGTCCACGCAGGCGACCGCCGCGACGCCCCCGCGGCGCGCCGCCAGCGACAGCACGACGCCGCCGCCCCAGGACTGCCCGGCCACGACCGGGGCGCGGCCGCCGGTGAAGCCCAGGGCGTCGGCGAGCCCGGCCAGGTCGTCGGCGCAGGTGTCGGTGTCGTAGCCGCCGGGCGGCGCCTCCGAGCGGCCGTGACCGCGCAGGTCGACGGCCGCCACCGCGTGCCCGGCCGCGGCGAGCCGGCGGGCGACGCCGTCCCACAGCCGGGCGTTCGAGGCCAGCCCGTGCACGAGCAGGAACGGCCGCAGCGGGCCGTCGGTGACCCGGACGGCGAGCCGCGGCCCGTCGGGCAGCGGCACGGTCACCTGCCGCGGCGACACGCCGTCCGGGCCGGGCTCCGCGGTGGTGCTCATGGCTCCGACCCTACGGTGCGCCGAGCTCGCCCGCCGCGGCCCCGGAGCCGTCGCCGGCACCGTCGCCGGAGCCGTCCCCGGCGCCCTGCAGCCGGCGGCGGATCGCGTCGATCGACGCCGCGACCTGCGCGGTGTGCTCCAGCCCGACGAGGAACGCAGACTCGCCGCGCACCCGGGCGGCGACCGCCTCGACCATCAGCGCGTACGGGTCCACCGGGGCGAACTCCTCGACCCGGACCCCGCCGTCCGGGGTCGTGATCGTCAGCGACGACGGCGTGTGCCAGGACATGAACACCGGGTCGGAGAACTCCAGAGACGCCGCCTCGCCGGTCACCCGGAGCACCTGACGGTCGCCGCCGTGGATCCCGCCGCGGACGTCGGCCAGGGCCCCGGACGGCGCCCGGAGCTGCGCGTGCGTCGCCAGGTCGACGCCGGTCGGCCCGATGTCGGCGGTCGCGTCCTCGAGCGCCAGCCACGGGCCCAGCACGGCGTGCGCGGCGGACAGCGAGTAGCAGCCGACGTCGTACAGCGCCCCGCCGCCCCGAGTCGGGTCGAGCCGGTAGTGGGTGGCGAGGTCGCCTTCCCGCGGGCCGTGGAAGCTGAAGTCCGCCTCGACCGCGTGCAGCGGCCCGAGCGCGCCCTGCGCGACGAGCTCCTCCAGCCGCCGGGTGCGCGGGTGCCACCGGTACCAGAACGCCTCGACCAGCAGCCGGTCCGCGGCCGCGGCCGCCGCCGTCATCTCCTCGACCTCGCCGGGGTCGAGCCCGAGCGGCTTCTCGCAGAGCACGTGCTTGCCGGCCGCGAGCGCGGCCAGCGTCCAGGGGCGGTGCGCGTCGTTGTTGAGGGCGACGTAGACCACGTCGACCGACGGGTCCGCCAGGAGCTCGTCGTAGGACCCGTACGCCTTGCCCGCGAGCCCCAGCGCCTCGGCCCGCGCAGGGTCCCGCGAGGCGGCGGCCTCGAGATGGGCGCCCGCCGCCGCGTGCACCGCGGGCCCGAGCGCGCGCTGCGCGATGCCGCCCGCGCCGACGAAACCGAACCCCACCGAGCCCTGCGTGCGCTCACCCACCGACGTCTCCTCCCTCGCCTCCGGTATGCCGCCCGTCACGCGCCGGGGTGCCGCCCCTCGTCGCGGCGCCGCCGGATTCCCACACGAGATCACACCCGGTCACCTCGGCACCACCGGTGCGCCCGCCGGGAATGCACACGGGGCGGCGTCGTGCGCAACTACCGATCGCGACGCCGCCCCGTGTGCGTTCCCGGGGCGCGTCGTTGACACGCCGTCGTGGCCGTGCGTCTCGACTCGCGGAGCACCCGTCCGGACCTGTCAGAATGGCGACCATGTCCGCCGCCGGAGCCTCCACGCCGCGGCTGCTCTCGGGGATGCAGCCGACCGCCGACTCCCTGCACCTGG
>Ga0081539_10005824_pt1 | contig 12243 bp, 8 predicted proteins | sample TabmetS4T2R2_FD_71023 | JGI IMG/M metagenome (GOLD analysis project Ga0081539, IMG submission 71023) | Tabebuia heterophylla rhizosphere microbial communities from the University of Puerto Rico - S4T2R2 | ecosystem: Host-associated > Plants > Roots > Rhizosphere ...
AATCAGCGGCGCCGAGCGCGCCGCCGCTCGAACAACGTGTCGCCGACTTGGAAGCGTACGTAAACAACTCGGCGCGCATCGGCGACACCTCGGCGATCAGCGGCCCAGGTCCAGGTCACAATGCCTGGATGATGACAGCGACGGCGTTCGTCTTGTTCATGACTCTGCCGGGACTGGCGCTCTTTTACGGCGGATTGGTTCGCGCGAAAAACGTGTTGTCGATTTTGGCGCAATGTCTCGGCATCGCCGGTTTGGTGACGATTCTGTGGTGGGCGGTGGGTTACTCGCTCGTCTTTTCGCGCGGATCGCCGTTCCTCGGCGGACTGCAGTTCGCGTTTTTCCGCGGGGTGGATGCGCAACCGAACGCCGATTACTCGACGTGGGTGTCGCAGAGCATTTTCGCGATGTACCAGTTGATGTTTGCGATTATCACGCCGGCGCTGATCATCGGCGCGATCGCGGAACGGATCCGCTATGCCGCCGTGCTCGCGTTTGTCGGAATTTGGATGTTCGCCGTTTACTTCCCGCTCGCGCACATGGTCTGGGGAATCGACGGGCTGTTGAATGGCGTTTGGAACCCGCGCGCCAAAATCACCGCGATCGATTTCGCCGGCGGCACGGTCGTGCATATGTCTTCGGGCTGGTCGGCGCTGGTGCTTTGCCGATTCCTCGGACCGCGGCTCGGATTCCGGCGCGAGATCATGGCGCCGCACAGCATGGTGCTTTGCATGATCGGCACCGGCATGCTGTGGGTCGGTTGGTACGGATTTAACGCCGGTAGCGCGCTGGCTGCCGATGGCATCGCGGCAAATGCCTTTATGACCACGACGCTGGCAACGGCGGTGGCATCGTTTACATGGGCGATGCTGGAATACGCACTCAAAGGCAAACCGAGTGTGCTCGGCTTTTGCTCCGGCGCGGTCGGCGGCCTGGTCGTGATTACGCCGGCGTGCGGCTACGTCGATTCGTTAAACGCGGTGATTATCGGCATCGCTGCGGGAGTCGTGCCGTTCTTCGCCTGCACGAAATTAAAATCGTGGTTCAACTACGACGACGCGCTCGACACGTTCGGCATTCACGGCGTTGGCGGAACGGTTGGCGCGCTCCTCACCGGTTTTTTTGCCACCGCGATTGTAAATCCAAACCTGATGCCGACGACAGCGACGGCGGCTGCGGCACAGAATGGGCTCAACGCGCGCGTCGGCCATTCGCTCTGGCTCCATCAACTCGGCGCGATCGCAATCACGATTGCACTCGCGGTCGCCGCCACGGCGGTGATCGCGCTAATGGTCGACGCCGTGATTGGCCTGCGGATTGCGCCGGAGATCGAGCGGCAGGGGCTCGATATCAATGAGCACGGCGAAGAAGGCTACATGACGTCGTAGCCTCCTTGGCCCACCCACCTGGCTGCCGGCGACGGACTGCGTTAGTTCTTCGTGTTCGTCTGGTGCCGCATCATCTCCCGCGCGAACTCACCGGTCTTACGGTCGATGTTCAACGTCGTCGCGGCGGCCGAGGACGCTTCGTCGATCTCGATCCAGCGGCCGGGTGTGCGGGTGCCGGTTTCAGGTGCGATCCACACGAGGTGTTTCACCTTTTTTCCAGCGCTCGGCCGAAGATCAAAATCCACCCGGGCGTCATGCTTCGCCGTGTGCACATTGGTGCTCGACTTTGTCGCACCATCGGCAACGAGGCTTACGCGATAAAGTCCCACCGCTAATCCACTGGCCCTGTATTGCCCTTTTGCGTCGGTCATGGCGATGACCGGTGTCGAGGCTTGGTCTTTGCGTTCGAAACGGACTTGCGCGCCGCTGAGCGGGCGCCCATCGCTGCCGCGTACTTCACCGTCAATCGACGATGCGCGCGCGGGCAAGGCGAAGGCCGCCAATAAAAGAACTGCGCGAAGAAGGGTAGAGGTATTCATGTTTATGAGCTTAGGACGCGCCCGCTCGCGCCGCAACTTGGTCGGGGCGAGTGAGTCGATTGTTGAGTTGAACTGCGAGTAAACATCTGATGGGTGACGGCTGCGCACGTTACGGACCTTCGCGGGGGTTGGTTTGATGCCTCAGCCATTCCTGCGCGGCTTCGGCTTTCTTTCGGTCCACGTTCGCGCCATCGGCTTCCGGGCTGCCTTCCTCCACCCAGCGGCCACCGATATGGGAATAAGTGCTGGCGGGGACCCAGACCATGCGTTTGACCTTCTTGCCACCGGCCGCTGATTGAAGATTGAAATCGACCGGTGCGTTGCGTTCCGCCGTTTTAACGTCGACCGCTGACTTAACCGTACCATCAACAACGACGCTGACGCGGTACAGACCTAGTGAGAGCCCGTTCACAAGATAATGGCCGCGCGCATCGGTCGCGGTCACAATGGCTGCGCTTGATTTATCTTTGCGCTCCAGCCTGACCTGGGCGCCTTTGAGCGGTTTTCCGTCGGCTCCGATAATGTTCCCTTCGATAGCCGGGCTAGCGAGTGCGCGCGCGATGAAAGCGAGCGTAATCGCCACTACCATGTAACACTTTTTGTGTGTCATAACTCCCTTCCTGAACTCATTCATTCCCTGATTCCTACAGAAAAGAACAGGCGAAGTTCCCAAATTAATCCTTCGAACGGCCGCATTGAGCCGCGAATCGAACTAAAACGTTGGTCGGTCGCGGAGTTTCCATTTGAACCGCTGCCGGATTGGAAAGCATGACAAATGCGCGTTGGCCGGGTTCCGAGCCCGGCGCCTGGTATCGGCCAGCTGTTTTACCAACTCCGAACGGTGACGGTGTGGATATTCGCGCCGGAATGCGCGTGTCCGTCGTCGTCGACTTCGACCCACCCGCCAATATGGCTGCCGGTCCGAGCTGGCACCCACACCATATGCTTTCCTGCCTGGGGCACGGGGCTGAGCTCGAAATTCAGCTCGCCCGATTGGCTCGACCCGGTGTGGCTCTTCATGGTCGATCCTGCGACGCTGCCGTTTACAACCAACGTGACGCGGTAAACGCCCGGTGGCAGTCCTTGCGAAACGTAGCGGCCTTTTGCATCAGTCTTAACTGTGCTGTACGCCTGTTTGCCGTCTCGTGATTCAATCCGAACATCTACGCCTTTGATCGGTTCGCCTTTTGCGTCTTTGACAAAACCTTGAATGGATTCTGCCTTGTCTGGAGGTTTCGTTTCTACTTCTGCCGGCGCGACGTGATCACTCAGGTTGATATCGAGGCCGGTGCGCGAAGGTGCAGTGGTGGCGTCCGCGGTCACTTTATTCTTTCGCACGGCGAGGTCCAATGCGTACTCACGCGCTGCCGCTGGAGCGCGAGCGGTCAGTTCAGTAGGCGGGTCCTTCGGCTGGACCGCTTTTGCTTGATCGGCGCCCGCGAATGAATTGGGCGAGTTCGCCACGGGCAGGCTAATGCCCACAGTCTCGACTCCGATCGGTTGTATTACGGCCGGAGTGGCCACTGGTAGAGCGGTGACGCTCCGATCGGCGGTAGGAAGGGCCGGCGCACGCAAGACGTCGGCGCGAAATATCCAAACTGCGGCGGCGCCTAAAAGCAGACCCGCAGTCGCCGCTCCGACCAGCTTCGGATTACGACGCGACCACCGCCAGATCCGCGCTGGAGCTGCCACCGGTCGCGCGACGATTGGGCGGCCGTCGATCCACCGCTCCAGATCGGCGGCGACATCTCCCGCGGAGCGATAACGAGCATCGGGATCGCGCTCGAGACAGCGGGCACAAATCGTTTCCAAGTCACGATCGAGTGCCGGAGCCAGCGCGCGCAGTTTGGGCGCCGGCGTTTCAGATGCCTGGCGAATAACGGCAACCGGATTGTTGCCTAGGAATGGTGGGCGGCCGGCAAGCAGGTTGAACAGAACTGCGCCCAGACTGTAAACATCCGCCGCCCGGGTAAAGTCGCCAGCTGCGCCGCCGGCTTGTTCGGGCGCGATGAAACCCGCCGTGCCAAAGGTTGTCAGCGACCTGGTGAGATCGGTGTTCCCGTCCAGCAGCTTGGCCAAACCGAAATCGCTCACCAGTGGCTCGCCTCGATCACTGAGCAGAATATTGCCCGGCTTAATATCGCGATGGAACACGCCGCGGCTGTGCGCGTACTCGACAGCACGCGCAACCTTCGCCATCAGTTCGACACACTTTGCGGGTTGATCGCGAAGAGCGGCGGCGTTCTCGTGCAAGCTTCCCTTCTCCGCCAGTTTCATGCTGAAGAAGGGCAGGCCGTCTTCGCTTTCGCTCACTTCATAGATGGGAAGGATGTTTGCGTGATCCAGGCTGGCCACCGCCTGTGCTTCTCGGCGGAAACGTTGCAGCGCGCCGTGTGAGTCAGCCCGATAGCTCAGGACACGCTTGATCGCGACGATCCGCCGCGAATGTCGCTGTCGGGCGCGATAAATCACGCCCATCCCGCCGCAACCGATCTGCTCGAGAATCTCGTAATTTCCCAGTTGCCAGGGCTTGTCGCGCCCGTCCAACTCATCGAGGACGGTTGCGTAAGTCGCCTTCGAAACGTCGCCATCGCTCTCCAATCCCTGGCGCAGGAGGCAGCTCACGCAGACTTCGCCGTCGAGCTGCAAAGGCGCGCCGCACTTGTCGCACTTTGCCTGTTCGCCGGGATTTGAATCGGTCATTCGAGTTGTTTACTCCCGCTGGTGAGCGACGCACAGAGGTAACGAATTTCGTCGTCAATGTCAGCCGGGTTTTCGACCGTTTGAGAAACTTCGGCTCGCAGCAGGCAGCGGTAACGTTGCCGCATGTTGTGCAGTTGTTTCTTTACCGTTGTTTCCGCTATTCCCAACTCCGCCGATAACTGCGCGTATGACACCTCGTCACGTTCGTCGGCCAGGTGAGAGCGCAGGGCTTGGAAGAGCCAGAGCTTGCCTTTGCTTTCGCATTCTTCGCGCAGGCGTCGCAAGGCGTGGTCTACTACAGTCGTCGCCCAGTGGAAGTCGAACAATTGCTCCGGCGCCAATGACTCGCCCGCTCGCCCGGTGAGCGGCAATTGCGAAGGCGATTCCGCCATCCAATCGTCCCATGAGATCGCTGTCATTCCGCCGCCGCGCTTGAGCGCATGCGTCTTCTCCGCGGCGTTAATGAGAAAATTCTCGAGCGACTTCAGCACGAACGAGCGAAACCGGCCGCGATTACGGTCGGCGTGCTGGAGCCAGTCGTCCTTTAATATTCGGACAAAAAAATCCTGCGTGAGATCTTGCGCGTCTTCAGTTGAATAGCCACGGCCGCGGACAAACGTGAAAATGGGACGCCAATAAATCCGGCAAAGCTCCGCCAGCGCGTTACGCGCCTTTTGCTCTTCGCTCGAATGGGCGGCGGAAAGAATGACGCTCCAGCGGGTCGTGACAAACTGGCGAGGATCGCTGGCATCCTCCTCGCCGTTGTCGCCTGTCACGGGAGAAATATTCCCTCAACCGCACAGTTGGCGCAATGCTGCAGACGCGTTGCATCTGCCACACTGGGAAAGTTGCAGCCGCGCCGCTTGTCGGCGCGTTACCGATTGCAGACGGACGACGACAGCGCGCTCGCTACTTTACTTCTGATTCACGACCAGCTTTTTCGCCGGGAGATTCAACTCCACACGCTCGGTCACTTTGCGAACTGCTTCGGCCTGCTCGCGCAGTTGTCGCTTCAGCTCGGCAATCTCTTTCTTCTGCTCCGCGTCCGATGCGCCGAGCTCCTGGACACGCTTGTGCTCCTTGAGGAATTCGTTGAGCAACATCGCGTTGACTGACTCGTAGCGGACCGTCTCAGCCGTGCCTTCGGGATTATAAATGACCAGGTCCGGGTTGATCTCCGCGACCTCCTCCGCGATCAAACCGTAAGCCCTGGCGTCTGCGGGCTTGTTCTTAGGTCGGTAGCTGACCGGCTTTAAGGAAAAGAGCGCATTACTCGCGGCGGCGATCGGTTCGATGTCCTGTTTATAGCGACGCGATGAGGAATTGTAGCCGAGAACAGCGTCGCCGATCCCTCCGGTGCTGGCGACGACTACAGTGGCACCGTTTACGATTGGCGTGCTGCCAATGTTGCGGATACGTGTTTTATTCGACTCGCTTTCCTGGCCAGTAACCGTGGCGCCGATATAGACGCAACCGCTGCCGTCGGTTTGATCCTGACCGGCGTTGCGACCTACGGCTACATTGTTGTTGCCCGTCGTGTTGAAAATCAAGGCGGCGTATCCGAGTGCGGTGTTGTCGCCGCCGCTGGTATTGTGGTACATCGCTAGAGACCCGACCGCCGTATTGTCACCGCCATTATTCGCAACAAGAGTTTGGTGGCCAAAGGCACAGTTGTTGTGCCCGGTAGTGTTGCCGCGCAACGCGGCATCACCGAAGGCGCTGTTCTGTGAGCCACTGATATTGAAGGCGAGTGCATCCCCGCCGAACGCATTATTCCAATTGGCGGTAGTGCTTGAAGCGAGCGCCTGCCAGCCAAAGGCGTTGTTGCTCGACCCGGTCGTGTTGGAGTTGAGCGCGCGATAACCAAACGCGGACAAAATGGAGCCGCTGGTGTTGTGCTGTGCAGCCAGAGCGCCAAACGCCGTGTTGCCGCTGGCGGTGTTGGTTTGCAGTGTCGCATAGCCAACGGCCGTGCTCGAGACGCCGCTGGTATTGCTGGACAGCGCGTTCATACCCATGGCGGTGTTGTAGCTGCCGGTCGTGTTGCTGAAGAGTGCGCGCGCACCTTCGGCCGTGTTGTAACCGCCGCTCGTGTCACTGAAGAGTGCGCGGAAACCCAAGCCGCTGTTCCATGCGCCGCTCGTCAGGCTAATAAGCACGTCGGCCCCGTCGGCGGTGTTGCCGCTCGGCAGCGCGCTGCCGGTATCGGTCGCCTGCGCATAACTCGCGAGCGCAAAGGCTGTGAATGCGGCTAACGTGCGTGTTCTTCTTCCTAGGTGCATGTGGTGCGGTTTCCCCTTTTAGTTGTTCGTTTTCGCAACGGTAGCTTTGCCTGACTGAGTCACCTCGACGCGTGCGGTAACCTTCTCAAGCTGCGCACCAAAGGCGGCCAACTGCTTCTGTTGCTGGGCGATTGTCGATCTTAGCTCTGCGATGGCTGCCCTGTCCCGTTGCAGCTGGCGATGCTCCTTCAAGAATTCATTCAGCAGCATCGCGTTCACTGAGTCGTAACGGACCGTTTCGGGTGCGCCTTCAGGATTATAAATGACCAAGTCCGAGTTGATCTCCGCGACCTCCTCCGCAATTAAACCGTAAGCCTTGGTGTCGGCTGGCCTGTCCTTAGGCCGGTAGCTGACCGGCTTTAAGGAAAAGAGCGCGTTACTCCCGGCGGCGATCGGCTCGATGTCCTGTTTATAACGACGGGAGGAAGAATTATAGCCGAGAACAGCGTCACCATAACCTCCGGTGCTGGCGACAACGACGGTGGCACCGTTTACGATCGGCGTGCTGCCAATGTTGCGAATACGCGTTTTATTTGACTCGCTCGCCTGGCCGTGAACTGATGCGCCGACGTAGACGCAACCGCTGCCGTCGGTTTGATTCTGACCTGCGTTGCTACCTACGGCTACATTGTCGTTGCCGGTCGTATTCTCAAGCAAGGCGAAGAGGCCGATGGCGGTGTTGTCGAAGCCGCCGGTATTATGGTACAGGGCCTGAGTCCCGATCCCCGTGTTGTCCCCGCCATTATTGGAGGTAAGAGCTTTGTCGCCAAACGCGCTGTTTCGGCTGCCGGTAGTGTTGCCGCGCAACGCGGCATCCCCGAAAGCGTTGTTTAGGATGCCCGTACTATTGAAGGCGAGCGCATCGCCCCCGAAGGCGTTGTTCCAATTGGCAGTAGTGTTTGAAGCGAGGGCCTGCCAGCCGAAGGCGTTGTTACTCGAGCCGGTCGTGTTCGAGTTGAGGGCGCGATAACCGAACGCGGACAAGATCGAGCCGGTAGTGTTATGCTGGGCGGCCAGGGCGCCAAACGCCGTATTCCCGCTGGCAGTGTTGCTTTGCAGCGTCGCATACCCGACCGCCGTGCTTGATACGCCGCTGGTATTGCTGGAGAGCGTGTTCATGCCCATAGCCGTGTTGTAGCTGCCGGTCGTGTTGGTGAAGAGCGCCCGCGCACCTTCGGCAGTGTTGAAGCCGCCACTCGTGTCGCTGTAGAGCGCGCGAAATCCCAGGCCGGTATTCCAAACACCGCTTGTCAGGCTAATGAGCACATCGGCGCCGTCGGCCGTATTGCCACTCGGCAGGACGCTGCCGGTATCACTGGCGCGGCCAGTCGGCGCCAGCGCAAATACAGCCAGGCAGGCCGCGATCCGGGCAAAGTGCGAGACCAAGGTTTGGCGTTTAGCTGAATGGTGGTTGCCCATATTTTGTCGCTTTCTTGATGAGGTTCTGTTCTATGCGCTAACGCGCAGGCCGGCGGCAGATCGCGCCAACTTTTTTGTCCTTTTTCCGCTCCGTGTGTGCCATGATGCCGCCTCCGCATGCCGGCCCCTTCGACTGCTCAGATCACCCAATGGCTGATCGCCTCGCGCGAAGGCGATGCCGAGGCCCTGGAAACTTTATTGCCGCTCGTTTACGACGAACTGCATCGGCAAGCGGTGCGCTTTTTCGGCCGGGAGCGGGCCGGACACACGCTGCAGCCGACCGCACTGGTGAACGAAGTTTATCTCCGGCTCGTTGGCCAGCATGAGGTGAAATGGCAGAACCGCGCGCAGTTCTTCGGGATCGCCGCGCAAATGATGCGGCGAATTCTCGTGAGTCACGCCCGCGCTCGGGCCGCCGCAAAGCGAGGCGGCGGCGAAACCTGCATCACGATCGATGAAGCCGTCGCCTCCGCGCCACAGCGCGACATCAACTTGCTCGCGCTCGATGAAGCTTTAACGAAGCTGCACGACGTCGATCCGGAAAAAAGCCGGATGGTCGAGTTGCGTTTCTTTAGCGGGCTCTCGGTTGAAGAAACGGCGGAAGTAATGCGCGTCTCGCCGCGCACGATAGATCGACAATGGCAGATGGCGAAAGCGTGGCTGCACCGCGAGATCGGCGCAGTCGAGAAATCGTGACGCGAAGCCGCGGTTCCGGGGAGCGCACGCGCCCTCGCGTGCCGTTTTCGGCGCCCTTGCGGAAAACCGCTGCTGAGAAAGTTCGCGATGACGGGGGCGTCATCGCCAGCACGCGAGGCGCGTGCGCTCCCCCCCGAACCGCGCGATCCGTGGCTCAGCGCATTTAACTGATACGCTACCGTTTAAATGACGCCGGAGCGCTGGAAGCAGGTGCAGGCAGTTTTCGAGCAAGCGCTTGAAAAACGCGACGCGGAACGAAGCGCTTTTCTGCAACAGAATTGCAACGGCGATGACGAGCTGCGCCGCGAGGTTGAGTCACTGCTTAGCGCGCACGCCGAGGCCGGCACTCTTTTCGACAAGCCGGGTTTGTTTCTCACCGATGAAATACTGAATGCTGGCGCCGTTCCAGCCGGGCAACAGATCGGTGCGTATCGCATCGTGCGCGAGCTCGGCCGGGGCGGCATGGGCGCCGTTTATCTGGCCGAACGCGCGGACGAGCGCTATCGCAAACGCGTTGCCATCAAGCTGATCAAGCGCGGCATGGACACCGACGCGGTGCTGCGCCATTTCCGTCGGGAGCAAGAGATTCTCGCCGGCTTGGATCATCCGAACATCGCGCGCCTCTTCGATGCCGGTACCACCGCCGACGGGTTGCCGTATTTCGTGATGGAATACGTCGAAGGCGTTGCCATCGCGACATACTGCGATCAGCAGCGCCTCACCATTGATCAACGATTACGCCTCTTCTTGCAGGTCTGCGCCGCCGTCAGTTACGCGCACCGGCACACCGTCATCCATCGCGATCTCAAGCCGTCGAACATTCTGGTGACGAGCGACAGCGTGCCCAAGCTGCTCGATTTTGGGATCGCCAAAGTTTTGCAGACCGGCGATGGGACCGAGCCGCTGATGACCGCGACCGGTCTGCGGCCGATGACACCGGAATACGCCAGCCCGGAGCAGGCGCGCGGCGAACCGGTCACGACCACCAGCGATGTCTATTCGTTAGGCGTCGTCCTGTACGAGCTGCTGACCGGATGCTCGCCCTACCAGTTAACGTACCACGCGCCGCGTGACGTCGAGCGCGCGATCACCGAACAGGAAGCAAAGAAGCCGAGCACCGCCATCGGGAAGAACAAGCGATCGAAAATCGAAAATCGAAATTCGAAAATGCTGCGCGGCGATCTCGACAATATTGTCCTCATGGCGTTGCGCAAAGAGCCGACGCGACGCTACCAAACGGTGGAACAGTTCGCCGACGACGTTCGCCGGCATCTGGAAGCACGCCCGGTCATGGCGCGCCGGGATACGATCGGTTATCGAGCGAGCAAGTTTGTTCAGCGCAATAAAATCGCGACCGCGGCGGCTCTTCTGATTCTGGTGAGCCTCGTTGCGGGTTTGCTCGCCACGGCGTGGGAGGCGCGCCGCGCCACCGTGGAGAAGACGCGGGCTGAAAAACGTTTTAACGATGTGCGGCAGCTGGCTCACTCCGTTCTGTTTGATTACCACGACGCGATTAAAGATTTGCCCGGCGCGACGCATGCGCGCGAGCGGCTGGTCAAGGACGCGCTCTCGTATCTCGACAGTCTGGCCAGTGAAGCCGCAGGCGATCCCACGTTACAACGCGAGCTCGCGGCCGCTTACGAGCGGGTGGGCGATGTTCGCGGCGGAGCGTTTAGCGCCAGCCTCGGCGATCGGAAGGGTGCGCTCGATAGCTATTTCAAGTCGTTGCAAATCCGGCAGGCTCTCGCCAGCGCTGCGCCTCGCGACCTGCAAAGTCGCCGCGACCTGGCCGCGATTTATCGCAAGATCGGCAACACGCTGTTTGAAACGAGCGAACAATCGCGCGGTTTTGATTACCTGCAAAATGCGCTCGCACTCTACTCTGTCATCGCCAGTGAAAAGCCGAGGGACGGCGAAGTGAAGCGCGAGCTCGCCAACACCTATAACGATGTCGGCATCGCGCTGGAAAACCGTGGTGACATGCGCGGTGCCTTGCAAAACCACCGCAAAGCAATCGCGCTACGCGAAGAGCTGCTTGGCGCAAACCCGCAGGAACTGCAGGCGCGCCGCGATCTTTCGGTTAGTTACGTTAACTCCGGCCGCGCGCTTTATTTCGCGGGCGACGTTTCCGGTGCAATTGAGATCAACCGAAAAGCGATTGATCTCCGCGTAGCGCTCGTCGCTCAAGCGCCGACTAATGCCGATTATCGGCGGCTGCTCGCCATCGGCCACCAAAACGACGGTGATTACCGCGCCCAAACCGGCGACATCAACGCCGCGCTCGAGAGTTTCGAGAAGAAGATTTCGCTCGATCAGCAATCCATCGCCGCCGATCCCGACAACATTCAAGCGCAAGGCGATTACGCTTATTCCCTCGAACGCATCGGCGTTTTGCTTACGCAAAAAGGCGATTATGCCGCGGCGCTTCCGTATTTGCGGAACAATCTCGCGACTCGGCGGAAAATGGCGGCGCGGGACCCAGACAGCGTCGTCTGGCCTTATTTGGTCGTCCTCGCGCATGGTGAAATCGCGTTTGCAGAAGCGGACGTCGGTCACACAGCCGCCGCGCTCGACCAATGCAGGGAAGCGATCAAGATCTTAAACGAGCGGCGGATCGATCTTGGAAACGCTTATCTTCGCGGTCTGGAAGCACAGGCTTACGGGTGGATTGGAAAGAGCTACGCGCAAGTAGCCGCTTCGGCCGCGTCCACTCAGTCCGGAGAATATTGCCGGCACGCGCGCGAGATGTTCCAGCGTAGTGTCCAAATCTGGCAGGACCTGCGCGCCCGTGGCACGCTCGCAGCCGATGACGCGCCGAAGCTGGATGAAGCCCATCGCGAGCTGGCTCGTTGCGACGCTGCTTTGGCAGAAAAACGCTAAGCGGCAAACGCCAACGGCCGAAGGTCCAACGCAGAATGTGATGCCGGCGGAGGGGCTCGAACCCACACGGCCTTGCGGCCACTGGATTTTGAGTCCAGCGCGTCTGCCAGTTCCGCCACGCCGGCGCGCAAAGAGCAAGGAACGTATCGCGCCGCGGCCTAACCTCAAGCAGTTCCAGTTAGATCAAGCGGTTGTAAACTGCGTGGCGGACCGAGGATTTCACGTAACACAATCGCGTCGCGCAGTCCGGCGCCGGACGCGATCAACGCCGCGATGTCGATCTTGCGCTCAGTGGGGGCATTCGGTAGACGCGTTGCAGCCAAGGAAGGCTTGATTGGT
>Ga0081539_10005825_pt1 | contig 12241 bp, 4 predicted proteins | sample TabmetS4T2R2_FD_71023 | JGI IMG/M metagenome (GOLD analysis project Ga0081539, IMG submission 71023) | Tabebuia heterophylla rhizosphere microbial communities from the University of Puerto Rico - S4T2R2 | ecosystem: Host-associated > Plants > Roots > Rhizosphere ...
GCTGAACCTGAGTCCTTGCGAGCCCATCGCTGCCTGCTGCTCAAGTGCCACGACGTCGGTTGCGTCGTCTCGAGCAACGCCCCAGAACTCGAGAACCGACCAGCTCAGTTCATCGGTGATGGGAATCGCATCGAGGAGCTCGCCAAGCTGGACTGCGGGTCCGTCCCAGATTTCGATCATCGCCATGGCCTGAGGACGGATCGGGAAGCAGAGTCATGGTGCTGACCAAGCTCCCAGACCGCCGTCCGACCCGCAGCGTGCCGTCGTGCTTCGTCTCAGCCCGGGGAGGGAGCGTCGCGCGTGTCGAATGACCGCTCCAAGGAGCCGCGAGGGGGATAGTGCTCCGCACAGACCCCTCGCGGGCGACGCCGCCAGCGGCGACGAGATGCCCGCGACAATCGGGGCGCCCGGTTAGAAAGCCGATGAACGCTGGGGTTTCGAGGCTCTTGCAACGGGTTTGCAATGCAGAGACCGGCGCGAGACCGCCCATCGACAGCTTCCATCCCGGCTGTATGCCATCGCGAACAGGCGTACGTCTTGCTGCCCACGGCCGCCGGGTTTCCAGGGCGGCTGTCGCGCCGAACTCACGTTCCTTCATGCATCGGCGGAAGATGTACCTCGGGTTCGATCGCTCGTACGTCGCGATAGAGGCTGCGCAGCCGCCCCGTGACATCGCTGTCTCGCGCATAGACTCTCCACAGCGTGCTGTCGATCGCCTCGATCACAACCTCCGACGAGGTTCGGAGGTCGGGGTCCGACCGATTCGGAGGCTGTGTGCGGTAGCCCACGACGATCCCATCGATCAGCTGCGACAGCGCGGCGGCAAACTCCCGCAGCTGAGACGCGGTGAACCTGAGTCCTTGCGAGCCCCTCGCTGCCTGCTGCTCAAGTTCCACGACATCGGTTGTGTCGTCTCGAGCAACGCCCCAGAACTCGAGAACCGACCAGCTCAGTTCATCGGTGATGGGAATCGCATCGAGGAGCTCGCCAAGCTGGACCGCGGGTCCGTCCCAGATTTCGATCATCGCCATGGTCTTGCTCCCACCATGATCACGGCCAAACCGATGCGGGTCGACCACGCGAACCGTCGGCGGAATAGACGTGTTGATGTGGATCGGTATGTAGATCAGGTCGCCCGTGGTCGGTCCAATCGATGTCTCTGACCGGACGTCCGGCGCCATCTAGTTCCCTCGATTGCGGGTACTGGCCCTTTCGCGTGCCGAGTTGCGTGTGCGGGTACGGCGATTCTGGCTTGGGCCGGCCCCCGGGGTAGCGCGGGAGGTCTCGGCTGGGAGCGTACGGTCGGTAACCAGCCCACGGGAGGCCGCGTTCCGCCTTTGCGGCGATCATCAACTCGCCCTCGCCAGTCAACATGTTCGCTGCGAAGGCAATGCCGGCACCGATACGTCCCGCCGTTCCGAAGTCCGCGCACGATGGATCGAAGCCGAATACGTGGCCAGCGATCTGGGTGCTCAGACCGCCGGTGAGACCGTCGAGGGTTCCAGCCGCCACGTTGGGCAGAGCGTTGCCCGCGGCAGCTGCCGTATTGCCGACCGACGCGACCGCGCCCACGGTATCCCCGGCGAGGTTCCCGAGCGCACTGAAAGCATCGCCGAAGATGCCGTCGCCAGTCACGTCGCCGCGGTTGATCGGGTCGTCAAGCGCGAAGGAGTAGAGGTTGGTGTCCCCGCCCGAAAAGCCCTCGGGATCCTTGCTGGTGAAGCGACCGGTGCTCGCGTCGTAGTCGCGCTGCCCGAACCGCGTAAGGCCGGTATCGGTGTCGTAGACGCCGCCTTCGAACCCGAACGGCTGGAAGGCGGGGTTGGTGTCCAGCGTGACGTTCCCGTAGGAGTCGTATTCCAGGCGCTGCACGACCGCGCCCGTGGACGTATCGATCACGAGGCGCGGGCTGGAGCGCTCGTCGGTGATGAACCGGTACGTGTGGCCGTCCCGGATCATCAGCGACGGCGTCGTACCGTCGGCGCCGTAGACGAACACGCTCCGGATCCCACCGTCGGGGGTCAGCTCGGCGATGGGGTTGAGACCCTCGCCGTACAGAAAGCCTTGGACCAGCGCCCCGTCGACCTTCTTCCCCACTCGCCTGGTCTGACCGTCGAGCACATACTCGACGGTGCGTCCATCCGGCAGGTTGACCCGCGAGAGCGCCCCGAACGCATCGTAGTGATATGCCGTAGTATCGCCGTCGTCGATCTTCGACTCCAGCTGGCCGTTCTTGTTGTACGTGTAATCGGTCGCGCCGTCGCTGATTAGGCGATCCTGGTCGTCGTACTGCGCGGTCCGCGTGCCGGCGTCAGTCTCGACGGACGTCCGGTTCCCATTGGCGTCGTACGTGTAATGGGCGACCGTGTCGCCGTCTCTCGTCACGTCGCTGAGCCGCCCGGCCGCGTCGTAGGTGTAGTCGTAGTGGGCAGTGGTCCCGCTTGGCCCGCTCTCGGTCTCGCCCACCACCCGGCCGAGCGCGTCTCGCGTGTAGCTGGAAGCTAGCAGCGCATTGCCAGAGGCGCTCGCCGTCGAGGACTCGAGCTCGCCGAGATTGCTCCATCCGAGAGAAGAGGTCACGGCGCCGACGCTCGTGCCGCTGACGGCTCCGTTGGAAAGCGCGCGGCTCACCGTGAGGCCACCGGCGCGCGTCAGCAGGCCGTCCTCGTCGTAGCCATAGTCAACGGAGGCACCACCGGTGACAGTCACCTGCGCGACGCGGAGATCGTTGGTGAACGTCCGTGTCACCGTGCCGGCGATCTCGCCGCTGAGTGTGTTGCGCATTGTGAGACCGCCGTCGTAACCGAAGGTGAGGTCTTCTCCGCTCGGCGCCTCGATCGAGGTGACTTGTCCTGTGGCCGAGTTGTAGTGGTACGTGATGCTGTCGTCAGCGGACTCGAGAGATGACAGCCGCCCGCCACTGTTGTAGCGATACGTCAGGGTCGTACCGTCAGGGCGATCGACGGACGTGATCTGGCGATCCTCGTTGTAGTGGAACCTGGCGGTCGTGGCGCCATCGCCAACGTCGGGGCCCGACGCAGTCTCGGGTAGATCGATGGCGTTGGTAGTGAACGTATAGGCCGGGCGCCCTGGCGGCGTAACCGCAGTAACCCCACCATCGGCGTCGTACGTGTAGCCGACGGTCCTGCCGCCGGGGAGCGTTTCCGAGACGACGTGACCGGCCGCATCGTAGACATACGAGGTGTCCTGGTTCAACGGCCCGTCGACGTGGGACAGTAGTCCGTGATCGTCGTAGCTATACGCCGTCGTGCGGTCGCCCTGCGTAGCCGTGCTGAGGCGGCCGCGCGCGTCGTATGTTGACGTGACAGGCAGGATGCCCGGAGTCGACAGGCTGAGGGGTCGTCCCTGAGCGTCACCGGTCGACGATGTCGTGCGACCTTCCGGTGAGGTGGTCGTCGTCTCGCGCGTCCCGGCGTCGAAATGGACCCCCCAGACACGTCCGTTGATCGTCGCCGTGTCGTCCATGCTCTCGAGCGACAATGGGTTGTCCTCGCTCGCGAGTTCGACGTCCCGCGCGCTGTCGACGTTGTAGCGGATTCCACCAGGCGTCCTGACCGATCCTGCAACGAGCGGCACGGCCAGGCCGAACCGCGGATCCGCAGTTCGGGCGCTCGACAGTGAGGTACCGTCGGGCAGGCTCGTCGCGATGATCGCATCGGTCCCTTTCACCGTGCTGCCCCCGAGCCCCGACGGGCTCGTGTATCCACGTCTTGTGACGCCATCGAGGCCTCTGGTGATTGCGTACGCCTGCGCGTGCCCGCCCGCAGTCGTCATGACGACGTTGGCGCCACCGTCGTGCGGCGTGCGGGCGAGCTCCTTGGCACCGCCGACCGCGTCGGCATCGCGGATGAGGTAGCCGAGGTCGTCGTAGTCGAAGTGGCTTGCTGCACCCTTCGGCGATTGCATCGATTTGAGCAGGCCGCCGCTCGTAGACGTCATGCTCGTCGAGCGACCGGAGGGATCTTCGATCCCGGAGAGCCACCCGTGGTCGTCCAAGCTCAACAGCGTGCGCTGTCCGAACGGCGCGACGATCGCCGCGGGACTGCCATCGGCCCCACGCTCGATGTGGGTCGTGTTCCCATCGCCGTCGGTCATGGCGGTCAAGCGGCCGGCAACGTCGTAGGAGAACTCAGCGATCATGGCCCCGGTGGTCGTGCTGAGCGTCTGCAGATGACGGCCGTGGCGGTCAAAGATGTAGATCTCATCGCCGTCAGGCGAAGGGATCCGGTAGTCCTCGAGTCCTGCGCCGGGTAGCGCGGGCGCGACGCGGTACACCGACTCGTCGCAGGGATCGGTCAAGTACGTGCTGCCCCCCGGCCCCGCCATGACCGACCGCGGGCAGCTGACGTCCGCTCCGGTGGCGGCTCCACCGGCACCAGGGTCCGCACCGCCTCCGCCGGCGAACGTCGAAATCACTCCGCTTGCATCGACGCGGCGTACGTCGCGGTTCTCGGAGATGTAGATCGCTCCGTCGGGCGCCGCTGTGACTCCGCGTGGGTAGATCAGCTGGGCTTGGTCTGCTGGACGTCCGTCGCCATCGGTGCCCAACTCGCCCGTGCCGGCGAAAGTGGAGATCGTGCCGTCGGGACTGATGCGCCGGACGCGATGGTTGGTCGTATCGGCGACGAACACGGACCCGTCGGCGCGGACGGCCAGCCCCTGCGGGAAGTTGAGCTCTGCCTCCGTTGCTGGCCCGCCGTCTCCGGAGAAGCCCCGGACGCCCGTGCCGGCGAACAGGGAGATCACGCCATCCGGACCGATCCTCCGGACCTGGTGATGGTCGAAGTCGGTGATGTACAGCGTGCCGTCCGCCGCGATGGCGATGGCCGAGATGGTGGACAAGACGGCGTCGGTAGCTGGGCCACCGTCACCCGCAGGCTCGGCATCTTCGCCGGTGCCGGCGATGGTGGTGATCGTTCCGTCTGGCGTAACCCTGCGCACCCGCACGCCGTCCGCGATGTAGAGCGACCCATCCGGGCCAGTCGCAACGTCGTCGGGTGACCAGAGGTACGCGTCCGTTGCGGATCCGCCGTCGCCAGCATCGTGTCCGTCTTCGGGAGCGTCACCGCCCCCGGCGACGGTTGTGATGATCCCGTCGGGCGCGATCCGGCGTACGCGATGGTGGCCGGTGTCGGCGACGTAGACGCTGCCGTCCGCGCCGATGGCCCCGCCGCCGAGGTTATCGAAAGTAGCGTCGTTGGCGGGGCCGCCGTCGCCGATATCGCCCGTGTCCTCCGCCACCGACGCGCGGAAGGTGGCGCCGCCGCCGTCTGGGTGACCCGCCACCCGTGTGATCGGCGAGGTGAGCTGCTCGGCACTCACCTGCGAGCCGTCACCGAGGTGCAGCGTCCTCGCGGTCGGGTCGTAGCGGTTGTGGCCATCAATCGTCCAGCCGCCCAGGTCGGTCGGCGAGACGTCATCCGCGCCGATCTTGGCGCTGAAGGTCTCTCTCATCCAGTCCTCGTCGCGCGTGGGGATGCCGGTGTCCGCGCCGGCGGACTGTCCGAATGAGCGCTCTCCAACGGGAACCGGGATCGCGAAACGCGTCGGGTAGATGTAATCGAGCGTGACATTGGCCGTGACAGCTCCCGTCACCGTCCGGCCAAAGGCGTCCCTGCCATTCCAGGTGTAGCGGTAGACCTGGCCCGGCGTACTGTCGAACTCGCGGACGATCTGCTGGCCAGCGACGTCGATCCGGACGCGGGCACGGCGCAGATTGCCCGGGTCGGCGGGCGTAACTTGCAGCTCGATCGTGTTTCCGACGGCTCGCCCGGGGACTCGGTCGCTGCGGTAGTGCAACCCTGCGTCGGTGCCTGCTACCCCAACGTCCTCGCCCAGGACCTGGTCGTCGCAGGCGATGAGCGAGCCGCCCGATTCGCACGAGCTCGCACCAGGGCCGCCGAAACCGGTCGACGGCGCCACGTTGGGCGGCCGCGACCCTGGGAAGAAACGCGAGCTGTAGTTGAAGTCATAGGGTGTGAAGTGCGTGATCGGGACGCGCCAGACGGTGTCGCCGGGCTGGTACAGGTCGGCGACCTGGTGGCGCTCGTCGCTGGTAACGCCGAGCTGGGTGAGTTCCTCGATGGAGTCAGGGTCGCCGTCGCCGTTAGCGTCGATGTCAGCAACTCCGTTAGTCTCCGACACGATCTCGATTACCCGCCCGTCGGGCACGGGCACCCAGGCGCCCTCGGCCTGGTCGTAATAGCCGGCCGGGGTTCGTGTGCCAGTGTCGAAGCCGATGAAGTTGTCCGTGTACGCGATGACGGGCTTGCTGAACGTGACCTGTGTGGCGCCGGCTTGGACGGCCTCGTCGACGGTGTAGTCGACCGCGTAGGTGTACGTGCTGCTCGGTGGCAGCGGCGCGGGCATCGCCTCGGCGCCGTGCTCGCCGACCGTGTACTCGGTCGCTCGAACGCCGAGATGATCCAGCAGCATCTGCGTGCCACCAGGCAGCGTCATGGATGCGCTGGTGCCGGCTGCGAAGAGCAGCGTGGCCTGCCGCGTCCCGGAGTCGTCCGTCTCGCTCGAGCCCCGGGCGATCTGGGCAGTGGAGAGCGGTGAGGAGAGGTCGACGTCGGTCACGCGCGAGTCGAGCGCAGTCAACCTGACGTCGTCCACCCAAACGTAGTCCTGCCACGGGACGTCCACATCGCGCTCAACCGGCAGATAGCCGTACCTCGTGTAGCGGATCCGCAGAGTGCCGCCACCATTGACCGCGAGGTAGACCTGGCCGTCGCTGTTCGTGGTCATGCTGCCCAGCTCGGGGTGACCGACGACGGTGGCGGTTACGCCGCCCATCGGCGCGCCATCGGTGCCAAGCACGCGGCCGCGGACGACGGCTGCGCGTTGGGGGCTGATTGTTCCCGGACCGACGCCGTCCTGGATTGGGTTGCTGCCGGTGTAGAGGAAGCTCGTCGCCTCGCTTACATCGGTGGTCTCGTTCCCTGGCAGGAGGGGTGCTTGGACGGCGGGCGCGATGATGTCGGTCGCAGCGCTCTCCGCGGTGTCCTCGCCTGCATCGTTGGTGGCGGTAACGACCACGCGGATCGTTGCGCCGACATCCGCGCTACCGGCGACGTACGCGGCGTCGGTCGCTCCCGCGATGTCGGCGCAGCTGCTCCCGGCCTCGTCGCAGCGTTGCCACCGGTAGGTGTAGGCCAGGGGCGCGGTGCCGTCCCATGTGCCGTGGCTGGCACTCAGCGTGTGGCCCTCGCCTGGTGTGCCTTCGATCGTCGGCGGGTCGGTGTTGACGGGTGCGCGACCGCTGACCGGGTCGGTGGGGCCGCTCGTCGCACTCACCGACGCGGCTGCGTTGCTGGCTGTCACCGCCACGCGGATCGAGAACCCGACGTCCTCAGCGGTCAGGGTGTAGGTGGCGCCCGTTTCGCCGGCGATGGCCGAGCAGTCGTCCCCGTTGGCGTCGCAGCGCCGCCACTGGCGCGCGTAGGCCATCGGTGTGCTGCCAGACCAACTCCCCACATCCGAGCTCAGGGTCTCGCCATCGGACGGGGTCCCTGAGATCGACGGAAGCTCGGTGTTCTGAGGCGCAACTGCTGAGACCGCGGAGGTGGCCGCGCTCGTCGCCGACGCCGAGCCCGCGGAGTTGGTGGCCGTGACGACGACCTTGATCGTGTTGCCGACGTCGGCGGAGGTCAGCGCGTACGCGCTGTCGGTGGCCCCCGCGATGTCCGCGCAGCCGCCGCCAGAGGCGTCGCAGCGCCGCCACTGGCGGGCGTAGGTGATCGGGGTGTCTCCCGACCATGTCCCGACCGACGACGTCAACGTCTGGCCGTCGAGCGGATCTCCGGTGATGGAAGGAACGGCGGTGTTGGACGGCGCTCCTCCGGCCACGGCGTCGGTGGGAGCGCTGGTGGCTGCGCCCGATCCCAGCGCATTGGTTGCGGTCACGACTACGCGGATGGTCTTGCCCACCTCCGCAGTGGTGAGCCGATACGAGGCGCCACTCGCGCCGTCGATCGCGGTGCAACTCGTCGGCGACGCGCACGCTTGCCATTGGTAGCCATAGGTGATCGTTCCCGTGCCCGCCCACGTGCCGTGATCGGCGGTAACGACGTCGAAGGAGTGCAGATTCGCCGCGGGACTGATCGCCGGGGCCGTCGTGTTGGTTGGACCGCCGATGGCCGCGCTGTAGTGGCCAGCAATCTGAGTCGCGGTCAAGACGTGGTTGTAGTACGCCACGTCCGAGATCGCCCCGTAGAACGGCCCGTATGACGCGTTTGCGGTGCCGTTGTGCAGGCCACCCACCCTGAAGCTGCCACCGTTGAGCGTGATCGCTGTGGTATCGGTGCCGGACTGCTGAGCGCCGTCGACCCAGACGGTCGTCGTTCCGGCCGAGCGCTGCACGACAATGTGGTGCCAGTCGCTCTGACTCGCAAAGACTGAATGGCCAGAGGGCCCCCCTTGCGAGAAGCAGGTGTTGGCGTCGGTCGCCCACAGCGTCGAAGCCTGTGCGGAGGCCCAGACGCCATGCCAGCAGTTGTCCGTGCCGACCCAGCCGTTCGACACGATCGCCTCGCGCTCATTGACCCGATTTGATCGCGCCCAGAACTCGATGGCGAAGTTGTTGGTGTACGAGAAGTAGCCGCGGCCCAGATAGCCACCGGAGAACGCCATACCGTTGGCGCCCGGCATAGGCCCTGTGACCCCCGCAGTTATCCCGGTCCCCGGCCCCGACAACGTGTTGCTGTTGCCCGACGCATCCGGCACCGACGTTACGGAGGACCCGTCCAACGGCCAGAAGCCCAACGGCGAATCGCCGAGCACGGTTTGGGCGTAGAGCGGAAAGCCACGCGGTGTCTGCACAGCAACGAGGTCTGTAGGGGGTGAGCTCGCGGCGGCGCTGCCCTGGCTGTCGGTCGCTGTGACCTGTACCCGAACGGTGCTGCCGGCGTCAGAGCTCTGCAGGACGTAAGTTCTCGATGTCGCGCCGTCGATGTCGGCGCAGTTCGCGCCCGCGGCATCGCATCGTCGCCACTGATAGGCGTAGCTCACCCCGGCGCCTACCCACTTCCCTGTCGCTGCCGACAGCGAAAGTCCGGGTCCGATCAGGGTCGCGGGGCTGATCGTTGGGGCCGTAGTGTTGGTGGGGGCTCCGACTGCGGCGTTGTAGTGAGCGGCGATCTGGGCAGCGCTGAGAACGTGGTTGTAGTAGGCGACCTCGGAGATGGCTCCGTAGAAGGGCCCATACGAAGCGCTCGCGGTGCCGTTGTGGAGCCCCCCGACACGAAAGCTGCCACCGTTGAGCGTGATCGGGATGGTGTCGCTTCCCGACTGCTGCTCGCCGTCGATCCACACGGTCGTGGTGCCTGCCGAGCGTTGCACGAGGATGTGGTGCCAATCGGTCTGGCTGGCGAAGACCGAGTTGACTGCGGGACCACCGGCCGAGTTGCAGGTGTTGGCATCGATGCCGAACACCGTCGAGGCCTGCGCCGCTGCCCACACGCCATGCCAGCAGTTGTCGGTCCCCACCCACCCGTTCGAGACCAGAGCCTCGCGCTCATTGATCCGATTCGACCGAGCCCACAGCTCCATCGCGAAGTTGTTGGTGTACGGGAAGTAGCCTCGGCCCAGGTAACCCCCAGAGAAGGTCATGCCGCCTGCGCCGTCCATCGGTCCGCCGCCCGTGACACCTGCGGTTACCCCGGTCCCCGGGCCCGATAGCGTGTTGCCGTTGCCCGACGCGTCCGCCGCCGAGGTGGCCGACGAGCCGTCCAACGGCCAAAACCCCAACGGCGAGTCCGCAAGCACCGCCTGGGTGTAGAGCGCACTCGACGCTGACGCTACCGCCGTGAGACCGAAGAGAACCGCGGCGAGCATCCCGATCCAAGCCGACCAGATCAAGAAGACGCGGCTGGACCCGCGAAGCTTGTGCATGGTGTGGGAGCCCCTTCTGGACGAGGGATGCCGCGGGCCTAAGTCAGGCGCTCGGCTCGTATCGAGGACCAGCGGAAGCTGTGCCCCGTCAGTCAACGTCGGGGAACCGACCGGCCGCGAGAGTAGTAGGTGCAAGTTGCTTTGCAAACAGGACATATGTCCATTTGATCTGTGCTGATTACTCACCATCACAGATCGATTACATGCTGCAGCGTCGGGCCAGGCGACAATCTATTTCTTGCGGGCGTCGAGCACGTCGGCGAGGTTCTGGCGCGCGGCCGCGTGCTCGGGGTGCAGGCGGACGAGCGCCTCGAGCAGCGCCACTGCCTCCTCGTCGTTGCCGCAGTGATGCGCGAGGACGGCGAGGTCGTTGACCGTGTCCGGATCTAGCTGGCGGCGCACCGCATCGTGCAGGAGCGACCGCGCGCCCGCCGGGTCGCCATCGGCGGCGAGGTCCAGCGCGGCCGCATGTGTCGTCGTCGCGCGCAACTCGGCGCGGTACACCAGCGTCGGCGGGGCGGGGGGATAGAGCGCGGCGATGCCGCGCGCGACCGCCATCTCGCGTAGGAAGTCCATGTTGGCGATGACCTTGCGCTCGCGATCCCAGCGCGAGCCCGCGCGCGCGATGACCGAGAAGCAGTCGTTGAGCAGTTGCTCCTGCCCCCAGCAGACGGTCTCCTGGCTGATGCAGCGCAAGCCTTCCGAGCGCGCCAACGCGTCGACGAGGTCCGCCGAGACCGACGTCGCCCTCCAGTGGATGGCGTGTGGGTCGTAGCTTCCCGGCTCGTAGGCTCCGATGTTGGAGTGGTGGATGAACGCCACGCCGTCGTCGACGAGCACCCGAGCGAACTCCCGCAGATAGCCGGCGATCACGTCGCGCTCGGCGTGCACGAGTGAGTCGAAGCTGAAGACCAGATCGATCGACCGGTCCGCGACCATCGCCAGCGATGTGCCGTCGTTGACATGAAAGCTGACGTGCCGGTCGCCGGCGAAGCGCTCGCGGCAATGGGCGACTGCGGTCTCGGCGATGTCCACCGCGACGAGCTCGTCGCATAGGTCGCGCAGGTAGTGCGTCCAGCGCCCGTATCCCGGCGCGATCTCCAGGATCCGCCTCGCGGGGACGAACCCCTGGATCCGCGAGAACAGCGTCACCCACCACTGATACGAGACCCCTCCCCACGCCTCCGACCACTCGTCGCCGCGCTGCGACCAGTCGTAGGCCTGGTTCCACATCGACAGGTTCTCGGACAGGGCGGGCATGTCGTCGTCATCGGCCCCACGTGCGCAGGCCTTAAGCCGACCGGGGGGCAGAGTCATGCCGCTGACAAGCTCCCACGCCGCCGTCCGACCCGCAGCGTGCCGTCGCGCTTCGTCTCATCCCGTGTGGGGAGCGGAGGTTTGCGAGACTGGGCGCCGAAGGCGCCCCGATTTTGGCGTGCAGATCGTCGTCGCTGGCCAGGAGCGGGAAGGAGGACAGTGCTCCGCACGGCCTCCTTCCCAGCGACGCCGCCAGCGGCGACGAGATGCCCGCGACAATCGGGGCGCCCGGATTTGAACCGGGGACCTCACCGACCCGAACGGTGCGCGCTACCAGGCTGCGCCACGCCCCGAAGAGGGTTCGATTCTAGCCGCCGCGGGGTGGGCGCGGCCGCTCGCGCGCGGCTCGCCTAGCTGCCGCTTCCCGCAACGGCCTTGAAGTAGCGCACGGCCAGCCCGGTGATCAGGGTCTGGAAGGCGGATTCGAGCTCGGTGCCCTCGCGTTCGGCCCAGGTCGTCAGGCCGAGGCGCTCGATCTCCTCGCTGTCGGCGAGGACGTCGTCGATGAGCTCGGGGTGGCGGTCGCTGAAGTAGGCGCCGATCGAGTAGAGGCTCGAGTCGGTCAGCGCCTCGAGGAACGCGCCCTCGTCGGGCGCGGACGGGCTCAATGGCCGCCCAGCAGGCCGCCGGTCACGCCGTTGACTGTATTCGTTACGCCGGTCACGGTCTGGTTGACCGTGGTCGTGGTCTGGTCGACCGTCTTGTTCACGGTGTCGGTGACGCCGCCGACCGTGCCGTTGACCGTCTGGGTGGTCCCCGCGACGACACCGTTGACGGTGTCGACCGTGTCGTTGACCGCCTTCGGCGCGCCAGGCAGGTTCGGCACCTGCACGGTCGGCAGCTGGACCGTGGGCAGGTCCGTCGAGCCGCCGGTCGCGCCGTTGACGGTCTGGTTGACCGTGCGGGTGACGTCGCCGACCGGATCGCTACCGCCAGAGCCGCCGTTGGTGCCCGCCGACGAGGCGTTCGAGCCCGAGGAGCCCGACCCGCTGCCCGCTCCGGCGCCGCT
>Ga0081539_10005826_pt1 | contig 12241 bp, 10 predicted proteins | sample TabmetS4T2R2_FD_71023 | JGI IMG/M metagenome (GOLD analysis project Ga0081539, IMG submission 71023) | Tabebuia heterophylla rhizosphere microbial communities from the University of Puerto Rico - S4T2R2 | ecosystem: Host-associated > Plants > Roots > Rhizosphere ...
CGGGCTAAACATCATTCCGCCATAACCAAAGCTCAACCCGGCAAGTAATGACGCCAGCGGTGAACGCCCTATTTCCCGCGCGTAAGTGTAGGTGAAGACCGGAGCCAAGAGATAAGGAGCAAGGATAAAGATTTGTTCCGACCAGTATCCTGGAAGAAACAGGTGACCCCAGGTTAGTGGATATAAGATGGCGATCATGGCCATCGACAGCATCGGATAGCCGGAGAGTACGTACGGAGTCCATAACGGGAGCGAACCATGCCGGATCATCTCCCACGCGACAACGCGCAACGGATAGTTGTAAGTGATCGAATCTCCGATCACGAAGAATTTGCCGCCGAAGATCGCGGTCCTGAAGAAAACAATAAAGAAGATAACAATGACGAGTAGTGCTGCGATGTCTGTGCTGCGCCTTTGCCGCAACCAGTCCCAGCGGTGTTGGTTCATTTATCCATAGCCTCCGATAACTGACGAGGGTGACACAAAATTAGGAAAGTTAGGGCTTTTCAGAGAACTTTCATCGACGGCAGGATTCTTATTCTTAACTTTTCACATTTCGAAATCAACCGCCGGTCGATGGGATCTGCAAGGGATGAGTGAGAGTGGGAGGGCGGGTTAAGGAGGCGAAAGAAGAGAAACGCGCGAAAATATTGGGTATTTTCGCGCGTTTCTCTTCTTTCACGTTTTCGCTGCTGTTATCTCTGTTGCTGCAGATACGCCCGTGGCTGCTTGCGTTGCCTGCGTTCGCGGACCTGCGAATCTTCCGGGACGATCTCCAGCAAAAGTTTTTCAGATTGCCGAATGACGGTCATTCTCGATTTCTGGCCGACCCTCTGATCGGTCAGCAGACGATGAAGGTCGTCGATGCCGGCGATCGGGTAATCGTCATATCCGACGACCAGATCGCCCTCCGCTAAACCCGCCCGTGCCGCCGGGCTGGCGGGTTCGATCGAAACGACGAAGACGCCGGTCTCAACCGGCAGGTTGTGATAGCGCACCACTCGCCGGTGAATCGGCACTACCTGGCCTGCGACGCCGATATAGCTGCGGCGGACGCGGCCTTCCTTGATCAATTGACCTGCCACAAATTTTGCCGTGTTGATGGCAATTGCGAAACAGAGCCCCTGGGCGGGCAGAATCACCGCCGTATTGACGCCGATTACTTCACCCCGCGAATTGACCAGCGGCCCGCCCGAATTGCCCGGATTGAGCGAAGCATCGGTCTGAATGATGTTGTCGATCTGACGGCCTGAACGCGAACGGATGCTCCGGCTCAGAGCGCTCACCACGCCGGCCGTCACCGAATATTGAAAGCCGTAAGGATTACCGATCGCGATCGCCAATTGTCCGACTCGAATCTTTTGCGAGTCGCCAAACGCGACCGGCACCAAATTCGGCGCATTGATTCGCACGACAGCCAGGTCGGTCTCCGGATCGTCTCCGATCAATTGGGCCTCGCTGCTGCGACCATCAGAGAACGTGACATCGATCTTTGATGCACCGCTGACGACGTGACTGTTGGTCAAAATAAAACCATCGGGCGTAAAGACGAAGCCTGAACCGCTCCCGCCGCGCTCACCTGGTCCACCTGGCCCACTTGGCTGATGATTGTGATTCTGGCTGCCCTCGTCGCGACCTCGCTGCTGATGAAAAACCTCAATATTGACGACCGAAGGATTGACTCTCTCGGCTGCGCCAATCACCGATTGCGAGTACGCGTCCAGTAATTCGTCGTCGGATAGCCTGACATCTTCCTGTGAATTTTGAGCCTCTTCATTGAAGCTCGTATCCGTCACAAACTGGAAAAAATCTTTCATATTCCTCTTTCAGAATTGCTCTTGTGTGGTTCTTCAACTATTTGACGATTTTAAAGTTGAACCTGGGAGTTCCATAGAGATTCATCAACCCCAACCAGATCGGCAGTAATTGTTCAGTCCATCTGGCCGAGGTGATATCGCCCAGGTCGATCACTGACTTCCAACCGAACCAATCTTTCAGAATTTCAGTGATCTTTGTTTTAGCCTCCTGATCATTTCCGCTGATAAAAATATCGTGATCATTCGGAACCAGCGAAGGATTGATCATCACTTCGCAATTGACAGTGTTGAGGGTTTTAATCACCTTCACTTCCGGAAAAGCTCGCTGAATCTGCTCGCCCAAAGAGTCAGTATTGGAGACAGTCAAAATGGGAGGCGACCCTTGCGGGAAATCGAGCGGATTGGCCAAATCGATCAAAATCTTGCCCTTCATAGTTTCTGCGCCGGCGAGTTTGAGCGCTTCGATCGAGACCGATCCGGCGGTACAGTTAAATAGTATCTCGCCAAAATTTGCGGCGTCTTTAAAACTCCCCTGCGAGGCGCGATCACCATTGGTTGCCGCCCATTCCGATGCCTTCGGATTATTGGCGGCGCGCGCGCCCATCATGACCTCATGACCTAATTGAATCAGCTTGGTTCCAACAGTATTGCCAACCATGCCCGTACCTAAGATAGCGATCCTCATAGTTTCTCCTCGGAAGAACCGTTTTCAGCCATTGAAAACTGGAAAAACTGAAAACTGTTTGTAAAGCCTCTCTCATCATCACATCATTAATACCTTCTTGCCGGTATAGCACGGAGGAAGCACTGTGTGAAGTAGGCACTTCTGAGTGGTATACTCACCGCCAGGTAATCACGCCAATGGTTAGGGAGGCTAATTTGAAGCAAAGCAAAATGGATTGTCCGGCAGAGACGACGCTCAAGGTGATCGGCGGACGTTGGAAGATCTTGATCCTTTATCATCTCTTCCAGGGCGTTAAGCGATTTTCCGAAATTAAATCCTCGATTAATGGCATCTCGCAAAAGGTCATGACGCAGCAGCTGCGTGAAATGGAGCGGGACGGCATCATTCATCGAGAGGTCTATCCGCAGGTGCCGCCCAAGGTCGAATACTCGCTCACCCCGCTCGGCGAGAGCCTTAAACCGGTGATCGAAGAGATGTGTAAGTGGGGGCTCATGTTTGAGAACGGAGAGTTGAAACCGGTTCTACTCCAGGCTTACCTCGCTGACCTGGCCATGAAACGAGATCAGCATTTGGGAGAGATGAGAGATAAGTGAGGGGACAGACCAGAAGATAAGAGCCTCATCTACACGCAAAACTCTCAACTCACCTCCCGCTCTGCTCGCGCAATCCGCTCGCTAAAAATTCACCCGACAAAATTCACCCGACAAAATTTACGATGATCCGCGAAAGTAGACTCGGCGGCTTTATCTAAAAAGACAAAAATGTTATCTTTTGCCGTCTTAAGAACATTTTTGTTTTATCTGAATTTACCGGCCGGGAGCGACTGCTATGGATGAGGCAACGCAGATCAGGAAGTTATCGGCTTTACTGGAGATTAGCCAGGCTCTGGGTTCGACGCTTGATATCCGAGAATCCGTCGAAAAGGTCCTTGAAATCCTTGATCGCGAGTTGGGCATGAAGCGGGGAGCGATTGCCCTGCTTGAAGAGAAGGGCGAACTGACGATTCAATACGCTCACGGGATGAGCGAAGGAGAACGGCAACGAGGACGCTATCGCCTGGATGAAGGTATCACCGGGAAAGTCGTCTCTTCGGGTAAGCCCGTCGTCGTGCCGCAAGTGAGTAAAGAGCCGTTGTTTTTGAACCGCACGCGTAAACGCGATCCGAAACAGGAAGAATCGTTCATCTGTGTTCCAATTAAGAACCAGCGCAAGACGATCGGCGCACTTTCGATCATCTATCTGTTTAAGCAAAACCGGAGCTATGATGACTCGGTCAAACTGCTCGCAATCATCGCCTCGATGATCTCGCAAAGTTTGCGGATGGGGCATCTGGTCCAGCAGGAGAAGGCTCAGCTCGCCGACGAAAATGCCTTGCTCAAACGCGAATTGCAACAGAAGTATGATTTTCGCAACATCGTCGGGACGGGCAAAGAGATGCGTGATGTTTATGATCAGATCGCGCAGGTCGCCCACACTAACACCACCGTCTTAATCCGAGGTGAATCAGGCACCGGCAAAGAATTGGTCGCCCACGCCATTCACTATAATAGCCCGCGTTCTTCAAAGCCGTTCGTCAAAGTCAATTGCGCGGCTTTACCCGAGTCGTTGATTGAATCGGAGCTGTTCGGTCACGAGAAAGGGGCATTTACAGGGGCGGTTGCGCGTAAACGCGGACGCTTCGAATTGGCTGAGGGGGGAACGCTGTTTTTAGACGAGATCGGTGATTTATCGCCAACTATGCAGGTCAAATTATTGCGCGTTTTACAGGAACGCGAGTTCGAACGTGTCGGCGGGACCGAGACCATCCGCGTCAATGTCCGCTTGATCGCTGCGACCAACGTCGATCTCGAACAAGCCGTTCAGGACGGGCGATTCCGTTCGGATTTATATTATCGTCTGAATGTCTTCTCGATCTATCTGCCGCCATTGCGTGAACGAAAGACCGATATTCTTCTCCTCGCCAATCATTTCCTCGAAAAATATGCCCGGCAGAACGGCAAACGGATCAAGCGCATCTCGACTCCGGCGATCGATATGCTGATGAGCTACCACTGGCCGGGCAATGTGCGCGAGCTCGAGAACGTGATCGAGCGCGCCACCCTCGTTTGCGAAGGCAACGTCATTCACGGCTATCATCTACCCCCGACACTCCAAACCGCCGAAGGCTCCGGCACCGTCACCAAGATGAGCCTCGATCAGGCAGTCGGCGCCTTCGAGAAGGACTTGATCCAGGATGCTCTGAAGACGGCGCGTGGCAACCGCGCTCGCGCCGCACGCATGCTCGACACCACTGAACGCATTCTCGGTTATAAGGTTAGAAAGTACGAGATCGATTGCCGGCGTTTCAAAAACTGAAGAGCACCGTCGCCCTCACGGCCGGAAACAATTTTCGCCTCACCCTTCAGAAAACGACAATATTGTCGTGAAAATTGAGATGGGCTACAATTTTGATGTCTGATAAAAACCGCTCCGAGTTCCGCATTACGATCATTTTTTCCTGTCTTGGCTGATAGTTACAAGAATCAATCTGGTCTCGGCCTGATTGGCAAGCCGTTTGCATATTAAACGGCTTATGGGTGGGTCGGTCTTCTCGGAGGTCGTTATGATCAGAGAGGATAAATCACGCTTACACACCGCAAACCGCTGCGCACGAACGGCTGATCACAAGTTTCATGAGGCTCGATGGAGGGGTGATCGATTGCTCAAATCATCATGAGGCCCACTGGTACGAGCGATCAGTTGTCGTCGGAAAATCGGCGCTGACGAGTCCCAGGCATTCGAACTGGCTGAAATCACACTTGAGGGGCAAAGTTATGAGCGAGGATGACAATCAAGCGGGCGGCAGTTATGGACAGTTGATGGAATACCTATTGAGTGAACGTAGTCACTATCTCTCGGAAGAAGAATTTAAGGCTTTCGCCGTAAATGAGGTCCGGCGCTTCATTAATGACTTGCGTAAGATCGATATCGAGCTTACTTTACGTCCGACTTATCTTGAGAAATCGCCATCGGACTCTCAGCGCGATTAAAAATTGGCGAATTGAATCTGATGGCAGGTGAGGCAGACGAAAGCAGACAAGAGTCCTTGATCGCCAAACTTCACAAAGGATTATCTCTCTATTTTTCTAATTTCATTTCTGGCCTGGACATATCCAGCGCCTAAGGAGGCAATTGAATGACCCCAAAAGACGTGATTAAGTTGGCCACAGAGAAGGGTGTTCAGATCGTAGACTTGAGGTTTATCGACCTGCCGGGCACTTGGCAGCACTTCTCCATCCCGGTCGCCGAATTAAGTGAATCCCTCTTCGCTGAGGGGATTGGCTTCGACGGCTCATCGATTCGCGGATTCCAGACGATCGACGAGTCGGACATGTTGCTTTTCCCAGACCCGGCCACCGCCACGTTGGATCCATTCCCTACTCATCCGACACTGGTCCTGATCTGCGATGTCAAAGATCCGGTGACGGGCGGAAACTACTCGCGCGATCCACGTTACATCGCTAAAAAAGCAGAAGAATACGTGAAGAAGACCGGAATTGCAGACACCATCTATATTGGTCCGGAACTCGAATTTTTTATTCTCGATGATGTCCGTTTCGACCAGGGATACAATTACGGGTTCTACTATCTCGACTCAGAGGCCGCTTTCTGGAATGCAGGCAGAGAGGGCAGCCCCGAGCGCCCGAACCTTGGCCACCGGCCGCGCTACAAGCAAGGATACTTCCCGACCGCGCCCGATGACCATTACCAGGACATCCGTTCGGCGATGGTGTTGGCGCTTGAAAGCGTCGGGGTCAAGATCGAAGTCCACCACCACGAAGTGGCTTCGGGCGGTCAGACCGAAATTGATATGCGGTTCGATACCCTGACCAAGATGGCCGACAAGGTGCTCTGGTACAAATATGTCACTAAGAATACGGCGCGTAAGTTCGGCAAGACCGTGACCTTTATGCCCAAGCCGATCTTCCAGGATAATGGCTCCGGCATGCACACCCATCAATCACTGTGGAAAGAAGGGAAGAATGTCTTTTTTGAGAAGGGCGGTTACGCTGATCTCTCTCAGACCTGTCTGTATTACATCGGCGGAATTCTCAAACACGCGCCGGCGCTCTGCGCGTTGATCGCGCCGACGACCAATTCTTACCGGCGTCTGGTTCCCGGCTACGAAGCGCCGATCAATCTGGCATACAGCCAGCGCAATCGATCGGCGGCGGTGCGTATTCCGATGTATTCGAAGGCGGAAAAGGCCAAGCGCCTCGAGTTCCGCACTCCGGATCCGACCTGCAACCCATATCTCTCCTTTGCCGCCTGTGTCATGGCCGGATTGGATGGGATCGCCAACAAGATCGATCCCGGCAAACCGATGGATAAGGATCTCTATGAGTTGCCGCCGGAAGAGGCCGCGGAGATCAAACAGCTTCCCGGCTCGCTCAATGAGGTGTTGGATGCGTTGGAAGCGGATCACGCATTCTTGCTCAAGGGTGATGTCTTCACCAAGGACGTGATCGAAAATTGGATCGAGTATAAGAGGAAGAACGAGGTCGATCCGATCCGTCTGCGCCCACATCCATGGGAGTTCGCTCTCTACTTCAATATCTAAAAGCAGGTTAGAAGTTTAAAGAACGCGAAACGCGCGAAACTTCCCATGGGGTTTCGCGCGTTTCGCGTTCTCACTGTGGGATCAACGGAAACGCTGCAGTTGAGATGCGCCGAAGATCTTTTCGAAGATCTGGTTCACCCGGTTGGTCTGAAGCTGGTAATCTCGCTGGAATTGTTCAGAGGCGCTGTCTTGATCATGATCGAAATAGCCAAGCAGGCGCGCAAAAGTGTTCAATTCGTCCGGATTGGTCGGGATCGAATGTGTCTGCGCGTCGTTGATCATCTGCAATTTATTTTCGACATCGCGCAGGAAGAGATATGATCCGGAGAGGGCCTCATACTCTTCATCCGAGATCAGCGCGTGACGACAGAGCGCACGCAGGGCGCGCAATGTATGGCGATCGCAAAGATCCGAGATGTGGCCGCCATAAGAGATTTGAAGCGCCTGGACGATCAACTCGATCTCGCGAATCCCGCCAAATCCCAATTTGACATTGCGTCGCCGTTGTTGACTGGCCGACATCTTACGATCGATCTTTTTCTTCATGCTCTTGATCTCGTCGAGGGCTTTGAGATCAAAAGGGCGATGATAAATGAATGCTTGGACCGCTTTGAGAAACTTCCGGCCCAATTCGCGGTCTCCGGCGACGGGCCAGGCCTTGAGCAGCATCAATCTTTCCCAGGTTGCGCCGCGCGAATCATAATAATGTTCGAATCCGCTGAGCGAATATGCAATATTTCCTAAACTTCCTTCGGGACGGAGCCGTAGATCGACCCGATAAACATAACCCTCACTGGTAAATTCGTTGAGCGCCACGGTGATCTTTTGTGAGAGCCGACGAAAATATTCGGATGCTGAAATGGGGAGAGGCCCGGGTTCGGATTCTGACGGTTCTGCTTCATCTTGATCTGCAGCGTAGAGATAAATTAGATCGACATCCGAGCTGAAGTTGAGTTCGCCGCCGCCGAGTTTGCCCATCCCCAGGACGGTAAAACCTCCGAATGTCCTTCTTGTGACTCCGCAGTCGCGACGGAGGGTGGTTTCGCAGATCCGATAGGCAGCCGAGATCAGCAATTCAGCCAGCGTGGAGAGCGCCGATAACGTCTCTTCGACGGAGCAGAGCCGCAACAGGTCGCGCACTCCGATATGCAACATCTCTCTCCTTTTAAAGGCGCGGAGCAGATCCAGCTGCTTTTGCTCCGAGGTCGTTGTCTTGAGCGCCCGCAAGAGATCGCGCGCCATCTCGCGCTTTTTCCGAGGTTGATGAAGAATCTGCGGATCGGTCACCCAAAAAAGAACGACCGGATCGCGGATCAGAATTTCAGCCATATATTGGCTGCCTCCGAAAGTCTTGGCCAGAATCTCGATCGTGCGGGGGGATTCCTTGAGATAAGAGAAGAGATTGATCTTGTTGACGATGGCACGGGCAAATCTTTCGAAGTGATTGAGGGCCTGGTCCGGGTCCGCCGATTGCGCCGCACACGACAGAAGCTCTTCGAGGCTATCGGCCAGGAGTTGCCGCGCCAGCGGATCGTCCGCCATCGATTGGAGGTTGGCGTCGGCTTTGGCGGGCTCTTTGAAACCGTATGGAGTCAGTAGCATCGCGACCCGATGCGAATCGAGGCGCGGGGCGAGCAACAAGTCTTTGACGTTTGGCAGCGACATACACTCTGATAAGATAAGCCGTTCGAGATATTTTACGTGTGACAGGATGAAGGTTAAACAACTTGTGTTTTGAGTGCAAACACGATGGCCCGGTGAGAGTTTTGGAAGGGTCGCAGGCAATGAGTGGGACAACGCTTAAACAGACAATCGAGTCACTCTGCCCTGAAGTCGAAGCGGAGTTCATTCGGGATTTCTTTAACCGGATGGATGAAGATTACTTCACTGCCTTCTCGCCCGCAGAGATCTGTGAACATTTGAGGCTGTCGCACGAACTGAACTCCGAGCGTCCCGTCCAATGCCGGATCGCGCGGCGCGGAGATGATGAATTTGACATCATCATCGTCGGCTTCGACTATCACTCGGAGTTTTCAATCTTCTGCGGTCTGTTGTCGGCTTTCGGGCTGGAGATTCACGCCGGAAATAGCTATTCATTCGCGAGACAGACGGCGGAAGGCGCGAAGCCGCCGTTTCAAAGGTCACGTCGCTCGCGGATCAAACCCAGGCCATCGTCGCCGCGCAGAATTGTCGATGTTTTCAACGTAAGGTCGAGGCCGGGTGAGGCTTTCGATGAACCGGGCCGGCAGGAATTTGAAAAGGAGTTGCAGCAGCTGGTCCGCCTCCTGGCCGCGGGTTCATCCGACCAGGCCAGAGATCGGTTGAATCGCTATCTCGTCGAACGGCTTGAAAAGATGGACGAGCGGCTGAGCGGTCTGCTCTCCCTAGCTGAGGTCGATTTCGACAATCGGATTTCACCTGATTGGACGGTGATGAATGTGCGTTCAGAGGACGCTTTCGCCTTTCTCTATGCCTTCTCCAACGCGCTCGCGCTACGCGATATCGACATCCATAAGGTGAGGATCCGGAGCTTCGGCCGGGAAGTCAGAGATCAATTTTTTATTGCCGACAGATGGGGGCGCCAGATCGTCGGTCAACAGGAACAGGAGCGATTGCGAACGGCGGTGACCTTGATCAAGCAGTTCACGCGTTTCTTGCCGGAAGCGCCCGACCCGGCGAGAGCGATGCGGCATTTCGATCAATTTCTCGACAAGGTCTCTGAAGAACAGAGCCACGATCAATTCGAATCTTTCTTCACCAACGGAGAAGGGATGAATCTGCTGGCTCATCTTTTGGGCAGCAGCGACTTTTTGTGGGATGACTTTTTGCGCCTTCACTTCAAAGACCTCCTTCCGATGCTAGAGGATCTCAACAAAATCGAGTTGAGGCCGAGCAAGCAGCAGTTGCGCGATCAACTAAAGGCGCAACTGGCAAAGGCGGTCACTTTTGACGAGAAGAAGAGAACGCTCAATCAATTCAAGGATCGACAGGTCTTTTTGATCGACGTCAGGCATCTGCTGGAGCCGCAATCAACGCTGGTCGATTTTTCTCAATCGCTGACGGATCTGGCAGAGGTGGTGCTGGACGAAGCCGCCGCCATCTGCTACGCGCATCTGGCCGCAGAGCACGGAGATCCAATGCGGGAAGATGGAACGAGGTCTCCATCCGCGATTTGCGGGCTGGGCAAATTCGGCGGGCGCGAGATGGGGTATGCATCAGATCTCGAAGTCTTGTTTGTTTATGAGGGATCGGGACGGACCAGCGGAACTCGACCGCTTGCTGACGGGCTCTTCTTTGAGCTCTTGGTTCAGAATGTGGTCGAATTTATCGAGGCTCGCGAGAAAGGGATCTTTCATCTGGACTTGCGCCTGAGGCCCCACGGAAAGGCCGGTCCGCTGGCGGCGCCCTTCAATCAGCTGGCGATCTATTACAGCGCGAGCGGAGAAGCGGCCCCCTTCGAGAGACAAGCGCTGACCAAGTTGAGATGGGTTGCCGGCGATGAAGCTCTGGGGCGGCGCGTCGAAGCCCAACGGGATAGCTTCACATACAGCGGCGCGCCCTGGGATCGCGAGAATGCTCTGCACCTGCGCAGACGACAAGCTCGCGAATTGGTCAAACCCGGCCGAATCAATGTCAAATATAGCGCGGGTGGAATCATCGACATCGAATATGCAGTGCAGTATCTCCAGATTCTATACGGCCAAGATTATCCGGAGCTGAGAACGACCAATACATTGGAGGCGCTGATTCGACTCCGTCAATTGCAGATAATTTCGGAGGCCGAACTCGATGAACTGTATGCCTCTTACCTTTTCTTGCGGAATCTGATCGATGCGTTGCGGATTGTCCGCGGCGATGCCAGTGATCTGGTGCTTCCCGAACAATCGTCGGATGAATTCAAAGCGCTTGCCCGCAGATTGGGTTATCACAAGCGGGAGAGGAGAAGCAGCGCACAGGCCTTAGCAGCCGAGATAGAACAAGTCATGGTTAAAGTTCGATCTTATTATCTGGCGCGCTTTGATCACGTCCAGCAAACTGATCAGATTCAATGATAATTAAATAAATGGGCATCATGATGGATATCCGTATGTTTGCAGATCAAAATGTCATCTGAAGATTCGAATTAATATTAGTGGACCGGGAATACGATAAAATATCTTCCTCAATCAAGCTGAAATAGAGTATAATAAAGGCTCCGTTAATAATTTAGGCCAAATAAGCTCAGGAACTTTTCAACAAGTCTGACTTTTACGCCAGAGATAAGCCCCCGTTGCCCTGTCAGAGCGATAAAACAGTAAAAGACTAATTGAAAAGAGGAACCGAAGCTATCGCGTGCAAGGCCGCGCCGGCATCAGGTATTTGTATGCGAAATAAGCAACAAGCTTGTATTCGTACGGTGGATCAATCTGGTTCTGGTATTGATCAAATCCAGATCAAATCCGGGTCAAATCCAGATCGAAGACCGATCGAAGACAGCTGATATCTGGTCTTGCCGGACCGATCTTGCAAAAGATTATCTTGTATCGTCGGATAGTTTTCGGGGGACGGATTAAGAACGTGGGAGCTCTTTCTCTGCCCCTACTATCTCAATCCCCACAAAACAAGCAAGGAGAGCTTTATGGGTAGCTACAAAAATCAGAGTACCAGCCACGGCGAATTGATGAGTTTTCTGTTAAAGGAGCGTTCGAAATTTTCAACGGAAGAGGAGTTTAAAGCCTTCGCTATCGCGGAAGTACGCCGATTCATCAACGATCTGCGTTCTCTTCGGATCGAATTGACGATGCGTCCTTCTTATGTTGGAACTCCACCTTCGCTCTTCAGCTCATCCGAAAAACAAATGGGAAAGAGGGAGTACTAGTTACTTCAAAATATCTTTAAACTCAAAGGGCGGAGAATTATCTCCGCCCTTTGTCCATCTTGATCCCAGTTTACAGCCAAAGAATTTTGAGAAATGCGTCCCGCCGGTGTCTTTCCTGTTCTCGATGGCCCTTTAATAAATTCTTGCAACCTCTCACCATCCATCTTCGTTTCTCCTGTTGCATCTACTGATTAACGCGAGAGCAATTCGGATCAAGCCCATCGGATTGAGCTTCATAGAGCTTAACGGATAATTTATGAGATTCTTGGAGGGCGTCAAAA
>Ga0081539_10005827_pt1 | contig 12241 bp, 11 predicted proteins | sample TabmetS4T2R2_FD_71023 | JGI IMG/M metagenome (GOLD analysis project Ga0081539, IMG submission 71023) | Tabebuia heterophylla rhizosphere microbial communities from the University of Puerto Rico - S4T2R2 | ecosystem: Host-associated > Plants > Roots > Rhizosphere ...
GCCCGTATCCGCCCCCCAGCCGGGCCGCCGCCCCGGCCGGGGCGCGGCGGGCGGCGTCGCCGGGCGAGCCGACCCTCCCGGGCCGGGTCGCCCGGTCGAGCCGGAGCAGCGAGCGCCCGTCGACCCGCACCCGGATCTTCTCCGGCGTCGGGCCGGCCAGCCCCAGGTCGGCCACCTCCACCCCGGCCGCCTCCAGCAGCCCCCGCAGGGCCGACCCGGCCTCGTCGGCGGCCAGGGCGGTGACCAGCACCACCGCCCGGCCGTCGAGCGCGGCCAGGGTCGCGGCCAGGGCCGCCCCACCGGGACGCCGCCGCTCGGCCGGGTCGTCGACCACCGGCACCGGCGCGTCCGGGGCCAGCCGCTCGACCCGTCCGTCCAGGTCCCGGTCCAGCAGGGCGTCCCCCACCACGACCAGCGGCGCCCCGCTCACCGGGGCCACCTCCCCGCCTGCTCCCGGTCGTCCACCGCTCCGGCGAGGAGGCCGGCGTACACCTCGATGGTGCTGCCGGCGATCCGGTCCCAGCCGTACCGCCGGCGCGCCCGGCGGGCTCCGGCCACGCCGAGGGCGGCCCGGCGGCCGGGGTCGGCGAGCAGCCCGGCCAAGGCCTCCGCCAGCGGCTTCGGCCGGCGCGGTGGGACGTGGGCCCCGGTGACCCCGTCGACCACGGTGTCGACCAGCCCCCCGACCGCCGAGGCGACCACGGGCACGCCGCAGGCCATGGCCTCAAGGGGCACGATCCCGAACGGCTCGTACCAGGGCACGTTGACGACCAGGTCGGCCGACCGGTACAGGGCGGGCAGCTCGCCCCGGCCGACCCGGCCGAGCAGCCGGACCCGGTCGGCGACCCCGGCGCGGGCGGCCAGGGCGGTGAGACGGCGCGCCTCCGGGTCCGAGGCCAGCTCGGCCGCGGGCGGCCCCCCGGCCACCACCAGCTCGGCGCCGGGCACCCCGGCCAGGGCCAGGACCGCGTCCCCGATGCCCTTGCGCTCGACCAGCCGGCTGACCACCAGCAGCCGGTACCGGGCCGGGGACCGCGGCGCGGCCGGGCCGTCGGCCCGGAACAGGTGCAGGTCCACCCCGCAGGGCACGACCGCGACCCGGCGCAGGTCGGCCCCCATCCGGACCAGCTCGAAGACCTCGTCCGAGCAGGTGGCGACGATCCGGTCGACGTCCCTGGCCAGCACCGCCTCCTCCCACACCCGGGTCGGGGGGCTGGTGTCCCTGGCCCCCTGGTGGCGCCGCTTGACCACCCCGAGGGCGTGGAAGGTCTGCACCACCGGGATCCCCAGCGGCCGGGCCGCGGCCAGGGCGGCCCGCCCCGACATCCAGAAGTGGCCGTGGACCACGTCCGGCGGGTCGGCCTGGAACGACCGCCACAGCCGGACCGCGAACTCGTCCATGTGCGGCAGCAGGTCGTCCTTGGGGATCGGCGCGGCCGGGCCGGCGTCGACGTGCTCGACGACGACCCCGGGCCCAGCCTCGACCCGCGCCGGCAGCGACGGGTCGTCGCGCCGGGTGTGGACCACGACCTCGGCCCCGCGCCTGGCCAGGGCGGCCGAGAGCGCGGCCACGTGCACGTTCTGGCCGCCGGCGTCGGCCCCGCCGAGCACGGCCAGGGGGCTGGCGTGCTCGCTGACCATGGCCACCCTCATCGCCCGCGCACCTCCTCCAGCAGGACGTCCCAGTCGGACAGGAACCGTTCGAGCCCGTAGCGGGCGGTGGCCGCCTCCCGGGCCGCCTTGCCCATCAGCCGGGCCTGCTCGGGGTCGGCGACCAGCCGCCGGGCGGCGTCGGCCAGCACCTCGACCCGGGTCGAGATGACCCCGGCGTCGGGCGGCACCGCCTCGACCACCTCGGTGGTGGCCAGCGCCACCACCGGCATGCCCAGGTGCATGGCCTCCAGCAGCGACAGCCCGAGCGAGGTCCAGCGCACCGGATGCAGGTACAGCCGCCGCCGGGCCATCTCGGCGTGCAGCCGCCCCTGGTCCAGGTCGGCCACCGACCGCACCCCGGGGGCGCCGGCCAGCCGGTCGGACCGCATCCCGAACAGGTCGACGGGCACCGAGGCGCCCAGCCGCGCCAGCAGGTCGGTCCCGGTCACCCGCCCCCGCCGGCCGGCCTCGTTGATGACCACCGCGGCCGCCGGCAGCTCGCCGGTGTAGCGGTCGCCCGGGTCGAGGATGCCGTGCTCGATCACCCGGGTGGGCGTGCTCCCGCAGTCCCAGAACAGGTCGTTGAAGTGGGTGACGTGCACCACCACCAGGTCGTCGCGGTCCGCGGCCGGGTGCCGCAGGTCGTTGATGCGCCCCTGGGGGGCGTTGTGCTCGAGGTAGACGGCGGGAACGTCCCGCCCCGGCCGCCGCCCGCCCAGCCAGTCGGCGGCGAGGCGCTCCAGCTCCTCGGGCCGCTGCAGCACGACCACGTCGACCTCGGCCCGGGCCGCCTCCTCCCGGGTGAGCTCGACCGCCGAGCCGGGCCAGGCATAGGTGCGGGCCCGCCCCAGCCCGTCCGGCCCCCGCCCGGGCGTCACCGGGAGCAGGTACTCGTGCGGGCCGTGCACGAAGGCGGTCGTCCACGACCCGTGCACATGCCAGAGCAGCACCCTCACCCGCCCACCTCCTCGGGCACCGGGAGCGGGGCCAGCGTCCCGACCGCGGCCACGACGTCCTGCACCGGCACCCCGTCAAGGCACGGATGGCCGGGCAGGGGGCACACCCGGGCCCGCGAGCCCGCGCACGCGGCCCCCTGGTCGCCCAGCAGCACGTGCCGCACCCCCCAGGGCCGCCACCGCATCGCCGGCACCACGGGCGCGAACAGCGACACCACCGGCGTCCCGACCGCCGCCGCCAGGTGCGCCGGCCCGGTGTTGCCGACCACCGCCGCCTCGGCCCCGGCCAGCACCCCGGCCAGTGCGGCCAGGTCGACCCGCCCCCCGAGGTCGACCACCCGATCCTTGAGGCGGCGCCCCCCGGCGACCCGTGCGGTCAGCGGCCGCTCGGCCGTGCCGCCGGTCACCACCACCCGTCGCCCCTCGGCGACGAGGGCCTCGACCAGCGCGGCGTGCCGTTCCGGGGCCCAGGCCCGCGCCGGCACCGCCGCCCCGGGATGCACGACCACGTACGGCCGCGCCAGCTGCGGCACGTCGGCCGCGGGGTCGCGCCGCACGGCCAGCCGCCCGTCGTCGCCCGCCGGCAGCCGGTACCCGAGGGTGGCGGCCAGCGACAGCCCCCGCTCGACCTCGTGGAGGTCCTCGTCGACCTGGTGGCGCACGTCCAGCAGCGACCCCGGGTAGTCCACGCTGACCGCGGCGATCGTCGGCACGCCGGCCATCCGCAGCAGCAGGGCCAGCGGCAGCGGGCTCTGGTGAAAGGAGGTGAGGATCAGCGCCTGGTCGAGCTCGAGGTCCACCAGCCGGTCGACCAGCGCGTCGGCCTTGGCCCTGGTCACCGGCTCGGGTTCGGCGTCGATCCAGCCGGCATGGGCGACCACGACCTGGTCGACCCCGGGCAGCAGCCGCGCCGCGTCCCGCCCCCGCGGCCCGCACAGCAGCGTCACCCGCCCCGCCCCGGCGGCGACGGCCCGCACCGCCGGCCCGGCCAGCAGCACGTCCCCGACGCTGTCCTGCCTCGCCACCAGCACATGACGACGCATCGGGGCACCCCCCTGGGGTTCCCCGAACACCTCCGGCCGGCTCACGGTCGTCGCCCATCCCGGGCCGGCCCGAGCAGCAGCTCGACCGCGGCGGTCAGGTCGGCGGCCACCACCGGCGCCGCCGCGACCTCCTCCGGCCGCGTCACCGCCGTCGGCACCAGCACCGCCCGGGCCCCGGCCGCCAGCGCCGCCTCCACGTCCGACCCGATGTCCCCGATGACCACGCAGTCGGCGGCATCGACCCCCAGCTCGTCGGCCGCCGCCTTGACCAGCCCCAGCGCCGGCTTCCGGCAGCCACACCCGTCCAAGGGCCCGTGCGGGCAGACGAACCACGGCCCCACCGGCCCCACCAGCTCCACCACCCGCCGGTTGACCGCCGCCACCTGCTCGGCCCGGATGCGTCCCCTGGCCACCCCGCTCTGGTTCGACACCACCGCGGTCGCCACCCCCGCCGCCTGCAGCCGCGCCACCGCCTCCCGAGCCCCCGGCATCGCCACGACCAGGCCGGGATCCCCGTTGTACGGAACGTCGACGACGAGGGTCCCGTCCCGGTCGAAGAGGACGGCCTTGGGGATCGGGAGGCTCGGGGAGGGGGCGGCCGCGCGGGCGGGGGAGGGGTGGGGAGCGCGGGCGGTGTCGGCGAGCAGCCGCGGGAGCCGCAGCCAGCCCGTCAGCCAGTGCCAGGTCGCCGCCGGCGGCAGCAGGACGCTGGTGAGCGCCATGGTGCCCACCTCGGCCGGGGTCCGCGGCCCGGGAACGATGCGGGCAAGCGCCAGCTCGGCGGTCCCGGCGACCCACCCGACCCCGGCGACCAGGCCGATCCGGCGAGCCTGACGCCCCCCTTGTCGGCCACCACGGCGACCCGCCAGCCACGCCCCGAGCCCCACAAGCCCCAGCCCGGTCACGACGAGATGCCGCGGCCGCCGACCCGCCGGGACCCCGGCGCGTTCGCGCCAGCCGGGCCCGTGCACCCCCCGCATGAGGACGTCGTCGGCGTTGCCCGCCTGGAGCCGGACGCTGACCAACCGCCCCGCCGGACGCACCGGGTGGGTGACCACGCGGCGACCCCGGACGATCCGGTAGCCGGCCCCCACGACCCGGAGCCCGAGGTCGGCGTCCTCGCGGTAGGCGCGGGGGAACCGCTCGTCGAACCCGCCGACGTCGGCGAGGACGTCCCGCCGGTAGGCCATGTCGGCGGTGGCCCAGCGGGCCGTCTCCAGCCCGCGGAGGTTGCGTTCCCAGTCGCTGGGGCGGCGGCCGGTGGGCATCGGGACCACGACCCGGCCCTGGGTGGCGGCCACGTCCCGGGGCAGCCCCCGGAGATCGGCGAGCAGGTCCGCGGCCCAGGCCGGCCCCGGCACCACGTCGTCGTCCAGGAACGCCACCCACCCGGCCCGCGCCCGGCGCCAGCCGAGGTTCCGGGCGGCCGCCGGCCCGGCGGCCTGGCCACCGACCACCTCCACCTGGAAGCCCGAGACCGGGAGCGGCCGCCCCCGGTCCCGCCGGTCGTCGACCAGGAGAACCCGGCCCGGCACCGCCTCCGACCCCGAGGCCAGGGCCGTGAGCAGGCGGACCAGGCTCTCGCGTCCCACCGTCGGCACGACGACGTCGAAGCTCATGGCCGGGTGAAGGCCTCCCGGCGAACCAGGAACGGCCCAAGGGCGAGGACGTCGACCGGGGCCGACCCGAAGCACTCCAGGGCGTCACGCGGGTCGTCGACCATCGGCCGGCCGGCGGTGTTCAGGCTGGTGTTGACCACCACCGGGATCCCGGTGCGGCGCTCCACCGCCTCCAGCATGGCGGCGACCAGCGGCTCGGCGGCCCGGTCGACGGTCTGGATGCGGGCCGACCCGTCCACGTGGACCACGGCCGGGATGCGGTCCCGCCAGGCCGGCCGCACCCGGTGGGTGAACAGCATGTAGGGACTCGGCATCGGCCCCTCGAAGATCTCTCCGGCCCGCTCGGCCAGGACCATCGGGGCGACCGGGCGGAACTGCTCGCGGCCCTTGACGTCGTTGAGGCGCTCCAGGTTGGCGGCCCGGGTGGCGTTGGCCAGCAGGCTCCGGTGCCCGAGGGCCCGGGGCCCGTACTCGCTGCGGCCCTGGAACCAGGCGACCACGCCGTCGGCGGCGAGCACCTCGGCGACCGCGTCGGCCAGGTCGGGCGGGCGCTCGTGGGCGACCCGGGCCGTGGCCAGCCAGGCGGCCAGCTCGTCGTCGGTCCAGCCCCGGCCCAGGGCGGCGCCGGGCATGGGGGCGACCCGGTCGCCGAGGGCGTGGGCGACGTGCAGGGCGGCCCCGAGGGCGGTGCCGGCGTCGCCGGCGGCCGGCTGGACCCAGATGCGCTCGAACGGACCCTGCTCGGCCAGGACCGAGTTGGCCACGCAGTTGAGGGCGACCCCACCGGCCATGGTCAGGTCGCGGTCGCCGGTCTGGGCGTGCAGCCAGCGGACCAGCTCGAGCAGGACCTCCTCGAGCCGGAGCTGGACGCTGGCCGCCAGGTCGGCGTGCTCGCCGGTCCACTCCTCGTGCTTCCCGCGCCGCTTGGCCAGGGTGTTGAGCTCGATCGGGGCGACCGTGAAGCCACCGTCGCCGGTGGTCCGGACCGCCTCGCGCAGCTCGCGGATGAAGGCCGGCCGGCCGTAGGCGGCCAGCGCCATGACCTTGTACTCGTCCGAGGAGCGGCGGAAGCCCAGGTGGTCGGTGACCTCCTCGTACAGCAGCCCGAGGGAGTGGGGGAGCCGCTGGGCGGCCAGGATCTCCAGGTCGCCGTCGACCGACCGCCCGGCCAGATGGGAGGCGGCCTCGCCGCGGCCGTCCAGCACCAGCACGCTGGAGTCGGAGAAGGGGGCGGCCAGGTGGGCCGAGGCGGCGTGGGCGACGTGGTGGGGGACGTAGCGGACGCAGGCCGGGTCGAGGCCGGGCAGGGCGGTGCGCAGGAACAGGGGGGCCCGCTCGGCGTACAGGGTCCGCAGCCCCTCCCAGCCGTCGGCGGTCAGGTCGCCGCCGACCGGTGGGGCCAGGGCCGGGTCGTAGGAGTAGGCGACGGCGTCCAGGTCGTCGGGGGCCAGCCCGGCCTCGGCCAGGCACCAGGCGGCCGACTGCTCGGGCAGCTCCCAGGTGGCGAACGGCACCGGCAGCTTGCCGTGCTTGCGCCGGGTGAACCGCTCCTCCTCGGCCGCGGCCACCACCTGGCCGTCGACTACCAGGGCGGCGGCCGGGTCGTGGAACACGGCGTTCACGCCCAGGACACGCATGGTTGTGATCCTTTGCACAGGTCGGTCGAACCGGCAGCTCCGCGTCCTGCTTGCACTGCCGCTGCTCTGCGGGGAGGGATCGGCTATCCAGGCATCGCGGGCCGAAACCACCTTTGGAGAAGTTGCTGCTCCCGCCCTCGGCCGGCTCCCCGCGGGCTGGGGACGCCCGGTGGCGGTGACCACCTACAATGGATGGATGCCGGCCCGACCCGATCCTGCGCAGTTGGCCGCCTGGCGGCTGCTGCTCGAAGCCCATGCCACCACCACCGAGCTGCTCGAGCGCGAGCTGGTGGCCGAGCGCAGGCTGCCCCTGAGCCGCTACGACGTGCTCCTCAACCTGGCCGAGGCGCCCGGGGGGCGGCTCCGCATGCAGGAGCTGTCGGCCTCGGTGCTGCTGTCCAAGAGCGGGCTGTCGCGGCTGGTCGACCGCATGGTCGAGGCCGGGCTGGTCCGGCGCGAACGCTGCCAGGACGACCGCCGCGGGTGGTTCGCGGTCCTGACCGACCAGGGCCGCAGCGACCTGCGCCGGGCCGCCCCGGTGCACCTGCGCGGGATCCAGGAGCACTTTGCCCGCCACCTGCGCCCCGAGGAGGTCGAGGTGCTCACCGCCGCCCTGTCCAGGGTGGTGGCCGCGGCCCGGGCCTCCGCCAGCGCCGAGGAGGACGCGGCCGAACCGGCCGCCCTCGCCCGGTCCTGACCGGCCCGTGCTGGTAGCGTCTCCGGCGACCGAGGAGACGTGGAGCACCGGAGGACACCAATGGACAAGGCCACGGCCGCCAGGCGGCTCGAGGAGGAGCGCATCCGGCTCCAGGGGATCCGCGATGGCATCCAGCGCGAGCAGGACGACGCCATCGCCGACGCCGGCGGGGAGCTGTCCAGCGTCGACCAGCACCCGGGCGACAGCGGCACCGAGACCTTCGAGATGGAGAAGAACGTCTCGCTGCTGGAGCAGGTCGACGACGAGCTGCTGGAGGTCGAGGCGGCCAGCCAGCGCGTGGAGCGCGGCACCTACGGCAGCTGCCAGGTGTGCGGCCGGCCGATCGGCGACGAGCGCCTGGAGGCGATGCCGGCGACTCGCTTCTGCGTCGAGGACCAGGCCAAGGCGGAACGGCAGGGCTTTGCCGGGCCGCGCGATTGACCATTTGCGCGGCTATTTCTTTGTCGATTTCTTCCCGGGATTCTGCCCTAATCGGCCGTAGCTGTCGAACTTGACTGTCCCTACCAGCATCTCCCCGTTAACATCCGCGCCGTACCAGCCAACTGCCGCCGGGATCAGCCGCGCGGCACCAGCACGTGTGGAGGGGGGCCGCGATGCCGGCATTCGACGTCGCGCGACGGTGGAAGGGCCGGGTCGTGCTCGACCGGTCAGGGGACAAGCTCGGCTCGGTGCTCGACGTCTTCTACGACGCCGAGAACGACGAGCCCGGCTGGGTGCTGGTCGGCGTGGCCGGCGTCGGCGACAGCACCCGCCTGGTCCCGGTGGCCGACGCGGTCGAGCACGGCAACGAGCTGCGGGTGCCGTACGACCGCGCCGTCGTCGAGGCGGCGCCGGGGATGGAGCCGGGCGGCCGGCTGTGGCCCCAGGAGGAGGCCGAGCTCTACGCCCACTACGGCCTCGCCTACACCGGGGCGTCGCTCGTCGACCTGGACGAGGACGACGAGGAGGACGTCGCGGCCCCCGTCCGGGGGTTTCCGCCCAGGTAGGAGGCCGGCCTAGAACTCCCGCGTGCGGGAGTTCAGGGGCGAGCCGACCCGCTGGCGCTGCTTGATCACCTTCTGCCAGTCGTTGGGGCGGGCCTCGACGTGGAAGGACGCACCCGGCTGCGAGCTGCCGATGCGCAGCAGCCGCAGCTCGACCCCGAAGAAGCGCACCTCGTCGTCGCCGTGCTGGTTGAGCCAGTCGAGCACCGCCCGGTGCTCCTCGCCGATGCGGGTGCTGATCCAGATCACGGCCGAGACGTCCAGGCCGGCCGCGAAGGTGATCATCTGGCCGAGGTGCAGGTGGTCGCTCGGCTCCAGGTGGCTCATGACCGCCACCCGCCGGCCGCGGTCGGTCTGGGCGAGCAGGTCGGCGGTGAAGGAGCCGACCCCGACGTCGCGCCCGACCTCGCGGAGGCCGCTGATCCCGAGCTCCTTGGCAAGCCGGTCGAGGTTGGCCGACAGCCAGTCCGCGAAGGCCGCTCCCTGGAAGATGGTGGTCGGGTCGACCTCCTCGATCTCGGCCAGCTGGATGGCCGCGACCGGCGGCGCCGCGAAGCTGCCCCGGGAGCGGTCGAGGTCGGCGGCCGCGGCCGCGTTGCGCTCGGCCCGGCTGGAACGGTTCGGGGCAGAGGTGGCCGTCTCCGACCCGCCGGTGGACGCGGTGACGTCTGACTGGGTCACGCCGGATCCTTTCCCTTGACGCAGCATGACCGGCCAAGCCTGGTGCAACGGCGCAACGCTGGTCAAATCGCCGCCGGGGCGGGAGGGAGGCTCAGGAGCGGCGGCGGGGGAGGGCGATGATCCCGCGCTCGAGGGCGGCGACCACGGCGGCGGTGCGGTCGTCCACGCCCAGCTTGGCGAAGGCGTGCAGCAGGTGGGTCTTGACCGTGGCCTCGCTGATGAACAGGGTGGTGGCGATGTCGGCGTTGCTGGAGCCGCGGGCGACCAGCTCCAGCACCTCGACCTCCCGGGCGGTCAGGGCCTCGGTGGCCGGGCGCCGCATCCGGCTGACCAGCCGGGTGGCCACCGCCGGGGCCAGCACGGTCTCGCCCCGGGCGGCGGCCTGGATGGCCGGGAACAGCCGTTCGCGAGGGGTGTCCTTGAGCAGGTAGCCGGTCGCCCCGGCCTCGACGGCGCGCAGGATGTCGGCGTCGGTGTCATAGGTGGTCAGGACCAGCACCCGGGTCTCGGAGAAGCGGGCGGTGATCTCGGCCGTGGCCGTGGCCCCGTCCATCTCGGGCATCTGGAGGTCCATCAGCACCACGTCGGGCCGCTCCCGGTCACACACGGCCACCGCCTCGGCCCCCGAGGCGGCCTCGCCGACCACACAGAAGCCGTCCTCGCCGGCCAGCATGCCCCGCAGCCCGTCCCGTACCACCGGGTGGTCGTCGGCCAGGACAATTCTGATCGGGGCACCCCCTTGGGGTTCCCCGAACCCCTCCGGCCGAATCATCCCACCGGCACCGTGACGGCGATGGTCGTGCCGCGGCCGGGGGCGCTCTCCACGGCCAGGCGGCCGCCGAGGGCCTCGACCCGCTCGCGCATGCCGCGCAGCCCGAGCCCGTGGCCGTCGGGCTCAGACCTGTCCACCGGGGCACCCCCCTGGGGTTCCCCGAACCCCTCCGGGGCGAACCCGGCGCCGTCGTCACGCACGTCCAGGGCGGCCTCACCATCCATGTAGGAGAGGGTGACCGCGACCCGGCCGGCCCTGGCGTGCCTGGTCACGTTGGCCAGGGCCTCCTGGGTGACCCGGAGCAGGGTGACCTCGGCGTCGGCGCTGAGCGGCCGGGGCGTCCCGGTGACGGTGGCGGTGGCCACCATGCCGGTCTCCTCGGCCACCCGGCCGGCCAGCCGCTCGAGGGCCTCGCCGAGCGGCGCCGCCGACAGGGCCTCGGGCCGCAGGTCCCAGACCAGCCGCCGGGCTTCGGCGAGGTTGTCCCGGGCTGTCCGCCGGGCCCGCTCCAGGTGCGCCCTGGCCTCGGCGGCGTCGGGCGGCAGGTCCGCCTCGGCCGCCTGGAGCTGGAGGACGATCGAGACGAACCCCTGGGCCAGGGTGTCGTGGATGTCACGGGCCAGGCGCTGGCGCTCGGCCAGGCGGCCGCCCTCGCGCTCGGCGCTGGCCAGCTCGCTGCGGGTCGCCTCCAGCTGCTCGATCAGCCGCCGGCGCTCGTAGCTCTGGTCGATGATCCGGGTCAGCCAGAACGCGAACAGGCTGCCGAACACCACCGAGACCAGCCCGCCGGCGATCGCGGGCAGGTTCTCCGACAGCGGCTGGCCCGAGGCCAGCACCTCGCGCCAGACGACCTCGATGGTGAGCGCCACCGCCGCCGGCACGGCCAGGGCCAGCCGCAGGTGGCGGAAGACCTGGGGGTACATGACCAGCAGCAGCGAGAAGTAGGCGGGGTGGATGCCGGCCAGGGCGAACCAGAGGGTGAACAGCCCGGCCAGGTAGACCAGGGCCAGCCCGGGCCGGGTCTCGTCGAGCCCGAGGCGCCGGAACCCCAGGTGCCAGCCGGCGGTGAGCAGGGCCAGCCCGGCCACCGTCCAGCGGTCGCCGGCGCTGTCCGGGTCGATCAGGGCCAGCAGGGTGGTCAGGCCGAGCAGGCTGTAGAGGGCGGCGTCCCAGACCCAGGCGTGCTGGTCCCAGGCGTCGACCCCGCGCTCGTCGACGCTGCGCTCGCAATCCTCGCCGCTCAGCCGTCCGCTCCTCTCGTCACCGCCTTCACCAGGCAGTTTACGAGAGGCAGGCGCCGGCGGGGAGCCGCCGGGCGGTGGATCGCGCCTCAGCCGTTCGGTTGATGCCTGGCGCCGACGGCCGCCGGCTCGGGGTCGGCGCCGTTGCCGTCCGGGGCGGGCACGACCGCCGGGACCGTCACGGTGAAGGTGATCAGGTCGTCGGCCGAGCTCACGTCGACCGCGCCCCCGTAGGACTCGACCAGGCGCCGGACGATGTGCAGGCCGAGGCCGACCCCGGAGGCGCTGCGGGTCAGCGACGAGTCGAGCTGCACGAACGGCTCGAAGATGCGCTCGAGGTCGGCGGCGGTGATGGTCGGGCCGGCGTTGGTCACCGACACGGCCAGCATCCCCTGCCCGGCCGGCCGGGCCGCCACCCGGACGCAGGTGAACGGGGTGGCGTACTTGAGGGCGTTGCCGAGCAGGTTGACCATGACCAGGCGCAGGGCCTCGGCCGGCATGGCGACCTCGCGGGCCGGGGTCTGGAGGTCGACCTCGAGGTCGAGCCGCTCGCGCTCGGGCACGTCGTCCAGGTCCTCGATCACCGAGCCGAGCACGCCCCGGAAGTCGGCGGCGGCGCTGCCGTCCTGCTGGATGACCTTGGAGGAGTAGACCAGGTTGTCGACCACCCGCTGGAGGCGGCGGGCCTCGCGCAGGATCCGTCCCAGGTGCTCCTTGCGCTGGTCCGCGCTGAGGCGGTCGTCGCGGGTCAGCAGCAGCTCGCCGAACCCGAGGATGCCGGTGAGGGGGGTCCGCAGCTCGTGGGAGACGACGTTGTAGAGCTCGTCCTTGAGCCGCTGGGACTGCTGGAGCTCGCGGACCACGGCCCGCTGGCCCTCGTAGAGCTGGCGGAAGGACCGCTCGGCGTCGGCCCGGCTGTCCTCGTTGAGGCGCCAGTT
>Ga0081539_10005828_pt1 | contig 12239 bp, 11 predicted proteins | sample TabmetS4T2R2_FD_71023 | JGI IMG/M metagenome (GOLD analysis project Ga0081539, IMG submission 71023) | Tabebuia heterophylla rhizosphere microbial communities from the University of Puerto Rico - S4T2R2 | ecosystem: Host-associated > Plants > Roots > Rhizosphere ...
ACGAGGTCTATCGCCGACTGCGCGTCGAGCCGGCGCTGGCCGAGACCCCGGTCGTGTTCCTCACCGGGCGTTCCGCCGACGAGTTCGAGGCGTACGCGAGCGACCGGGTGCACGTCGTGACGAAGCCGTTCGACATGACCGCCCTGGTCGACCTGGTGCAGGGGGCGATCGAGGCGGCGAGGTGATCGAGGCGCGGCTCCGAGCGCTGGTCGCCGCGGCGGTCGCCGCGGTCGCACCCGCCGTCGGCCTCTCGGACCCGCTCCCCGAGCCGGAGCTGGAGCGCCCGCGGCGCAAGGGGTTCGGCGACTTCTCGACGAACGTCGCGATGGTGGCCGCCTCTCGGGCCGGCGGCGACCCCCGGTCGGTCGCGACGGCGATCGTCGAGGCGCTGCCGCCCGCTCCGTTCCTCGAGCGAGCGGAGGTCGCGGGGCCCGGCTTCATCAACCTATGGACGACCGAGGACTGGCTGTACGACGAGCTCCGCCGGATCGTTCGGGAGGGCGACCGGTACGGGGCCGGCGACGCGACCGGTCGGGTCCAGGTCGAGTTCGTCTCGGCCAACCCGACGGGGCCGCTCACGATCGGGCACGCCCGGAACGCCGCGATCGGCGACGCGCTGGCTCGGCTGCTCGCGTTCGCCGGCTACGAGGTCGAGCGCGAGTACTACTTCAACGACGCGGGCGGTCAGATGGATCGGTTCGGCGCCTCCGTCGAGGCGCGGTACCTGGAGCTCCTGGGCCGCGACACCGAGGTCCCCGAGGACGGGTACCACGGGGACTACGTGATCGAGCTCGCCCGGCGGATCCTGGAGGAGGAGGGCCGCGACCTCGCGGAGCTGCCGCAGCAGGAGCGGTTCGAGCGGCTGCGGACGGAGGGCGCCCGTCGCTCGATGGAGGAGATCCGTGCGACGCTCGAGCGCTTCGGCGTCACCTTCGACTCCTATCTCCAGGAGGCCTCGCTCGCGGAGCGAGGCGAGATCGCGGGGGCGATCCAGCGGCTGCGCGACGCCGACCACGTCTACGACGCCGACGGCGCCACGTGGTTCCGGTCCACGGCCTTCGGCGACGACAAGGACCGGGTCGCGGTGCGGTCGGACGGGACGCACACGTACTTCGGCGCCGACATCGCGTACGTCCTCGACAAGTTCGCGAGGGGCTTCGACCACCTGATCTACGTGTTGGGGGCGGACCACCACGGCGACATCGCTCGACTGAAAGGTGCGGCGGCGGCGCTCGGCTTCCATCCGGCGCGGCTCGAGATCGTCCTCTACCAGTTCGTGTCGTTCCTCCGCGGAGGCGAGCCCGTGAAGATGAGCAAGCGCGCCGGGACGTTCATCTCGCTCGACGAGCTGATCGACGAGGTCGGCACCGACGCGGCGCGCTTCCACCTGCTGCTGTTCTCGAGCGACCGACCGATGAACTTCGACATCGAGGACGTGGCGCGCCGGTCCCTGGAGAACCCCGTCTACTACGTCCAGTACGGGCACGCCCGGATCGCGTCGATCCTGCGCCGCGCGCGCGAGCAGGGCGTGGATCCGGGCTTGGTCGACCAGGCGGACCTCTCGCTCCTCGCGACCGAGCCGGAGCTGGACCTGCTGCGGGCGCTGGCCGAGGTGCCGGGGGTGATCGCGATCGCCGCGGACCAGCGGGCGCCGCACAAGCTGACCCACGCGGCGCAGGATCTCGCGTCGACGTTCCACCGCTTCTATACCGAGTGCCGGGTCGTCAGCGAGGACGTTCCGCTCAGCCGGGCCCGCCTGTGGCTGTCGACCGGGACCAAGCAGGTGCTCGCGAACCTCCTCGGTCTGGTCGGCGTCTCGGCGCCCGAGTCGATGGAGCGGTTGGACGCGGCGGACGACGCCGGCGCATGAGCGCCGACGTCGTGATCCGTCGCGCGTCGCCGCGCGACGCGCGACCGTTCCACACGTTCTGGCGTGCGATCGTCGCGGAGGAGCGGTACGTCCGGACCGAAGAGGTGCGCGAGCCCGTGCGGGTCTTCCGGCGGCGTTTCCGCCGCCGCACGCCGTGGGAGATCCACCTGGTGGCGTACCGGGGGGATCGCCTGATCGGGCACGTCACGATCGAGCGGGATCGTCACCCCGTCACGCGGCACGTGGGCTCGCTCGCGATCGCGGTCGCCGCCGACGAACGGGGCCGGGGCGTGGGTCGGTCGCTGATGGAGCGCGCGATCGCGTGGGCGCGCGACGCGCACATCGAGAAGCTCGTGCTGTCCGTGTACCCGCACAACGAGGCCGCGATCGCGTTGTACCGCTCGTTCGACTTCGTGGAGGAGGGACGGCTCGCGAGGCAATCACGCAAGTCCTACGGTTACGAGGACGAGATACTCATGGCGGCCTGGATCGGGGACGGGTGACGGAGGCGACCACGGCAGCGCGCATGATCCGCATCGGCATGCTCGGCTGCGGCACGGTCGGGGCCGCCGTGATCCGTCTGCTCGCGGATCACGGCGACGCCGTGGCCCGTCGGGCCGGGGTCGGCCTCCGCATCGACCGCGTCGCGGTCCGCGATCCGGAGCTCGATCGAGACGTGCCGCTCGAGCCCGCCGCGTTCACCGGCGATGTCCGCGCGGTGGTCGACGACCCCGACATCGACGTCGTCTGCGAGCTGATGGGCGGCGTCGATCCGGCGCGCGACCTGATCCTGCGCGCGTTCGCCAACGGGAAGTCCGCGGTCACCGCCAACAAGGAGCTGCTCGCCACGCACGGCGAGGAGCTCTTCGCGGCGGCCGACGAGGCCGGGCGCGACCTGTACTTCGAGGCCGCCGTCGCCGGCGGGATCCCGTTGATCCGGCCCCTCCGCGAGTCGCTGGCCGGCGAGCGCGTCGATCGGATCCTCGGGATCGTGAACGGGACGACGAACTTCGTCCTGACGCAGATGTCCGAGCACGGATGGACGTCCGAGCAGGCCGTGGCGGAGGCGCAACGTCTCGGCTTCGCGGAGGCCGATCCGACCGCCGACGTCGAGGGCTACGACGCCGCCGCGAAGTGCGCGATCCTCGCCTCCGTCGCGTTCTGCGCCCGCGTGGTCTCCGACGACGTCTACCGCGAAGGCATCTCGAGCGTGACGCCGCAGGACTTCGTCGATGCGGAGCGGTTGGGGTACGCGATCAAGCTGATCTCGATCGCGGAGCTGCAGGACGAGGAGATCGCGGTCCGCGTGCACCCCGCGATGATCCCGGCGTCCCATCCGCTGGCATCGGTGCGCGGGGCGTCCAACGCGGTCTTCGTCGAAGGCCCGAGGATCGGGCAGCTGATGTTCTACGGCGCCGGGGCCGGGGGCGACCCGACGGCGACCGCCGTCGTCGGCGACCTCGTCAGCGTGTCGCGCAACCTGTTGCAGGGGGCACGCGGGCCGAGCACCGCGCCGACGAACGATCGCGTGGTCCGGCCGATGGGCGAGACGCGCGACCAGTACTACCTGAAGCTCCGGGTCGAGGACCGTCCGGGCGTGCTGGCGGAGATCGCCGACCGGTTCGCCCGCCGGGAGATCTCGATCGAGCGCGTCTGGCAGGAGGGATCGGACGACGAGGCGACGCTCTCGTTCATCACGCACCGCGCTCAGGAGGCGCCGTTCCAGGCGACGGTCGAGGAGCTCCGCGGGATGAGCGCCGTCCACGCGATCGCCAGTCTCCTCCGCGTGGAGGGCGAGGAGTGAGCCCGGCGCCGTGGCGCGGCGTGATCGAGGAGTACCGCCCGCGGCTGCCGGTCTCGGCCGACACCCCGGTCGTGACGCTGGGAGAGGGAGGGACGCCGCTCGTCCGATCCGACGCGCTGTCGGCCGAGACCGGCAGCGACGTGTGGCTGAAGTACGACGGCGCCAACCCGACGGGATCGTTCAAGGACCGAGGGATGACGCTCGCGATCTCCAAAGCGCTCGAGGAGGGGGCGAAGGCGGTCGTGTGCGCCTCGACCGGCAACACGAGCGCCAGCGCCGCGGCGTACGCGGCGAAGGCCGGCCTGACGTGCGCCGTGCTCGTCCCGCGAGGCAAGGTGGCGCTCGGGAAGATCGCCCAGACGCTGGTGCACGGCGCTCGGGTGCTGGAGGTGGACGGCAACTTCGACGAGTCCCTCGGCCTGGCGAAGGCGCTCGCCGACCGGTACCCCGTGACGCTCGTGAACAGCGTGAACCGGTACCGGCTCGAGGGACAGAAGACGGCGGCGTTCGAGATCTGCGACGCGCTCGGGCGGGCGCCGGACCTGCACCTGGTGCCGGTGGGCAACGCGGGGAACATCTCGAGCCACTGGCTCGGCTATTCCGAGTACCTCGACGCCGGGGTGATCCACGAGCCGCCCCGGCTGTTCGGGTTCCAGGCGCAGGGCGCGGCTCCGATCGTCCGGGGCGAGCCGGTCGCCAACCCCCAGACGATCGCCACCGCGATCCGGATCGGGAACCCGGCGTCGTGGGCGCTGGCCGAGCGCGCCGCGACGGAGTCGGAAGGAGCGATCCGTGCGGTGACCGATCGCGAGATCCTCGCCGCGTACCGCCGGGTCGCACACGAGGGACTCTTCGCGGAGCCGGCGTCGGCGGCGAGCGTCGCCGGGCTCTTGCAGCTCCACGCGAGCGGCGAGCTCGCCGCCGACGCGACGATCGTCTGCGTCCTCACCGGTCACGGCTTGAAGGATCCGGAGTGGGCGATCGCCGGAGCGGCCAAGCCCGACACCGTGCCCGCGGACGCCGACGCCGTCGCGGTCGAGCTGGGCCTGTAGTGCGCATCACCGCCCGCGTCCCGGCGACGTGCGCGAACCTCGGGCCCGGGTTCGATTCCTTCGGCCTCGCACTCGACCTGGTGAACGAGGTCACCGTGGACACGGAAAGGGAGCCGGGGGTCGAGTGGGAGGGGGAGGGTTCGGACGAGCTCCCGACGGACGGGGAGGATCTCGTGAGCCGTGCGATCGTGTACACGGTCGATCAGCAGCGGCAGCGACCGGGAGCGATCGCCGTGCCGCCGTTCCACCTGCACGGGCTGAACCGGATCCCCATGGAGCGCGGCCTCGGATCCTCCGCCGCCGCCGCGGTCGCGGGGGTCGCGATCGCCGACGCGCTCCTCGCCGACGCCCAGACGGACGCCGCCTCTCGGGATCCGTACCCGATCTTCGGCTACGCCGCCGAGCTCGAGGGACACCCCGACAACGCGGCCGCGGCGACCTACGGTGGCTTCACGATCGCCGTCGCGGGGTCCGTGCATCGGTTGCGACCACACCCCGACCTCTTCCCCGTCGTGCTCGTTCCGCGTCACCTCCGGATGACGACGACGTCGGCCCGGGCGGCGCTCGCCGATGAAGTCGCCAGGGGCGATGCCGTGTTCAACCTGGGTCACGCATCGCTGCTGACGATCGCCCTCACCCAGGACCCGGGACTCCTCGACGTCGCGTTGCACGACCGCCTGCACGAGGACGCGCGGCTGGCGGCGGCGCCGGAGGCCCGTGACCTCCTGGTCGACCTGCGTCAGGTCCGCCGGGTCCCCGCGTGTGTCTCCGGAGCCGGTCCGGCTTTGCTGGCGTTCCCGCCCGGCGGCCGCGACATCGGCGCGTTGCCCGAGGGGTGGCGAGCGATCCGGGTCAACGTCCGCACCGAGGGCGTGACCGTCGGCGTGGAGACGTGACCGATCACGAGATGCAGCGCTCCGTGTCGACCCGACCCGCTCGGCTCGCCTCGCTCACGATCCGGAGCAGCGTCGGCGAGGCGATCGCGTAGCCGACGTGCGGATGCGCCTGCGAGGTGCCGAAGATCAGACCGGCCACGAGTCCCCCCGGCAGGACGAAGGGGCCTCCGCTGTTGCCGGCCTGGACCGTGACCTGCAGCTCGTAGATCCGTCGCCCCACCTCCCCGTTCCCGTAGATGTCCCTCCCCTTGGCGTCGAGCGCACGACGGACCGCGGCCGGCTGCTCGACGTAGGCGCCGTGCGGGTAGCCGAGCACGGCCCCGCCCTCACCGCGGATGACCTCTCGGGTGAGCAGGGAGAGCGGCGGGGCCTCCAGCCCATCCACCCGCAGCACCGCGGCGTCGAGGTCCTCGTCGAACGCCACGGGGACCGCCTCGTACGTCCGCCCGTGCCATTCCACGCGCGGATCGCCTCCCGCGACCACGTGCGCGTTCGTGAGGACGAGCTCGTCCTCGACCACGACGCCGGTGCCCTGGAGGATCGCATCGCACGCCGGCCCCGCGATCAGGACCACCGACGATCTGGCGTCCGCGGCGGCGCGTGACGCGAGTCCGCTCGACGGTTGCGGCACCGGCTCCGCCGGCGGCGGCGGAAGTCCGGCGAAGACGCTGGGGAAGCCGAACAGATCGAGGACGCTGCTGAGCTCCGACGCGAGCGACGGCGGCGGAGGGAGCGCCGCATCCACGGCCCGGACGACGGCCGAGCGTTGCAGCGCCCGGGCGATCGTCGGGAACGGTCCCGCCGCGAGGTTCAATCCGAGGAACCAGATCGCGAGCACGAGCGCGATCACCGACAGCGCGGACCCGCCGACGGCGTCGGTCGTGCGGAACCGCGCCCCCGTCGTCCGCCGTCGGAGGCGGATGCCGATCAGCGAGCCGACGGCGTCGCCCAACGCCCCGAGCGCGAGGATCGTCCCCAGGCCGAGCGCGATCTTGCTCGGTTCCGACGCGACGGCCTCGGCGACGTGCGGCGCAAGCCACGCGCCGAGCGCGAACCCGGCGATCAGTCCGAGGAGCCCGGCCACCTGGAGCACCGCCCCTCGTCGGTAGCCGCCCCACGCCGAGAGTCCCAGCAAGGCGAGGAGCACGACGTCCAGGATCGTCACGGCCGGTCATCGTCCCACGGGGGTGCCCGTGGAACGGGTCTCCTACACTCCCGGCGTGGTCACGATCGCCCACATCTCCGACCCGCACGTCGGTTCGCCTCACTTCGTCCCCAACATGCTCCATCGGGTGATCGAGGAGCTGAACGAACTGTCGCCGGATGCCGTGATCTGCAGCGGCGACCTGACGACCGAGGGCTACCGGCAGGAGTACCAAGCCTGGCTCTCGTACGCCGATCGCATCAAGGCGCCGCTCCATACGGTGCCGGGCAACCACGACTCGCGGAACGTGGGCTATCTCCACTTCGAGGAACTGATCGGGACGCGGAACTGGTCGATCGAGGTCGACGGCGTTCGGGTCGTCGGCGCCGACTCCAGCGAGCCGGACCTGAACGAGGGCATGATCGGTCGCGGTCATTACGGGTGGATCCGCGAGCAGTTCATGCAGCCGGCGGCGCTGAAGGTGTTCGTCCTGCACCACCACCTGATCCCGATCCCGGGCACCGGTCGCGAGCGCAGCACCGTGATGGACGCCGGCGACGTCCTCGAGGTCCTGGTCCACGCCGGTGTGCACGTCGTGCTGGCGGGGCACAAGCACGTGCCCTACGTGTGGCGGCTGGAGGACATGTACCTCGCCAGCGCGGGAACGTGCTCCTCGCTCCGCGTCCGAGGGCACACGAAGCCGTGCTACAACGTGCTCGAGTTCGATCGCGGTGAGGTCACGATCTCCCGGAAGTTCCCGTTCGGAGAGCGTCAGCAGATGGTCCGAGCGTCGATCCGGACGGGGACGCAGATGCAGCGCGAGGACGAGGAGTTCGTCCAGGAGGCGGCGCAGGTCGCGCACGACTGACGGCGCGACGGGTCTCGCGCCGTCGTCCCGAGCCCGCGGGGGAGGAAGATCCGATGCGAACCCTGGTGCTCGTCGACGGGGAGCACCATCCGCCGGTCACGCGAGCGGCGCTCGACGCGGCGACGGGGCGCGGCCACGAGATCGTGGGAGCGCTCCTCGTCGGGGGCACCGAGAAGATCGCCGATCCTCCGGAGTTCGGGGTCGGTCTCGTGTCCTCCGGCCCGGACCGGATCGCGGCCCTCCGCGACGCGATCGGACGGTTCCGTCCGGAGGTCGTCCTCGACCTCTCCGACGAGCCGGTGCTGGGCTACCGCGAACGGATGGAGATGGCGGCCGTCACGCTCGTGGCCGGCCTGCCCTACCTCGGCCCGGACTTCCGCCTGGAGCCACCGCCGTCGGAGCCGCCCGTGGCGTCGCCGACCTTGGCGGTCATCGGCACCGGCAAGCGCGCGGGGAAGACCGCGATCGCCGGGAGCGTGGCGCGGCTGGCGGCCGGCCGCGGGCTCGAGCCGGTCGTCGTGGCGATGGGTCGCGGTGGGCCGCCCGAGCCGACCGTCGTGCCGGCGGGCTCGGTGACGATCGACGTGCTCGTGCAGCTGGTCGCCGAGGGCCGGCACGCCGCGTCCGACTACCTCGAGGACGCCGTCACGACCGGCGTCGCGACGGTCGGGGCGCGGCGCGCCGGTGGCGGGCTCGCGGGCGCGCCGTACCTCTCGAACGTCCGGGAGGCCGCCCTGCGGGCGGCCTCCCTCGCCCCCGGCCTGCTGCTCCTCGAGGGGAGCGGCGCCGCGATCCCGCCGGTGGCTTGGGACGCAGCGATCCTCGTGGTCCCCGCCTCTCTGCCGGAGGAACACCTCGGCGGCTACCTGGGCCCGTACCGGCTCTTGCGGTCGGACCTGGTGGTTGTTACCATGGCTGTCGGCCCGACCGGGCCGGAGGACCTTTCCGCACTCCGTTCCCACGTCCGGCGTTACCTGGGTGACGCGTCGTTCATCGCAACGAACTTCGCTCCGGTGCCGTTGGAAGATGTTCGGGGCTCGGAAGCGTTCTTCGCCACAACGGCTCCCCCCGCGATCGTCCCGGGGCTGATCCGACGCCTCGAAGCCGATCACGGGTGCAGGGTCGTGGGATGGAGCGCCCGGCTGGCGGATCGCGCCGGCCTGGTGGAAGACCTCGATGCGGTCCAGGGATACGACGTCCTCCTCACGGAGCTGAAGGCCGCCGCCGTCGACGTCGGCGTCGCGACGGCCATCGAACGAGGGGCGGAGGTCGTGTTCGTGGACAACCGAGCCGAGGCCGTGGAGGGATCCGCGGACCTCGAGACCGCTCTCGGCGGCGCGATCGATCTCGCGCTCGACCGAGGCATCCATCGATGACCAGAGACAAGACACCGCACATCACGATCAGCGACCTCGAGCCGGGATTGCCGTACTCGAAGGGACTGATGGCGTCGCAGGTGATGGTCACCGGCCTCCCGGCGCACCGCGCGTACGAGGTCGCTGAGTCGATCGAGACGCGGCTCCTGGACGACGGGCGCTCGTCGATCACCTCCTCGGAGCTCTCGACCGTCGCGCTCGAGGTGATCCGCGATCTCGCCGGCGAGCGGTACGCGACCAACTTCGTGCGCTGGCAGGAGGTGCAGCGGCTCGACGTGCCGCTCGTGATCCTGATCGGCGGCGCGGTCGGCGTCGGCAAGTCGACGATCGCGACGCACCTGGCCCACCGGCTGGGGATCGTCCGGGTCGTGGCGACGGACGGATCGATCCGCGAGGTGATGCGCGCGATGCTCTCCGCGGAGCTGATGCCCGCGCTGCACGTCTCGTCCTTCCAGTCCGACCTCGCGGTGCGGGAGCCCACGAGGAGGTCGGACGCGCTGGTCGCCGGGTTCCGGGAGCAGACGCAGGCGGTCTCCGTCGGGATCGAGGCGATGATCAAGCGCTCGGTCACGGAGGGCACGAGCATCGTGATCGAGGGCGTGCACGTCGTCCCTGGGTTCTTCGACGTCGGGCCCTACGGGGATTCGCTCGTGGCGGTCCCGCTGATCCTCGAGGTGGACGACGAGGCGCGGCACCTCAACCACTTCGCGGTTCGCGAGACCGGGATCCGTCCGGCGGAGCGGTACGCGACCCACTTCGGCAACATCCGGAAGCTGCAGCGATACATCAAGAGCCAGGCCCTCTCGCACGGCGTCCCGATCGTGGCGAATCACAGCTTCGACCAGGCGATCTCGACGGTGCTGGACCTCGTGATGGACCGAGCGACCGCGTGGGCGGCCGCGCGCGGTCGTCCCGAGGCCGCGACGGGCCGGGCACCACACGACGAGACCCCCCACGGGAGGACGGCATGAGACTCTTCCTCGACACCGCGAACATCGACGAGATCCGCGAGATCAACCGCTGGGGCGTGCTCTCCGGCGTGACGACGAACCCCTCGCTGGTCGCGAAGGAACACGACGACCCCGAGGCGGTGTGGAAGGAGATCCTCGCGGAGGTCGACGGCGACATCTCGCTGGAGACGACCGAGCCGGAGGCGGGCCCGATGTACGACGAAGGGGTCCGGTTGGCCGGGATCGCGCCGAACGCGGTCGTGAAGGTCCCGATGACGGCGGCGGGACTGGAGGCCGGCAAGCGCTTGGCCGACGACGGGATCCGGGTCAACGTCACGTTGGTGTTCTCCCCGGCCCAGGCGATCCTGGCCGCCGAGATCGGCGCGTACTGCGTCTCGCCGTTCCTCGGCCGGATCGACGACATCGGGGCCGACGGGATGAACGTGCTCCGCGACATCTGTGAGCTGTTCGCGGTGCAGGGCTACGCCTCGAACGTCCTGGCGTCGTCGCTCCGGCACCCGATGCACGTGATCGAGGCCGCCCTGGCCGGGGCCGACATCGCGACGATGCCGTACGACGTCTTCACGAAGCTCGTGAAGCACCCACTGACCGACATCGGGCTGGAGAAGTTCCTCGCCGACTGGCGCGGGATCCAAACCGGTACGCCCTGACACGAGAGAGGTAGGGCAGACATGGAAACGACCGACCGCGGCTCCTTGGAGGGCAAGCTCCTCCCGGAGCTGCAGCAGATCGCGCAGGGGATGGGGATCGAAGGGACCCAGCGCCTGCGCAAGGCCGGCCTGATCGACGCGATCGTCGAGGCTTCGACGAACGGCGGCCGATCGGGCGGCGACGCGATCGCGCGAGAAGGCGCGGTCGCCACCGTCGAGGCGTCGGAGGGACGCGCGACGGTGACCGAAGCACCCGCGCGCGAGGACGAGCGCGAGGACGAGCGCGGCGGGAACGGTGAGCGTCCCGACGACGGTGACCGTCGTCGGGACGAGCGACCGGGCGGTCCGCGCCCGCAGGGCGCGGACCGCGGCGACCGCAACCGTCGGCGGCGTCCGACGCGCGAGGAGCGCCGTCAGATGCGTGAGCAGCGGCGGGAGCGCGAGGAGCAGGAGCGGATCGAGGCGCTGAAGACGGCCCCGACGGCCTCGGGCATCCTCGACCTGCTGCCCGACGGCTACGGGTTCCTCCGGACCTCGGGCTACCTGCCCGGATCGGAGGACATCTACGTCTCGATGTCGCAGGTGCGCCGGTACCAGCTCCGCAAGGGAGACGTGGTCACCGGCAAGGTCCGCCAGCCGCGCGACAACGAGAAGTACTGGGCGCTGCTCGAGGTCGAGAACGTCAACGACATGGATCCCGAGGGGGCGAAGGAGCGGAAGAGCTTCGACAAGCTCACCCCGCTCTTCCCGGACGACCGGTTCCGGCTCGAGTCCGGCCCCACCGCGATCACGGAGCGGATCATCGACATGATCGTCCCGATCGGGAAGGGCCAGCGCGGCATGGTCGTCTCACCGCCCAAGGCCGGGAAGACGACCGTCCTCAAGCAGATCGCCAACGGGATCATCAACTCCAGCCCCGAGACGCACGTGATCGTGCTGCTGGTCGACGAGCGGCCGGAGGAGGTCACGGACTGGCAGCGGACCGTGCAGGCCGCCGAGGTCGTGTACTCGACCTTCGACAAGCCAACGGACCAGCACATCCAGATCACGGAGCTCGTCCTGGAGCGGGCCAGGCGCCTCGCCGAGATGGGGAAGGACGTCGCGATCCTGCTCGACTCGATCACCCGGCTTGCGCGGGCGTACAACCTGTCGATGCCGGCGTCCGGGCGGATCCTCACGGGCGGCATCGACTCGGCGGCCCTGTACCCCCCGCGCCGCTTCTTCGGGGCGGCACGCAACATCGAGGAGGGCGGGTCGGTGACGATCATCGCCAGCGCCCTGATCGAGACGGGCTCCCGGATGGACGACGGGATCTTCGAGGAGTTCAAGGGCACCGGGAACATGGAGCTCCGTCTGGATCGTTCCCTCTCGGAGAAGCGGCTGTTCCCGGCGATCAACGTCGACGCGTCCAGCACCCGGAAGGAGGAGCTGTTGCTCCCGCCCGAGGAGCTGGCGCTGGTGATCAAGCTCCGACGGGTGTTGCACGCGCTGGACACCGGGGCGGCGCTCGAGCTGCTGATCGACAAGATCCGCGCCACGAAGTCGAACGAGCAGTTCCTGAAGGAGATCGCCAAGGCGCCGTCGGGCGGCTAGTCGACCGGACATCCG
>Ga0081539_10005829_pt1 | contig 12238 bp, 2 predicted proteins | sample TabmetS4T2R2_FD_71023 | JGI IMG/M metagenome (GOLD analysis project Ga0081539, IMG submission 71023) | Tabebuia heterophylla rhizosphere microbial communities from the University of Puerto Rico - S4T2R2 | ecosystem: Host-associated > Plants > Roots > Rhizosphere ...
GTTTGCCTTTCTTCTTGTCGAGGGAGGGCGGCTCCGGCACGGGCATCGGTCCTGCAGGAAGGTAACGGTTACGACCGTTATGTTCATCGATCTTTTCCTGCAGAAGACTGGCTGCGACGTGCAACTCGTGGCGCAGCAGGCTCTCCTCGATCACCTCGGCTCTGAAGAGAGCGTAGGCCAGCTTGACCAACCGCAACTTGTCTGCTGCCATGTGTCTCAGGCCGGCGTCGTCATGGACGTATCCGAGGCCTGAGATCGTCTCGTATTTCTTGCGAGCTTTTTCATACTCGCGGTGCACTTTGTCCAGTGCGTCGATCGCGCTCACATGCTGCTCCTGCAGCAGTGACAACAGCTTCCTGACGTGCGTTCTCAGGTTCTCGTGGGCGAAGTACGGTGGAGTTGTCGGGATGGCATACTCACACTGCATGATGTGATACTCTCCGCTCATTGTCGCCACGTAAAGACCTGGGTTGTGGTAAATCTGACGCACGGAGGGGGCCTGGACGTTCGGGTCCAATCGAGCCGGAGGCGTCTGCTCCAGGCGCGTCTTGAACTCGAGTTCGAGGACGTCGAGCCAAGCCCAGTCAGGGGCGTTGTTGCGGATGGAGGGCGGAATGCCGAGCATGGTGCGTGTGACACCGCATTGCATCGCACACATTGCCGCGAACTTCTCAAGGGGACCGTCACGGGGGCCGTCTCGAGAGCGGGATCTAGAACGGGATCGACCACCGTTGTTGTGACCTTCCCTGCGGGCGTCAGGCCGCGCAAGGGGACGTTTGAAGCCTGAGGAGGGAGATGGGCCTCCTCTCGTTCCCTGGGAACCGTTCCAGCCTCCACTGCTGTTGCCAGAACGGGTCTCTGGGGACTGGCCATCGCCTTGCAGGCGGTACGAAGGGGGACGTCCGTGGTTGTCCTGCAGGCGGTGCGAGATGCCGTTCAAATAAGTCGGGACGGCTGGACTGGACGACGAAGAGAACGACCCAGAAGGTGAGAAGTGCTGCATACCAAAGCGAGTGCCACTCAGCTCTGGGAAAAAGAGAAATGGAAAATGGAAAAAGAATTGAGTTACAACAAATTTATTAAAACACTTTTATTTACAATAAAATGTTTTCTTCCATTTTTCAGATTCAGCAACGGGACTCCTGCTTTGAAGTGGATGGTTCGCTTGCGGCGGCTTCATCCTCTTCAGCGACCGGAACTTTCGGCCAAGCAGAAGTACGGTTTCTCACAGCCTCGTACGTGGGCGGGAAACTGCCGGCATTAACTGCATTCTTCATTGCCTTTCTGCAAGAGGTGTATGAAGAGTTAGAGTGCCTAAATTCAGTTTCATTATTTCTCATTTCTTGATCCATGCGAGCATTCAGACGTTCAAGCGATTCACGGACATGGTGAAGATCATCAGCGGATGCACCGCTTTTTTCCTCGCTCTTCTCCTTGAACCTGGAAATACAACTGAGGATTCCAAGGCAAATGGTGAGAATTAAGAGCCAGATATACAAGGGGTAAAGATGATAATTCATTCCCATGTCTATTTTTAGATTCGTCACTGGCGTCCTGTCAGGATTGAATCGATTGATCTCGTCTGCCTTCGATTTTTCCAGGAGCGTCTCGAGCTCTTCGACACTGGAAACGAAGGAATTGTTGAAATTGTGCTCGTTAAGCATGGTAAGTTGCTTCGTCATCGCAGATGTACTTGTCATTTTCGTGAAAATAGAAGGTAGTCTGTGCTCAATGGCAAACGTCATGTTTTTGTTAGGGCAAGGGAAAACAGCGTCTATGATCATCTTTGTATTTGCAAATACCTTGCAGTCGCAAGGGAGTTCCAAGTACAGAGAACCTGCTTGTGTTAACTCATGATCATAGGATTCATCCAAGCACCTAATCTGAATTCTGTTGACGTTTGTGACAACGTACTTCTGTGGTTCAGGCATTTGAACGACAGGAGCAGTCAACTTTTGGCACTGAACTTTGCAGTTCTTCAGAATATCTTCTATTCCCTGTGTGTAAAACAAAGACTCCAAACATTTCATGTGCGGGTAAAAATGGCTAGGATGCTGAGGGACATAACAGAGTGCATCTGTTGAAAAAGGATTGCATCTTACGTGGTCAGCATCTGAAAGAGGGTGCACCTCATGTGTATATTCATTAACCGCAATCATGGTTGGAAGCTCTGCAATTGAACACACTTGTTGGTCAGGCAGTTGGAACGCCATGTTGTGAATGGTAAAGACTCTCCACCTTGAATTACGGTCTGTGATGGGCGCCATCACAATTGTGGTAGAGTAGTTACCATTGGCAACACACTTTGCAACCTCAAGTCTGTAATAGGATGGAAGCTGAGATTCAGGAATTGTCAAAGAATATCTACCTTCCTTCTGGAGAAGATCTGTCAGTTTCAGCAAGTCATTTCTCAACATTACTGGATCAACAAAAGAGGGGACTGTCCCTCGAGCACACTGTAGCTCAAAGATCATGCGAGAGTTATTGACTTGTTGCATCTGAAGATATGAAAAGTTCTCCATCAACATTCTTATAAGCTTCTCATCCTCCTGCAGATAATGAGACAAACGGCTTAGTTCCAACTGACTTTCGTCAAATTGCCTAATGCTTGCAGCTGTCAGCGTTTCCAGATTTGTTTTTAGCGAAATCAAATCTTCCTGGCCTTCTTTCATCGTGGATTGTAACTCATCAATGTGTTTTTGCAGCTTGGTGTTGTCAATTGCCAAAGCTGAAATTGAATTCTCAGTTACCACTGAACAGCATTGATTGAGGAATTCACCAACGAAAGGTAGCCATCCCCTCTTCGTACGGATTGACCTTCTCGTACGAGATTTACCATCAGGGGGAAGTTTACGTCTGAAAAGCCTGAAGTTGGAAGCATACGGGTTTGACAGCGCAGTGAAACGTGACAGCATTTGCAACGTGTCACCGTTCCTTTCGAGAAATGTTTGTTTGAACGGTTTGAACTTGTACAGTTTCAACTTGTCATCGTGAAGTATAGCAGTGTCATAATCAAACGGCATCACCTTGTATTTCTTCAACAGGTTGGAAATAAAAGGTGGCTGCTCATACAGTTGCACTGTCCAGATTGCATCTGTGGTCTGATAGTAAAACGATTTCATGGCTCTGTCATAGACCTTTGCAATGTTCAGACCTTTTTTCTGAGCAGGAATTATGCCAAGCGTCATTGCTTCAAACAACTGCACTTCCAGATCATAAGTTGGGATGTAAAAGTCATGCGTGTCATTGAACAGCAAAAAATCTTCAGGATCGTGTGAAAAATACTCGTACGTGTTCACCAGTCCTTGTTTGGCGAAATAACGATCAATGACAAAGTTGAACGTGAATGCACCAAGTTCATCGCTGTTCAGATCTGTTATTTCATCAAATGGATAGGCGTCCCTTGCAGGGAGTTTCGTCAAGTAGTATCGGTGGTCAGGGTTCGTGGTTCTATTTCTGGCAACGCTTTTTTCCATCAATGTCCCATGATTTGTGATATTCGCTCTGACAGCTTGCATCGTGTCATTTTTGCGATTGTAGTGATAGAAAATGGGCAGGAAAGCGTTGTAGCACAGCTTTGCAAGCGGCTGGAAATGAACACCTTTGTGAACTCTGACTGCGACCTCTTTGACATACTCAGGGTACGTACTCTTACCAGCTATATATGTGTCAGGGACAGATATGTAGCTGATAGTCAGTTTGCAAAAGAAAAGAGAAATGACCAGCGCTGTAAGCGCGTTTCTCACCTGAGTGAACATTCGTCTTCAGCCAAACGACGAGTGGTGAGCGAAGCGAAGTACTCCTGGTGACGGAAGATGAAATACTCGTACTCCTTGAGCAGAAGTTCGGTGGTGACCGACAAGTTGAATGCGACCTCGTGCAGAAATCGCTCTTGAAAATTCAGGAACTCAGTGTCGTCCAGAGTTCAAAGTTCAAAAATACGAAGTGCGCAGTGCAAACGGCGGATTTTGAAGCGACGAATCACAATTCCAAAAATTGTCAGCACTGGAGCGCAACGGAAAACAAGCAATAGTGAAAAGTGAATGTGCAGTGAAGAAATGTTCGGCTTCTGTTTGCAACAGAATTACCAGTCGCGAGTGAGAATGCACTCCTTCTTGCAGGCACGATCGCAAGAGTGGTAACGGCGGTGACCAGGAGTGAAAACAGGCTTCTGAGCGGACTCAACGACGGGTTTCTTGACAGGAGCGCTGATCGTTTTCTTCAGTGCAGAATGAACAACGAAAGCGGCGAATGCAAGAAGCGAAAAGAACGTGACGAAGAAAAGGAGAACGAAGTCCATTGCAGGAAAGTTCAAACGAAGAAATCCAAAATGCACTTCACGTCCAGGTACGTTCCTTGCAGAAACGTTTTTGCACTGTCTGTTGATTTGCACTGTGTATTCACTTTATTTGCACTGTCCGATGATTGTCCTTTCCTATTGCAAAGAAAGAATTAATTAACCGAACCAAGACATAAAACGACGGAAATGTTTCGGCATCAAAAAGTAATACACAAAATATCCGGCAAAGATAAAACCGATGAACGCTGTGAAAAAACTGATTAGGATTTGTCGTCTGACAGTTGGTTCCATTTTTCACAACATAACAATAATCAACAGAACTTCGAAAAACATTTCGAACTTATTCCGAAAAAATGTGAACGCTTGAAGCGAAAGGTTTAAAAACACAAGTGCGGCTAAAAAATTAAGTTCTGCAGACTTTAGCAAATTTTAACGCTTTGCAGGTGGCACTTTGCTGTTTTTTAACACTTTGCAAGTGAGCAGTTAGAGAAATTTGCAATTTCAAGAGCGGTGGAAGGAGCTTGCAGCTCTGGTGGAACAACTGAATACCTGTGGTCAGCCGTATAGTCTTTTTAACAGAAAATCGGACAAAGGATGATCTGCTGCTGCTGATCAGGTTCGGCTGCTCAGTTCCAAACTGACGCTTCTCAGGAATGCGGCGTCCTAGGTGGGGTAGGGCACCTGCGAGGGGGTGGAACTAAAAGGGGTTAAAAGTTTAAATGGCCAGCTAGAAAGGGGTTGACGGATTTAAATGGCTGAAGCCTTTTAAATAAGAAAACTGTTAGTTTTTGGAAACGGGGAAGCATGCAGCTGCCCTCAGCAGAAGGAAGGGTTTAGAGTTTCTGCGCTGAGTGAGCGGAACTGTTGTAAAGAAACAAACAAACTCAGGGTCGACCTTAAGTTTTCTATGAACTATTATGTGCATGGATTCTTCAGGAATCCAATTGAAAAGTCCATGTATGGCAGAAACAACATCATCCACCTTGCAACTTGTTTGTGTTTCTTTGTCCAACTTAAAAGTGGTTATGATGTCATGATCACGGTTTGCAACTGTGAGAACATTAACTGTCCTTGGAAAATATCTTTTCAACTTTGAAACATGTGCAATCTCATGGTCTTTTGGATCATCACTTCCCATTGGTCTCACAACATAGGAGATGTCAGATAGATCTTTTACAATCTGATAGGGAGTGGTAAAATGAGGCACAAATTTCTTAGTGAAACCTTTACCAGCAATTGACCTGGGCTTTTTTATTAAAACAAATTCTCCCTCTTTGTAAATGGTGGGAGGTCTTCTTTTTAAGTTAGCCCATTTGGCACTTTGCTGAGTAGCTTTTTCCAATTTGGTTTTTGCAGTCTCTCTGAGTTCATTCAACCTCTCAAAGTGTCTTTTTGCTGTCTTGTATTCAGGCATGGCAACATCTGTGAATTGTGGAAGCACTGGCTTATATCCAAAGACTGCTTCATGAGGGGACATCCCTATTGAGTCTTGATATCTCATATTATAGCCAGTTGTACATGCTTCAACAAACCAACTCCAGTTGTTATGCTTGTCATTGACATAATTTCTCAAAGACCTTATGAGGGTTTGATTGACTCTTTCAACCAGATTTGGATGTGCAGTATAGGAGGGAGTGAACTTGGCTGTAGCTCTGATCTGTTTGACATACTGAGCAAAGAGATCAGAGGTAAAATGTGAACCTTGGTCACTCACAATCTCCTCTGGTGGTCCAAAAATGTAAATCCACTTTTGCAACAACTTCATGGCATCAATAGATCTGCTTTGTGGAACTGGGATGGCCATGGCATACCTTGTGCAATGATCCATCAAATGGCAGATGTATTTATTACCATTACTTGAAGTGTATGGTCCCAAAAAATCAATGTAGATTCTTTTATTTGGGGCCCAAGCTCCAGGGGGAGCTTTCAGATTTTTGAAATGTCCTTCTGGCTTTTTATTTGACAATTTAAAAGCTTGACATTTCTCACATGATTTTAAATACTCCTTCATCTTGATGTAGACCTTTGGTGTAAAATAATATTCTCTATAGGTCGCATACATCTTTCTGAAGTAGCTGTGTCCACCTGACACATCATCATGTAAAATCTGAAATATCCTTGTTGCAAAGGATGCAGGAATATAAATCAAGGATTTGCCTCTATGTTTTTTATACAAAATACTCTTGTGCAAAGAATAATTTTTCATGGTTGCACCATCTTCTTTCAGAAGCAAATCAATAATTTTTCTGCAGTGGAAATCATTTTCCTGCGCATTCAAAACATCATCATGCAGAATGGGAGAGGATGTATGATCCTCTGGGCGAAGTTGTTTTTCATAAACAGGCGCTTTTTTAGCGGTTTTCTGCTTCGCCTTTTTCTTCGGCAGTCGAAACTTTAAATCGACCGTAGGTTTCTCTGTGTTTTCTTTCTCGGCTTTCTGTGGTTTCTCGGTCATGTTTGCAAGCTCAGCAGGAGGAGGAATTGCCTCTGCTACCAGAGTCGGCATTTCTTTTTCCTCCTGTTGCTGTTCTCCCTCTTGCTGCTGTTCGAGCTTTTGCTGCTGCGTTTCTTCGAGCTGCTGCTGTTGCACAAGCGGCTGCTGTTGCTCTAGAACAGGCATGGGAAAATCATCAAGATCGGAACTGCCTAGCTGCTGTTGTTGCTGCGCACGCTGCGTCTGCAGCTGCTGCTTTATAACAGCTAGGGGAACATCATCATCATCATTATCATCAGCGGCCTGCTGATTACGCTGCTGCTGTTCTGCTTGAGAGAAAAGGGGTTTCTTTTCTTTCTCTGCTATCTGCTGCGGCTGCTGCTCTTCAAGCTGCTGCTGTCCTAGTTGCTGCTGCTGCGCTAGCTGCTGCTGCGGCTGCTGCTGCTGGGTGTCTTCAGCAGGTGGGGCAGGGAGCAGAGGTGTGGGAAGGGTAGCGGTTTTCTCACCCACTTCGGTGGTTTTCTCACTCACCCTTTCTCCATCCCTTTTTCTCTGTTGCCTGGTTATGGCAGAACATTGCATGTCACTTTTCGGGTGCGTTTTGAACTTCGGCAAAATACCATTTATGCCTTGTTCTAAACGGGTCACATTTATTATCAGAGGAACTCTCCCTTGGCTATCCCATGTTCCCATCTGCTTGGATTTTCTTGTATAATATTTTTCTCGCCTTTTTTCCGAAGCAGTGGCAGGAGGGGGATATCTGGAAGCGAAGTCAGGCAAAATATGATTTTTGCCTGGTTTATACACAATGTCCATCTGATACTGGCTCAATTTCAGTGCAATGCGAGTCAAACGCGAATTACCTTGATTAATCTTTGCAAGATCAACCAACGGCAAATGATCAGTTACGACAGTGAATGGCTTATGTATCAGATAATGTTTCAACACTGTAACACCGTACAAAATTGCAGTGGCTTCTAACTCAGAAATTCCGTATTTTGTTTCAGCATCGTTCAGAGTTCTTCCCAAGAAATACACGGGTTTCTCAACACCAGTCTTGGGGTTTTTCTGAACAAAAACTACACCTAGCCCACTGTAACTTGCATCTGTGTGCAAAATATTTTCAAAATCAGGATTGTACGGAGCTAAACAGGGTTCCTTTGACAAATATTCTTTCATTTCATCGAGAACCTTCTGATGCTTTTCTTCCCATTTAAAAGGGACAGGCTTGTCTTTAAGCAACTTGAAAAGCGGATACATTTTTCTTGCAAAATTCTTTATGAAGGTTCGATGATAATTTAACAAGCCTATGACAGATTGGAGGTGCCTGTGGTCTTTTGGAGGTTCAAGTTTTTGAACAACTGCAATTTTCTTTTTCTCAAGTTTGATTCCGTCTTCGTCAATAAGTTTTCCGAGTGCACGGAATTTCAACTTACTGAATTGACATTTCGAAGGACGGATACACATGTTACCAATTTGCAGTCGTGCAAGCACTTTATCCAAGTAAAACAAGGCTTCCTCAAATGTGTCAGCTGTGACAAGAATGTCGTCAACGAAAACAGAAACATGATCATTCAACATCAAATCAGATCCAAGAATTTTCACAAGCGCTTTGCTGAATAAAATCGGAGAAAGTGAATGACCGAATGGCAGAGTGGTGGGCTGCCATTGTGTGGGATCACCGGGCAGTGAAAAAGCGAGATACTTTCGGCATCTCTTTGCAAGAGGCACAGAATAAAAAGCTTGCGAAATGTCAAGTGTAATTGCATACTTATGCTTCGCAACTTTATTTATTGACGCTTCAACATCACCAATATTTGAAACGTATTTCTGTGTTCGCTTGTTCACCTTTCTGTAATCAACACACATTCTGCTATTTTTTGGATCAAACATTTTCGGACGTTTCATCCCGTCTGGAAGTTGGTCGGAAAATGTGGTCGGCTGATCAATTTGTTTGTACTCTGTATCTGTATAAGAGGCATCCACCTTTTTGTCAACCAACAAAACACCAGAGTTGTATGGTGAACGAGCCTCTTCGGCTTGTCCAGCATTCAACTGATCTTCTGTTTGGGTGCGCATGCATCTCACCTTTTCAAGGGAGGATTTGTAAGGTGGTGTATACACGGGATTTTCATCAACCATGTCAAACTCAGCCTCATACATGTCAGTTGTGTGCAACAACTGATTATTTTTTGTGAAGACAGACTTGTATTTGGAGATGATTTTCTTTGCTGCTTCCACTTCACCTTGAGTGAGATCTGCTGAAAAGGAAAAGTCATTTATGGAAAACTCTTTTTCCCTAAGTCTCCTTTTCATTTCACCAATCTCAGCATGAGAAAAACCATCTCTCACGGCCTGGGGGTACGTGGTGTAATTGTAATTGTCAATTGAAGGTTTGATCCTTCTGTACCCATCATCTTGCAGATATTGTTCGTAACTCAAGTAATTTGCATTTACAGAGTACGTCGGAATTTTTTCATCAGTGCGCTTGATCGCTTCTGGAAAATGAGCAATACAAATCCATTCATTATCAACAAAATGCAATGTCTCAGCAGTTAGATTTACAATCTTCAAAATGTATGAACGTTTGTCTACGTTCATTTTTATAGACACAGCGTATTGGTTTTCCCGAGAAAGATTATAATACAATTTAGATACAGGATTAAATTGATCAAAGAGAATGGGCAATTCACAAATGAACTGCGAGTGCGGAAGTAAGAAAGTACTTCCGCTGACTTTCACCTTCAGTCTCCTGTTGTTATTCTGAACCTTCAAATCAATGTGCTCAACACCCATCACACCGTCGTTCTGTTGCACAGAATCCATTTTTACAGAGCAGGAGTTTACTTGCGGTCCTGTTTGCTCCAGTTGAGCAGGACGTGCAGTTTTCTCCACGACTGATATTGCTGCTGAGTCGTCAGCAGACTGATCAGTACTGGTGCTCTGACCAAGGGAATCTCTGTTCAACCTCGTCAAACCAACAAACTTCCAACTCGGATCTCTTGCGGTAACCCGGAGTGAGTTTACCTTTGCCATCGAATCGGGCTGCATCTTAATAACACCTGAGTATAAACCATTTCGCCAAAAATCTAGTATACCTCTCCTGAAGTCCAGTAAAACTCCTGCACGATACAGGAAATGGATAGATAGGAGAGATTTATAAGGTAGATTCTTTATGACGACAAATGGAATACCTACTGTCAGTTCACCAAACACAACTGTTACTCTCATTAAGCCCTGACAGTCCAGCTTGTGACCAGAGGCAGACTCAATGCCAACGTCACGTTTGTGCAGCTCGAAAGGCAACGATTCAGCTTGAGACAAACTAATTAAGTTTACCTGGGATCCACTATCCAAAAGCAGAGGCAGTTTAGGCTTGCCTTTGGTTCCGATCCGGAAGGTTACAAAATGTAAGTTCTCGCTGTAATCTGCAAAATCATCATCTTCGTCTAACACATTTACTTCCGAGCACCGCCCGATAGCATTTGCATAGAACGACGATGGGGAGGGTGCATATTGTTGCTCACTGACAGCAAACGATGCACGGTTTTTGTTTGTTACGCTGTCAGTGTTTTTTAGTTTTCCTGCCGTCCGGCAGTGGCCTGAGTACTCGCAGTACTCTGGTTAACGCTTGGACCGGAAGCGTTACTGCTGTTGTTACGGTCGTCGTAACGACGACGAGAGTCGTAGCTAGGGGTGCGACGTCTGTCGTAATACCCGTCCCTGCTACGGCTTCTATCCGAGTAACGGTCGCGACTGCGATCGTTGAAAAAACCACGAGAGTTTCTAGAGCGACGGTGGTCGCGTTCCCTTCTCTCTTTTTCCTTGTACTCAGGGGGGAGGTCATCGGGGTGCACCCGACATTCCCTGATGAAGTGATTAGTTCCGCCACAGCGGAAGCATTTGTTATTAGCTCTGTCTGAAAAAATTGAATGTACCAACATCCTGACAGCGGAGTTGCCACGGGAAGAGGGTCGGTTGGAACCTTGGGAACGTCCCCGTCCGGGGGAGCGAGAAAAAGAACGGTTGTTTGATTGTCCCTGATGGGGGGTGGGGGGCCTACCAGTCGTCTGCTGAGCAGCAGAGGAGTTATTTTGAGTGTTTACTGAAGTCTGGACCATGTTGGTCTTGAACGACAGATCATTCAGTTTTTCTGCAACTTCCTGCAACTGTGTATTGATTTTCTTCAGACGTCTGCTGCGTCTGGATTTTTTCTTCTCTTGTTCATCTTCAGAGTCCGACTCAGACTCGGAGCTGGAGGAGTTCTCTTCAGACGATGTGTCAGATCTGGCCTCTGCAGGGTCAGATATTTGGACACTGTTAACCTTCTTTTTGTCATCATCTTTTTTCTCAGCCTTTTTTGGCTTTTCCTTTTTCTCCTCTTTCTTCTCTCTCTTTTTGGGAGAAGCTTTTGGCTCATCTTTTTTCTTCCTGTCAGTTGAACTGCGGGAGGGAGTGCGCTTGCGTGAAGATGACGCCTTTGCAGGGTACATGGTGTCACATTTGCGCATGACGGTTTCCAACGCAGCCATGGTGGTAGGTGTGACTCTGACAACTTCCTGTCTTGCATTTTCAGGTAAGTTTTTCCTCACACGGGAAATGATTGCTTCTACGTCCGGCTGCGGATTGATATCCATGCTCAACAGCTTCACATGGTGAGCGAACTCCAGATGTGTCTGATCGGGACGTTTCTCCGCTTTTTCAAAGCGGGTGATGGCACGGTCGTTCCTGTCAGCGTCAGCACCGAGCCAACGTTCCGTCCAGGCGTCGTAATATTCCTGGGGAGTTCCTTGAGCGTGTCCAGCTTCCCAGATCATAGACCAGTCGTTGGCCTCGTCTTTCTGCAGACCTCTGAACGCACGGTGTCGAATGGCAACACCTGCCTGAACTCCATAAGTGACACACAAAGCGTTGAACTCACGGAGCCATTGTGCGGGGACCTCTTTGCCTGAGAACTTGGGTCCTCTTTCGATTACTTTATCTGAACCTCTGTGAACGTTATTGTTATTTGCGCCTGCGCCTGCAGCGGCAGCGCCAGCACCAGCACCAGCTCCAGCGGCTAGCAACTCATTGAGCTGATCCTGCAGAGCCTGGATGGCTTGTTGCATTTGAGCTTGGTCCATTATTGGGGGTTCGGGGGAGGGGGGTAGGCTAACTAGAAGCGAAGGGTCGATTACTTCCTCTTCTTCTTCTTCAGCTGAACTAACCGAAGGGATTTCTTTGCGTTCTCTGTACTCTTCAGAAAGATTGCGCGAGGGTCCTGCGCCTGAGCGGTCAAGTTTAGGGGGTCCTCCCCTTCTCACAGGCTGTTTGGGGGTGTGGGTTACTGTCCCACTTCTTAATTTAACACCAACGGTTGAACTGGCAATGTAAGGGGGGTCTAGGCTAACTTCACCTTGCTCTAAATCTCCAGGAAATGCGGCTGCACCGAATTGGGGAGTTTGAGCACTTGCACCGGGGGAAAGAGTGGGGGAATTCGTACGTGAGACAAATTCAGAATGACC